>Ga0326727_10000128_pt1 | contig 330434 bp, 279 predicted proteins | sample MB2enrmetagenome_FD_207643 | JGI IMG/M metagenome (GOLD analysis project Ga0326727, IMG submission 207643) | Lab enriched peat soil microbial communities from McLean, Ithaca, NY, United States - MB29MY | ecosystem: Environmental > Terrestrial > Soil > Wetlands > Peat | place: USA: New York... | reverse complement strand
TCTCGTACTCCACGTGCGCCACCGCAATCGTGATCCCGCGTTCCCGCTCTTCCGGCGCGTTGTCGATCGAGTCGAACGCTCGGAACGCCACCTTCGGGTTGTTCTTCGACAGCACCTTCGTGATCGCCGCCGTCAAAGTCGTCTTCCCGTGATCGATGTGTCCGATCGTCCCGATGTTTACGTGCGGCTTGCTTCGCTCAAATTTTTCCTTCGCCATCGCAGTCTCTGCTCCTCAATGTTCCTTCGCTCTTGCTTGCTTACTCCAGGATTCCAAAATCTGATTCGGTCAACTCACCGCGTCACCGCGCGGCCCGTGGCCTTCGCGATGACTTCGTCGGCGATATTCGCCGGGGCCTCCGCGTAATGCGAGAAATGCATCGAAAAGCTGCCGCGCCCTTGCGTTCGGCTGCGCAAATCCGTGGCGTAACCGAACATCTCGGCCAGCGGCACCTCGCAGCGAATGATCTGGCTGCCCGCGCGCGATTCCATGCCTTGCGGATGGCCGCGCCGCGAATTCAGGTCGCCAAAAACCTCGCCCATGTACTCCTCGGGGACGACGACTTCGATGCGCATAACCGGTTCCAGCAGCGTCGGCTGGGCCCTGTGACACGCATCCTTGAACGCTATCGAACCTGCGATCTTGAACGCCATTTCGGAGCTGTCCACTTCGTGGTAGCTGCCGTCCAGCAGCGCCACGGCAATGTCCACCATCTCGTAGCCCGCCAGAACGCCGTTTTCCATCGCCTCGCGAATTCCCGCTTCGATCGGAGCGATGAACTCCTTGGGGATCGCGCCGCCAACGATCTTATCGATGAAAAGCAGGCGGTGCTCCTTGTCGAAGCGCCATTTGCCGCCGGAGCCTACGACCTGCTTGGCAAGCACATCGATTTCATCGGTGGACATCTCGTGCATGTCCTCGTGGCCGGAATTCGGCAAGGGATGCACGCTAATCTTGCAGTGGCCGTACTGGCCGCGGCCGCCGGTCTGGCGAATATATCTCCCTTCGGCGTTCGACGGTCGCTTGATCGTCTCGCGATACGCGACCTGCGGCCGGCCGACGCTCGCCTGCACGCCGAATTCGCGCAGCATGCGATCCACGATGATTTCCAGGTGCAGTTCGCCCATGCCGGAGATCAAGGTTTGGCCGGTATCGGGGTCGGAGTGAACGCGGAAGGTGGGATCTTCCTGAGCGAGCTTGCCAAGCGCGGTGCCCAACTTGTCCTGATCGGCTTTGGTCTTCGGCTCGATCGCCACCGAAATGACCGGCGCCGGGAACTCAATCGATTCCAACACGACCGGCTTCTGCTCGTCGCAAAGCGTGTCGCCCGTGGTGACGCTCTTCAAGCCCACGCACGCGGCGATGTCGCCCGCGTGCACGGCGTCGATGTCCTCGCGCTTATTTGCGTGCATGCGCAACAACCGGCCGATCCGCTCGCGCGTGCGCCTCGAGGAGTTGTACGCGTAGCTGCCGGACTTGAGCACGCCCGAATAAACCCGGAGATAGGTCAGGTGGCCGACGAACGGGTCGGACATAATCTTGAACGCAAGCGCGGAAAACGGCTGGTCGTCGCTCGCGCGCCGCAGAACCGGTTCTCCGCCGTCCGGCGAAGCGCCTTCGACGGGCGGCACGTCGAGCGGGGAAGGAAGGTAGTCCACAATCGCATCCAGCAGCGGTTGAATGCCTTTGTTCTTGAACGCGGAACCCGCCAGCACCGGCACGAGCTTCAATGCGATCGTCGAACGCCGAACCGAAGCCCGCAGCTCTTCCGGCGTCAAAGCGTGCTCGTGCAGATATTTGTCCAGCACGGCGTCGTCGTGCTCGGCAATGTACTCGATCACTTTGTCTCGATGCTCTTTGTAGAAGGCTTGGTCGATGGCGGAGGCCTTCAGCGCGGCGGCGACGTCCGGACGGGATTTGACGAAATCGGCGTCCCAGAGTTTCGTAACTTCAAAAATCTCGAATTTCGCCCCGAGTGTCTCTTCGAGCCAAACAACGACGTTTTCCTCGATGAAATCGATGCAACCGATGAACGCGCCTTCTTTTCCGAGGGGGTACTGCAGGGGAACCGGGTGGGCCGAGAGCCGTTGGCGCATGGTGCGGATACAGTGATCGAAATCGGCCCCGGTTCGGTCCATCTTATTCACGAACGCGATTCGCGGGACTCGATACTTGTCCGCCTGCCGCCAGACGGTCTCGGTCTGCGGCTGCACGCCGGCGACGGCGTCGAAAATCGCGACCGCGCCGTCCAGCACGCGAAGCGACCGCTCGACTTCCACCGTGAAATCCACGTGGCCGGGCGTATCGATGATGTTGATCTTGTAATCAGTCCCGAAGCGCTTCCAGGACGTGGACGTGGCGGCGGACGTAATCGTGATGCCGCGCTCGCGCTCCTGTTCCATCCAGTCCATCGTGGCGGTGCCTTCATCCACTTCGCCGATCTTGTAGGTCACGCCCGTGTAAAACAGGATGCGCTCCGTCGAAGTGGTTTTTCCGGCGTCGATGTGCGCCATGATGCCGATGTTGCGCGTATGGTCGAGTTGGGCGTCTCGGATCATGAGTCTTGATGCGCTGCGTTCAGAGTTCTCTCACCACCGGTAATGTGCGAAGGCCTTGTTCGCCTCCGCCATGCGGTGCACGTCTTCCTTTTTCTTCATCGCGCCGCCTCGATTGTTGGCGGCATCCATGAGCTCTTCGGCCAGTTTATCCAGCATGCGTTTACCCGCGCGGGTCCGCGCGTACAGCAGCAGCCAGCGAATCGCAAGCGATTGGCGCCGGAACGGATTCACCTCGACTGGAACTTGATAGTTCGCGCCGCCGACGCGCCGCGTCTTCACTTCCAGCACCGGCTTGACGTTCTCAACCGCTTTCTTGAACACCTTCATCGGATCGTCGTTGGTCTTCTGGGCGATCTGATCCATGGCGCCGTAGAAGATTCGCTGCGCCGTCGAGCGCTTCCCGTCCCACATCATCGAATTGATGAACTTCTCGACCAGATCGCTCGAATAAACGGCGTCGGGCAGAACGCTTCGGCGCGAGACAAATCCCTTGCGCGGCATCGGTTCCGGCTCCTATTTCTGGGCGGCTTTTGGCCGCTTGGCGCCGTACTTCGAGCGCCCTTGTTTGCGGTTCTCGACGCCCGCAGCATCGAGTGTTCCGCGGATAATGTGATACCGCACGCCCGGCAAATCCTTCACGCGGCCGCCCCGCACGAGCACGATCGAGTGCTCCTGCAAGTTGTGGCCGATGCCGGGAATATACGTCGTCACTTCCATGCTGTTCGTCAGGCGAGCGCGGGCCACTTTCCGCAGAGCCGAATTAGGTTTCTTCGGCGTCTGCGTGTAAACGCGAATGCAAACCCCGCGTTTTTCCGGACAGCCCTGCAGCGCCGGCGACTTCGTCTTCGTCCGAACCTGATCCCGTCCCGAGCGAACCAATTGTGCAAACGTCGGCACAGTTCTCCCTCAAACGAGCAATTTTTTTTCGCAATCCGCAGCGCACACCGCGACACGGACGCACTAGCGTTTCAATCGAGAAGGGCCAACAGCGCCCCCGGAGGACCGACAAGAAACCCCGCACACAAACCCAGTTAAGGATGTCCCTACAACTGGTCAAAGCGGAGAGGCTTACTCGGCTTTTCGGGGCTGGCGCCCCATTCCGGCCGCTCTTCCAACCCCGTTCCGTCCAACTGTGTTCCGGGGCAGAAGACCTTCCCTTTCAACCACAGGGTACAAAAACCCCCTGAAACGAGAGGCAAGTATAGGCAAAAACCACGAAGCTGTCAAACGCTAATAAGAGCAAAAACCATGCCAACCGCGAACGCATTTCCCCTGTCATCGCATCGAAAAAGTTGCTAGACACATTTCAACATGTGAAACATGGATTGGCCCCGTTTTTCGCCTCCCATCTTGGGAATCCGCCCGTTTGCCCCCTGTGAGTGGTTCAAGATGTCGCTCCCTCGGTTCAAAGTCCCACCCGCGATATGGCAACTAAACTCTTTACTATCAGTACGATACGGGTCTCCCTGGGGCAATGTCCTTCGCAGCCTAAGATCTTCATTTGAGCCCAAAACTACCATCTCGCATGCACCTGTGGCAATCTGTTCGCTACGCCCCGTTCGTGCGGGGGGTGCAAACCCATGGTTCTCAAACTTATCGCCAAAGTTGAGTCGGGCTCGGGGCTTACCCGCGCGGAATCCGAATTGGTGATGGAGCAGCTTCTCGATGGCCGACTCGAGGAAGCGCACATCGTGCGTTTGCTCCTCGGTTTGCGCGAAAAGGGCGAAACGGTGGAGGAGTTGGTCGGCTTCGCTCGAGCCATTCGCAGCCACGCGGAGCCCGTATTCGCGACGACGTCGCGGCCGGACGGCGTGATTCTGGATACCTGCGGGACCGGAGGAGACGCATCAGGCGTCTTCAATGTCTCGACGGCGGTTGCGCTCGTTGCTGCGGGCGCAGGTGTGCGCGTGGCCAAGCACGGCAACCGCTCGATTTCGTCAAAGAGCGGCTCGGCGGACGTTTTCGAGGCCCTTGGAATCAGTCTTGAGACTTCGCCTGCAAGAGCCGGTGAAGCGATCGCCAATGTCGGCATCGGGTTTCTTTTCGCTCCCGCCGTTCACAAGGCCGTGCGACACGCCATGACCGCGCGGCGGCAGATCGGCGCCCGCACGGTTTTCAATTTGCTCGGCCCGCTTACAAATCCGGCGGGAGCAACGGCTCAACTCGCCGGGGTTTTCTCTGAGGACGTGATCGAGAAAGTCGCGCAGGCGCTGGCGGAGCTCGGTGTGGAGCGAGCATTCGTCGTCCACGGCTTGGATGGCCTGGATGAAATCTCCTTGAGTGCGAAAACGGCCGTGGCCGAAGTGAAAAACGGCAGCGTCCGGACGTATCGCATCGGGCCGCAAGACTTTGGCCTAAGCCCGGAATCGCGAGAAGCTCTTCTGGGAGGTGACCCGCAAGCAAACGCGCAGATTCTTCGCGCCTTGCTCTCCGGCGAAAAAGGCGCAAAGCGCAACCTCGTGCTGGCCAATACATCGGCCGCCCTCGTGGCGTCAGGTGCGGCTAGCGACTTCCGCGATGGCGTCCGCCTTGCCGCGCAAGCGATTGACTCCGGCGCGGCGCGAGCGAAGCTCGATGCCCTGATCGCTTTCCTCCGCAGTTAAGAACAATCGCTTCTGAGGTTTTCGCGGACAACTCTTATCCCTGTTCGCGAAGGCTTCGAACCGCGACAGCGAACATCACGAGGGAGAAAATTGCGAACCCTAAGACTTCGAGCGCAATTTCTCGCGCCGCGCCCGTCCCAATCGTCGCAAAACGATAGAGATCCACTTGCCACGTCAACGGATTGCACCGCGCAATTGCGCGGAACCAGTGCGGCAGCGGCTCCAGCGGATAGAACATCGAGCTGATGAACAAAAACACGAAGTAAAGCAGAGACGTCAGGCTGTTGAACAGATCGTTGCGGCGAATTCGCAGCGCAAATATCGTATAAAAGAAAAACCATCCCGACTCGCCCAAGGCGACGCCGAACGCGAGCAGCGGCAGCCGAGCGACCAGAATCCGGATGCCCAGCAGCCAGCACGCAGCCCCGACGGTAATCGCCGCCTGCAGCCACGCCAAGACCACATTCAGCAAGAGCTTGCCGGCCAGGAACTGCGTGCGGCTCATCGGATACGTCAGCATTTCGTAGAAAATGCCGTTGTCGCGATCGGTGAAAAACGACCACGACGAATTCCCCGCGATGCTGAAACTGGCCATGCCGAGTACGCCCGCGAGAAAAAATGCGCTGTACCCGGGGCCAAAAATTCCACCGGTCGAGCCCATCAGGGCGCTCATCCCGACGCCAAAGAGGAGCAATTGCATCAGCGGGAAGAACAGATCCCAAAAAACGAAAGTGAGATTCGTCATGCGAATCTTGCTTTCACGGTAAAAAACTGCGGAGATCGCCGACATTACAGGGTCACTCCTTCTTTCCGGTCAAATGGATGAACACATCCTCCAGCGTCGCGCCGCTGACCTCAACGTGCAGGACGCGGCCACGCTGCGCCCATTCGGCCACTCGCGCTAGGACCTGCGCCTCGTCCATCTTCAGCGAGACTTCGACGGTGTTTCCGGCTAGCTTCGACCGCAGCGGCCGAAATTGTGCAATTTCTTCCACCAATCCTTCCGGAACGCTATCGAATGTGATCGCAACGTCATAGACTCCGCCGGAGAGCAGCCTCAGCGTGTGCAGATCGCCGCGGGCGACCTGGCGTCCATGGTGCATGATGAGAATGTCGTCGCACAGCTCTTCGGCCTCGCTCAAGATCTGAGTGGTGAGCAAGATGGTGCGGCCTGAGCGCGCATCATCGCGAAGATAGGACATCACGGCCCGCTTCAAGATCGGATCCATTCCCGAGGAGAATTCGTCGAGGAACAGCACGGGCGTGCGCGCCAGGAATGCTTTCGCAACCTGCAACCGCCGTCGCTGCCCGCCGCTCAAATCGATCGCTTTGGAATCAATTAAACTGGCGATATCGAATCGCTCCAGGATTTCCGCAATGCGCCGCGGAAGCGTTGCCGGATCGGCGCCTTGGAACCTGCCGTAAGTCAGGAGGTTGTCGCGCACACTGAGAAAAAGTTCCACGGCGGTTTCCTGCAGCACGCTCGCGATCCTGCGGCGCACTTCGAGCGGGTGCCGGACGACGTCGCAGTCCAGCACGCGCGCCGAGCCAGAAGTGGGAAGCAGCAGCGTGGTGAGCACCTTGAGCAGCGTCGTTTTACCGGCGCCGTTCGGTCCGAGCAAGCCGAAGATCGCGCCCTTCGCCACGCCGAAACTCATGCCATCCACCGCGCGAACGGGCGCCACGCGCCGGGGGTGAAATACCTTCGTCAGATTCTCGACTTCGATTGCGTATTCGCCCATCGCAGGCTTACTCCGGCAGGCAGTGCGCGCCTGCAATTTCACTGCGCAAAGATGCAGAATGCTCCCTCGCGACGACTCGCGAAGGCGAGTAGCAGAGACGGATTAGCGGCGGAAAATAGCGCGCATCTCAGCAGTTTTCCTTACTGCAATTCTAATCGCCGCTGCACGGCTGTCAACGCGAAGCGTTCGCGAGAATCTCCGCGGCTACAGTGCGAGAAAATTCTGCAGAAGCCGCAAGCCCACGTCGGTCAGCACGGACTCGGGGTGAAACTGCACACCCTCGAGGCGCAAACGGCGGCTGCGCAGGCCCATGATGATTCCGTCGGAGGTTCGCGCGGAAATCTCCAATTCCTTCGGCAGGCCCTTGCGATCCACGATCAGCGAATGATAGCGCGTAGCCACGAATCCCTGGGGCAGTTTGCGAAAAATCGTCTTGCCGTCGTGGAGGATGCGGCTCGTCTTGCCGTGCATGAGTTGCGGGGCGCGAATCACGCGTCCGCCGAGCGCGTGACCGATGGCCTGGTGACCCAGGCAAACGCCCAGGATCGGCATCTTTCCCGAGAATCGGCGAATGACTTCGACGCAAATTCCCGCGTCCTGCGGCGTGCCGGGCCCCGGAGAGATCACGATCCGGTCTGGCTTCATTTCGGCGATTTGGTCGAGAGAAATCTGATCGTTGCGGCGCACTTCCAGTTTCTGCCCGAGTTGGCCGAGGTACTGCGCCAGGTTGTAGGTGAACGAATCGTAGTTGTCGATCAGAAGAATCATGGGACCTGGACCGCTAGTAGACTTAATTTGTGTCGCCCCTCCGGGGCTCACGTAATCTGTTATGCCTACCCAGGGCTTCCGCCCTGGGCTAAATTGTTCCACCCCGCAGAGCGGGGCTCAAACGAATTTGCTATGCCTGCTGCTTTGGCCGCTACTTCCTTTTCTTTTTCTTTCCGCGCTGAGGCTTTTGTTTCCCCGCTGGTGCGCCGCCATGAGCCGTTGCCAGCGATCGAAGCAAGGCGCCCTGTTTATTCACCGTCTCCTGATATTCGCGCGCCGGCACGGAATCGGCAACCAACCCCGCCCCCGCCTGGATGTAGGCCACGCCTTTCTTGACCACGGCCGTGCGAATGGCGATGCAGGAATCCAGATTGCCGGAAAAATCCAGATAAAGAATCGCTCCGCCGTAAATGCCGCGGCGCGTCGGCTCCAATTCGTCAATGATTTGCATGGCGCGGACTTTCGGCGCGCCGGTCAGCGTGCCCGCGGGAAAACACGCCGCGAGCGCGTCGAAGCAATCCACGTCCGGGCGCAAACGCCCGCGTAGCGCCGAGACGAGGTGCATCACGTGCGAGTAGCGCTCGACGAACATGAGTTGCTCCACTTTCACCGTGCCGTAGGCGCAGAAGCGGCCGAGGTCGTTGCGGCCGAGGTCCACGAGCATGATGTGCTCGGCGCGCTCCTTGGGATCGGCGATCATCTCCGATTCGAGGCGCTGGTCCTCTTTTTCGTCGCGGCCCCGCGGACGCGTGCCCGCAATCGGCCGGTAGAAGGCTTCTCCGCCTTGCACTTTCACCAGCATCTCCGGCGAACTGCCGACCACGGCCGTATCTCCGAGCTTCAAAAAATACATGTAGGGCGAGGGATTCACGGCCCGCAGGGCGCGATAGATCTCAAATGGATCGGCGTCAGTGGGCGCCGACGAGCGCCGGCTGAGCACGACCTGGAAAATGTCTCCGGCGCGAATGTACTTCTTCGATTTTCGCACCGCGGCCATGTACCGGCCGCGCGACATCGTGGATTCGAACCGCAAGGGCGGACGCCGCCGGGGAACGGCGCGCTCGGGAGGCGGAGGCTGCTCGAGCGTACGGCGAGTCGCTTCGATCTCGCGGACCGCGGCGAGATATTTCGCGCGCAAGCTGCCTTCGCCATCGGTGAAGACGTTGCGCACGATCCAAATGCGATGCTGTACGTGGTCGAACGCGACGAGGCCGAGGTAAAACATCATCGCCGCGTCGTCGGTGCCGACATCGTCCCGGCCCGTGTCGGGGATTCGCTCGAACAGCCGAACCATGTCGTACGAAAAGTAGCCGATGGCCCCCGCCACCAGCGGCGGCAATCCCGGCACGCGGACCGGCCGGTAACGCTCGACGCGATGGCGAAGATAGTCGAGCGGATTCGCCTGCACCCAGGAGGTTCGATCTTCCCCTTCCAGCACGCAAGCCCCGCGAACGTAGCGGAAGACTTCGACGGGATTCGCGCCGACGAACGTGTATCGCGCGACGTTCTCGCCTCCCTCGACGCTTTCGAGCAAGAAAGCGTAATGCGCCTGCCGCGCGAGGCGGAGATAGGTGGAGACCGGCGTCAGCAGGTCGGCCGTGAACGTCTCGTAGACGGGCACGAGATTGCCTTGGCGTGCCAGGCGTTTGAACGTCTTGAAATCAGGCTCAATCATGGAATCCATCCGCTTCGCGCCAATTCTCAGGCGGCGCTTTTTCCGCGCAACAAAAAAGCCGCGATCCGTATCTGGAATCGCGGCCCGTCTGGGAATCTGCCCGGAGCTACCTTGCTACCGGCTCACGTCTCATCCGCGCGCAACCCCATCCGGCCCGCTTCTCCGCCACCAGGAGAAACGCCAAGCAAAGCCGAGAGCGCGCGTCCGAGTCATTTTCCAATTCGCCGAAACACAAAGTTTAGGGGCGCACTCTGGGAGTGTCAATCCTAATTTTCCACGCGCAAAGGTCGGCGCCGCCCACGCTCCTCGCGAGCCAGCGCGCGTTCCACGGCGTTTCGCATGACTTCCTCCGGCGCACGCGATCCCGTCCAGATCTCCCATTGGGCCGCGCCTTGCGCGACGAACATGTCCGCGCCGGTAATCGTCTCGATGCCTCGCTGTTGCGCCAAGTGCAGGAATTTCGTGACGCGCGGGCGATAGATCATATCCATCACGATCCGGCAGTTCATTTCCGGGGCGGAGATCGGCGAGCCGTCCCCCGGGCGCAGGCCGATCGGCGTGCAGTTGACGATGGCGTCGAAAAATTCATCGCGAATGCGTTCGCGCGGAATCGCTTCCCCTCCCACGGCGCGTGCAAGCGCTCGCGCGGGCTGTTCTCTTCGCGCGCAAATGGAAACCACCGCTCCGCCGCGCGTCAGTGCGAACGCCGCCGCGCGCGCTGCGCCTCCCGCACCAAGCAGCAGGACGCGGCTGCCCATCAGCCGCACGCGCCGCTCGACCGCGCGCAAGACCCCCACGTAATCGGTGTTGTAACCGTAGAGGCTGCCGCCCGAACGCACGATGACGGTATTCACCGCGCCGATTTCGCGCGCCAGCGGATCGCAATCATCCAAACGGCGAACAATTTCTTCTTTGTGCGGAAGCGTGATGCTGAAACCGGAAAGGCCGAGCGGGGCGACGGCTTCCAGAAAATCGGGCAGATCGGGCACGCGGAACGGCACGTAAACGGCATCGATCCGGCGCGCCTGAAATGCGGTGTTTTGCATCAGCGGCGAAAGCGAATGCGCCACGGGATCGCCGATTACGCCGTACACGCGCGTTCGGCGCGTCAATCGATCCGCGCTATACAGATCTGTCAGCTCGTCCAGAGACGTCTGGCCGGGCGCCGTGGGCGTCTCCGCGGCCGCGTAAGCAAGAACGCTGCCCGCGCGCAAAGCAAGTATTCGCGCGGCCATTCCCGTTTCGCCCATTGGCACGATCACCCGATTGCGCCGCTCGCGGGCAAGATCCAGGAGGCGAACGGCGTCTCGATTCGTTCGGCACTGGGTGGCAATCTTGATTGCGTCTTGCGACGCCTGTTCCAGCTTGCGCGCGACTCGGTCCAGGTGATTGGGCGTGCCGCGAAAATCGTGGTACGAGAGCAGAACGCGCGCCGGTCGCAAATCGCGCTTGAGTTCCAGCTCGGGCCAGCGCGCAAGCGCCTCGATTTCGACGTCGCACCATTGGCAGCCCGCCCGCACGGCCGCCAGCAATACTTCCCGCTGAGCTTGTGCGGCCCCGCGAAAGAGGCCCCCACCCCTCCGCGAGCGGCAAGTCGCAATCATCGTGGCCCGGTGGTGCACGCGGCCCAATCTCGATAGAAATGCCTGGCGCTCCCTGGAATCGCGCAGGTAGTCAAGCCGCAACTCAACCGTGCGCACTCGCCGCAGCGCCTTCAGCAACGCATGTTCCATCTCTCGGGCCGTGCGCGCTGCCACTACCCCGCAAATGTGGCCTTCTCGGAACACCTTTCCTCCACCCTGGCGCAAAAACCTAGGGTAGTACCATGCGGTGTCGAAAGTGTAAAGCGAGCTCGCCTCCATTCTTGACCGCATCCGGACCCTTTGTTAGCGTGGTTTGGAAGCAGCTCACCCGGGTTGTCCTTACCTCCCGGCAGTTTGAGGAGCATTCAAATGAGCCAACGCATCGTCTCCCGGTGTCTCATGTTGGGCCTAACCCTTGTCCTGGCAAGCGGATGGGCGCGCGCCCAGAAAGTCGTGACGACGCCTTCCCAAGCGGACATGTATTGCTCGGGGGTCTTTACGAGTGCCCCCGTCCCCCGTGATACTTACGTGATTGCGCCCGAGGAATCGGGACATCGCATTGAGGCTGTTCAGCCCGATTTCGTGCATATCAACAAGGGCTCCCGCGATGGCGTCAAGGTGGGCGACGAGTTCCTCGTGAGCCGGCCCGTGCAGGATCATACCGGGATTCCCTGGTTCAAATGGCAGCCCGGAATCATCAAAGCCATGGGGACTGCTTACGAAGACGTCGGCCGCCTCCGCGTTGTTAACGTACAAGAGAAAACCGCCACCGCCGAAGTCGTATTTTCCTGTGACTACATGCAGCGCGACGACATCGTGCAACCATTTGTCGAACGCCCCGCTCCCCCCTTCCACGACGACCGCCAATTCGACATGTTTGCCCCGCCGAGCGGCAAGTCGGTGGCTATGATTGCGACCACCAAGAACTTCGGCCAGGTTGTCGGGCTGGACGGGACCGTCTATATCAATCTGGGGACCAAGCAGGGCGTTCAAGTGGGCGATTATTTCCGCGTATTCCGCTATCAAGGTTCACGCGCCGATAGCGTCATTACTGAACGCGGGACGAATTACGAGGTCTTTGGATTTGGCAGCGATCCGGTCCATTACCAATGGAATGACCTTCCGCGCGAAGTGCTTGGAGAGGGTATCGTCGTTCGCGTCGGACCCAACGCATCTACCGTTATCATGACGCATAGTCGCCGCGAAATTTACGCCGGAGATTACGCCGAACTCGAATAGCACTTCTCAGCTCAGCCGCAGCTCTCTCCCCGGGGGGCTCCGTTCTCACAAAGGGCACGGAGCCCTCTTGCATTTTGCTTGCACATATTCTGAATGACTGGATACCTTGCTCAGGCACCGTCAGGACGAGTCGGGCAGCGCGTCGGCGCCCTGCTCTTCGCTGAATACTTCCGCGGTGAACGCGTAAATCTCGATATCTTCGTCCTTCCATGCACGGGCTGAAAACCCCGCTTTCAGGCAGGTTTCCTCCAAGAAGCGATCGCGGTTCCAGTTTCGCTCGGTGGCAACTTGCGGCAGAAGCAATCCCCTTATCCTCCCGCGCGCCACGATGATTCCATGACGCCCCACCTCAATGGCTTCCGGCGCAATGCGTTCCGGCGGAGAGAGGACGGAGATTTCGATGTTGAGCTGCGGGATATCTTCCGGCCTGACGGGACGAAATCGCGAGTCGTGTAGCGCGGAGGCAATCGCGCATCGCACCACCACCTCTCCCAGCGGCTCATCCGCCTCGATGTGGCCCACACATCCCATGAGCCGCCCATTTCGTCGCAGCGTTACAAATACGCCCGCAGGTCTGGCGAGATCTCCGTACACGGCGGGGATTTCGGGGATGCGGCCGCCTACCGCCTCGATCACTGCCTGACGCGCCCGGCGGAGCAGTTCGCGGCGGTCCTCACTGGAAAGTTGCGACATCCTGCGGGTTCTTCCGGGGCTTCGTCTGCGTTTCTAGAACGCGGAGTTTATGCCTCTGCTTGACGCGATCGTCCAACTGGCCCCAAAACTTTTGAAAGTATTGCACCGCCGATGCGATGGCGCTCACGACGACGAGCCAGAGTAAGACCGTGCCGAGCGGACGAAAATGGATGTGTTTGGCGCCGAGGATGATCGCGGACGCGGCGATCACCTGCAGCACCATCTTCGTCTTACCCAGTGCAGATGCGGGAATCGTGAACCCCTCGGCGGAAGCGATGTTGCGCAGGCCGAGAACCGTAATCTCCCGCCCGATGATGATCACCACCATCCAGCCGGGAGCCAAATGCATCTCCACGAGAGAGATGAACGCTGCGGAAATCAAGAGTTTATCTGCGACGGGATCCAGCAGGATTCCAAGAGTCGTTATCTGATCGCGGCGCCGAGCGTAAAAGCCGTCGGCCCAGTCGGTTGCGGCTGCGGCCAGAAGGATGAGCACACCCCAAACCGCAAAATTGATGGGTACGCCGAAAAAGACGACGTTGGGCTCGCGCGTCAAGAGAACGACGACTAGCAGCGGAACAAAGAAAATCCGCAAGATGGTGAGGCTATTTGGCAGGTTCATCCAGCACCCGGGCGGCCCAGCGCCCGATGGATTCCGTCAAATCGCGAGGCAAGCTCACTATAGACCCGGCATGACAGTCCGTCAACGGTGGTGCAGCCGGGTGTGCCCTGGCCGGAAGAAACACGCGCCCTTGACTATTGCGATATACCCATGCCCTAAACCTGTGCAAATCAAGCCCATCAATTGCTGTCCCACTGTGCAACACGGCTCTAACGGTGGCCGAGCCCCCATAAGAATAACATCCTTATTTTCAAGGGGTTACACTGAGGCTCCCTGACTCCCCTGGAGAGATCGACGCGCGCCTGTCGAAATCGATTTTTCATACAGAACACCATTTCCACACGATTTCCACCGTCGGCATCCTCCTGATTACACGGAACATACATGCAGTAACCTTACCTGCACCCCGGGCGCAGGCCTAGGCCCTGCTTCCACCACGAAGGATTCGAGCCGGCAAGAAGATAAGCGCGCGGAACAGGTCCAATCCGCCTTCCACGGCGATTCCCAGGATGCGGAATGGGAGGAGGAGTAGCCAAACGAACGGATAAAGTACCAACGCCAGCAGCGCCAGCGGCCAGCAAATCACCAGCAGGATACACCAGAGTAGGAATTTCACCATGGATGTCCTCCACTCGCTGAATAGAGATACGCCGGCGCCTGGATGAAAAGTTCCGTCAAGGACCTCGGGGGGCGCACTCAAACCGAGCGCGAAGCCGGCCCCAAGTGCAAACGCCTCGCGAGCGATTCGGGCATCTCCGCCTCAATCGCCATGTGGGAACCCTCGACGCGCGAGCGCATGACGTGACCCAATCCGTGCACCAGTGCGAGTGTGCGCCCATCCGAGAGCGGGAGTCGAAACTCGAGCCGCACGATCGGGTCCGCGGGCAATAATTCGTCAATCTGGCGCTGCAACTCCTCGAGTCCGCTACCGGCGAGCGCGGACACCAGCGGTTTGCCATTCGATTTGCGCAGTTGCTCGGCCTCTTCCGGCGTCAGCCGGTCAATCTTGTTGAGCACGTGCAGCCGCGGGCGGTCGGCCACACCAAGATCGGCGAGAATCTTCTCGACCTCGGTGTCATGTTCCGCGCTGTTGGGATTCGAGACGTCGGTGACGTGCAGGATCAACGCGGCCTCTTGCACCTCTTCGAGTGTCCCGCGAAACGCCGCGATCAAGCCGGGCGGGAGATCGCGAATGAAGCCGACCGTGTCCGAAAACAGCACGCGGCGCCCCGAAGGCAACCGGACACCGCGGACGGTCGAGTCGAGCGTGGCGAACATGTTCGGCGAGACCACAACGTCTGCGCGTGTGAGCGCGTTGAACAGCGTGGACTTGCCCGCATTCGTGTACCCGACCAGGGCCACCGTCCCGAGAGGAATCGCCTGCCGGGCCTGCCTTCGCATCTTTCGCTGCTTGCGCACGGCATCGATGCTTTGCGTGATCCTGCGGACGCGATCGCGAATGCGCCGCCGGTCGGTTTCCAGTTTTTGCTCGCCGGGACCGCGCGTCCCGATTCCGCCGCCCAGACGGGAAAGCTCGGTCCCCTTGCCCGTGAGGCGGGGAAGCAGATAGTTGAGTTGGGCGAGTTCGACCTGCAATTGGCCTTCGCGGCTTCGCGCGTGGCGCGCGAAAATGTCCAGGATGAGCTGGGTGCGGTCGATCACGCGGCAATCGGTGCCGCGTTCGAGATTGCGCTGCTGCACCGGCGACAGATTGCGGTCGAACACAAGGACGGCCGCCTTGCGCATTTGCGCCTCGATCTTCACCTCTTCCATTTTGCCGCGCCCAATGAGGGTCGCCGGATCGATCGCCTCGCGCATCTGGAAGATCGAACCCGCCACCTCTGCGCCCGCGCTTCGCGCCAACTCCTCCAACTCGCGCAAGGATTCACGTTCGGGCTCGGCTGCTCGCTGGCCCGGCACTCGCGAGGGACGCTTGAGTCCCACGCCTACCAGAAGCACACATTCGCGAGATTCCGTCGTGCGGGGAACTTTCATTAGACTCGGGAAGTGCGGAGTAGCGCTTCGATCGCGACTCGGCGAAAACGCACAGTCCTTCTCTGGATAGTATACGACACAGGTCAATCCATCTCGCCACGCGAAGGCAGCGGCTCCGGACGTAGCCGCTTCGCAACCGCGCGATCTGCTTCCGCGGCAATCGCGGGATCGTCTCCGAAGCCCGCAAGCCAAATGACGTCCGGCTCGCGCCGGAACCATGTGAGCTGGCGTTTTGCGTACCGGCGCGTCGCCTGCGAGATGGCCGCCGCGGCCGAGTCGAGACTCATTCGGCCTTCGAGGTGCTCGCGCAACTGGCGGTAGCCGATGAACTCGAACGGCTTCGCCCGGGCGTGCACGCCGCCGCGGATCAATCCCGCGACTTCTTCGAGCCAGCCGCGCTCGAGCATGCGTTGGAAGCGCCCCTCAATGCGCCCATGGAGCGCGGCGCGCGGCGGATTGAGTCCGATGCGCAATGGTGCGAATCCTTTCAACGGGTCCCGGCCCGAACGATGCACTTCCGTGACCGGCTTCCCAGCGAGCACGCAAATCTCAATCGCTCGCACAAGCTTTTGCGCGTCGCGCGGGGCGATTCGGCGCGCGGCGGCCGGATCCATCCGCTTCAAAACACGATGCAAATATGCGGGGCCTCGCCCCGCGGCGCGCGATTGCAGCCGCTCGCGCAACTCCGCGGAACGCTGCGGCGCATCGGCGAGCCCTTCGAGCAGCGCACGAAGATACAAGCCCGTGCCGACAGTCAGCACGGGCAATCGGCCACGAGCGCGCAAATCGCCCAGCACGAATTCCGCCCTGCGGCGGTATTCGCCTGCCGTGAACAGCTCGCTTGGATCGACGAGATCGAGAAGGTGGTGCGCGACGCCGCGGCGTTCAACCTCGTCCAGCTTGGCCGTGCCGATGTCGAAGCCACGGTAAACTTGAGTGGAATCGCAGGCCACCACTTCCCCACCCCACTGTTCTGCAATGTGAACGCCCAGAGAGGACTTGCCCGAAGCGGTAGGGCCAAGGATCGCGACCAGCAGGGCGGGGCCGTCGTTCGGCGCCGATTTCATCCCAGGAATTTCCAGTACCGCGCGACCAGGTACGCCAGAAATAGCGCGGCCAGCAACAAGGCCCCCATCACCTGCGCACGCGTGGGTTTCACTGTCCTTCGTTCAGCGGAATATTGTACAGGTAAATGAATCGCAACCGGATGAATGGGCCGCTGAACGCCGGCGGAAGCGGCTCGAATGGGTTGGACGCGCGGATCGAGGAAATTGCGGCGCGGTCGAGCTCTTGTTTGCTGGATGAGCCCACCATTTCGGGTTGGTCATCGGGAACGCTACCGTCTCGATTGATGTTGAATTCCAGAATGACTCGCCCGCGCTCGCCCATGATTGCCGACTCCGGTATCACGGCATACCAGTTCTGCTTTACGCGGGCTAGAACGCGCTCCAGATAGCCGCTGAAATCCACGCCTTCGGTCGGCGTCAACATCTGGATGCCGCCGTTGTAGGTGCCGCCCCCGCCCCCACCGCCGCCTGGGTATCCTCCCCCACCAGAGCCGGGCAGGCGGCCTTGGAACCCAACGCTCGGTGCGCCATCTCCCCTGGACGATTGATGCGATAAATCCTCAAGCGCGTGGCCAGGCGATGACATGCGGGGAAGAATCAGTCCGTTGGCGGTTGGATGAGGCGTCGGTGCCACGGTTGGTGTCTCAACCTGATGCGGCTCAATCGTAGGCTGTGGAGTCGGCGCCGCGGGAAGCGAGTCCGTCTGGTTCTGGGGACTCGCGCGCTCGGGCGCTCTGAGGCCGGGATTTGGTTGCGGCGCCGGCATTGGCGCAAGACGGCTCAGCATGCGCGGATCCACATGGACCTGCGGGGTAGGCGGAGCCGGCGCGGGCCTCGGGCCTCTCGGCAGCTCGTTCAATGCAGGCAAATTCGCCCAGGATATCTGCTCGCGCGCGAGATCGATCTGTTCCTGCGTCGGCCCATGGCTCGGAAAAAGCTTCGGCAAGACCAGAACGTAAAAGCTGAGCATCAAGGCTTGAATCAAGAGCGCGGCGCCATTGCGCATGACGGCGTTCCAACCCGAGATGCGATCCTCCAAAGGCCTCACCATCAGCGCGACTTCGCCCGTGGTCATCACGTCGGGTTCGAGCACGTCCGGCAGGTAGTAAGCGGACACCGGCGGCTTTGAGGGGAGCGTGATCGTCGGCAGGCCTTCCGGAACGGCGATGCGCGTGTCAAGCGTCATCGCCGCCAAATGGCCGGCGGTATATCGCGTGACGTCCAATCCCTTCGCCACCGCGTCGCGCGGGACAACGACGCGTTCGGCCAGCACGTCCAGAGGGCGATACGCGGGAATGTTCGAGGTCGCGTCGAGTGTCCCCGAAGAGATACCCGCCGGGATAATCGTTCGCTCGTCCAGGGAAGTCGTGGTGCGGCGCGGCTCAGTCGAGGCGGGCTCCGCCGAGAGCGGACGCGAGTCTTTCGGTACCAGTAGCCTCGGAATCATGAGTTTTCCCGCGGAGACACGAACTCACCCCATTGGACGCGCCGGCCATGTTCTTGGATGCCTGCCATGACTTGGTCCGCCAATTCGAGCGCCCGCCTCCCCGCGTCTCCATCCACCTGCGGTGCGGTGCGCGTTCGGACGGATTCCAGAAACGCGATTAGCTCCGCGCGCAAGGGCTCCTGTCGCACCGCGGGCAACGTCGCAAAATCGAATTTCGGCTGTGGCCCAGGCTCCGCCACGCGGATACGCAGCGCGTCCTGTCGCGTGAAATCCACGGAGATATATTCGTGTCGCTGAAAGAATCGCAGCTTCCGCACGCGCTCCGTCGAGACGCGGCTGGCAGTTACGTTGGCGACCGCGCCGGATGCAAACGTCAGCCGGGCGTGAGCGATGTCTACCTTCTCGGTAACCACCGGTATGCCGACCGCCTTAATCTCTTCCACTGGCGCTTTCGCAAGAGACAACAAAATGTCGAGGTCGTGAATCATGACGTCGTAGACCACATCAATGTCGAGGCTGCGCGGCGTGAACACGCCGAGGCGATGCACCTCAAAATAGAGCGGCCGGTTCAACACCGGGAGAACCGCCACCAGAGCCGGATTGAATCGTTCGAGATGCCCCACCTGCAGCACTCGTCCGTGGCGCGCTGCCGCCGAAATCAATTCGTCGGCTTCCGCCAGCGATGCCGCCATCGGCTTCTCGACAAGGACGTCGAGTCCCATTTCGAGCAGCCGGCAGCCGATCCGCGCGTGCTCCACCGTGGGCACCGCAAGGCTCACCGCGTCCACCCGGCCCGCGAGGGACTCGATTCCGTCGAGCCTCACGGTTGAAAACTCCTGCGCGACGTGTTCCGCGCGTTCGCGATTCGCGTCCACGACGCCGGTCAGTTCCGCATCTTCCATCTCACGGTAGATGCGTACATGATTGCGGCCGAAATCGCCCACGCCGACAACCGCGACGCGCACCTTTTTCACGGGATGGGTGGAAGGCGTCAAGGTTTCGCGCCCTCGTCCTGCGGAGACGCCACCGGAAACGCCTGCACGGAGAGTCCCGCCGCTTCGGCGGCTTCCATCAGCCGCGCACGGTCAAACAGGAGCGTGCGCTCTGCATCAATCGCGAGCGCCGTAACGCCCGAACGCCCCATTACTTCGACGGTTTGGAGGCCGATAACGGGTACATCGAAGCGCATGTCCTGCCGCGGCTTGCTCACCTTGACCACCACCAGCGGCTGCCCATTCGCAATCCGCGCCGCGCGCTCGATTGTCTCGTCGGTTCCCTCCATCGCTTCAATCGCCACGCACGCCCGCTCGCGCACCACGACTGTTTGCCCCAAGTCCAGCGCCGCGATTTTTCGCGCGATGTCCCTGCCGTATTCCATGTCGGCGGCTTCCCGCTCGTTCGGATGCCGCCGCGTCAGCACTCCGGCCGAAGGCACGAGCGGCTTCAAAAATGAAGTGGAATCCACGAGCTTGATCCCTTCGGATTCCATAACGCCCGCCACCGCCCCGATCAGTGAGTCCGTATTTCGCAGCGGCAGCGAGAGCAACAATTTCGCAAGCCTCCAGTCCGGACGGATCGAGCTGAAGATCTTGTTATGTTTCACCTGCCCGGCCATCACCGCGCGGGTCACGCCTTCCTGATGCAGCAAATCGAGCGCGCGGCCCAGTTCCCCGAGGCTGACCCAGTGTAACCGGCTTGCGACCCGCTCGAGTTCCGGCGACGCCTCTTCGCGCAGCGCGAGCACGGCCATATCTATTCCCTGGCTGCGCGCCGCTTCGAGAACGAGAAATGGGAACTTGCCGTTTCCGGCGATGAGGCCCCAGCCTGCCGTGGCGGACGCGGAATCGATGGAGGCACTCATCGCTTGAATTACTTGATCAAGCCCCTTTGGGCCGATTCGATGAATTCGACGATCTCGCGCACATCCGCGGAGCCGTCGAGTTGCGCGCGCATCTGATCCAGCGCCTGCGACGTATTCAATTTGGAGCGCAGCAGCAAGCGGAACGCCCGTTCGATAGACTCCAGCCGCGCGGCGTCGAAGCCTTGCCGCTCAAGCCCGACCGTGTTGACTCCGTAGCAGTGGACCTCGCGCGCATCCACCACGAGCGCGAACGGCGCAACGTCCTTGGTTATCGCCGTCAGCGCCCCGATGTAAGCGTACCGGCCGACGCGGCAAAACTGGTGCACCGTCGAATACGCGCCCACCGTCGCGTAGTCCGCCACTTCCACGTGCCCCGCCAGCGTCGCGCCATTCACGAAAATCGTGTGGCTGCCGACTTGCGAATCGTGCCCGACGTGCGCGTACGACATGAATAAATTGTGGCTGCCGATCCGCGTCGTGCCGCCGCCGAACCCGGTTCCGCGATTGATCGTTACGAATTCGCGGAAGACGTTCGCCTCGCCAACGGCCAGTTCCGTGCGCTCGCCCTTGTATTTCAGGTCCTGCGGCTCGTCTCCAATCGAACACAGCGGGTGAAACACGTTGCCCGGCCCAAACTGTGACGGGCCTTGAATCACCGCCTGCGGCATGACGACGCAGGCATCTCCCAGCTCGACCTCGTCGCCAATGAATGCTCCGGCGCCAACACGCACTCCGGCGCCCAAGCGGGCGCCCGGTGATACCACCGCCCGGGAATCAATCTCGCTCATTCTTTCGATTCCGCCTCGGCGTCTGATTGGGAAGAAGGCTTGTCGGCCGCATCGCGATCCACCATCTTGCACATCAAGGTTGCCTCGGCCGCGAGTTCGCCGTTCACTGTTGCGGCGCCTCGCAGCTTGCAGAACGTGCCGCGTCCCCGCCAGGAGACCACCGTGACTTCAATTCGAAGTTGATCGCCCGGCACGACGGGGCGGCGAAAACGCGCGTCGTCCACCGCGACGAAGTAGAGCAGCTTGTTCTCGCGGTCCGGCACCTCCTGCAGCAGAAGCAGCCCGCCCGCCTGCGCCATTGCTTCGATGATCAGCACGCCCGGCATGATTGGCTTGCCCGGAAAGTGCCCCTGAAAATAGGCCTCGTTGATGCTGACGTTCTTGATCCCCACCACGCGCTTGAGACGCTCCATCTCCAAGATGGCGTCCACAAAGAGGAACGGATAGCGATGAGGAAGAATCTTCTGGATGCCGTTGATGTCAAGTAGCATGGACGCGCCTCGATTACATGCGCGGGCTCCTCGCCCGATCTAGCCTGCTGAACCCGGCCCCTGCTGGCGGCCCGGCCGGCTCTGCGCAATCTGCCAATTATATGCGAAACACCGAGGGCGCGTGCAGGGAACGTGATTGGCAGCTGGGAACGGTCGGATTTCGACTGTCGCGTTTGTCAGGACTTGGCGATCAGAACCCTACTGATCTCGATGGGACCTGCTTTGATGGCAAATTCGTTGTGTCGAGGGCAGGGGAGGCCTACGATGTCCAAGTCCGAGGTCTACATCGGAAATTCCTGTTAGAGAAAATGCGCCTCAATGTTTTGCTATATTATTGCGCGAATCTGATTGGTGGGCTGCTATGTCAACACTAAAAAAACTCGATAACATGCAGGAAGGTTTGAGCCGCCGCACGTTTCTAGCGTGCGCTGCGGCGGCGGCCACTGTCGCGGCATTTGACGGTGCGCTTGCCCAATCGTCGAGTGTCGACAACATTCCGATCATCGACGCGCACATTCATCTGTTCGACGGTACCCTTCCCCTGGGCGCGGGGTATATGGGTTCTCCAGCCTATCGAGCAATCTCCAAAACCTCGCTCCCCTCTCTGTACAGCCCCTTGGCGAGACCGGCTGGAATTGTCGGCGCAATCGTGGTCGAATCCAGCCCCTGGATCGACGACAATCTCTGGTATCTCGAAGTCTGCAGGGCCGATCCTATTATGGTCGGCGTCTCGGGAAACCTAAATCCGGCACAGCCGGATTTCGGCCAATATGTGACGCGCTTTCACAAGGATCCGCTTTATCGGGCTATCCGCTCCAGCCGCTTCTACAGCGCGGACAATGGCAAGGTCGCTCTCAATCCCGACCAAGTCGCCAATTTGAAGCTGCTGGCTCAGGCTGACTTGGCGCTGGACACCGCCAATCCCAGCATGAATCTCATGCAGGCCAACGTGCTGCTGGCCGATGCTATCCCCGGCCTTCGCATCATCATGGACCATCTGCCTTCCTTCGATCCGACGGCCGACAACCAGCAGGCATATGAAGCGGTGGTGAAGGAAATGGCGGGTCGACCCAACATCTTCGTCAAACTCACGGAAGTGTATCATCCGCGGCTGACGGACGGCGTCATCGTCAAGGACTATGAGCCGCTGCGCGCCAGGCTCGAATATCTGTTCGACGCCTTCGGCGAGGATCGCGTTATGTTCGGAACTGATTATCCCAACAGCTATGGCGTCGCCACCATTCCTGAAGAGGTCGGGCTGATGAAGCGCTTCTTCTCCACCAAGTCGAGAGAAGCCGCAGAGAAATACTTCTGGAAGAATTCGGCGCGCGTCTATAAATGGATCAAGCGCGCGGACGATCAGCCGAGCCTGACCTGATTTTTTTCTCCGTTCGCCGGTGCGTACGTCAATTTGAAGACGCGATAAGCCTCTTCCGATGATATGCGAAACGCCGAGGGCACGTGCAAGGAACGTGATTGGCGGCTGGGAACGGTCAGTTTCCAATTGCCGCGCTTTACGTCCGGATGGACAATTTCCGAGTACGCCGTAAACAGTCAGCGAGCTGTTAGGAATGGCCACATGACACCGGTGCAGCGGACCAAGAACCCGTCGCTGCTGCGCAAGCCAGAGGTGCAAACCGGAGATTCCGACTTATAATCACTTGGAGGAGGTTCGCATGCCCAAATTCCTCATCGAGCGGGAAATCCCCGGAGCCGGCGCTATGTCGCCCCAGCAGCTCCAGAGCGTCGCGGTAAAATCGTGCTCCGTTCTGCGGAATCTGGGACCGCAGATCCAGTGGCTGCAGAGCTATGTTACCGACAATAAGATTTATTGCGTGTATATTGCGCCCAACGAGGAGATGGTGCGGGAACACGCCAGGCGCGGAGGGTTTCCGGCCAACCGTATTTCGGAAATCAAAACGATAATCGATCCGACCACTGCTGAGTAGAGTGGGGCGGATAAAGCGAGCCCCGGAGGGGCGACACAAACCAGGACACCACGAAAAAACCTTCCATCGACAGAAAAAGGAAACTCTGCCCTATAATCTCGGCCTCACGCATCCCTCCCCGAAAGGAAGAACAGGACGATGAAGTTACACACTTATCTCAATTATGGCGGCAACTGCGAGCAGGCTTTCCGTTTCTACGAACAGCATCTCGGCGGGAAGATCAAGGCGATGATGACCCATGGCGAAATACCGGATCCCAGCAACGTGCCCGAGAATTGGAAGAAGGCCATCCTTTACGCCTGCATGAGCATTGGAGAGACGGACCTTATGGGGAGCGATGTTCCGCCGGAACGGTTCCAGCCAATGCGCAGCGTCTATCTTTCGCTCGGCGTCGCGAGCACTGAGGAGGCGGAGCGGATTCATGCTCTGCTCGCCGACGGCGGCCAAATCTTCATGCCGATGCAGGAGACGTTTTTTGCCTTCCGCTTTAGCATGCTCCGAGACAAGTTCGGCACTTCCTGGATGATCATCCACGAACGCCCGACGCCGCAGAACGCCTGAGAGCCGGCAGATCCGGTTAAGCGAAACGCCAAGGGCAAGGCCAGGAAACGTGGTTGGCGACTGCCAACAGGCCAGTTTCCGATTAGCGCGTTATACGCCCAGGTGAACTTGGCCGGTGCATTCTCAACTTCCCAGAACCCCGTTTCTGGATAATTTCCGAGATGGAATGGGAAGGCCGACCTCCAGTGGCCACGAAGTGGTCGTGGCCAACCCCAGGCAAGTGAAGTTGATCAGTACCAGCAGCCGAAAAGATCACCGTGTGGATGCACAAAGGCCGGCAGCTCATCACCCGTTCCTGAGTAGTTTATCCTCTTACCTGTAACCTACCGTATTCAGTACGCGTCCCATTTTTGGAGGGTATCTCCCATGCTTCATTCCCAGCCGCAAACCCAAAGCCCCCGTTCGCCAAGAATCAACCTTGTCAAATGGAGTTGGTTGTCCCTCTTTCTCTTGACCGCTCTTTTGTTTGCCCCGCTCCTCCAAGCACAGAGCACGGTCTCCAGCCCCACATCGCCTGCAGCCTGCCCGGTACAATTCCAGCACTTCAATCCTTCCGGCGTAACTGTGCGAATCAAGAATGTCAGCGGCAAGAATATCGTTGGTTTGGACTTCAATGTGGCAATTGCCGATGCCACCGAGCATTGGAAATGGTTCCACTGGAACTTTGACGATGCCCTGCCCATCCGCGACTTCGGTTGGAACAAGCGCATCAAGATGGATGCTGCAAAGACTCTCTCTTGGGACCGCGCTTACCTCGATTTCGAACATGGAGGTGGCGGTGCCTTCGTACTCACAAGTGTGCTCTTCGAAGATGGCTCGATTTGGGAGGAGTCTCAATATAGCGAAGTGCCTTCCTGCAAATACGTCTGGCACAACAGCCACAAACAATTATTTGTCCGGCCAGTGCAATTGCCTTTCCGCCAGTAGCCGTGGGCCCGCAGGTGCCCCCGGCAGAAAAGAGTACGGTCTGGCGTGCGTCACCCGAACCACTCGTTGAAAACAAGGGATAAGGGCTGAGTCCTGGTTTGTCGCATTATCGGAAACTGACCAACTATCCTCGGCGGCGCTTCCTGCAAGCACCGAACCTAACGCCCGCGGCTCCCTCAACGTGCTAGCATTGCCGACGTGCCCCGAAGAATAGTTATCCGCCGCCCAAGCGACGCCGCCGAAACATCATCCCGCGCGAAATCCTTGCGTGAGTTATTGAAGTCGCTCCGCGAGCGCGAGCCCGAAATGGCGCGCTTGCTCGGCCGCTTCGTCCGCGCCGAATCACCGAGCAACGACAAGCCCGCGCTGGACCGCTTCGCACGCATCGTAGCCGCCGAATGGCGCAGACGCGGCGCGCGCGTGAAAGTGATTCGTCAATCGCAAACAGGCAACCACGTTCGCGCCGAGTGGAGCTCTCCGCACGCTTCTGGCAACCCGCCCATCCTGCTGCTCGGCCACCTCGATACCGTCTACGAAATCGGCACGCTCGATCGCATGCCGTTTCGCATCAGCCGCGGGCGTGCCTGGGGCCCCGGCACATTTGACATGAAGAGCGGCCTCGTCATCGCGCTCTTTGCCGTGGACGCGCTGCAGCGCCTCGGCCTCCAGCCGCGGCGGCCGGTCGTCTGCCTCTGGACCTCGGATGAAGAAATCGGCAGTCGCAATTCGCGCAGCCTAATTGAACGCGAAGCGCGCCGCAGCGCCGCCGTTCTCGTGCTCGAGCCTGCCGGCCAAAAAGACGGCAAGCTCAAAACCGCGCGCAAGGGCGTGGGCGAAGTCACGATCGAGGTCACGGGCCGCGCGGCGCACGCGGGTCTCGATCCTCAGAGCGGAATCAACGCCGTGGAAGAATTGGCGCTGCAAATCGCGCGCATCCGCCGCTTCAATCAGCCGGACCGCGGCATTACGGTCAATGCGAATGTGATCGAAGGCGGCACGCGCGCCAATGTCATCGCCGAGCATGCGCGCGCAATCGTGGACGTCCGCGCATCGAGAGCGCGCGACATCCGTGCGCTGGAAAAACGATTTCGCGCGCTGCGGCCGATTCTTCCTGGCGCAAAACTCACCGTGCGCGGCGGATTCAACCGCCCTCCCCTCGAACGCCGGTGGACTGCCGGCCTCTTCGCGAAAGCCCGGCGGCTCGGCGGAATTCTCGGGCTTCGCATTGACGAATGCGCCGTGGGCGGCGGTTCCGACGGCTGCTTCACCGCCGCGCTGGGCGTGCCCACGCTCGACGGCCTCGGCGGCATCGGCCACGGCGCGCACAGCCCAAACGAACATGTGCTTTTGCGCGCGCTTCCCGATCGCACCGCCCTGCTTGCATCCCTATTGTTGGAGTTGTAGCCGCTGCGAGGTTCAACTCGCAGAAAGGTAGGTCCTGCGGAGATAGTCGGCGGTGGCGCGCGCGAGTTGCTCGTAGTTCATTCCGAGCACGTCGAGCAGCGCGTTTTCCGTCGTCGAGTTCGCCGCCAGCCGGTCCAGCAGCGACGAAATATCCCGCATTCCGCCGATGTCGATGATGGCCTCGACCGCCGCGAGCGACCATGCGTAAGCCTCCGCTGCGTCGCTCGCTTCGAGATTCAGCCAAACGCCTTCATAGGATGCCAGCGAAAGATCCATATGCTGGTCGTACGCGTACACCAGTCCCTTCGCGGCGTGTGTGCTGCGCCGGCCCTCGATATATTGCGCGACGCCTTCCTGGACCCAGACCGGGCAATGCCCCCGCGTTTTCTGCGTGATGAAACTGTGCGTCAATTCGTGCTTCAGAACGCGCGAGAGTTCGTCCGTCATTCCGCTCAATCCATCCACGGGCACGCGAATCCGTCCGTCGTTCAGCGCCCCCACCCAGCTCGGCGTGCGAGTGATGTCGCTGAACTGCTGGCTCGTATAGAGCACGACCGCAATCGGCTCCGGCGGCGTATAGTCCAGCTCGGACTTGATGTCCGAAAAGTGAGTCTCGAGTGTCTGCAAGACTTCGCGCGCCAGCGCCGGCGTGGCGTCGCCGTTGAAGCGGAGAATAAAATGCGCCGACTCGTTCTCGCGGTAGCTCGCCTCTTCCGCGGCGTCTCGCTCGGCCTTTTCAAGCGCGTGCTGCACTTCGGCGTCCGGGCGAAGCTGCCAAGCCCGCTTCCATTCCGATACGGCGTCGTCCAAACGATTCAGTCCGTAGTAAGCCCAGCCGGTGAGTTTCGCGACGTCGGCGGAATCCGGCGCCGCGTGTCTCGCGCGTTCCAGATCGTCCAGCGCTTCCCGATATTCGCTCCGCCGCAAGTGCATGTATGCGGAGTCGAGGAGCAAATCGGCGTTTTCGGGCGCAAAGCTGAGGGCGCGCTTGTAGTACTCCAGCGCCCGGTCCAGGTTCCCCTGGCTGACCTCGAACTCCGCAGCCGCTGACTCCCCCACGATCACCCGTGTAATCGCACCGGGGCTTCCTCCCTGCGCGTCACCTTCGAGCCGGTCCAGGTAATCTTGGTCCACGGCGCCATCGTGTACGGCGGCGCGCGCCACGTCACTGCTGGTCGTCGTGGTCAGACTTTCAGGGGGAGCGATGGGCAGGTTCGCCGCCCGCTCGTTCACGGGACGCGATTGCGAATCGCTCTCATTCGCGTCGCGAATGATACGGGCAACGATGGATTCGGACAGGCTCAATTGGCCCGCCGACGTCTCGTAGGTGACACGGCCGTTGACAACCTCCACGTGCGTCGCCGTGATGCGCCGGCCGTTTTTCAGCACAATCGTGTCCGCAAGAAGGTGGGAAGCAGACGCCAAGAGCGCCACCACGGCGGCTAGAAACCACAAGGCGGGGAGCGGCCGAAATCGCATGCCACCATCTTACCAAGGCCCCGCAAGCGACCCCGCGGCGGCTTGCCCCAGGATGCCCAAAGTTGCTACAGTCGGCCCATGAACGGGCTGTGCCGCGCTGTTGCTTGCACCGCCTTGGTGGCAGTTGCCAGTCTTTGCGCTCTTTCTGCGCCTCCCGACGATCTCACTCCGCGCCAGATGCTCGATGCCCTGAATGCCTTGCGCATCAACCCAAGCGAGATCTATACCATTCACGATTTGCGCCTGCAGCGAGACACCCTGGGAATATCCCTCGATGACGGCGAGTTGGGCTTCTTTGACGATTTCCGCGGCAAAATAACCGGGGCCGTCTTCACCGGACGCGGTCACATCGTCGCAATACCCCGCGATTCGGCCGAGCGCCACTCCCTCGCCCGCTTCCTAGGCCTGCCGGTCCTGGACCAGAGATTCACCGCCGCCTATCTCCGCTTCACTGACAATGCCGCCGACGAGCTGCTCGAACAGATCCGCTCCTCGGAAGCCCCAAAAATCCAGGACGCGGATTTCTTGACCGACTGGGATCGAAACGCGGCGAGCCTGAATTCCGGCCACTCGCTCCGGATCATGATGGATCTGCTCTCGGATCGGCCCGTCCCTTACCTTTATGGCAGCCTTTGGAGCGATTCCCTCGGCATTTTCGAGGTTGTCGTGGACAACCGCCATTCCGAGCAGATTTTGGTCGGCCAGAGCCATTGGGCCGAGGGCGTGCCGTATTACGACATTTGGACCTCGTTTGCCCGGGTGGATGTGGATTCCCCTCCAATCGATTCATTTAAGCCCGTCGCATACGAAATCTCGACGACGATCGAGCCCGACCACACGTTGGAGGGCACAACCACAATCACCCTGCGCGCGCAGAGCGGCGGAGAGCGAATGGTCGCGCTCGAACTCTCCCGGTTCCTCACGGTCCAGTCGGTAGAGGACACTGCCGGCAACGCCTTGACGTGCTTCCAGAACGAGGCCCTCAGCCGCAATCAAGTCGCCGAGCACGGCAACGATCTCGTCGTTGTGGTGCTCCCGCAAGCCCCGCCCGCTGGGCAGACCATTAAACTCCGCCTCTCCTATCGCGGTGGTGTCATCAGCGACGCAGGGAACGGTGTGATTTTCGTCGGTGACCGCGGAAGCTGGTACCCGCATATCGGCGGCTTTGGCAGTTTCTCCTCTTTCGACCTGTCGTTTCGATGGCCGCGCCGGCTCCGTCTGATCGCCACAGGGACGCTGCAATCTCAACAGGAGGGGGCCGACTGGGATACGGCGCACTGGCGTTCGGAGGGTGAAATCCCCGTCGCAGGGTTCAATCTGGGCGAATACCGCACCGATACCGTAAGCCTCCCCGATGGGACCAGCATCGAGGTTCTCGCTAATTCCCAATTGGAGAGGTCCTTGGCAGCCCTTTTCCGTACGACGCCTCTCTCTGAGCTTCCCCAGGCCCTGCCCCGTTCCATGTCACGCCGCGGCGCCTCGACGGTTCAGCTTCCGGATGAGCCGAGCCCCCCGGAACCAAGCCCGGCGGCACTCGTCCATCAGGTCGGAGAGGTGATGGCGGATGCGGTGCGCATTGAGGAACGTTGGCTTGGGCCACTCCCCTTTTCGCGCCTTGAGGTTACGCAGATTCCGGGGGATTTCGGCCAGGGTTGGCCTGGCTTGATTTACCTGCCGACCATCACCTTTCTGTCCCCCGCCGAACAGCAGCATGTCGGCCTTAGCGGAGCCACACAGGAAGACTTCAACGAGATCGTTCCCTTCCATGAGGTCGCCCATCAGTGGCTGGGTAATTCTGTGGGATGGGATAGCTACCGCGACCAGTGGATTGATGAAGGGCTCGCAAATTACATCGCCCTGCTGGCCGTGGATAGCCGCAACCCTGACGAGCATCTCCTCCGCCGCTGGCTCGATCAATACCGCAGGGACCTCAGCGAGTCTGCCGCCGGGGGCGAACCCGTTGCCGATATCGGCCCGGTCACTCTGAGTTTCCGGTTGGTGTCCGCTCGGGACCCCGGTGCCTATCAGAGAATTGTTTACGGCAAGGGCACGTGGATTTTTCATATGCTGCGAATGATGCTCCGCGAGCCCGCCGCGCACGACCCTGACGCGCGCTTCACCGCTTTGCTGCATGACTTGGTGACAGACTATCGCCACCGCTCGCTTACCAACGCCGATCTGGAACGCGCGATTGAAAAGGTCATGACCCCATCCATGGCTCTGGAAGAAAAGAATTCGATGGCTTGGTTTTTTGACCAGTGGGTGGATGGAACCGGTATCCCGCGCTATTCGCTGCACTATACCGCTCAGCCCAAAGGAAAAATGATTTCGCTGGACGGCAGGCTGACGCAAGAGGGCGTGCCGGAGACCTTTGTCGCCGCTGTGCCGATCTATTCCCAGGGTGCAATCGGCAAGCAGGCGCTCTTGGGAAGCGTCGTCACCACAGGACGCGAGACGCACTTCCATTTTCTCGTCGCAAGCCCGCCCAAGCGTCTCCTCATCGATCCTCAGGAGACGATCCTCTGCCTCCACGATTAAGAGTGCAAGACGCCTGTTCGCCCGAGCAGAGTTCACAAAGCAAAGGGCCCCGACCAGGTCGGGGCCCTTCGAGAAATCCTGCGGGAAGAGAGCTATCGATCAGGGCGTGTCGTTAGTGATTAGTACAAGGTAAGTGGCGATGCCCGCTCCGACGGCCGCGGCCGTAATCAAGATCAGAACGAATCTATTCCTGCCGGCGCTGAACATCCCCTGCGGACCCAAGCCGGTCCCTGGGTTAATCATCATCCGGTAGGACGTACCTTCGCTTACGGTTTGGGTTTCATCTCCCAAGCTCACCAGGAGATCGCCGTGCCTGGCGCTTAGGATTAATTCACTCGGGCTGATGCAGCTGACCTGCGCCAGCGTCGGCTGGTCGCTCTTGGGCTGGATGGTGGCGCCGTCCGCGAGCACTTGGAACGTCTCGCCGCCCACCGAGGAGAGCACAACCGTGCCCCCGCTCAACGAGGCGCTAAACCCTTTAGAGAGCTGGTGAACCAAAACCCCCGAATCCGGCAACAAGTAAACCTGCGACTGGCCGAGCCGCGCCCGCAAACTGCCGGACCCGTTGGTCTGAAGATTGTCGCCGTCAAAAATCGCGGTGCCAACCGCAACCTCACTCGTTCCCAGCGTTGCGTGATCCGCTTGCAGAACCACGCCCATGGACGACGACGGAGCCGCCATCCCCGTGCCAAAGATCAATCCCACGCATAGAAGAGCCGTAACACCAGACTTCCACAATGTGCGCACAATAGCCTCCACCGGGGCTCTTATACAAGTTAGGGTCGGCGCGCTTTCTTGTCAACGGCCATTTTCCCAAGTTGTCCATTTTGAAACATCCCCTCGCCTGCCCCATCCTGAAACGCCCCTATCCCGCCTGAATCTCGGCACCCCCTGCGTTCACGCCACCCCCAACCCGAGCACAGTTGCAATCCTCCGCTGGGGACGGCAGAATGCCCCGGGAGGCAGCGTGTTCCAGCCGGGCGAGACCGTGCGCGCCAACCTGGCCGGCCTGCAAGTCGGCAGTGTGGTATTTCACCAGGCCGTGACGGCGGCCGTGGCCCGGATTGTTCGCCAGACCTCCGAGGACCCGCCGAAGTATCTGGTGCGGCTTCTGTTCAGTTTTCGCGGTGTCAGCGAAATCGAGTTGCCGGAGGACCGCATCCAATCCTCCTAGCCCGGCGCAAGACTCAGCCGAAATCCCCGGCGATTGCCGCCGGACAGCCAAGCGATGATTCATCGTAACGTCTATCATAACGACCGCATTCTTCCCGTCGAGCAGGCGCGCCTGTCCCCCGGACAGGCTGGCCTACTGAGCGGCTGGGGCATCTTCACGACGCTGCGCGTTTTCCACGGCGAGGCGTTTGCCTACGAGCGTCATTGGATCCGCCTGCAAAAGGACGCCAGCCGCATCCGGCTTCCCTTCCCGTTTGAAGCGGATCGCGTGCGCGCGCAACTTGCCGAACTGGTGCGGGCGAACCACGTTGTCGAAGGCACCGTGAGAATCTACGTCATCTATAACAAGATCGGTCTCTGGCAGAGCGATGAAGTCGCCCCGCAAGTGGATCTGCTCCTCTACACCGCGGATCTTCCTCCGCATCACGAGCCGGGGCGCCTCGATCTGCGCGAGCACGGCCGCCATGCCGCGTCGCCGCTGGCCGGAGTGAAAGTCACCTCGTGGGTGAACAACCTCTGGTGCCTCGCCGAAGCGCAGGCCCGCGGTTACAACGAGGTCGTCCTGCTCAACGAACGCGGCGAAATCTCCGAATGCACGTCTGCGAATATTTTTTGCGCGCGCGCGGGAAAAGTGCTCACGCCGCCATTGTCTTCCGGCTGTCTCGAAGGCGTCACGCGCGGCCTTCTTCTCGAAATCGGCCCTAAGAACGGCGTGCCCGTCGCGGAATCGGTGCTTCGTCCCGCGGATCTCTTCGCCGCCGAGGAAGTCTTCATCACCTCGACCAATCGCAGTCTGCTCGGCATCAGCGAAGTCGCCGGACGCGGATTCGCCGCCGCGCCCGGCCCCGTTACGCAGCGCCTCGAGCACGCGTTCACCGCCTACATGGAAGAGTACGTCGCCGAGCGCGCCCCCGCGAAGTAACCCACGGCGCGCGAATCCTGCCGCGTTTTCGCAATCTTCCCGATCAGGTGGAAGTCATCTCATAATTGGTCTTCGTCAGGGCACGGCTTCAGCCGTGCCGAAAAGCCTCCAGAAAATGGGGCATGGATGAACACAAAACCCCGACAGGGGTGACACTAGGGGGTGGGAGCTTTAGCTCCCACATAAACGATTACGAACAAAATGGGCTTTAGCCCCTAAAGGCCGGTCGGCCTCTCCTTTTCCTATTCCCTCCCAAATCTCAAACTTCAAATCTGCGATTGCTCCATCCCCATGTAGGGGCGGAGCTTGTCTCCGCCCATCCGCATTCTTTTTAGGAGGCCGGCGCTTCAGCGCCGGCGTTAAGCAACCGCCCCTCAAGGGTTTTAACCCCTGAGGCAACTCCGCTGTAGCCTCGAGCGTTGGCCACGACCGATTTCTGCGAGTCCCGATCCGGTCGGGAAGAATCCCTCTTTGTCCGCCGGTTTCAGTAGCACAGTCACTCCTGACTGTGCACTTCCCCGTCCGACTCGCCTGCCATAGCGCCATCGAAGGAGGGCTTGCCCGCAACGCACCCCTATGGAGTGCGGCGGCTCGACGCCGCTTTCCCCGCACCATGCTCTGCGCCCGCCGCGACGCCGGCCTTGCGCGCGGGCTCTCCTCCCCTTCTCCAATGCTGGTCATTCCGAACGCAGTGAGGAATCTCTCTGCCCCTTCATCCCCCGCGCCCGGGGTTCTCTCCTTCTTAGGGGGTCGGAGCTTTAGCTCCGACATACCGCGCCGAAACCAAAAGGGGCTTTAGCCCCTGAAGGCCGGTCGGCCTCTCTTTTCCCTCTTCCTCTTCCCTCTCAAATCTCCAATTTCAAATCTGCGATTGCCTTCTCTTCCATGTAGCGCCGGGTCCTTCATGTTCGCCGCAAGCGAACGTGGGGACTTCCCCTTCTTTTCGAATAGTCACAGTAAAGTATCTATTGACATTTGCCAACTTTTGTGCTATAAGATGGTTTGGAATCGCAACAACTTTTCGAATACTTACCGCCCCGAGGTTTCGCTCCTCGTCCCGGAAAATTCCTGCCCTTCCGTGTGCATCCGTCGTCGCATTTCTGTCGCTTTTCCCGGTCTACAAGCCCTTTGTTTTCAAAGTCATGCAGAAGAGTGCGCATCTCATTGAAAACACGCGACTTTAACTCCCTTTCTTTTCACACTCATGCGCACTCTTTCGCTGTAAGTCCTTTGTTTGCCACACATACGCAAAACACCCCCGGGGTGTATGTACCTCAGCAAATTCCCCGGACCAACTTGTCAATCCAACTCCTTTGTTGTCTTCCACTTCCGTGCCCATTCGCAACCCAGGAACACAATCCGTCCAACCCCTTTGTTTTCAAGCAATTCTGCGCTCTTATTCACTCTTCTCCTGCAAGTCCCTTATTTGCCTCACTTACGCAAAACAACCCGGGTGTGTATATGCAAAAGTGTCCGATTCCGGGAAACTCGACTTCGTCCGAACGCAACTCAGCTCATGGCTTTGACCGCATTGGCCGAATGCGTGAAGTGAAGGCGTCTGAGGCGAGGCTAGACTTGCTCCCGAAGATATTCAAAAACGACGTAGCCGATCATTCCGGATATGACCGCAATGACGAAATTAGTGATGGAGAAAATATCTCGAACGGCGAAAGCCAAGCTTTTTCCGTGGCCATTTGCCTGGGTAAATTCCCCCATCAAGAGGTTGGAATAGAACAGGAAGACGATAAAGCCAACCTCAACCATCACCCTCCAAACCGGGGCCAATTTTCTGGGTGCGTTAGGGTTCGGTGCCATGAGTCACCTATAGCAAGAAACCAAAGGTGTTATGCATGATGCGACTCAATCTTTCTAACCCGTCGGCTGCGCTTTCGGCAATAGAAATCGGCCGGTTTCGGTCGGTTCCATTCGTTTTCGGCATTTGGAACCATTCCCGGCCTAACCGCGTCCCCTGTTAAAATGGCTGGGGGATGCACCGGGGGTCGGCTGCCCGGCGGCGCATGCACGAAATGAGGAATCGCTTGATGAAACGTTTGCTGATTGCTCTTGCGATAGGCGCCTTGTGGGCTGCCGCGTCCGGCCTTCCGCTTTGCGCGGACAAAGACACCGCAAACGTTGCCGGCACTTGGGATATGGTCGCCAAGGGACCCCAAGGCGACTACGAATGCGATCTCGTGCTCCGTCAGGACGGTACTTCCTTGAGTGGCAGCGTTCACACGAGCTTCGGCGAAGGCCCGATCCAAGGCAATATTAAAGGAAGCTCGATCCGCTTCGAGGCAAAGGTGGAAATGGAGGAGGGAGCAATTTACGTCGAGTATTCCGGCACCGTCAGCGGCGATGCAATGAAGGGCACGTACAAGGCTGCCGACGATGCGGGAACGTGGACCGCGGTCCGCCCGCACTCCTCGCCATAAATCGTTTTCGCCAGGACTTGGGATCCGGACCCCGCGCGCCGCCTCTTGACCCTCAGTACATAAAGTGGTAGATGATTGATTCAGAAATGTGTGAGAAGCCGATGAGTTCCCCATTTCTTTGCGGGAAATGCGCACGGGTTCTGCTCGCTGCTGCTCTACTCGTTTCGTTCTCGCGTCCGGCCTATTCCCAGCAGACGAATAAGCATCAAGCGACGGGCACGATCGTCTCCGCAAATGCGACGCGCATCATTCTGATGCGCCAAATCGGGCGCAACAAGGTTCCGTGGACGTTTGCAACGGCGAGCCGCACAGTGCCCTTGACGGGACTCGTCAAAGGCGCGCGCGTGCGAATCTACTATCACGAGGAGAAGGGCCAGCGCATTGCGGACCGCTGGAAAATCATCGTTCCGCCCAAGCCAGCGTCGGCCCCTTCCGCGCCGCCGGCGAACTCCCCGAATCCAAAGCCGCCTTCCTGAGCGCGCTTGCGCGGGGTCCGCATGGTAGAATCCCGTCCTCAAGGCGGACCCATGCCCGATTCCTCTGACTTCAGCGAAGCCGTCCTGGAAGTCCTTGTGCCAGGCGGTGGACGCCACATGATTCGCATCACGCATTCGCCCTTCCTCATCGGGCGCGGCGCGGAAACAGGCAACGATCTCCAGCTCCCCGACCGCAGGATTTCCCGTCAGTGCGCCGCGCTGGTGCACGCGGCCGGCGTATTCACGGTCGAGGACCGCGGCCACCGGCGGGGAATCTACGTGAACGGCGAAAAAGCGGAACGACAGCCGCTGCGCGAGGGCGACGTCATCAATTTCGGCCTGAGCGATTCATTTGAGCTCATCTTTCACGCAAGCGCCGATTCCCTCCCGAACTTGCTGAATCGCATCGAGGACCTTTCTTCGAGCGACGCGGGAACGGCGGGACTCCGCAAGCTGAGCCTGCTGCTGGAAGCGACGGCGCTGCTGCACTCCCATCTCCCTCTCGACGCGATTCTCGGCAACATGGTGGATCACGCGGTGGCCTTGACGGATGCGGACCGCGGCCTGCTTCTGGTACGCGACGCAAAAGGTGAAATGCGCGCGCGCGTCGCGCGGCAGCGGGGAGGAAAACCGCTGGCCGTGGAAGGTCTCGAGCCGACGCAGACCGCGATTCGCTACGCGCTCGAACAGAAGCGCGGCATCATCACCGAGGACATGGAGCAGGCGCACGTGGACTTCAAAGCCGCGCAAAGCATCATCGCGCAGAGGTTGCGCTCTCTGGTCGTGATTCCGCTCTACGCGTTCGCCCAGCGGCGCGACACCGCGGCCGACGCGGACGTCGAGCGCGGCGAACTGCTCGGAATTCTGTATCTCGACAGCACGCGCCCGGCCGGCTTCTCCGCGCTCGAGCGGCAAATTCTGGACGCGCTGGCCGTAGAAGCGGCAAGCGTCATGGACAACGCTCGCCTCGTGGAACGGGAACGCGAGCGCGAACGCATGGAGCAGGAGTTGGGCATCGCGCGCGACATCCAGCAGGCGCTATTGCCGCGGGAATTTCAAACGAGCGAGCACCTGCAACTCACCGGAATGAATCAATCCTGCCTCACCGTCGGAGGCGATTACTTCGACGTGATGCAGCTGGGGCCGGGCCGGACGGCATTTCTCATCGCGGACGTTTCCGGCAAAGGACTGGGCGCCGCGCTTTTGACAACGATGTTGCAAGGGGCGATTTCCGGAATGTCCATCGGCCAGGAACCCGCCGCAGTTTTCGCCCACGTGAATCGCTTTCTGTGCAGCCATTGGCAACTCGAGCGATACGCGACCATGTTCTTTGCGATCCTCGGCTCGGACGGCCGGCTCGAGTACATCAATGCCGGCCATCCTTCTCCGGTGCTGGTGCGCGATGGCAAGGCGGAAGCTCCCTTCGCCGCGGAATCTTTTCCGGTCGGCTTGATTCCCGAAGCCACTTACAAACTGGAATCGTGCGAACTCCGTCCGGGCGACACGCTGGTGCTGTTCAGCGACGGCGTGACAGAAGCCATGGACCCTTCAGATCAAGAATTCGGGATGGGCCGCTTGAAGCAGGTCCTGGAATCGCGGCGGCACGACTCCGTCGAAGAAGTTCAGGCCGAAGTGCTCAACGCGATCACCGAATTCGCGTGCGGAGCGCGGCAGGCCGACGACATCACGATCGTCGTCGTTCGCTACTGCGGCGCGGCGCAGGCCGCGCAAGCCTGAGCTCCATCCGCACCACAATCTGCGAAAAATATTGCCACCGGTTTCCGCTGAAATTTGCCGGGAAGCTTGACAGCAGGAAGACGAAGCGGAATCGCGGTGCGACATGGCGCTGCGCCGCGATTCCGTCTTGAAGCTCTACTACCTGGTGGATTCAAGCGCCAAGTGCAATTCCTTCAGCGCTTCATCCAGATGAGCGACCGCTTTTGCGCGGTGCCCGTGAAAATCGTGCGAGGCGTCGTTCACCAACTCGTCGCGAGCGCTTTGAACCTTGTCGATCGCCGAATGAATGACCGGGTGCGGTTCATCCGCAGCGGCGGGCGTAACGAAATTGGCAAGCGGCAAGGCCAGAGCAATCACTACCGCGATCACAATCGCGGCCATCCAGAATTTCCTTTGCATGAGTCTTCCCTCCTCAGTGAGTCTGCGGAGTGCTTGGGCGCAGTGCCGCCGATACTAGCACCACTCGGGCTCAAGCCCGAAGATTGGCCGGACGCGCGTAGACAGTCATGCACCGTCTCGCGCGTGTCTGGTAGAATCGCGCTCCAAACTTGCCGACTCGCGGGAGTGGGCGCAGGCGGGGGAAATCTCTGAAATTCGACGCTTCCCCGATCCGGCCCGCGAGGAGTCCCAGCACGACATGGCAAATTGAAACTGACCGAGCCGAAGACCGGCCGGAGAAAAGAAAGGACGTTGCCAATGGAGAAAGTAAAGCCCCAGAATTTTGCGAATCACGGGCGGTTCGTGCCTGCGTTTCACTTTTTTGTTGTACCAGTGCTTCTGCTGAATTTCTTCTATTCGCTTTACGAGCTGAAAAAGAGTTTTTCGTTCCATTCGATCGAAAACGTGCTGGTGGCGATCGCATTGATGGTGCTGGCGCTCCTGGCGCGGATTTTTGCGCTGTCCGTGCAGGACCGCGTGATCCGTCTGGAGATGCAACTGCGGATGGCGGAACTTCTGCCGACGGAGTTGCAGGCGCGAATCGTTGAATTCACTCCCGAACAACTCATCGGGTTGCGCTTCGCGAGCGACGAGGAGTTGCCGGAACTTGCGCAGCGCGTGCTGGCCGAACAGATTGCCGACCGCAAGGCGATCAAGCAACTCGTCAAGAAGTGGCGGCCGGACTACATGCGGGCGTAGGACGTCCCGTCGCGCGGAAAGAAAGCGGGACTGCTCCGTTGTGGCGGGCTCGTGCACGCGGGCTAGGCTGCGATCGTACGAGAGGACCAGGTCAAGAGGTGTTCCCGGGCGAAGAAGAATTCGTTGATTGAATCGAAGAATCCTAGGTGGCGGAATTTGGGTGGGGAGTTGGGCCGACTGAGTTAGGGAATTGTGGAAGGGGATCCTTCCAGGCCCGCATACGCGGGGACCACGAGATTCCTCGGCTCCGAGGAGACTCGTCCGCCAGGAGGCGGACGGAAGAGAAAAGAGTCCCCTCTGCGCTCGGAATGACTCGATGTCGTGATTGGGCTTCCCGGTGAAAGTGAAAGTTGTGCCGTAGTGCGCGGCGGGGGAGAGTAAGGCAACTGCGCGTTGCGGGACGAGCGAGTTTAGGAGAACAGATGTCGTTTGTGGACATGCTGTTGGGGAAGCCGCTGGCGACGTCGGAGGAGCGGGCGGAACAGATCGGCGCGACGGCCGGAATCCCGATCTTCGGGCTCGATGCGCTGAGTTCGGCGGCGTACGGACCGGAAGCGGCGCTGACGCTGCTGATCGTGCTGGGCGCAGCAGGCGTGCGGTACATCGTGCCGGTGAGCCTCGCGATCATCGTGCTGCTGGCGATCGTCTATTTCTCCTACCGGCAGACGATTGCGGCGTACCCGGGCGGAGGCGGCTCGTACACGGTAGCGACGGAAAATCTGGGAGCCTATCCGGGGCTTCTCGCGGCCGCGGCGCTGATGCTGGACTACGTGCTGGTGGTGGCGGTGGGGATTTCGGCGGGGGTGGGCGCGCTGGTTTCGGCGGCGCCGAAGCTGCAACCGCACACGCTCGCGCTGTGTCTCGGAATCCTCGCGGTCATCATGATCGTGAACCTACGGGGCGTGCGCGAGGCGGGCGTGGCGTTCATGATTCCGACGTACGCGTTTCTCGGCTCGCTGCTGATCGCCATCTTTATCGGCGTCACAAAGACAGTGCTTGCCGCAGGACACCCCGTTCCGGTGGCGGCACCACCGGTTTCGGCGCTGCCCGTGACCGCAGCCGTAAGCGTTTGGCTGCTGCTGCAGGTTTTCTCGAACGGATGCACGGCGATGACGGGCGTGGAAGCGGTGAGCAACGGGGTGCGCGCGTTCCGGGAACCGACCGTCCGCAACGCGCAGCGCACGCTGACCGTGATCATCGGCTTCCTGATCGTGCTGCTGGCGGGGATTGCGTATCTGGTGCGTGCGTACGGGATCATGGCGACCGATCCGGGAAAACCGGGTTACCAGAGCGTGATTTCGATGCTCGTCGCGGCGGTGGCGGGGCGCGGGTGGTTCTACTACTTCACGATCGGGTCGGTGCTGGTGATCCTTTCGCTTTCGGCGAACACGGCTTTTGCCGATTTTCCGCGGCTGTGCAGGGCCGTGGCGCAGAACGGGTACCTGCCGCACTCGTTCGGATTCCGCGGGCGGCGGCTCGTCTATTCGCAGGGAATTTTCGTGCTGACCGCGCTTTCGACGATCCTGCTGATCGTGTTTCGCGGCGTGACCGACCGGTTGATTCCGCTCTTCGCCATCGGGGCGTTTCTGGCGTTCACGCTTTCGCAGGCGGGGATGGTGGGACATTGGCGGAGAACGCGCGGGCGGGGCTGGGCGCGGAGCATATTCATCAACGGGCTGGGTGCCGTGGCGACGGGCATGACGCTGGTGGTGGTGCTGGTGGCGAAGTTTGCCGAGGGGGCATGGGTAAGCGCGCTGCTGATTGCGGGGATGATGTCCACGATGCTTTGGGTGAGAAGGCACTACGACGCCGTGGCGCAAGAAACGCAGACGGAAACACCGATGCAAATTACGAATCTCGGGCCGCCGATCGTGATCGTCCCAATCCATGCGTGGACGACGATCTCGCAGCGTGCGATGCAATTTGCGCTGACGCTTTCGCCTGAGATTCATGCGGTGCACGTCGGGACGGAAGAAGAGACGGGCAAGCTGCAAGAGGAGTGGAGTCGAATCGTCGCGGAACCGGTGGCGCAGGCGGGCGGGACGCCGCCGACGCTGGTGACGCTGGTGTCGCCGTACCGGCTGGTCATCAAGCCGATCCTGGATTACGTGCTGGAGACGGAAGCGAAGAATCCAGGGCGGGAGATCGCGGTAATCGTGCCGGAGTTAGTGGAAAAACATTGGTACCACTACCCGCTCCACAACCAGCGCGCGGAATTGCTGAAGGCGTTGTTGGTGTTGAAGGGCGGCCGCAACATCGTGCTGATCAACGTGCCGTGGCACATCGAGGCGTGAGCCGGCGCCCAGGGAAAGAGGCGGAGAGATCCCTCGTCCGCCGCGGCGGACTCGGGATGACAAATTTTGGTAGTGGGTCAGTTTCCGGGTAGCCGACCATCCGCTCAGAACCATGTCTTTCATTTCCCAGAACCCCGTTTGTGGCCAGCCCCCTAAAGGCCAAACTATTTGATCATCCCATCGTCACTAGGAACGTCGTCTGCGGTTTGGGATTTTCTGCCTAGATTTGATCCTATTGGGTCGCCTTCCTGGTCTGTGCAGCGAGCCGAAGCCAAGGGAATTTGTGATGTTCTACGAAGACCGGTACATGCAGCGTTCACGGGCGCTATGCCTCAGGTGCTCCGCCAGCGCTCGGTGCGCCACAGTCGCGAAATGGTGTTTCAGCTGCGCCAAACCCACTCTTCTACTTACCCGGCGATCTCTGATCCGTATGAACTTGCACCTCTGTCGATTCGCGACTGCCATGGCTGGGACTACTGAAACTCCCATCCCTGCGGATACCATCGCAAGAATCGTTGAAAACTGATCACTTTCAAAGACCACGTTTGGCTGCAGCTTTGACTCGCGGCAAGCCATGATCACATTCTCACGAAAACAGTGGCCTTCTTTTAGAAGCAAAAAAGGATCAGTTCTAATCTCTTGCAAATCAATCATCTTTCTTGATGCCAAATGATGTTTCGGTGGTACAACGACAAATAACGGTTCGCGGAAAAGATCCTCACAAATCAACTCTTCTCCTAGTACGGGCAGCGCAAGTAAGGCGAGATCAATCCGCCCATCGTGCAAGCGCTCCAGCAGAATGGGAGTGGTTTCTTCCATAACGCTGACAGCTATGGTCGGATGTTGGCGCGTGAAACCTGTAAGCACTGGCGGCAGAAAATACGGCGCGATGGTCGGAATCGCTCCAATGACTACTCTTCCTTTTTCCGCACCCGCCATCTCCTGAATTTCGGTTCTTGCCTCGCCGACCTGTCTGAGGATGGCCTCCGCCCTGAAGAGGAACGTCCTTCCAAATTGAGTTAATCTTGCAGAGCGCGGGAAACGATCGAAAAGCTTGGCACCGAGTTCAGCTTCAAGCTTCAGAATCTGTTGTGATAGTGAGGGCTGCGCCACATTCTCGGCTTTGGCGGCGCGTGTGAAGTTACCGTTGTTCGCGACCGCACAAAAGTAGCGCAATTGATGGAGTTCCATGTTTCAGCTCGGTCGCCAGGGAGTTTTGCTTTCTTTTCCCTATGGGTCCCATAGCGACGATATATTAGACCTTTGGCAGGCATGGGTCTACTCAATACGGCATCCGCCAGTTTTCTGCTCGCAGCAGCAACCAAAAGCATAAATCTTGACAAAATCTCACATTAGACATAGTCTAAGTGCTTGATGGACGCCAAGGCGATTAAACGGTCCTTCGACGGCAGCGGGTTGCGGTGCACTCCGCAGCGCTACGCCGTGATGGCATTCTTGATGGAACACAACAGTCATCCCACGGCTGCGGAAATCTTCGAAGCCGTGAATCGCGTGGATCCGCGCTCTTCAAGGGCCACGACTTATAACAATCTGCGGGACTTGGTGCAGGCGGGTTTGGTACGTGAAGTGGCCGTCGAGGGCCGCGCCGCGCGATTCGATGCGAAAGGCATGCGGCATCACCACTTCATCTGCGACCGCTGCGGCAATGTTGAGGACATCGAGTGGTACGACGTGCCCAGGCCTGCCTCGCGCTCTCTCGGTAAGAGGATGCTTCGCGAATGCGAACTCATTTTCCGGGGACTATGCACGAAGTGCGCGCTCCGCGACACGCTTCCCGTTAAGTGTCGCAGGCGCGTGGATACCCGATGAATGGCGCGGGTCGGCAAAGCGTGGCCGGCGATTGCGCGAATGAGAAAGCCAGGATGGTTTTGTATTTTATCGCAGTCTTTTTGGGCTAGTACGAAGGAGGATGAACTCATGGAAAAAGAACTCGCCAAGCAGGAGCAAAACATGTCAACCGAATCCAAGTGCCCGGTAATGGGCGGCGCTCGCAGACATACGGCCGCGACGAATGCGGACTGGTGGCCGAATCAGCTGAACCTGAAAATCCTGCACCAGCACTCCCCCCTGTCCGATCCTATGGACAAGGGGTTCAGCTACGCGGAAGAATTCAAGAGCCTCAACCTGAATGCCGTGATCAAGGACCTGCATGCCTTGATGACGGACTCGCAGGATTGGTGGCCGGCCGACTTTGGCCACTATGGGCCACTTTTCATTCGTATGGCGTGGCACAGCGCGGGTACGTACCGCATCGGCGACGGCCGCGGCGGGGCCGGAGCCGGTCAGCAGCGCTTCGCGCCGCTCAATAGCTGGCCGGACAACGTGAACCTCGACAAGGCGCGCCGGCTGCTGTGGCCGATCAAGCAGAAGTATGGGCGGAAAATCTCATGGGCCGACCTCATGATTCTCGCAGGCAACGTCGCCCTCGAGTCGATGGGCTTTAAGACGTTCGGTTTTGGCGGCGGGCGCGAGGACGTCTGGGAGCCCGAAGAGGACATCTACTGGGGCCCTGAAGGCAAGTGGCTGGCGGACGAGCGCTACAGCGGCGACCGTGATCTTCAGAATCCGCTCGCTGCCGTGCAAATGGGTCTGATCTATGTGAATCCGGAAGGGCCGAATGGGAAGCCGGATCCGGTTGCCGCGGCACGGGATATCCGAGAGACTTTCGCCCGCATGGCGATGAATGACGAGGAGACCGTTGCGCTCATTGCCGGCGGTCACACCTTCGGCAAAACCCACGGCGCTGGCGATGTGGCACTGGTGGGCCCAGTGCCGGAATCCGCCAGCATCGAGGAGCAGGGCCTCGGCTGGAAGAGCAAATTTGGCACGGGCAAAGGGGATGACGCGATCGGCAGCGGCCTGGAAGTCATTTGGACCACGACGCCTACGAAGTGGAGCAACAACTTCTTCGCGAACCTTTTCGGCTACGAATGGGAACTGACCAAGAGCCCGGCCGGTGCGCATCAGTGGAGACCGAAGAATGGCGCAGGCGCCGGTACGGTGCCGGATGCGCACGATCCGTCAAAGCGTCACGCGCCATCCATGCTGACCACTGACCTCGCCTTGCGGTTTGACCCTGCTTACGAAAAGATTTCACGGCGCTTCTACGAGAATCCGGATCAGTTCGCAGACGCGTTTGCGCGGGCGTGGTTCAAGCTGACGCACCGCGACATGGGGCCGATCTCGCGGTACCTTGGCCCGCTCGTTCCGAAGGAGCCCCAGCTGTGGCAAGACCCTGTTCCCGCCGTGGATCATAAATTGATCGGGGAGCAGGACATTGCTGCTCTGAAGGCGAAGATCCTCAAATCCGGACTGTCGATCTCCCAACTGGTCACGACTGCCTGGGCATCGGCGGCGTCGTTCCGCGGCTCCGACAAGCGCGGTGGGGCGAACGGGGCGCGCATTCGCCTCGCGCCACAAAAGGATTGGGAAGTGAACCAGCCGGCCGAACTGGCGAAGGTTCTGCGGACGCTGGAGGCGATCCATAAGGATTTCAACAGCTCGAAGTCGGGCGGGAAGAAGGTCTCGCTTGCCGACCTGATCGTTCTAGGCGGCTGTGCAGCCGTCGAGGAAGCTGCGAAAAGGGCCGGGCACAAGGTGAAGATTCCTTTCTCGCCGGGGCGCACGGATGCTTCGCAGGAGCAGACCGACGTGCACTCATTCGCCGTAATGGAGCCGACCGCGGACGGGTTCCGCAACTACCTCCGGAACGGACACCAAATGCCGGCAGAGCAGCTGCTGGTGGATCGGGCGCAGTTGCTGACGCTGACTGCCCCCGAGATGACAGTACTCATCGGTGGCCTGCGCGCCCTGAATGCTAACTTCGGGCATTCCAAACACGGCGTCTTCACCAACCGGCCCGAGACGCTGACGAATGATTTCTTCGTCAACCTCCTCGACATGAGTACGAAGTGGGAGCCCTCCTCTACATCTGAAGGCGTGTATGAGGGGCGTGATCGCGCGACGGGCAAGATCAAGTGGACCGGCACGCGAGTCGACCTTGTGTTCGGTTCGAACTCGCAGCTCCGGGCGATTGCTGAAGTCTATGCATGTGACGACTCGAAGGAGGCGTTTGTGAAGGACTTCGTGGCTGCGTGGAACAAGGTGATGAACCTTGATCGCTACGACCTTGCCTAAGCTCGGCGGAAAAGAGAGCTGTCAACTTAGTACTAAACCCCGTTCCTGTTGTTTGGATCGGCAAAAACGGAGGTGGCGCTTTTCTTGGCTCGCGCGGGCCGGATCGCGCCCGCTCTGATTCTGCTAGGGTCTTAATCGCTGAAGTTACCGAGTGGCCTGGAAGCTTTCGGTCGAGTTCTGGAATCGATAAGACCATCAGGGTCCTCGATCGCGCTTCTTAACTTAACAACGACCGTTCGCCTAAGCCTCTATCCATGGGCAGATCAGAACGTAGTGGGGCACAACCGCGCTGGTTCCGCTTTGCTCATCTCGAAGCGTCCTGCGCGACAGATTTCTCGAACAGTGTCTTGTGCGCATACACCTCACCCAAGCCGCCCGCGACGATACGCGAGCGGATCTCGTAGGGTCCGAGTTTGTCGCCCACGGTAAGTGGCATATGACTGATTTAGCTTAAAATACTCGATCAGAAAGCAGTTAGATCCTGGATGACGGGCTATCCGGAAGTTATTCCGGTCCAGAAGTCTCGTTGTGGGAAGTTTGAAGTCCTGTTCGGAGCTCGCCGCCGATTGTGGGCGGATGACGGCCTACTCGGAGACTGATCCGCCACCCAAGTTTTGGTTCAGGATCGCGGGTCAGGAGCCGGAGAAATAGCGCTGGTGGAGGACGTCAACGGTCATGGGGCCGCGGCGAATGCGCTGGGCGATCGGCATGGCGGCGCCTTTTTGCAGCATGACGACGAAGACGGTGTCGCCAGCGCGAAGATTCTGCAGCTTGAGGGGCTGGCCGTTCTCATCGAGGTATTGAGTCTGAGCGTTCACTTGAACGAGTTGCGTGACCTCCGTCGGCTTCTTCAGGACAATCTGCTGCTGCTTCGTATCAATCGAAGAAATGATGAAGAAATCGCCGGTGCTGTCCGCGGCCTTGAGTTTGCGGGCGGCGGCTTGGGCTTGCGCGGCCGTTTGCGGAATGGGAGCCGCGGCGGGCGCGCCCGTTGCGGCAGGTGAACCCGGGGAATGCGGGGGATTCGCCGCGGGGGGAATCTGTTGCGCCGAGAGAGTGCCAACCAGCAGGAATACGCCGGCGATGAGAACCGCGCGTGCCGACCAGACTTTTTTATTATTCATAGCGAAGGGCCTCGATAGGATCCAGCCGCGCGGCTTTGCGCGCGGGATAATAGCCGAAGAAAACTCCGACTCCGGCCGAAAACAAAGCGGCAATCACGATTGAGGATACGGAAACGCTCGTGGGCCATTGCGCCCATGCCGAAATCCCTGCCGAGCCGAAAATGCCAGCGATGATTCCGAAGCAGCCGCCCAAGAAGCTGAGGACTACGGCCTCGGAGAGAAACTGGCGCTGGACGTCCTGTTCGGTGGCGCCGACGGCCAGGCGGACGCCGATCTCGCGGGTGCGCTCGGTGACGGAAACCAGCATGATGTTCATGATGCCGATGCCGCCGACGACCAGAGACACCGATGCAAGGCTGGCGAGAAGGAGCGTCATGACCTGACCCGCGGACTGCTGGGCCTGGGCGAGATCGGTGGGGCTCATGATGATGAAATCGTTGTCTGCATCGGGGCGAAGATGATGCCGCTGGCGGAGCAAAGCGGCAATCTGGTTTTCGGCGAGCTCGATATCGTCCTGGGAATCGGCGGAGACGGCGATGTACTGGAGCCAGCTGATTCCGGAGAGCTTTTTCTGCACGGTCGTGTACGGCATGATGAGCGTGTCGTCTTCGTCGCCGCCGTAGGGGGTCTGGCCCTTTTGCACGGGTTCGCCGATGACCTGGAAGGGAAGATTCTGGACACGGATCGTCTGGCCGACGGGATTCTGGTCGCCGAAGAGATTTTCCGCGACGGTCTGACCGATGAGGCAAACGTCGGCGGCAACGTCCACATCGTGCTGGGAAAACGAGCTGCCGCGCTCGATGCCCCAATGGCGAATGGTCATGTAATCGGGAGAGACGCCGCGCACGCTGGTGGCCCAGTTCTGGTTCTGATAAACGACTTGCCCGCGGGAGCCGACACCGGGGGAAACCCTCGAAATCGTCGAAATCTGCGTTTGAATCGCCTTGGAATCATCCACGGTGAGCGTCTTGGTGGCCTGGCTGCCAAGCCGGACGCCACCCTGATTCACGCTGCCTGCAAAAATCATGATCATATTGTCGCCCAAGGCGAGGATCTGCTGCTGGACCTGCTGGGTGGCACCTTCGCCGATCGCGACCGTACAAATCACCGCGCCAACACCGATGATCATGCCGAGCATGGTGAGCGCCGAGCGCAGTTTGTTGCGGTTGAGCGCCTGAAGGGCGAGCCGCAGTACTTCGCGGAAATTCATGCGCTCACCTGCCGCCGGTCCGCGCGCCGCCGCCGGCCGCGGCGCCACCGCCGCCCGGACGCTGCGCACCGAGTCCTGGAGCGAGGGAGGAACTCGTTCCAGTGGATTGCTCGGCGGTAACCAAGACGTCGCCTTCCTTAAGGTTTCCCTGCAGGCACTGCGTATTCAAATAGTCCGTGATTCCGACCTGGACGGCCACGGGGATCGGGGTCTGCTGAGGCACGTACTTCCAAACGACCTGCCAGCCGCCGAGATGCGTCGAAGTGGCCGCGGCCGGGATGTTGTACTGCTTGTAAAGCGCCTGAAGCTGGCTGTTGGTGAGGCCCGGCGTGTAGGTGAGCGCAGCGTTCGGAATGCGAATCGCGCTATCGGCGTGGCCGGTGGGGATGGTGACGTAGGCGGTTTCGCTGGGAAGGAGTATTTCGTTCGGATTCTCGAAGTCGATAATCGTGTTGTAGGTGACGACGTTCTGCACGGTGTAGGCATTCAAGCGGACGGCACTGATGCGGCCGTGAAACTGCTGGGTCGGGAACGCGTCCACCTGAAACGTGACGTCGGTGCCAACGTGAATGTTGCCGGTGTCCGATTCGTCGGTGCTGGCGTAAACCTGCATGCGGGTGAGGTCCTGCGCGATGGTGAAGACGTTGGGGGCCTGGAGCGAAGCGGCGACCGACTGGCCCACGTCAATGTTGCGCGCGACGACGGTGCCGTCGATGGGCGAAATGATCGTGGTGTATTTCAAATTCGTCTGGGCCTGCTCGAGTTGGCCCTGCATGGATTCGATTTGCGCCTTCGCCTCCTGCACCTGCGCGAGAGTTTGCTGGACCTGGGCCTGGCCAGCGTTCAGGGTCGCCTGAGATTGACCCAGCGTGGACTCCTGCAGCTGGTATTGATCCTGAGAGAAAACCCCCTGTTGGAAGAGCGACTGTACGCGATTGGCGCTGGCCTGCTGGTAAGCCAGATCGGCCTTGTACTTCTCGACGTCCGCATTCATCACGTTCACGGTGGCGAGGAGATTCTGCAAATTCGCTTTGGCGTTATCGAGATTGCCTTGGGCGGTGGTGACCTGCGCTTGGTAAAGAGTCGGGTCAAGCTGCGCGAGGACCTGGCCGGCATGGACGACGGTATTGAAGTCGGCAAAGATGTATTGCACAGTGCCCGAAACGAAGGAGCCGACCGGCACCGTGGTCAGAGGATTGATCGTGCCCGTAGCTTGGACGGTGGAGGTGATGGCGCCGCGCGTCACGGCGGCCGTCAGATAGCGCGTCTGCGCAGAGCGGCCCCGAATGATGAGACCCGCGGGGACCAGAACGATGACCCCGAGGGCGCAGAGCGAGACGAGTCTGTGTTTATGGTACAGGGCTAGCAACTTTGCCATCATAATGTGTCTTGGTCCTCCGGCGCGGGGCCAACTCTATCCCAGTTCTTGATCCCAATCATTGGACGTTACCACGCAAAGGACGGTTACCGCAGAAGATTCGCACGCGTCATTCGGGCGGTGGGTGCAAGCGGTACACCTCTATGGGGCCGTAGGAGTAGATCCGGTCACCGATCCCCGCAAGCGGCGCCGAGAAACGCGGCACGCCATAAGCCCACACGTATTGATAGTCGCCGGGAAGCTCGGGCCAATCGGGCGGAGAGTCGTAGGCAAGGTCCCAGAAGCCGTCGGCGGTGTACGAATCGTGGGTGATGCGCAAAGGCGTTTCACCGGGATGATCGAACAGATACGGCGAAAACCAGCCGCGTCGAATCACGCCGTAGGCCCAAAAATGAGTGAAGGGCCGGGCGATGGGGTCCTGGTCGCCCTCCACAATCGGGAAGACAAGCGCGTCGCGGGGGACAACTTCAAAGGAGCTCGCCAGGCCCGCAAGCTCGGGCTGCTCGGCCCGGAATTGCCGCGTGACGCTAACAGTGCGCGCGAGGAATAAGACAAGCGGCAACGCGGCGAGCCAGCGTCCGCGAGGGCCGATGCGCGCGACCGCAAGAATCGCGGCGAACAGCAATGGGAGAACACGAATGTCGAGATCAGAGCCTTCCCCGTAAGCCCAGGGAACCGCCCAAAACGCGGCGAAGAGCACTACCGCGGTGCCAAACCAGGGCCAGTCCCAACGAAACGCGGGGTTGCGCACCCAGCCGAGAATGAAAAAAGCGGCCAGCGCAACGAGCGTGATCGTGTCGAGCGCAGGCGAATAGCCGTGCATAAACTTGCCGAGCGCATCGAGTTTGCCGTCCCAACCTGAATAGACGATGGTCTGCTTGCCAAGTCCGACGCGCGAATAAAGGAGATACGCAACCGCGCCGGGAACAAACAGGAGCCACGACAACAAGAGCGCGCGAAGCGAACGGCGACTGAAAAGCGCGTACGCCGTGACCAACAGGCCGGCGAGCGCGAAGCCGATCAGATGCGCGAAATAAAGGCAGAGGAAAGCGAGCAGCGCCGCCGACCAGCGCAGCAAACCGGGCGCCGCGAGCCAGCGCAACCAAAGTCCCACGGCGAAGAGGATGATTGCCAGACTGATATCAAAATTGAGAAAGCCTTCCAGGAAAAAGACATTCCAGGCGATCAAAAGCCCCCAGCAGGCGGACCAATCTTCGCCGGAATGGACCTGTCGCAGAAAAAACCAAACTCCCGCCGGCAACAGAAGCGCGCAGAGGCTCAGGAAGATGCGGCCGGCCGTTTCGATCGGAAAGATTCGGCCGAGCACAGCGAGGCCGGCATCCATGCCGAGATAGGGATAGGGGCCCCAATCGGCGCGATACCACTGCGAGAAAGAAAAGTGCGGATCGTGCAGATGCAGCAGAACAAATGCGCGCGCGAGATGATTTGGATAGTCCAGCAGGGGAGGAAAAGCCACGCTCCAGATCGGGAGCAACAACAATACCGCGGCCGCGCAAAGAAACAGGGAGAGGGCAAAACGATTTCTTTTCGGCAACATCTTCTAACGCAATCCAATCCAGACGAGAGGCAAGAGTCCAAGCAGGGCGAGCGCGGTGAGGAGCAGGAAGCCTTGCCGGCCGCAACGGCCTCCGGCAAGAACCAGAGAATAAATCCCTTTTACGAGATTGTTGCTCGCCGCGGCAACGACCACTCCGGCCCCGGCAAGAGAGAGCGGCGTCAGGGTGCCGGCGGATTGCGTGAGGCCCATGACGAAGGGGTCCACGTCGGTCAGGCCCATTACGCCGGCAAGGACGTACATCCCACCGTGGCCGTGATAGAGCAGCGTGTAGCGCGTCGCGACAAGCATGCCGACGAATATCGCCGCAAACGAAAACGCCACCGGCAGCTCGAGCGGATTCTTCGTCGTGAAATCGCGCGGCGCCGCGGCCTCGCCGGCATCCGGAATCCGCGACCATAGCAGGCCCGCGACCATCGCCACTCCTCCGAGAATCAGGAACGGCAGTTCGATCTCGTGCATGAGGGCGCGATTGAAGAGGCCCACCAGCACGATGAATCGCACGTACATCACGCCGGACGCGAGCAGGATGCCGCCCGCGTAGAGATGCGGCTGGGATTCGGCACGGGCACGTTTTGCGAGCACGACCGTTGTGAGCGTCGAGGAATAGGCGCCGCCGAGCAGTGCCGCGAGCAATACGTTGCCCTTCGCCTTGGTGAGCTTCTGGAGAATGTAGCTGCCATATGAGAGCGCGCTGACCGCAACGACGACGAGCCACACCTTGAAGGGATTGATCTGGTACGAGCCGAAGGCACGATTCGGAACGACCGGCAGAATGACGAACGTGAGCAGCAGGAATTTCGTGAACGTCAGAATTTCCTCGCCGGGGATGCGCTCGGAGAGAGTTTCGAGGAAAGCCTTCAGTTCGAGCAGGAGCATGCTGAGCACGGTCACCGTCACCGCAATCCAGAGAAGGTCGCGGGAAACGAGGACGCCAATGATGTAAGTGGCGAGGCCTGAAAGTTCCGTCGTGACGCCGGCGAACTCCATCGTCTCGAGCTTGTGACGGTATGAAAGCCACAAGAACGCGCCAACCACCAAAAGGCCCGCGGCGATCAAGCCCCATTGCTGGCCGGACAATACTCCGAGTGCATAGCCCAACAATCCAAGCAAGGGAAAGGTGCGGACTCCACCGAACGCGTATTCCTTTGCGGCGGTTTTGCGTTCCTGGCGCTCCAAGCCCAAGAGAAACGAGAGGAAGAGAACGAGAAGAACCTCGGTAACGGCGGTCGGTATCAACCCTGCCACACCCTGGAACACGAAATCTCCCCGGCGAGCCGGTGCGCCCGCCTGCACGCGTGTGAGGGTACCGAGAATTGCCCGGAAATACAATTCTCTAAAACGGCCAGCTAATGGCGATGCGCAGCTCCAGGATACTTCTGTTGCATTCCGCGCAAGGCGAATCCTGCATCAAAGATACATGTACTTTACGGCGAGTCTTTGGATTTCGCGCTTGCCAGAGGCGCAGCCAGTCTTTATCCTTAGTCAGCCTTGATAGACCAGGCGGGAAGATAGACACGCGAATGCGCGCCAGTTCTGCTCGACTGATCCGTCAAGCCCTTTTTTTCTTCGCTGCTTTATTTCCACTCACATGGGTTGCATTGGCGCAGCAAATTGCGGCCCCAACGGACCGGGGCGGAGCCACCGCCGAAAAGACGCAATTCACAACGGCCTTAGAAATTCCTGCCAAGCAGCAATGGACGGACAGCGGAATCCTGCTTGCGTCCGGGGACCACGTGCGAATCGTTGCGACGGGCACGGTGCGACGACCGGCAGCCAGGCCCTGCGGGCCCGACGGAGTGCTGCGGAGCTGGCGCGACTTGCTGCTGCGCCTCCCGGTGAACTCGGCGGGCATGGGTTCCCTCGTGGCGCGGATTGGGTTGGGCAACGTCACGCCACCGCTTGAGATCGGCACGCACCGCGACGTGAAGGTGAAATCGGGCGGAAGGCTCTACCTCGGAATCAACGAAGCACCAAACGAAATTTCCGAAGGAAGCTTCCACGCAATCATCGTCATTACGCGTATGGGCGGAGCATCGTTGACGGCTGTCGCGGGTTCCCCGACGGAGCGCGCTCCGGCACAGGTGCCGGCGTCCGCGTTTCCTTCCAATGTGTTGGCGAATATTCCGCGGCGCATTGGAGACAGCAATGGCAATCCGGGCGATATGATCAATTTCCTGCTCGTCGGCTCGGACGATGAAGTGGTCCACGCCTTCCAGCAGGCGGGGTGGGTGAGAGTGGAAGTCATGGCGAAGCAATCGCTCTGGCAAACCGCCGTGAACAGTTTCTTGAAGCGCCCGTACACAAAGATGCCGATGAGCCAGCTTTATCTTTTCGGCCGCACCCAGGACTATGGCTTCGCCCATGCGAAGCCGGTGTCGGTCGTTTCGACGCGCCACCACCTGCGAATTTGGAAGACTCCGTATGAAGTCAACGGGCAGCCGCTCTGGGCCGGGGCAGCGACTCACGACATGGGGTTCGTGCGAGACATCGGAAAGTGGAAGATTACGCACTACATCGATCCGAATGTGGACGACGAGCGAACCTACGTCGAAGAAACGCTCGATGATACGGGATCGGTGATGCAGTGGGCGCTGGTGCAGCCGGCGAATCCCGTGGAGACGGCGCGCACGGCAACCGGCGAGCCCTTCCATTCCAGCGGCGACGTGCTTGTGCTCTGGCTCCGAGGGGATGAAGGAGAGCAGAAGGAACAACTTTCAGAGGCCGCTTGCCGAGTGGCCAGCCAGGGGACAGGAAGCGAGAATTCACTCCTGCCCTGCAGCGAAGCTCCGGAGAGTACATCCGCGGGTCCCGCGAGCACGGCACCCGTCCGCTAACCTGCCTGCCGTGCCCTGCGCGAATTCGGAAGCGCAGTTCAATCCAGCGATTTGTGAAAGCGCAGAACGCTGATGGTGAGCAGAGACACTCCGATGATCGCCATCCCGACGAATTGCGGCCACAGGACGTCGAATCCGACACCCTTCAAGTAGATGCTCCGCACAACAATCATAAAGTAGCGCATGGGGTTCAAGTAGCTGAGCCTTTGCCAAAAGGGCGGCATGCTGCTAATCGGCGTAGCGAAACCTGAAAGCGTTATAGCGGGCATGATGAAGAAGAACGACAAAATCATGGACTGTTGTTGCGTGGCGGAAATCGTCGAGAGGAACAATCCGACACCGACCGAGGAGAGCAGGAAAATCAGCGATCCGGCGGCCATCACTCCCACCGTTCCGCGGAAGGGCACGCCGAACCAGAAGGTTCCGACGAGGGAGATCAGCAGGGCGTCGAAAATTCCAATGAGGTAATACGGCAGTGTCTTTCCGACGATGAATTCCCATCGGCGAATCGGAGTCACCATGATCTGCTCGAGCGTACCAATTTCGCGCTCGCGCACGACGGCCGAACACGTCAGCGTCATGACCATGAGCAACAGCAGATTGCAGATCACGCCCGGGACGAAGAACCATTTGCTTTCGAGGCCTTCGTTGAACCACGGACGTTCCTCGAGGTCCACTTGCGGAATAAACGCCGCTTGTTGGGGCGCGACTCGCTGCAGCGCGTCGATCTCATAGTCCCGCGCAAAATTCTGTCCTATTTGCGTCAGGTACCCCAAGCCGATGAGCGCGGTGTTGGAGTTTGAGGCATCCGCAATGACCTCGACCTGCGCGCCCTGGCCGCCGCGAAGGCGCTGGGCGAAGCCGGAATCAATTTGCAGCGCGATGAGGACGTCGCCGCGATCGATCCAGTTGCGAAGCTGATCGGGCTGCGTCGCGTAATGGCCGCGAGTGAGATCGAAATACTGGCTGCCGGTGAAGCGCGCGATGAGGTCGCGGCTCTCTTGCGTATTGTCGAGATCGAGCAGGGCCATCGAAACGTGTCTGATTTCGTAGGTCGCGGCGTAGCCATAAATCATCATCTGAATGATCGGCGGCCCGATCAGGATGAAACGCATACGCGGGTCGCGCAGGGTTTGGATGAACTCTTTCACCAGCATCCGAACGATGCGTTGCCATGCCTGCCGAAATTTCATTCGAGCCTCTTGTGAAATGCGCGCGTCGCCAGCAGGACCAAAAGCAGCGAAATGACGGTGAGGGCCGCGATCTGGGGCATCATGAGACCAATCGAGGTCCCCTTCAAGAAAACGTTGCGAAGAATTTCGACGTAGTAGCGCGCCGGAAGAACGACCGAAAGCCATTGCACCGGCTTCGGCATCTGGTCGATCGGGAACAGAAAACCCGAGAGCAGGAATGTCGGGAGAAACGTGGCCAGCATGGCCATTTGGCTCGCGGCGATTTGCGTTTTGGACACGACCGAAAAGTAGTAGCCCAACGAGAGCACCACCGCCAGGAACAAAGCGGAGGTGCCGAACATGACCAACCAACTCCCGCGGAACGGCACGCCGAACCACCACACACCCATCCCCGCGCACAAAGCCGTGTCGAACATTCCGATGATGAAATACGGAATCAGCTTGCCCACTTGAATTTCGAGGCGGCCGACGGGCGTTGAAATCAGCATCTCCATCGTGCCGCGTTCCCATTCGCGTGCAATCGTGAGCGACGTAAGAAACGCCCCGACGACCGCCATCACCATCGCGACGACTCCGGGGACGATGTTCGCCATGCTCTGAAGGTCTTCGTTGAACCAGGTGCGCGCCTGAAACTGGACCGGCCCGGCGCCGCTCGCCGGCAAACCGTGCTGTTGCTCCCAATCAATGGAGACGTCGGCGGAATAGCCTAGGATGATGGCTTGCGCGTAGCCCATCGCCACGTTGGCGGAATTGCTGTCGCTGGCGTCAATCAGCAGTTGCACGGAGGCCGTGCCGCCCGAACGGAGCGTTTCGTCGAACTGCACCGGAATCACAATGGCAGCGGTGGCAGCGCCCGAATCGATCTGGTGCAACACGTCCGGATAGTTGTCGGCGACGTGGACGATTTTGAAGTAATCGGTTGCCTGGAACCGCTTGAGCAAATCCTGGCTGGTCTGCGTGCCGTCGCGATCGTAAACGCACAGAGGAATGTTATTGACGTCGAGATTCACCGCGTAGCCGTAAATGACGAGCTGCATCACCGGCATCAGAAGGATGATCAAGAGGCTGCGCGGGTCGCGAAGGATCTGAATGATTTCCTTCCGCATCATTGCGACGATGCGATGAAGACTCATGCCGGCCTCTGCTCCTTCGGCCCGTGGGAACCGGTCAATGAAACGAAGACATCTTCGAGGGTCGGGGGAATCGGCTCCGCGCGGCGCATGTGAATCTGTTTCGCTTCCAGCGCCTCGCGAATCCTCGGAATCGTCACCTGCGGCTCGGAAACCACGGCGTGGAGCGCGCTTCCAAAAACGGCTGCGTCCAGCACACCGGGCACTTTCGGCATCACCTCCAGCGCCGGGCCCAGCGGGTCGCACTCCACGAGCAGCAATTCTCCGCGCATCGAGGTCCGCTTGAGTTCCGACGGCGTCCCCATGGCCACGATCTGGCCGCGGTCAATCAGCACGAGGCGATTGCAGTATTCAGCCTCGTCCATGTAGTGCGTCGTGACGAAAACGGTGACGCCTTCGCCGACCATCTGGTGAATCAACTCCCAGAACTGCTGGCGCGTCACGGGATCCACGCCCGAGGTCGGCTCGTCGAGAAACACAACCGGCGGGCGGTGGAGGACGGCACAGCCGAGGGCCAGGCGCTGTTTCCAACCGACGGCCAGCGAGCCCGTGATGGCGCGCTCGCGCCCTTCGAGGCCCGCCATCTTCACCGCCCACGACATGCGCGCGGAAAGATCTTTCGCGGGCACGCTATAGAGTCCGCCAAAGAAGCGAAGATTCTCGATGACGCGCAGATCGTTGTAGAGCGAGAATTTCTGCGACATGTAGCCGATGCGCTGGCGGATCTCCTCGGGATGCGTCGCGACGTCGAGCCCGGCGACGGTCGCGCGGCCCGCAGACGGAAGCAACAAGCCGCACAGAATGCGGATCGTTGTGGATTTTCCGGCGCCGTTCGGACCGAGAAAACCGAAGATTTCTCCCTTGCGCGTCTCGAAGCTGACATTGTTTACCGCAACGAAATTCCCAAATTTCTTGCTAAGGCCTTGCACGACAACCGAATTCTCGCCGTTGCTCATGGCTTCTGTTCCGGAGCGTCTTCCGCGGCGGGCTTTTCGCGAGACGGATCCACTACGGCAAACACAAACATGTCTTCGACGGAGGGCTCGACTTGAGCAAGCGACTCGACCGCAACTCCCGCCGCGCGCAGAAGACTCTGCAATTCGGGCAGGCGATCTGCGCGGTCCACGATCAAGTGCACGCCATCCCCTTCGAGCACCGTGCGCTTTACACCCGGGGCGGCTTCCAGCGCTTCGCGCACGCGTGGCGGGTCCTCGGTTTGCATGGCGAAAACGGCGCCGGGAAAATTCTTCTTGAGCGTGTCCGGCCGGTCGCAGAAGAGGAGTTGGCCTTTGTGCAGCAGCCCGACGCGATGGCAGCGTTCGGCTTCGTCGAGATAGGACGTCGAGATAAGGATCGCGACTCCCTGCTCCACGAGCGAATACAAAATCGCCCAGAAGTCGCGGCGCGAGACCGGGTCCACGCCGTTCGTCGGCTCATCGAGCAGAATGACGGTCGGGCGATGGATGAGGGCACAGACCAGGCCGAGCTTCTGCTTCATGCCACCGGAGAGTTTTCCCGCCAGCCGCTTGCGAAATTCCGACAGGCCGGCGGCGACGAGCAACTCGCGCGCACGGCCTTCGCGTTCCCGAGGGTTCACGCTGAACAAGTCGCCGTAGAAGGCGATGTTTTCGTTCACCGTGAGGTCTTCGTAAAGGCCAAAGCGCTGGGGCATGTAGCTCAGGTGATGCTTTGCACCCTCCGGATCGCGCGCGATGTCGAAGCCGGCGACGGTGGCTTTGCCCGCGTCCGGAGAGAGAACGCCGGCCAGCATGCGCATCGTGGTGGTCTTGCCGGCGCCGTCGGGTCCGACCAGGCCAAAGATCTCGCCGGAGTGCACGTCAAAGGTCAAGGACGCAACGGCTTTCACGTCGCCGAAGCTCTTGGTGAGCCCAATCATCTCAATGGCCGTTGCGCCGCCCGCCATTTCGTCCCCGCTTATTTCGTCTCGATGTAGACGTCGGCCGGCATGCCGGGTTTCAGCTCGTTGTTGGGATTGCCCACGTCCACTTTGACGCGATAGACGAGCGTCACGCGCTCTGCCTGCGTCTGCACGCTTTTCGGCGTGAATTCCGCCTCTGAGGAGATGAACGAAATTCGCCCCTGGTAAGTCTTATTCGGGAATGAGTCCGTGCGCACGGTCACGTCTTCGTCCAAGTGAATTTTGCCGAGGTCGGTTTCCGCGATGTAGACGCGCACCCACAAATGTTGCAGGTCGGCGAGGGTCACGATCGGCGTGCCGGGGGAAACAACCTCGCCGAGTTCCGCTTCCCGAACAAGCACAACACCGCTGAAGGGCGCCGTAAGCGTCGTGTAGCCCAACTTGATTTGCGACATTCCAAGGCTCTTGTCCGCGGCGCTAACGTTGGCCTGGTCCACGGCGATCTCCTCCTTGCGCGTTCCGGCGAGGAGCTCGTCGTAGACTTGGCGCAAGCGCGCGACATTCGTTTCGGCGCGCGTGACGGCGGTCGCGGCCTGGTCCCGCGTCTGGGCAGGGATTTCGTCTTTCGCGAGCAGCGCGTCGTAGCGGGCGAGATCCTGCTTTTTCTGCGCGAGATCGGCTTGCGCGTCCACGACGTTTTGCCGCGCGGCCTCGATATCTTCTGACCGGGCGCCGGCGAGCGCGAGCGTCAATTGCCGGCCGCGCACGTGCGTGTTCGCCTCATCGACGGACACCTGCTGCCGGTAGTCCGCATTGTCCAGCTTGGCAAGCAACTGCCCCGCCTGCATCGCCTGGCCTTCTTCGACCGGCAAATCAACCACACGCCCGGTCACTTTGAAACTGACCAGGCTCTCGTGGGCTTCGATGTTGCCGGAGAGTTTCATCTCTCCGGGATTTGCGTGCTTGCCGAACCAGCGCGGATACAGGTAATACGCCGCCACGGCAAGCGCAACGATCAGCAGAATCGGCAAAATGCGTTTCATCGCCGTTGTTCCTCCACTCAAAGTTCCGTTCGTACTGCGAAATTCATGGCTGGGCCGGCGGAGCGGGCTGATTCGCTCCCGCGGGCTGGCCCGCCGGCACAGGCTCGCCGGATGGGGCGGCCGTGCCCAAATACTGCGAATAATTGGTTTCGTTGGCGCCCATCGCGCGGGCCAGAGCCATGCGCGCGTCCGCATGACGCGCCAGGGCTTCGATGCGATCCTCTTGCGCTTCCGCAAGAGAGCTTTGCGCCGTGATGACTTCGATGTTGTCGGTCAAGCCGTTGCGGAAACGATCCGTGGCCAGCACCAGTTCGGTCTGTGCGAGCTGCAGCGCTTCCTCGGTCACGCGCACTTGGTCCGTTGCGGATTGCAAATCGAGCACGGAAGTGCGCAACTCCTGCTCGATCCCCCGGGAGAGATCGGCAATCTGGTCATCAAGCTGCCGCAACTCGCTATCGAGTTGCTTCCTCTCGCCGTTGCGGTCGCGATCGAACAACGTGACCGAGAGCGTCGCTTGAATCAAGCCGGTCCCGGGCAATTGGTAAAGCTCGCGGCCCAGCGCGCCGTAATTGCCGCTGGCCTGCAGAGTCGGGTAATAGCGCGCGCGCGAAGCTTTCTGCTGCTCGACGAGGGCCTGCCGCTGCGCGTCGAGCGAACGGTAGTCCGCGCGGGCCCGCAGCGCAGCGTCCAGCGTTCGATCGGCGTCCGGGATTTCGATGCGGTGAAAGGCGAGCGGCTCGGCCAGCGTGATCGGCGTGCCGGGCCGAATTCCGATGTAGCGCGCCAGCGTAATGAGCGCGGTCTCGTACTGATTGCGGCTCACCAGCAGATTTTGCTGGTCGCGCTCGAGTTGAACTTGCGCGCGCAGCACGTCCACGCCGGTCGCAAGGCCTTGATCGTGCTGATCGTGCGCCAATTTTTCGAGCGCCTGCGACGTCTCGACGCGGGATTCGGCTGATTCCACTTCGGCTTGAGCCGCTTGGCCGTCGAGAAACAAAGCTGCGGTTTGGCGCACGACCAGGCTCCGGGCGTCTTCATAGTCCAGCGCCGCGGACTGCTTCTGATCGTCGCTCGCTTTTAGCGTGTGAGACGCCTGCCGGTTCACGAGCATCTGGCTGGCGTAAAAACGAAAGTCGTAATTGGTGAACGGCCCGACCACAACCGGAAGGCTGAACCCCGGGAACGAAATGTTCAATCCAAGTGCGCGCAAGTTCACGGTCTGATCGTTGGCGTAGATGTGGCCCGAAACCTGCGGCAAAAGCGGGGCCTGCGCGCGCTCCCGCGTTCCTTCGGCTTGATCCACGCGAGCGTCAGCTACGCGCGCACTCAGATTGTTTTTCAACGCAATCTGAATCGCATCCGCCAGCGTCAAATTCTGCGCGTCCGGTGCGGCGCCCTGTTGCGCCGCGGCCGGGAGCGCGGCCGGCAGAAGGAGCGCAGCAAGAAAGATGATGCGGCGTGGGTTCGTGTGAATGGACATCGTTGATTCTCCCCTTCGCAACTCTGGACTGAAGATCAGCGGCGGCGGGTGCGCCGCACGCGCCGCGACCCTCTCTGCAGGCTCGCTTTGATTCCCGCGAAAACGATTTCGCCCCAAGTGTCCAGCCAGCCGGAAATCTCAAGGCTCGGATCGAGCGACCACAGGAGGAATGCGCCGAACATTCCCTGCTGCACCGCGCGGGCAAGATGGCGCGGCGAGACATCCTTGCGAATTTCGCCTCTCTGTTGGCCGATGACCATGAATTCGGCGAGCGCCTTCCGCCCACGGGCCATGTTGGCGATCATGGATTCGCGTACGGCATCGTTCGTGAGTGGCGCAACGATGATGCTGCGAATCAGCAGCGGTGTGCGGCCGGGCTCGCGGCTGACCGAGCGAGCGAAGTCTCGCAGCATCTGGTGGATGGGCTTTTCACCTTTGCGCGCTTCCGCCAAAGCGGCCTCCACTTTGCGCACCTGGGACTGGCCGAAGGCGATCAGTAAGTGCTCCTTCGAGGGGAAATAATTGAAGAAGGTTCCTTTGCCCACGTCGGCGGCTTCAGTGATGTCCTCGACCGATGTCTCCGCCATGCCCCGTTCGGCAAAAAGGCGCAGCGCGGCGAGCATCAACCGTTCGCGCGTTTTGGCCTGGTGGCGCTCGCGGCGGCTGAGCGTCCGATCCCGGCGCCTTTCACCATCCCATACTGGGAGGGGCTTTGTTCGGTGACTCATGACCATACATGACTGTGAGTCACTTATGGTCCAAAGTCAAGAAATATTTGTCGGGAATGTTTCATGGAGGAACAGTGCCGTCAGGGCAGCGCCCTTGTTCGGGTGAGGGTACTCCGAAACGAGGCTTGGCACCGGCGAGCTAACAGGACTTCTGCAAATCTCGAAAGCTCGGGTAGCCCGGAATCCCGCGCGCCTGCGTGATTCCTCGCTCGATCGCCCGCGCCATGACGCATGCGCCAATCGAGCCAATCGCTCCGAGATCCGCGCGGGCGTCGTGCGAGCCTGTGGCCAAAGCGAAGACCGTGTCCCCGTCCAGCGGCGTGTGCACCGGCTGAATCGCACGAGCGTAACCGTCGTGCGCCATTTGCGCGAGTTTCGCGGCCTGACTCTTTGTCATGCGGGCGTTCGTCGCGACAACGCCGAGCGTTGTGTTCACCGGCGCGCCGTCAGCCGGCAGAATATTCTTACCGCGCAAAATCTCCTGCATCGAATTCCGCAAGCTGGTTCCATTCTCGGCCCGCGCCCCGGCCAGCAACGTGCCGTCTTTCGATCGATATACATCACCCGCGGCATTCACCACCGCCAATGCGGCAACGATCACGCCGGTTTCGCCGACGCGGACACTGGCCGTTCCCAGCCCGCCTTTCATCGCATGCTGCAGTCCAAACAATTTTCCAACTGTCGCACCGGCCCCCGCGCCCACGTTGCCTTCCGCTATCTTTCCCGTAGCTGCAGCGCGGCAAGCCAGATAGCCTGACTCGGCGGTCGGGCGGACGGCGGGATCGCCGAGTTGCAAATCAAACAGGATCGCGGCAGGCACGATCGGCACCGCAATCGAACCCACGCGGTAGCCGATTCCCTTCTCTTCGAGATACCGCATTACACCGGACGCGGTATCGAGTCCGAACGCGCTGCCGCCGGAGAACACAATTGCGTGCACGCGTTCCACGGTGTTCATCGGGTGAAGCAAGTCCGTTTCGCGCGTTCCGGGAGCGCCGCCGCGAACATCAACCCCCGCCACCGCCCCCGATTCGCAAAGAATCACGGTGCAGCCGGTTGGACGGCGGGCATCGGTAAAATGGCCGACCTGAATGCCTGGGACATCCGTCAGTCCCCCTCCGTACTCCTCAAGCCCCGGTTGGCGCATTGCCACCCTCCCGGCCCATCTGGAAGAACGGGCCGTTGCCCAGTCTTATAGTACGTTCTCGTGCGTAAGCCAAGCCGGTATGTAAGTGGTGTGTCTGCAATAGGATAGCCGGAGGTAAAGGAGCTTAAATCCGGAGGGCAGAATCGGGCATTTAGTTCTGCCATAAAACTTAGCTATAGAAATTGACAGTAATACCTCCACGCCTTTATAGTGGCTTTGTTCACGGCCATGGCCCAAAAGAACATGGACGCCATTCCGGATCACACTCGCGGAGGGAGTTCGCGCGACGTCTCGGCGCTTGTTCAGGAACTGGGGGATGTACCCGTCATCGTACGACTCGTAAGCCCATGATGCATGGGACGACGACTGACGGATGAGGGAACGGTAGAGAAAGAGACAAGAAATCCGCAGGTCGCTATCCCAGAGATGGCGGCCTTTTTTTGTGCGCGGCGCGGTGGAGACAAGGTACGCCCGCCGGAGCTTCGATGGAAGGTGAAGGCGAAGGGAAGCACGCAAAGGACGAACACGATGAGCGAAAAACTCCGCAGCCGAACGCTTCTGGAAGGATACCGACGCGCACCCGCACGCTCCATGCTCCACGCCGTCGGTTTCTCCGATGAGGATCTTCGGAAGCCTCTGATTGCCGTGGCCAATACTTGGATTGAGATCGGGCCCTGCAACTATCACCTCCGCGAGTTGGGGGAAGCGGTCAAGGAAGGGATTCGCGAGGCCGGTGGGACGCCGATGGAGTTCAACACGGTCTCGATCTCCGACGGCATCACGATGGGCACCGATGGGATGCGCGCGTCGCTGATCAGCCGCGAGGTCATCGCGGATTCGATCGAGCTTGTCACGCGCGCGAATTATTTCGACGGGATCGTCGCCCTCTCCGGCTGCGACAAGACGATTCCCGGCACGGTCATGGCGCTGGCGCGACTGAACATCCCCGGCCTGATGCTTTACGGCGGCCCGATTCGGCCCGGTCGCTACGAAGGCCGGGATATTTCCATTCAGGACATGTACGAGGCGGTCGGCGCACTCAACTCCGGCCGCATCACCAAAGAACAACTCTCCTGCATGGAAGCGGCAGCGTGCCCCGGCGTGGGCGCTTGCGGTGGCCAGTTCACCGCCAACACGATGGCGACAGCCTGCGAGTTCCTGGGGATTTCGCCGATGGGGAGCGCTGGCGTGCCGGCCACGGCCGGAGACAAGAACGCGCTCGCACGCCGCGCGGGCCATCTCGTGATGGACCTTTTGAAGAAAAACGTCGTGGCGCGCGACATCATCACCAAGCATGGTCTCGAAAATGCAATCGCAAGCGTCGCCGCAACCGGAGGCTCGACGAACGCCGTGCTGCACCTCCTCGCGATCGCACACGAAGCCGGTGTCTCACTGTCGCTCGACGACTTCAACCGCGTCTGCGCCACGACTCCCGTCCTATGCGATCTCAAACCCGCCGGACGGTTCATGGCCGTGGACTTCCACGAAGCGGGGGGCACGCGGCTGCTCGCGAAGTTCCTGACCGAAATCGGCAAGCTTCATGGCTCGTGCCCGACCGTGAGCGGGCGAACGATCGCGCAGGAAGCGGCTCTCGCCGTTGAGACCCCCGGGCAAGAGGTGATTCGCCCGCCGGCTCGAGCGCTGAAGCCGACTGGCGGACTCGTGATTCTGCGCGGCAACGTTGCGCCCGATGGCTGCGTGCTGAAGATCACCAGCGGAGCGGGCGGCGCGTTTAGCGGCCCGGCCCGCGTGTTCGACAACGAGTTGGACGCGTTTGCCGCCGTGGAAAAGAAGCAGATCAGGGCTGGCGACGTCGTCGTGATTCGCTACGAAGGGCCACGCGGCGGGCCGGGCATGCCTGAGATGCTGGCCGTCACCGCGTCGATTGTCGGCGAAGGCCTCGGGAGCAGCGTTGCGCTCATCACGGACGGACGCTTTTCCGGTGCCACGCACGGCATCATGGTCGCCCACGTGGCGCCGGAAGCCGCGTCAGGCGGGCCGATTGCGGCGTTGCGCGACGGGGACATCATCACGATTGACGCGAAGAATCGCGTCTTGCAGGTCAACGTGGACGACTCGGAATTGGCCGCGCGTCTCAAGAAATGGAAAGCTCCGGAGTTGCGCTACCGCTCCGGAGTGATGGCGAAATACGCGCGCTCGGTAGCCTCTGCGGCTGCGGGCGCGGTGACGAACTAGGCCAGGAACGCACAAAGACGACGCGAGATTAGGCGGATGGGAGGCAAGAACAATATGATCCGAACCGGAGCGGAAATCATCTGGGAATGCTTGCTGAAGGAAGGCGTGGGCACCGTCTTCGGGTATCCCGGCGGCGCGATTCTGCCCGCCTACGACGCGCTGACGAAGTACAAGAAAATTCATCACGTCCTCGTACGCCACGAGCAAGGCGCCGCGCACATGGCGGATGGGTTCGCCCGGGCGAGCGGTCGCGTGGGCGTGGCGATGGCGACGTCGGGCCCGGGAGCGACGAATCTCGTCACCGGCATTGCGACCGCGATGCTCGATTCTTCGCCCGTCGTGTTCATCACCGGCCAGGTGAACAGCAAACTCATCGGCTCGGACGCCTTCCAGGAAATTGACATCACGGGCATCACGCTGCCGATCACGAAGCACAACTATCTGGTCACGCGTCCGCAGGACGTTGCTCCCGCGATACGCGAGGCTTTCGAGTTGGCCGCTTCAGGGCGGCCCGGCCCCGTGCTCGTGGACATCACCAAGGACGCACAACAGGCGAGTTGCGAATTCGATTGGAACGCCGCAAAGCCGCATCGCCTCCGCCCGCCGCAGGCGCAAGCGCAAGCCTCGTTGATCGAAGAGGCCGCGCGCCTCATCAATCGAGCGCAGCGGCCGGTGATCCTCGCGGGGCACGGAATCTTGCTCTCCGACGCCGTGCGCGACGTTCTCACACTCGCCGAGCGCGCGGACATCCCGGTTGCCGTGACGCTGCTCGGCATCGGCGCCTTTCCCGGCTCGCACCCGCTTTGCCTCGGCATGATGGGCATGCACGGCGAAGCGTGGGTGAACAACGCGATTCAGGAAGCCGATTTGCTCATCGCGCTCGGCATGCGATTCGACGATCGCGTCACGGGCAATCTCAAATCATACGCGCCGCACGCAAAGAAGATTCACGTCGAGATCGATCCTTCCGAAATCAACAAGAACGTTCCGGTGGATATCGCGCTGGTGGACGATCTCAAACGCACCGTCGAGCGCCTGTTGACGCTGGTGCAGGAGAACCAGCACTCGAAATGGCACAGCCGCATTCGCTCGTTCCGCGGCGAATCCTCCGTGCGCGACATCCAGAACCTGCCCGACGAGGGCCACCTCTATGCCGCGCACGTCATCCACGATCTCTGGCGCGAGACTTCGGGCGACGCCGTCGTCGTCACCGACGTCGGCCAGCACCAGATGTGGGAGGCGCAGTATTACCGTCACGAGCGCCCGCGCTCGCTGATCACCTCGGGCGGCCTCGGCACGATGGGATTTGCGCTGCCGGCGGCCATCGGAGCGAAAATGTCGCGGCCCGAAGCGGAAGTTTGGGCCGTGGTCGGCGACGGCGGCTTCCAGATGACGATGGCGGAACTCGCGACGATCGTTCAGGAGCGCGTCGGCGTGAAGATCGCCATCATCAACAACGGATTCCTCGGCATGGTTCGCCAGTGGCAGGAGTTCTTCCACGAAGGCCGCTACTCGCAGACTCCACTGCTCAGCCCCGACTTCGCCAAGCTCGCCGAAGCCTTCGGCATCCCCGGACGGCGCGTTTCGGAGCGCGCGAAACTCTCCGACGTCGTTCGCGAGGCGCGCTCGACCGACGGGCCCATGTTGATCGATTTCCGCGTCGAACAGGAAGATTCGGTTTACCCGATGATTCCCGCAGGCAAGGCGTTGCACGAAATGATTCGCCGGCCTTCATCCCTCGCCGAAACCGCGGCGGACGCCTGAGGAAAACATGCGCACTTACTTCGTTCTGGACGTTGAGAATCGGCGCGGGGTGCTCGAGCGCATCGCTTCGGTGCTTCGCCGCCGCATGCTGCAAATCGAAACGATCGTCGCCTCGCCTTCGACCGACCCGGCGCGCGCGGTCATCACATTCGTCGTGGATACCGACGATTTCGGGGTCGTGCGCATCGAGACGGGCCTGCGCAAAATCGTCGAAGTCATCGCCGTGCGCCACACCAGCGATGCCGGCGCCCCCGCGATCGAATCGGCGATCCTGCATTTCTCGGACGGCGCCGGCACACTCTCCGCTTCGGCCGATCCGGATTCCCTGCTGCTGCACGTCAGCGGCAAACCCGCGGCAATCGATCGCTTGCTGAAATTGCTCGAAAAGACCGGCCGCGTGGACATCGCGCGCACGGGAGAAGAGGCGTGGCCGGAAGTCCCCGGTGAGCACCAGCGGCCCGAATCAGAACGCGAGCGAAATGAGTCCACTCGCTGATAGAATCTCACCCGCATTTCGTTCCTTTGGGAGGCAGTGATGGCAAATCTGTATTTCGACAAGGACGCCGATCTTTCGCTGATTCAGTCGAAAAAAGTGGCGGTCCTGGGTTATGGCTCGCAGGGCCATGCGCACGCGCTGAACCTGCGCGATTCCGGAGTTGAAGTGCGCGTCGGGTTGCCCGCGGGCAGCCGTTCGCGCGCCCGCGCCGAAGCGGAAGGGCTCAAGGTGATGACCACGGCCGAGGCTTCGGCCTGGGGCGACGTGATTTCGCTGCTCATCCCCGATACGTCGCAGCCGGCAATCTATCGCGCCGACATCGCGCCGCACCTCAAGAAGGGCAAGACGCTGCTCTTCGCGCACGGCTTCAACATTCGCTTCGGCACGCTGCCTCTCCCCGCGGACATCGACGTCGTCATGATCGCGCCCAAGGCGCCCGGCCATCGCGTCCGCGAAGTTTTCGTCGAGGGCGGCGGGACGCCGTCACTGCTCGCGGTTCATCAGGACGCGAGCGGCCACGCCAAGGAACTTGCGCTCTCCTACGCCAAAGGAATCGGCGCGACGCGCGCGGGCGTCATCGAGACAACGTTTGCGGAGGAAACCGAAACCGACTTGTTCGGCGAGCAGGCGGTTCTTTGCGGCGGCGTCAGCGCGCTCGTGAAGGCGGGCTTCGAGACGCTGGTCGAAGCGGGCTATCAGCCCGAGATCGCCTACTTTGAAGTTTTGCACGAACTCAAGTTGATTGTGGACTTGTTCTACCGCGGAGGCCTCGGCTACATGCGGTATTCCGTGAGCGATACCGCCGAATTCGGGGATTACGTCGCGGGGCCGCGCATCATCACCGACGAAACGCGCAAGACCATGCGGGATCTCCTGAAGTCCATCACCGACGGCAGTTTCGCCAAGCGCTGGATCGCCGAAAACGAGAGCGGCCGGCCGTGGTTCAATGCGACGCGTGCGACGGAGCAAAAGTTGCTGCTCGAACAGGTCGGCGCGCGCCTTCGCGCCATGATGACGTTCCTCAATCCGGTCGTGATGACGCCGGACGGCCCAAAACCCGCCACGCCCGCGCAAAGCAGCGGCACAAGCAAGACTGCGGCGCCCAAGTAACCCGCAGTCTCGTTCGCGGCTGCGCGCTCAGTGCACGACCAGCCGCGTGAACGGAAATACGTAGGCTTCCAGGAACACCAGCAATCCCACCAGCGACGCGAGCGCGATGCTATGTAAGAAGACGTAACGCAAGATTTCGCCTTCGTGCCCGTACCACTGCGTCGCGGTGCTGGCAACGACGATGCTCTGCGCATCGGCCATCTTGCCCATCACGCCGCCGCAACTATTGGCCGACGCCATCAGCAGGGGCGACACACCCAGGTGCTCGGCGGAGATTTTTTGCAGGCTGCCGAACAACACGTTCGACGAAGTGTCTGACCCCGTCAGCGCCACGCCAAGCCATCCCAATAGCGCGCCAAAAAAGGGATAGAGAATGCCGGTCCGCGCAAAGGCCAGGCCGAGTGTCGCATCGAGTCCCGCGTAACGCGTCAAGAATCCCAGCGCCATCATCGCCGAGATCGTAAGCAGGGAAGTCCGGACTTGAATGAGGGTCTTCCAATAGGTGTGCGCCATCATCCTCAAACTGCAGCGCATCACGATGCCGGAAATCAACGCAGCAACGAAAATGCTCGAACCCGCGGCCGAAAGCCAAGTGAAAAGATAAAGCGCCGTCTCCTTGGTGGGCGTGGCCACCACGGGGGGCATCCGCAGCACCATATTGTGCAGTCCCGTGACCGGGATGGTGAAAGCTGACACGTGGTCCAGGAACGCCTTTGTGCGGGGCAGGCCCCAGACGAATACGAGCACGCTCAGTATTGCCCACGGCAGGCAGGCTCGCGCTACTTCGCCCCCGCTGTATCCGTGGTGGCCTCTCGCCATTCTCCCGATTTCCTCGCCCTTCAAGCCCCAGATTCGCCGGGGATGCCATTTCATCAGGAACAGAATCAAAGCCGCCATCGAGCAGACCGACGAAACCACGTCCACGAGCCATGGCCCGTGGAAATTCGAGACGAGAAATTGCGGGATCGCAAAAGACGCCCCAGCCACGAGAATCGCGGGCCAAACCTCGATCATTCCCTGGAATCCCGCGAAGACCCACACCAGCCAGAACGGCACCAAGATGGAAAAAAATGGCAGAATCCGCCCGACCATCGCGCTTAGTTCTCTCAGGTCGAGGCCGGTCACGGCTTGCAGCGCAATCAGCGGAATTCCCAGAGCGCCGTAGGCCACCGGAGCTGTGTTGGCGATCAACGAGAGCCCGGAAGCTTCCAGGGGCGCGAATCCCAAGCCAATCAAGAGAGCCGCCGTGACCGCGACGGGCGTCCCGAAACCCGCGGCTCCCTCGAAGAACGCTCCGAAAGCGAAGGCGATCAACAGGAGTTGGAGCCTTCGGTCCTGCGTGATTCCCATCAAGCTCTCTTGCAGAACCTTGAAGCGGCCGGTTTCCAGGGTCAATCGATAGAGGAAAATCACGTTCAGGATAATCCAGCCAATCGGCATCAATCCGTACGCCGCTCCGTAGGCTGCGGCCAGCACGGCCATCTTGGCGGGCATTCCGAAGACGGCAATCGAGATCAGCAGCGAAGCCCCGAGGCCTAACAAGGCCGCCCAGTGGGCTCTCATGCGCAGCGCAGCCAAGCAGCCCAATAGGGTCACGATGGGGAGAGCGGCTAGAATGGTCGAGAGCCACCAGTGGCCTACAGGATCGTAGGCCTGCGCCCAAGGCATGGCGAATCCTCCTCGCGCATCTGTTTCCGGGGTCTTGTATCACAAAAGGAGGTTGACACGGGGCGTTTGCAAAACTACACTTCCTTCGTAAACGTATCGAATATGACTTTCGCGCGCAATTTCGCCTTTACCCGCCGCTTCTCCTTTTGGTCTTGGAGAAGCGGACCGGCTGGGGCTGCGCGCTTGGGGTGAGCCAGTAACCGACTAGCGCCAAACGAGATTCCCAGACGGGCCGCGAATCCGAACACGGATCGCGGCTTTTTTGTTTTCCGGAGGAAACCATGAGCACGAAGCCACTGCGAGTCGCATTCCAAGGCGAGCCGGGCGCATTCAGCGAAGAAGCCGCCGTGCGTCTGATGGGCGACGCGATCGTCACGATCCCTCGGCCGACCTTCGACCGCACCTTCCGAGCCATCGCCGAGGGCGCGGCGGATTTACTGCTCGTCCCCATCGAGAACAGCCTCGCGGGTTCGGTGCTCCGCGTTTACGATCTGCTGCTCGAGAACAACCTTTGCATTCGCGCCGAAACCATGCTGCCCATCGAACACCATCTCATTGCCTGCCCCGGCGCCACCCTCGAGACGCTTCGCTCCGTCGAATCCCACCCCATGGCACTCGCCCAATGCGAACGATTCATCGCCGAGCATCCGAATCTGAAGCGAGTCCCCGCCGAGGACACCGCGGGCAGCGTCCGCGAGGTCCTCTCGCTGGGGGACCGATCGCGTGCCGCGATCGCCGGACGGCGCGCCGCGGAGCATTACGGCGGCGTCATCCTCGCAAGCCAGATTCAGGACAACTCCGAAAACTTCACGCGCTTCTTCCTCCTCTCCACCGATCACTCTCCCGTTCCCGGCGCCGACAAAATGACGCTCACCACGCGCCTCGCCCACCGCCCCGGGGCGCTGCTCGCGGCGCTTGAGCCTTTCGCGCAGCGCGGCGTGAATCTGCTCAAGATTGAGAGCCGCCCGATCCATGGCTGCCCGTGGGAATACCAATTCATCCTTGATGTTGAGGCGACTTCGCCCGGCCTGCTGGAGGCCGCGGTCGCCGATCTGCGCCGCGCAACGCAGGAAGTGCGCGTGCTGGGTCTGTATCCCGGCGCGCGAAGTAATTCCGAAAACTCAGATGCAAAAAAAGGGAGGGCCCTATGAGCACGCGTCCCGCCGCTTCCCGCGCGAATCAACTGTCTCGCTCCGGGCGAAGCGCGTCTGCCTCGACGCGCGCCGCGTCCAATCGGCGAGTTTCCCTGGCGGTAGTGATGGAGCCGCCCGCGCCGCCGTTCCGGCTCGCGAGCCGCCAGACCCATCCCGAGACCACCGTCGTCATCGCTGGCGGCGTGGCCATCGGCACCGGAAGCCTGGTCGTGATTGCCGGGCCATGTTCGGTGGAATCGCGGCAGCAGATACGCGAAACCGCGCGCCGCGTTCGCGCCGCTGGCGCCGATATGCTCCGCGGCGGCGCCTACAAGCCGCGCACGTCGCCGTACGAGTTTCAGGGCCTCGGCCCGAAAGCCCTCGAATGGCTCGCGGAAGCGCGCGAAGAATCCGGTCTGCCGGTGGTCACGGAAGTCCTGAGCCCCGAAGATGTGGACCGCGTTTCCGACTGCGCCGATTTGATTCAAGTGGGCGCGCGCAACATGCAGAACTACGCGCTGCTGCGCAAACTCTCCGCGGTCTCGAAGCCCGTCCTCCTCAAGCGCGGCGCTTCCGCGACTATTCAGGAATGGTTGCTCGCGGCTGAATACCTGCTCGCGGGAGGCAACCCGAATGTCGTGCTGTGCGAACGGGGCATTCGCACATTCGAGACCGCGATGCGCAACACGCTCGATCTCGCCGGCGTGGCGCTCGTCAAGGAGCTCTCGCACCTGCCCGTCATCGTGGACCCGTCGCACGGCACGGGAGTACGGTCGCTGGTGCGGCCGGCGTCGCGCGCCGCCGTGGCCGTCGGCGCCGATGGATTATTGATTGAAGTCCATCCACATCCCGATCGGGCATGGTCCGACGCCGCGCAGTCTCTGGATGTGCCGTCCTTCGCCGCGCTGATGCGCGACCTGCGTGGACGCGAGGCCACGCTATAAGAAAATCGGCATTGCAACAAACGAGGAAAGAACTGCGGAAAAGAAACCGCGGCTAGCGGCGAGCTTCGGCGACTTGGGGCTCGGCCTCGGCTGAAGATGCGGTCTTTTTGTGCTCGCGGATGAGGGTGATGAACGCCTGCGCCGCGCGCGGCAAGCTGCGGTCGCGACGGTAAACGAGTCCGAGCGTGCGCCACAAATCCACGCCTTCGATCGAAAGCAGTTTCACTTCCCCGGCTTTCACCTGGTCGCGCGCAAAAGACTCACTGATGAAGGACACGCCGACATTGGCCGCCACGAAACACTTGATCATGCCGACGCTCGGCAATTCCATCGTGACGTGCAGCCGCGAGCGGTAGGCGCGGAACAGCTTGTCCAGCACCTGCCGTGTGTAGCCCGTGCGCGGGAAAATCAGCGGCTGCTCGGCCACTTCGGCCAAACTGACGCGCGAACGGCCCGCCAGCGGGTTCTTCGGACTGACCATCAGCATCATCCGGTCGCGAAACACCGGGTGAACGCGCAGGTTCGGCGACTTCACCGGCAGCGTGACGATGCCTACGTCAATTGTGCCGTCTTCCACGCGCTGCAGAATTTTGTGGCTGAAATTGCGGTAGACGCTGGTGTGCACCAGGGGAAACTTCCGCTGGTACTCCGCGAAGATGTCCGGCAATAGGTAAAGACACGTCGCTTCGTTCGCGCCGAAGAAGAGCGGCCCCTGCACCGTCGAGCCGCGATCGGCGACGGCCTGCAGCGACTCATCGCGAAGCCGGAGCAAGCGCAGCGCGTAGTCGAACAGCACCTCTCCCTCGGGAGTGAGCTGCACCGACTTGGCCGAGCGGTCGAGCAAACGGACACTGTATGTCTGCTCGAGCTGCCGGATCTGCGCGCTGACCGCCGATTGCGAGCGGAACACCTTCTGCCCCGCGCGCGAAAAGCTCCCTAGCTTGGCCACCTGCACGAACGTGGTGAGTTGGTCGAAATCCATGATTCAAAGCGTCTCAAGTCATTATACCGGAACTCGGCTCAGCTTCGCCCCCCCGAGCCCCTTATTCTAGGTCTTGGACGGCCTGGGCAAGCGAGCGCAAGGAAAATGACCCCGAATGAAAGGAGATCGATATCCTTGCAGGCTCAGCAGGCTTAATGCCGGTTCTCGCGCCTTTGAGCTTCTTTTGCAGCGCCCTCGGCGTCGTGGGATTTCCAGCGCCGAAAACCGTACCGCCGAAGAAGCAAGAACGGCCGCAGCACGGCGTGCGCGCTGGAGAACCGCCCGGACAAAGGCGCATCGGCGCGGTCGGGATTGGTGGGCAGGATCGCGATGCGGCCGGCGTAACGCAATCCCTGCCAGAAACTCTCGCTCGATCGAACGCGAAACCAGAATCTTGGCACCGCCGCGACTCGCGCTTCGCCCTGGAGCGAGAATCGCGACCAGATCTCTTCTCCCATCCTGCGCACAACAGGATCGGCCTCCACTTTCCGCAAAACCGGTTCCGGCAGCGGTGCGTCGAGAAAGTGACGCGCGACCCAAAGGGCCAGTCGCAGCATCCGTCCAACGCGCAATTCCGCGGCTCTCGAAAACGCTTCGTCCCACGGGATGCCGCCGGGAAGCTGCCCGCGCTCGTCCCGGCGGGCCAGCTCGGCGATATCGCAAGTCCAGAGCAACCGCTCCCAATAATGCTTTGTACCGTGCACGGAAAGAAGCACCAGCGTGTCCGCCGCGGAAAGCGCCTTCACCTCGCCCCCCGCAAATGCGAAGGGCACAAGCCGGCTTGCGATGGCATCCAGATCGAGTGGCCGGGGGAAGTAGCGCAGCGTCGCGTCGGTTTGCAATTCCACGATGGCGCGCCCGGGGCTCCGAACGTATTGATACTCGCTGTGCTGCGTCTTCTCGGCTTCGCCGGGCAGGAGCGGCCCGTAGGAAGATTCGTATCCGTCTGCGATCAGCAGTTCGTGCGCGCGCGGCATGTCGCGCTGGCGCACGGCGATATCGAGATCGGCGAATTGCCGAAGAATCACGTCGCCGTACGCTTGCGCTGCCAGTACGGGCCCCTTGTAGGGAATCGCGAGAATTCCCTGCTCGCGAAACCGGCCGAGCAGACGAAACAGTTCGGCCGTGAGATACAGATTCCAGCGCTCGTGTCCTTGAAACCCTTTTTCAAAGCGCGCGCGGACTCCGGCGGGGAGATTTTCGGGACACAAATCCAGCAGGTGACGGAAAACCAGTGGAGAAAGGTTGTGCGCGGCCGCACCTTCAATCAGCGCGGGCCACTCCACGGCTCCGGCGACGAGAGCACGGATGCGGTCCGCTGTTTCCCCGTCGACGCGCACGCGCGCACACGCGAGGAGCAGTTGCTCCTCCGGGGAGAAAGTTCTCATGGGTTTGGGAGACCGAGCCATGTGCGACGCGCCTATCTTATCGCCAAGCTGCGCAAGACAGGGCAAGGAACGTAGGAGGGGGGGCAGGAATCAGCGCGGCTCGCGCGCGATCCGTTAATCGCCCGCCGGCATCGCTGCGGCGGCAGGCTGGGCGGAGGGGATAGGCGGCGCCACCGAAACTCCTTGAATCTGAATCAGTCGCGCGGCAACCGGGTTTCCCGCAGCGGCGGCTCGCTTCGCATCGAGATTCTTCGACGGAATTCCCGTGCGCGCGAAAGACTTCTCGCAATCTTGGATCGACGGGCCGCGCATGTTGCCCTCCATGAAAGCGAGGCCGGGGCAGCGCGTGCAAGAAGACATGTGGACGCACTGAGAGCAAGTCGGCAGGTCGCGCGCCGTGATGGACCGCACTTCCTCCATCTGCGGCGAATGTTTCCAAATGTCCACGAACCGGGTGCGGCGAACGTTCCCCGTGGGCAGCGGAAATTGCACGCAGGGATACACATCGCCGTAGGGTGAGACGTAACAGAACGTGTGCCCTGCGCTGCACGGAAAGGCATCCAGCTCGTCGTCACTCCCGGGCTGCGGCGTCGAGCAAAACTCCTCAACGTTGCCCACCAAACTTTCGTCGTGGAACGCGTTCTTGAGGATCTTCGGATCCACGTTCAAACTGAGAATCGAGCGGTCGCCGTCGATCATGGGCGTAACCGTCGGATCCAATGTGAATCGGACTCCCAGTTCGGTGGCCAGCGCCTTCACGCCCGGATAATCCAGGAAGTTCTGGCGCATCAGCACGTCGGCAATGATCACCTGCAGGCCTTCCGATTTGAGGAAGCGCACCGCGTCGAGGGAACGCTGGAGCGAGCCGGGAACGAGCGTGATCGCATCGTGCACTTCGGGCCGATGCGAATAAATGCTGATCTGAACCGAATCGAGCGCCATCTCGCGAAGCCGCGCCGCCTCGCGCTTGCCGATCAACATGCCGTTCGTCTTTAATCTCACGGAAAACATCAGCGACCGCGCGTACTCGAGAATCTCGAAGAAATCCTTGCGGATCATGACCTCCCCGCCGCTCACAGAGAGAAAGAGAACGCCCGCCGCGGCGAGCTGGTCGAGCAAGCTCTTGTATTCGGCGGTCGTCATCTCCCCGTGATCTTCGTGGTCGAGATAGCAGTGCACGCAACGCTCGTTGCAGCGATAGGTGATGTCCAGTTGCACTGTGAGCGGTATCCCCAGCTCCAGCGCCTTCTGGCCCATCTCCTCCATCAAGCTGCTCACTTCGCCTCCTGGCGGGGTGAATCATTCGGCTGAATCGGCTCGTCGGACAAAACCAGAATGCCGTGACCAGCCAGCTCTTCGGCCAGGGCCTCGGCGTCCTGCAAAGCGACCTCACGAGTGACCTCGAACTCCTGGCAAATCCTCCGCTCGACGATCTGGTCCAGCGAACTCGTGCCGTCCGCTTCTTCCCAGATCGCGGCAGCCACCTCGTTGAGAGTGAAAACGGTTGAGTCCAGCGGGGACATCACCATCATTTCGTCGCCGAGCCTGCGCGCCGCGGTCTTCGAACTTCGGGCCACGTAGCGCTTGCGAGTTGTTACGGGATTCGCGCTCATCCGATTAACTCCCATACGCTGGCGTCGGGCCGGAACGTCAGCCGCCGCACCGGAACGCAAGCGCAGAATTCGCACGCCGACGCAAAAACGAGTTGCACCAATTCTGGATCCTTGGCGAAGAATAGAATGTTCTCCAGCAGCACCCGCCCGGCCTCGGCATTGCCCACCGGCTCGATCCGGTTCTCCGGACCTTGCGAAAGCAAATAGACGGCTGCGATAGGCGCACTCACGTTTTCGCCAACCTTGGCCAGCTCGCCCGTGAAGGGCGTGCCGAATGCGACGTAGTTCGAGCCCGCTTTGCGAACGTAAGAAATCTCGTCCGTCAGCAGCGTGGCGTCCGGCGGAGCGAGCCGCGAAATTGTCGTCTTGCCCGCGCCCGAACGCCCGGCGAAGAGAAATGCGCGGCCGTTGCGGACGGCGCTGGCAGCGTGCACCAGGAAACCTCCCTGCCGCGCAAGCACCAGCGAGTGCACGATCCGAAGAACGGAGTCGATCGAGTAGGGGTTCGCCGACTGGCGAATGGTTCCCCTGCGCGAGCTCGGATCCCATTCGGCGCGGAAGTCGCCGCGTTCGAGCGACCACCGCCCCGCCTGCCGCTCAACGCGCACGTCTTCGTCGGGATCCACTCCCGAAAGCGGCGTCAAGTTTACATCGAATTCGTATTCGGCGCGCTCGGAACCGCCCACAAACCCCGCGTATCGCTGCTCGAGCAAGCAGACGAACGAAGGATCGTCCGTGCGCACACGAACGGCCATGCCGCCGATCTCGATCGCGACGGCAAGCCGGGCCTGCCGGGCGGTTAGAGTCCCCACACGACCTCGCTTTTCTTTCCCTTGTCGCTGTTACTGGATGGAGCCGAAGGGTTGAACACGGCGCGCAAATGGAGCGCGACGCGCGCAACGAAAGACGAATGCCGGGCCAGTGCCGCCAGGACGCGCTGTCCAAATCCGGGTCGCGCGGGAATCTCCTGCCACGCGCCATGGCGCAGAATCGCGGCCACGCAGCCGAGGAATTCGCTTTCCGACACAGGCGGATCCGGCGCCGCAATCGCATCCCCGCGCGTGATCAGCCTGCCACTCGACCGCTCCCCCGCATCGATGCGATCGGAACAAGAGATCACGCGATGCGCGTACAAGCGGTCGCCGCGCTGGTAAAGCACAATTTCTCCTTGGGAAATTTCGTGAATGTCTTTGCGATGGATCAGAAGGATTTCGCCGGGCCAGATTGCGGGAATCATGCTGCTTCCCGCGGCCCGAATCGAAACAGATCCGGCTGAACGGAGTGTATCTGCCGCCTCGCAGCCGAAGGGACTTGCGACGCTTGATTCTGGATTTTCGAGCTGTCCCTTTGGGTCGTTCACGCTCAAGCTACCCAATCGCGTAGCAGCCCGCCAGCTCCGGCGAATCCGAGCTTGTTTCAATGCGTCAGGGCGCGCAGTGCTCCGCGGTTCAATCCTCGCAAGCTATTTATGTCCCAGCCTATTGGAACGAGAACCCCGAAACAATTGATTCCGTGCTCTCGCGGTCGGCCGCGACTCTCGCCTCGGCCCCAACAGGTGAAGCGACACTAAGAACGCTTGCGGTTAAAATGGCAACTGCCCTGCGTGACGTTCACTTTACCGCAAGACAGCGCCATCGTCTCGAAAACCTGCTCGGATCGGAACGCGGGCTTGCCGTACCGCTTTTTCTCAAGCGCTTCGTTCGTCCCCGCCGATTGCGGCCCCTTACGGCTCTGGCTTCCAGTCGTCATATGCCTCTAATTATAGCCAACCAGTTTGAGTCGCCTTCATTCCAATAATGCTAGTGTTGCCTAAACTGCACAACAGCTTCCGCTGCTATTTCCAGCTTGCGTGCTGCAAGGGTAACTCCTGGACCATTACGGCACTATTGCAGCCCCTTCTGACTCATCTTGACTCCCGCGTTCGTCGCGCCGGTCCCATTCAAGGTGCCGAAATAGATGTTGGCCTCCCCTGCGGCAGTGCCAATGTTATCGATAATGATTCCGCTGGTGCCGGTGGCCTCCGCGGCCGTCGTCTGGCCATTGCTGGCGCTTTGGTACGTCCACGTCAAGGGGCTCGACCCGCCCGAAAGGTGGGTCGTCGCGATCGAATTGAACGTCCACGCGAACCCGGTCAGCGAACCGCCGACCGCAACGCTGTTGCCCGCGGCCCCGGCATTCGAGCCCGCGCCAGTAATCGTAAGGTAAGTATTGCCGGCGGTATAGCTTAGGGTAATTCCGGCGCTGGTCTGCTCCGCCGTCGTGATAGCCGCTGCGATGTTCGCAGCCAACTGAGCGGTGCTGACCACGGCCGCTCCCGACCAGTATTGAAAGCTCGGAGCGGTATTCGAACCGTTGGTGCCGGGAGTGCCGGTGAGGGGGGGAGTGCCGGCGCCGAGGGTGGTGGTGGCGTGCGCACCGCCATTGATGTGAATGTGGGTCGTGCTGCTGGTGGCCAGCACATCCGCGTTCGCTCCCGTGCCCGGCGTGATGGCCGTCACGGTAACTGTGGCGGTCGCGGAAGTCGCTGTGACGGTCGGGTCGACGGCGCAGGCGCCGTTGAAGCAAGTACCCGCGATAGCGCTCGCCAGATTTGTCGCATCAGTCGTCGTGCTGGCCGAACGGCCAACGCATTTCTGACCGGCGGCACAAGTCCCCGTGGTCGTGCGCCAATCATACACGGTGCCATTGATGGTAATCGTATTGCCGTTGGCCGGCTCTGAATTTATGAGGATCGGGCTGCTCGCAGCCGTCGGTGCGCTGGCCGTCAGCGTTAGCGTTCCGATCGTCACCGTAGCGCCACCGGCTGCGCTATTCGCGGAGACGGTTCCGACGGCGCTGGCATTTATGGTCGTGCCGTCCGTCGTCGTTCCCATGGTCCAAGCTGGCGTCGCGGTCCCGCTAAACGAGTACGCCCCGCCGCATCCGCCTCCCGTGCACTTCTGAATGTTTCCGTTCGTGTCCACTATTTCGGCATTTGAGGCAAACAACGTCGATGGCGTCCAGGGGCCGACCGTCGGAGCGGCGCTCGTAATGTTGAAACTCATGACACACCCGCCCTGTGTGGTCGCCGACGCGCCACACGAGCTGGACCCGACGCTCTCGAACAGCCAGTCTGTGCTCGTATTCGAGTTGTAGAACTCCATGAGCGGCGAGCATCCAACGTTACTGCTGGCGAGGACCGGCCCCGTAACAACTGTGCCCAAATGCGGTCCGGCGGCATAGGTGATGGGGACCTGGTACAACGTGGGATTTCCGCCGGGATTTCCACAAACATAGAGGTTTCCGGCGGGCTCCGCGGGATTCGCCGACGTGAAGTAAATGTTGTCGAGACCCCCGGCGTATAGCGGGACCGAGGCGCTGCTAGTTCCCACGGTAACGTTCGCACCCGTGCTGCCGCTGGTAAAGGCGGAGATGTTGAATACGAACACGGCGGCGTTCGCGCCGGCCACATTCTCGCCAACGAAAACATAAACGGTCTGGGCGGTGCTATCCACGACCGGGCCTTCCTCAATACCGGTTCCCTTACCCAATTGGCCCGACTGGGTCACGCCACTCGATCCACTCCCAGTTGTTTTACTGACGGAATACAGGTATCCCGTCGAGTCCCCGACCCACACCTTCTGGCTCACGCTGTCGTAAACCGGGCTTGTAAGAATCGGGCTGACCTGACTGGATACGGTCGCGGGCCAGACATTGCCGCCGCTGCTCGTGACAACCTCGGTCAAGGTTCCGTTAAATACGGGTGCGAATTTGTGAAGCTTGCCAGTGTCGTCTCCGACGTACGCTGTGTCATACGCGTAATCGTAGAAAATCGAAGACCGCGTGACCATGACGCCCCCGCTCAGGGTGACGCTGACATCAGTGGCATTGTTTCCCGCACCGGGTGCCACTGGAGACGTCGCGCTGGCTCCGTTCGAGCCGGTGGTGCCAATTCTCAGCACATGGAATTTCGAGCCGCCGGCGACGCTTTCGATGTAGGCAACCTGGGTCCCGCTGAACCCCAGGACCGGGGAGGTTTGGACCGTCCCGGTGCCGACGTAGTAGGAGAAAAGCACGTTCGGGACTGTGCCCGTCGTGCAGGTGCCATTGTAAAGATTATTGAGGCCAACGATGTTCGCCTGGCTCCCCGAGGCGCCGGCTGCGTTCACCCCGAAAACCACGTAATCATTACTGCAACTCGGGGTGCCCGTCGCGTCGAACTGCCACTTTGCGGGAAACGTATCCGGCGCAACCCCGGCTCCGCCGAGAGCCTGGCTCCAGTCCCGCTGAAGGGTGGTCCCGTTCGTCCTATAGATGTAAATGGGCCCGTGGCCCCCACCGGGCGCGCCACCCCGCCTGAGCTGTTGGAAATTGAAGCGCGGGTCGCTGGCGACTTTGTACCACTTGTCGAAAGACCCAGTTCTGATCGACCCAACATACGTGCCTGGGTTGGAGAACACGAGGTGGTGGTGACTCCAGTCCTCGGGAGCACCAGTAGGTCCTTGCTGCCCAATTAATGGGCACACCGCGATTGCAGCCACTGCCAAACCCACGAGCGGCAAAATCAGCCGAAATCGCCATGCGCGATCTTGTTTCGTCAATTGCGCGCGCATACCACGCCTCCGCGCCGCTTACGCCCCGACCAGTCGGGACGGGACGGATACCTGCCCCACTCACTCAGTATTTAGAGGGCGTTTTGTCTGGTCAATAGCCCGACTGGGGGTCCGTTCGCATCTGGTACTGTTTCAATTCGGCCCGGTTTTCGCGCCTTTTTGCACTCCCTGCCTCAATTCAGTCCCAACTGCGTGAACTTCACCGCGCACACGCTCGTCGTCGTTGCGCCGTTGCACAGATACGTCGCCGTGCCCGTTCCGTTCGACAGCCACGTGAAGTAAATGCTGGAAGCGCCCGTGGCAGTGCTGTCGTTGTCCTCGATAATTCCGCTCGTTCCCCCGCTCGCGTTTGCCGCCCCGGTGCCCGCCGCCGGCGGCACCGTCAGCGTCCCGTTCGTTATCGTTGTTGAGTACACGCAGCCATTGCCCGCGCAGGCCGTGGCCGCCCCGCCGGATTCCACGCCGAAAAAGAGGTAGTCCACGCCGGTGTTCGCGTTGTAGAACTCCGAGACTGGCGAGCATCGCGAGCTCGCATTGCTGGCCAGCCAGCTCGTGGCGTCCACAGCGGATCCCAGCGTGCCGTTGGTCACCGCGATGCGCTCGAGCAACGCATAGTTGGCTGTTGTGCCGGTGGCTCCGTCGTTGCCGCAGAAGTATAGGAACCCGTTGCCCGTGCCGAGCCCCGTGTCCGTGTTGTAGTAATCGTTGTCCAGCATTCCCTGATTAAGCCGCCACGCCGTTCCCGTCCCAACATTCACCGTGACTTGATTTCCCGCGCTCAGGGTCGTGTCGTCCTGGCCCACATACGCTCCCGGGCCCGTTCCCGATGTCGCTGGGCTGAAGAAGACGAATACGCGCTGCGTCGTCGAATCCACTATGGGCGCCGCCGAGATCTTCGTGTTGGCGGTGTTTCCATCCGTGTAAGTGGTTGACCCAACGCACGGAGGCACTCCGCCATGGCTTGCCGCGTTGCAGGTCCCAGCCGAGGTGGTAAACAGACGGACATAAAATATGCGTCCTGAAGTGTCGCCGACGAACGCATTCCCGGACGTATCGTCAATCACTGGACTGCTCAATTGCGGATTCGTATCAGCCGGAAGCGTCGCCACGGGCCAGCCGCCGGTGGTCACCTCCGCCGGGCTTCCGTAGAAAATATTCGTGAATTCGTGCAAATTCCCCCCGTCATCCCCTACAAAGAGACTGTCGTTGCCATACTCGTAGTAGGGAGCCGACGGGGTGATCGTGGCTCCGTCTCCCGAGTCGTCGTCCCCGTTCGCGAATGAAATGTTGAAAAGGCAGGCGTGGCTCGTGGCCCCGGTCGGCGCCGCAGGCGTGCAAGTATGGTAGGCGGCGGCAGTGGCGCTCGCCGTCGGCGTGTGCGGCGCGGCGATCGTGCCGTCCGCGCCTCCCGTGTAGGGCTTCAGGATGTGTAGCCTCCCTGTCCCTCCGCCGCCCTCGACCCACACGATCTGGTCGCCGGCCAGTGAAATCACCGGAGACGTATTGGATGTTCCGCCGCCGGATTGAACGTGGTAGGCCCAAAGGATAGTCGGTGTGGTCCCCGTGCAAAGACCGGTTCCTGTTGAATTCACATAGAGATGGTTCACGGCGTAAATATCCAGCCCCGTCCCCTGGCTCGTCGTGAAAACGACGTAGTCCGCAGTACAGCTCGGAGTCGCATTGATGTTGAAAACGTACTTCGCCGGGTAGTTCCCCTGGCCCACAGTGAATCCGGCTCCAGCGACGATTCCCCAGTCCCGCTGCAACCCTTGCGTGCCTCCTCTCAGAATGCTGATCGGGTCGGGAATGGGCGGCCGGATTGGCGCCCTAAAAAAAACGTTCCGGCGCAGATACTGTTGAATGTACCGCGGCTGTTGCTGGAGTTGGAGGTTCTGAAAAATCGACCGTGGGGCGGAGTAGATCAGGCTGCGGTGGGTCCAGTCCTGCACCAACGGCACGCGGTATTCAGGCGTGACCGGCCCCTGCTCCCCGAGCAACACCACCGCCGCCGCTAGAACCAGCAAAATGGCCGCGAGCCCGCCATTTCTTGCAAAATGTGCACGCATAACTACGCCTCCGATTTGCTCGCATCCCGAAGAGTCGCTACGCGACGGATGCCTGACCCCCACTCATCGAGCCTGCAGGAGGCGTCTTGCTTGTTCAATAGCCCATCGGGGCTAGTGCTCCTATATGACACTGTTCCTTTACGAATCTCCCCCTACCCCTCCCCAATTCAAGCCTGCCTGAGTCAGCTTCACCCCCGGGAGTATCGGAGTGGCCTTTTATAGTTTCTTACCGGGGGGGGGCCGGAGGCGCCCTGTGGCTCCCGCGTATGCGCCCCCGTGCTGCTTTGCTTAGTGCCGCTTCTCCCGCTCGGACTCGCCCCCTGCCGCGCCGTAACCTTGGCGAAGGCAGGGGGAATCCCTCTTCCTCCTTGATGCAGGCTTTCCGAATACTCACGCTATTGGCACTGCGAGCCCCGCTGCGGTACCATTTGGTAGTCCCCGTCGCCATCATCCGAAGGCCGGATCTCTTATGGCTCTCACATCCTCTCTCCCGGGCTTTTCAGCCGAGAACCAAATCGGCTTCGACACGTGGATGGAGCGCGTCCTCGAGCGGGCGGAGGGTGTCCGGAAGGACTGGGGACCCGATGCGGTTCACGATCTTCGAGTTACGCTCCGTCGCTGCCGCACCATGGCCGACGCTCTTGGCGAGATCGCGCCCGGCTCCGGCTGGCGAAGGGTCAAGAAGGAAAGCCGCGAACTGTTCGACGTTCTCGGCGACTTGCGCGACACCCAAGTCGAGCGGGGATGGATCAAACGCCTCGCCCCCTCCGGCGATGCGGTGCGGCGGCACATGCTCCGGCTGCTCTCGCGCCAGGAACGCAAGCACCGCGCCGAGGCCGTTCGCGCTCTCGATCGGTTTGACGCCAAGGCCTGGCGGAAGCTCGCACGAAAGTTGGCGCCCAAAGCCGAGGAATTTCCGCTGGAGAGTATCGTCTTCCAGCGCCTCGCACTTGAGCGGCTCAATGAGGCCGTCGAGCTCTACCAGCGCGCCCGGAAGGGGCGCAGCCGCGTCGCCTGGCACCGCCTGCGCATCGGCGTGAAGCGATTCCGCTACATCGTCGAAAATTTCTTGCCGCAACGATACGAGGCATGGGCTCCCGAACTCAAACGCATGCAGGATTCGCTCGGCGAGGTCCATGATCTCGACGTGTTGCGAATTGAAGTCCGTCGCCGGTGCGACGGCTTGGAGGAAAGCGGTCCGGCAGCCTTGCTCAAGAGAATCGAGAAGGAACGAATGGCGCGCCTCCAGGAATTTCGTGCGCGCGTTTCGGAACCCAATTCCCCGTGGCACGTCTGGCGCGCCGAAATCCTTTCCGGCTCCGCCCAGAAAGCCACGTCCGGCCCCGACCGTGCCGCCGCCTCTGCTGGATAACTCCGCATCTGCCCAGGTGATCGCTCGCGCGCATGCCGTGCTCAAACCGCCGGTTTGACACTTGGGACCGCTCTCGGTAGCCTGTAGGTGCTCCTATCATTCGATGGGTCATGCCGCAATCTGCTGCGGCTGCCAAGTTGTGTCGGGGGGGGTCCTCCTCGCCCCGCCGCCGACTCGGCGACCTAGCAATGCAAATTCGCTGTGGAGGCGAGTCGTCGTGAAGGCCTCGAACGCAATGTGGGCGAAAGAGCTTTCCGGCAAGATGCCGGAGAGCTTGGCGCGGGAAATCGACATCTTTGAGATGGAAATCGGCTTGCGCAAGCAGGGCAAACTCGAAGAACGCCTGTTTGCCGAAACGCGCCTCCGCAGGGGGACCTACGGCCAGCGCTACGACAACGGCCAAAGACACGACGGGAAAAGCGTCCAGGAGATTGCCTTTCCGTCCGGGCAGCTCACAAAGGGACCGAGTACGATGTGGGATGCGCCGGGAATGCAACGCATCAAGATTCCCGGCGGCGGACTGAACGCCGAGCAACTCGAGACGCTGGCGGATTTGGCCGAAGAATACTCCGACGGCATTGCGCACGTAACCACGCGGCAGGATTTTCAGCTCCACTACGTTCAAATCGACGACACGCCCAGCCTGATGCGGCGTCTCGCAGCCGCAAGCATCACGACGCGCGAGGCTTGCGGCAATTCCGTTCGTAACGTCACGGCGTGCCCCTACTCCGGCGTTTGCCCGGATGAGGCATTTGACGTCACTCCTTACGCGAAGGCGCTCTCGAAGTTCTTGCTGGGTCATCCCGACTGCCAGAACTTCGGCAGGAAATTCAAGCCGGCCTTCAGCGGCTGCTCCCAGCACGCCTGCGGCCTTACAAGCATGCACGATCTGGGGTTGATCGCGGTCATGCGGCGTGAAAACGGCCAAGAAAAACGCGGCTTTGAGATGTACGTCGGCGGCGGACTCGGCACCGTGCCGTATCAGGCGAAATTGTTCGACCCGTTCGTTCCCCCCGAAGAGTTGCTGCCGCTGGCTCAGGCGATCGCGCGAGTTTTTGCCCGGCTCGGCGAGAAAAAGAATCGCAACCGCGCGCGGATCAAATTTCTGGTCCAGGATTTGGGAATCGAGAAATTCCGCGAACTCGTTCTGGAAGAGCGCAAGACGTTGCCGCCCGATCCGCGATGGACGGATTACTTGAAAGACGCGGAGCAATTCCGGGAAGCGCCGCTGAAGCCCGGCGGCGGCGCGGTCTCCATCGGTTCCGTCGCATTCGAGCGCTGGCGGAAAACGAACACGCGCCCGCAAAAACAGGAAGGCTACGCCGTCGTCACCGTTGCGCTTCCGCTGGGCGACATCACGGCCAATCAGCTCCGTTCTCTCGCGGATATCGTGCGCCGCTTCACGAAGGAAACTGTCCGTACGACCGTCGAACAAAACTTCGTCATTCGCTGGGTGAGCCGCAGCGATCTGCCCCGCATCTACGAAGCGCTGGATGCCGCGGGCCTGGGGGCTCCCGGCGCCGAGACGATCGTGGACATCGTCGCTTGCCCGGGCACGGACACCTGCAAACTGGGCATCTCTTCCTCACGCGGGCTCGCCGCGGAGTTGCGCAAGAGAATGGCGGAGAAAAGTTTTCAGTTCGACGAGCCCGTCCAGAACCTGCACATCAAAATCAGCGGCTGCTTCAACAGTTGCGGCCAGCATCACATCGCCGACCTTGGCTTCTACGGCGTCAGCCGCAAGATTGCCGGGTACGCCGTGCCGCATTTCCAGGTCGTGCTGGGAGGCGAGTGGACCCGCAACGCGGGCTCCTACGGCCAGCCAGTTGCCGCGATTCCGTCCAAGAGGATTCCTGAAGTCGTGACGCGCCTGACGGAAAAGTATGTGACCGGCCGGACCAAGGGAGAAAATTTCAAGGATTTCGTGAAGCGCGTCGGCAAGGCGCAACTGAAAGCCGACTTGGAAGATCTCATGCGCCCGCCGGCCGATCCATCGGATCGCTCCTTGTTCAGCGACTGGGGCGACCCGCGCGAATTCACGCTCGGCGACATGGGAACGGGCGAATGCGCGGGGGAAGTGATCTCCGCCGTCGAATTTGATCTTGCCGCAGCCGAGCGCGAAGTCTTCGAGGCTCAGGTGGCATTCGAGAACGGCCAGGTGCAGCAGGCGGGCGCCACGGCGTATCGCTCCATGGTGCACGCCGCCAAAGCCCTGGTGAAACTGATGAATCCGAACATTTTGGACGATGCGGGTCAAATCGTCGGCGAATTCAAGACGCTTTACTACGACACACAAAAATTTTGGGACCCGTTCGCGGGCGGCAAATTCGCGAACTATTTATTCGACGCCCATCGCAAGTCGAGCGAGCCTTACACGCAGGACTCCAGTCGTTACCTGATCGACGAGGCGCAGCTTTTCATCGACGCTGCCCACAGTTGCTACAACCGGCTTGGGACGTCGGTGAATATCTAAAGCGAAGGAACGCCGCCTCGTGGATCTTCAGCACGTCAACGTAAAGCTGCTTCTTGAAAGCTCCGCGGATGCGTGCCTCGAACCGCTCGTCCCCGTGTTCCACAGTTGGATTCAAGACCAGGTCTTCGATGAGTTGTTGCTGGACATTGCGGACTACAGCCACGTGCCCGCGGGCCCGGGGGTGGTTCTCATCGGCCACAAGGCCAACTACAGCGTCGACAACACCGACAACCGCTGGGGGGTCCGCTACAACCGCAAAGCGGTCCTCGATGGCACGAATCAAGACCGCTTGACCCAAGCCGCGCGCGCGGCGCTGCTCGCGTGCCAACGTTTGGAAGCGGAACCTCGCCTGGAGGGGAAATTCCGTTTCAACGGCCAAGAGATCGAAGTCTTCGTCAACGACCGTCTCATTGCCCCGAACCTTGAGGCGACGCGTCACGCGCTCCACGCGGACTTTGCGGCCTTTTTTCAGAAGTTGTTTCGAGGAAAAGAGTTTTCGCTGACTTACAGCAGCGACCCTCGCCGCCTGTTCGGAGTGTCCGCCAAAGCTGTTCAAACCTTCTCCACCTCGGATTTGCTGGCAAACCTGGGCGCTTGACTTTCGTGAGCGCGGGCGGGAATAGTGAATGATGAGGTCCAGTCACAATGCGCATGAGATTGCAACGTCATAGCTTGCTCGCTACGTTGGTTCTGCTCGGCACTTCCACGGCGCTTGCCGTTCTCGCAGTTGGAGCGCAACCCACCGGCGGCGACCAGGCCGCCCAGCCCTCCGCTCAACCTTCGACTCAAACCGCCGCGCCGCCGGTCGATCTGCCCGGAAAAGGACTGGCGCAGCACCCCTTCCTTTATTGCGGAGAATGGCAAAACAAAGGGAAGTCGGACCAGACGATGTATGTCGTGCGCAACGGCAAGGTCGCCTGGACGTATTCAATTTCCGGCGATGGCGAATTGGGTGATTGCACCATGCTCTCGAACGGCGACATCGTTTTCTCTCGCAGGTTCGGCGCGAGCGAAGTCACGCCGGATAAGAAGATCGTCTGGAATTACGACGCGCCGCCCAAGACGGAAATCCACACGGCCTATCCCATCGGCTTGGACCGCGTGCTGATCATGCAGAACGGCGATCCGGCAAAACTGATGGTGATCAACAAGAAGAGCGGAAAAGTGGAGAGGCAGTTGATTCTCCCGACCGCGCATCCGGACATGATCCACGGGCAATTCCGCCACGTCCGCACCACCGAGAAAGGAACCTTCCTCGTCGCGCACATGGACTTGGGGAAAGTCGTCGAGTACGACAAGCACGGCAAGGAGATCTGGTCCGTCCCCGCGAAGTCCGCGTGGGCGGCGGTCCGCTTGAAGAATGGCAACACGCTCATCAGCGGGAACGAGAACGGCTACGTGCGAGAGGTAAACCAGAAGGGTGAAACCGTCTGGGAAATCAACAAGAACGATCTTCCCGGAATCACGCTCTACACCGTTCAGGAAGTGGACCGCCTCGCGAACGGGGACACCGTCATTTGCAACTGGCCCGGCTCCCTGCCGATCGAACAATGGCCGAATGTGGTGCAGGTAATCGAAGTGACGCCGGACAAGAAAGTCGTGTGGGCGCTTCGCGATTTCGACACTCTGGGCCCCGCCACTTCCATCCAACTGCTCGATGAGCCCGGCATTCCGGAAAACGGGGACTTGCAGCGCTGACTTTTCCCGCCGCGGAGCGGCCCTGCGCGTTCCGCTCGGAACGCAAACGTCGCCCGCAGCAGCTCACTAGTGTTGTCTTCCGTTGACGGGAGAGCAGCAGGGCGGACGCCGTTGCTTCAGTTCCATTAGCTCGATTCGCGTGCCGTCTGGATCGAAGAGCCCGAGTTGCCATTTGCCGTCGTGGCCGATGGCATCGTGCTGCGCGCCGTCCCAGCCGTGCGCCCGCAAGAGAGCCTCCGTGGCGTCGCCGTTCTGCACGCCCAACGAAACGTGGTCTTGCACTCCGAGTTCGTGCGGCGACGGGGTCGCCGGCATATTCAGCATGTATTCGAGCCAATCCGCGCCATCCGGAACTTGCATATCCACCCAGTCCGGCACGTTTTCCTGCCGGCCACCGTACCAATAGACCTGGAAGCCAAGCACGTCCACATAGAAGCGGTCCTCAACAGCGCGATCCCTGACGATGAAGCCGCAGTGGATCAGGAGGACGCTGATCGGATCTCCCGCCGACTCCGCGGGCAGTGGCTTCGCGTACTGAACGAATTGAATGTGATGGCCTTCCGGGTCGAGCACCTCGAAAAATTTCACGCCGTTCTCGCCTTTCTTGATTTCGCTCGGCTGAAGACTATGTGCGGCCAAGTACGCCCGCATTTGCTTCACGTTCGATGTTTCAAACCCGACGTCCACGATCGCCCCGGGGCCTGCGTCCTTCCCCGTGACGAGCTCGATGGCTTGGTGCGGATTCACGCGATAGCACAAACCCTCCGTCGCGGGACATTCCGCGAGGCCCAGCAGCTTGCCGTAGAACTGCCGCGAAGCATCGAGATTTGCCACCATGAATCGAATATGCGCGATGCCCGTGATCGCCGGGCGCGACGGTGCGCCGGCGGCGAGCGCCGGAACCAAAAGCAGCGCTGCAAGAAACGCGAACGGGATTTTTCGCACGAATGCCCTCCTGGATGATCCAGCGCGGATTATACGCCGAAGCGGCGGCCACTCTAGCACATCAGGCAGAGCACGAAAACGCGATGGTCGCATCCGGCATAAGCTGGGCGCTGGGTTTTTGCGGTAGTATTAGTGTAAGGAAGAACTGCGGGGCCGTAGCTCAACTGGATAGAGCAAGAGTTTCCTAAACTCTAGGTTGGCGGTTCAAGTCCGCCCGGTCCCGCCAGTCGTCCACGAGTCGCTCCCCGATTGGACGGGATACGTTTCTGAATCCTTGATTCTTTGGATCGCTTCGTGGCAAAGCCGTTTGAGTCGCTGGTTAATTCCGGAAGAATCCTAAATTGAGCGTGCGTCACGGTCGCGTTTAAGTTTAAGAATCCCTTCCAGGCGTCTGAGTGCGTTCTCTGCGGGCTGCTTCCATTTCGGCATCGTGAGAAGACGAGCCGCATCCGCGTAATCATTTCGGGCGAGGCCAATTTCCTCCAGGAATTCCCAGGCCTCGGCGCGCTTGAGATAAATCATTCCGTCAAAAGGATACTGTTTCAAGAGGTCGTCAAAGGCATGCTCGCCTCGCGGTCGATCCTTGATTAGCAAGTCCTTTGCTTTACTTGCAGCATTCATTATTTCGCGGCTATCGGCCATGATTCGAGTCCTTTGCCCGAGGGAGCGACTTCCCACCCCTTTTTCCCCCGGCGAATCCAGGGATGTGACATGAGGGATTCTATAACAAGCACACGGCTGCGCGTTCGGAATGACAGCATGGGCGACGTGGAGCGGGAGGGGATATCAACAGAGCGACAACGATTCTTCGATGACGTCGTAGACGAGATGTAGTTCGCGCGGCGTGGTGACATACGGCGGGAGCACGTACACGACATTGCCGAGCGGCCGCAAGAGGACACCGCGGCTCAAATAGAATTCGTAGAGCTTGGGGCGCAATGCGGAGAGATAGCCTGCGTCGGGCACTTCGAGTTCGAGTGCGCCGACCGAGCCGATCCAGCGCACGTCACCGACTCCGGGCCGCACTCTCAATTTTGCCAGCCGCTCGGCGTGAATCGCCTCGATCGCTGCGATGCTCTCGAAGACCGGCTCCGAATCGAAAATTCCGAGGCTCGCGTTGGCGGCAGCGCACGCAATGGGATTACCCGTGTAAGAGTGGCCGTGGAAAAAGGCCCGCGCGCGGTCGGGCCCGCGAAACGCATCAAAGATTTTCTCCGTCACAATCGTCGCGGCGAGCGGGAGAAATCCGCCCGTGATTCCCTTTGAAACGCACATCAAATCCGGCGCGATGCCCGCGCGTTCGCAGGCGAACATCCGGCCCGTGCGGCCGAATCCGGTGAGCACTTCATCCGCGATGAGCAGCACGTTGTGCCGCGCGGTCAATTCACGCACGCCGCAAAGGAATTCCTCCGGATGCACGATCATTCCGCCCGCGCCCTGCAGCAGCGGCTCGACGATCACCGCCGCAATTTCCCCGCCGCGCTCTTCCAGCAACGCGCGCAGACTGTCGAGACACTCGATGCGGCAGGTCGCGCGCGTCTTCCCCACCGGACAGCGGTAACAGTAAGCCGAATGCGCGCGCAGCACCGGCAATCGCAGCGGGGCGAACGCAGCGGTGAACGGCGAATCGTCGCTGACGGACATCGCGCCGAGCGTGTCGCCGTGGTACGCGTGCTCGAGTGCGACGATGCGGCTCTTCTCCGCGCGCCCCACATTGCGCCAGTACTGCACGGCGAGCTTCAACGCAACTTCCACCGCGGTCGATCCATCGTCTGAGAAAAACACGTGGCGCAGCGACGCCGGCAGAATTTTTCGCAGCCGCGCAACCAACTCCTCCGCAGGCGCGTGCGTGAAGCCCGCAAAGATAACGTGTTCCAGTTCGCGCGATTGCCGTGCGATCGCTTCCGCGATGGCCGGATGCGCGTGGCCGTGGAGATTCACCCACCACGAGGAAATTGCATCGAGGATGCGCCGCCCGTCCTCGAGTTCCAGGTACGCGCCTTCCGCGCGGCGCACGCGAAGCGGCGGCGGGTCGGAACCCTCCTGCGAAAAGGGATGCCAGATTCCCAACGGCGAAGTTTGCATGACGGAGCGGGGCATGATGGGTCGGGGCATCGCGCGCCGGTCAACCTGCGCGTCCGAGCGCCGCACCGCGCGCAAAAAACGCGCTGCGATCGAAATGCTCGTCGAAGGCGCGCAACAGCGCGGCGCGATCGAGCGGCGCAAGGCAAGGGATGCGGCCCAAGACGCGCACCTGTCCGTAGTGTTCGATGGCGCGATGATTCTCCACGTTTTCGTCACCGATCAAAACGACGCCATGCATTTCCAACTTGGCGTTCCGCAGGGCCGCGAGCGTAAGCAGTGTGTGATTGATCGTGCCGAGGGCCGTTCGCGACGCAATCACCACGGGCAATCCAATGCGGCGCATGAGATCAATCATTGTTTCGCTTTCGTTGATCGGCACGAGCGCACCGCCTGCGCCTTCCACGATCCACGGACGGTCGGGCTCGGGCGATTTTGCCGGCGGCGGCCAAGCCAGCGCACCCAAGGCAATGTGGACGCCCGCTTCTCGCGCAGCCAGATGCGGCGAAACGGGCGGCGCAAAGCAATACGCCTCCGCAACGAGCTGCTCCTCGCGAACTCCCGTAAGACGGCGAACGGTCTCGCGATCGGTGCCTTCGATCGAGCCGGTCTGAATCGGCTTCCAGTAAATTGCATCGAGCGCGGCGACGAGCAGCGCCGAAAGAACGGTCTTGCCGACGTTCGTGTCCGTGCCGGTGACGAAGAATCCGTTCATCGGCCGGCTTGACCTTTCGCGGCAACCGCCTGCCCGCGAGCCGCGGATTCGATCGCCGCGGCCAATTCGCGGAGCAGCGCTTCATCGTGACGCGCGGTTACCGAGAGGCGCAGGCGCGCCGTGCCGGGAGGCACGGTCGGCGGACGAATCGCGCGGACGCCAAATCCGCGCGCGCGTAATTGCTCCGCCACCGCGACGGCTCTTTCGTTTTCGCCCAGCACGACCGGCACAATCTGCGATTCGCTGCCTCGCAAATCGAAATCGCGCGCACGCAATTCGCCGCGCAACAACTCCGCATTCGCAAAGAGTCGCGCGCGTCCGGCATCGGCGCGCGCGGCGAGTTCCCAGCCCGCGCGAACGTGCGCCGAAAAATAGGGCGGCAGCGCGGTGCTGAAAATAAATGTGCGCGCGCGATTGATCAGGAATTGCCGAAGCGTCTCGGAGCCGCAAACCAGCGCGCCGGAGGACGCCAGCGCCTTGCCGCACGTGCAAATCGTCGCAAACACGCGGCCCGCAAGGCCGGCTTCAGCGACTGCGCCGCGTCCACCCGGGCCGAACACGCCGGCGGCATGCGCCTCGTCCACAATCAGCTCCGCGCCGTGACGCTCCGCAAGCGCGGCCAGATCCGCGAGCGGCGCGCGATCGCCGTCCATGCTGAAGACACTCTCGACGACGATGAAGCGCGCGCCGGTTGCGGGCTCGCGCCGCAGCGCGTCTTCGAGAAAATTCAGATCGAGGTGCGGAAACACGACGCGCCGCGCCTTCGAGAGCCGAATGCCGTCAATGAGGCTCGCGTGGTTCGCGCTGTCCGAAAAAACAGTGTCTTCAGGCGAAAGAACGGCGGCAAGCAGCCCGACGTTCGCGAGATATCCGGACGTGAAAAACAGCGCCGCCTCCGCGCCGATCCAGCACGCGAAATCGGATTCGAGTTCCGTCCAACGCTCGGAGTGGCCGGAGAGCAACCGCGAACCAGTGGCCGCCGCGGGCCCCGATCCGGCAAGCGCGGTGGCGACAGCTTGCTTCAGGCGCGGATCGACGGAGAGACCGAGGTAATCGTTGGAAGAAAAATCCAAATCCGGCGCGACTTCGAGCGTGCGGAGCTCGGACCTTCGCTCGAGTTCGGCGAGTTCGCGGCGCAGGCGTTCGGCGACTCGCACGGCGGAGTCTCAGGCGTCCGCCGCGAGTTCGCGGCGCGGAGGCAGCGGTTCGAGACCCAGCTGTCGCATCAGCTCGTGGTCGGATTCGGGATCGGGATTCGGCGTCGTAAGCAGCTTTTCGCCGATGAAAAGCGAATTCGCGCCCGCGAGAAAGCACAGCGCGACCGCTTCGCGCGAGAGCGATTTGCGTCCCGCGCTCAGACGCACCATGGCGGCCGGCATCAAGATGCGCGCCGTGCCGATCATTCGGACCAGGGTGAACGGATCGAGCGGCTCGCGATCGGCGAGCGGCGTTCCCTCGACGCGCACGAGCATGTTGACCGGCACACTTTCCGGATGCGGGTCAAGCGTGGCGAGTTGCAGGAGCAGGCCGACGCGGTCATCGTCGGATTCGCCCATGCCGAGGATTCCGCCGCAGCAAACGGTCACGCCCGACTTGCGCACAGCGGCGAGCGTGCGCAGCCGGTCCTCGTACAGGCGCGTTGTGATGATGTTGCCGTAGAACTCGGGCGAGGTATCGAGATTGTGGTTGTAAGCGGTCAGGCCCGCCTCGGCCAGGCGGTCGGCCTGTTGCTGCGTCAGCATCCCGAGAGAGCAGCAGACTTCCATGCCGAGCGCCGCGACCTCGCGCACGATCTCGAGCACGCGATCGAAATCCGGCCCGTCTTGCACCTGCCGCCACGCCGCGCCCATGCAGAAGCGCGTCGCCCCCTCTTCGCGCGCGCGCTGAGCGAAAGACAGGACCTCCCGCGTATCCATCACCGCGCTCCGCTCGACGCCCGCCGCGTAATGCGCGCTCTGCGGGCAATAGACGCAATCCTCCGGGCAGCCGCCGGTCTTGATCGAAAGCAAGCGGCACAGTTGCACTTTCGCGGGATCGTGGAAGCGGCGATGCACTTGCTGCGCCGTGAAGATAAGCTCCGGCAGCGGCAGATCGAAGATTCGCCGGACTTCCTCGCGGCTCCAATCGTGCCGCACGGAATTCGGCTCCGTCGCAAACGCAGCCCCTTCTGCTTGTCGATTCTCTGGGCGTGCCGATGGGTCCATGAAAAGCCGGCCTCCGGAGGCGCGTGTGCCGCCGCTCACATCGCGTCATTGAAATTCAGCAGTTCGTTTGAATCGACTCGTATCTTAGCGCAGAACTGCGGCCCGCGTCGCTAGCGGATGGAAGCGCCAGACAAAGCGGGCCTGGCCAGCGAACGGAACTTCCGGCTCTCCACAGTTCCAAAAGATCGATTCCGCAGCGACCCCCGCTTGACACGGAAATGTCGCTGCCGTATGGTCTGCGCACAGGTGGAGTCGAAATCCTAGCCCGGGTTGCAAATGAACCGGGGCCGCGCCGGGCAATTTGCGATTCCGGCAGAGAGCTGGGCTTGCATGGATTGGGATCGCCCCAGCAGAGATCCGCGTTTCCCCGAGCGAGAACAACGCCGAAGCGGGCGCTTCTCAGTAGTTGTGCCCATCGAAGTGAAGTGGCAGGCGCCCGACGGCGCCACTTTCCGCGAAAACGCCGAAGCTCTCGAGGTCAATTTGCACGGAGCCCTAGTGCGGATGAAGACGCCTCCGCCTGTTGGGACCTCGTTGGAGCTGACCAATCGTGTTTCCGGCGAGGTGGTTCCAGCCCGCGCCGTAGCCCTCCGCGGCTCCAGATTGATGGAAGTTGCAATCGAGATCATCACTCCGAGCGAGACCTTTTGGGGAGTTACGTTCAGGCTTAAGAAGACCACCAGCGATTTGCGAGTACTGGAGGAAGACATCAAATCAGGCGGGGCGGACCCGCGGGTCCTGCGCGAGTTCCGCGACGCAGTGGACTACATTCGGAAAACCGCCTGGGTCGTTTACGAATGGCAGGAACGCCAACTCAAGCACAAAGACGCTTCGACCGTGCTCTCGCTGCTCCTGACGGAGCGTTTGCGCCGCGCCACACAGTTGAATGATGCCATTGTCGCGAACCTGGACGCCGGCGAATTGCCTCTTGAGACTCCGAGGATTGCGGAACTATTGAGCTCCGCTGAGCGGCTTGTCCAGCATCTGAGAAGTTTACGGAATGACGCTGGAGGCGTATAACTATCGGGTGACCGGGTGCTTCTCCGCCCAGGGGAAGTTTCGGTCAAAATAAGAACGGCGCTTGAGCTGTCGGCGTCGCGTTTCAGTGATTGCCGGAACCGGAACCAGAGCCCTTGGTGGATGGGCCAAAGGCTATAGGGTGATTGATATTCCAAGATTCGCGGGGCAACACAGTGCTCCGTGTGTGCGGTGATCGGTGCAGCCCGCGTATCCCCGCGCGCGCCGCTACTCGTTCGTGGCAATCGTCGATGTCGTCGATGTGAAGTCGGAATCCGAAATCCAGGGACGAACGACCGACCTCAGCCAGTCTGGATGTTTCGTAGAGACCAAGAGAACCTGGCCGCCCGAGACCAAGGTTCGCATCAGAATTTTCAGCCGGGGCGCGAACTTCACGGCTTTCGGCAGAGTGGCCCATGTTCGTCCGGATGCTGGGATGGGAATTATGTTCAACGAAATCGCCCCTAATGACCAGCTGACCCTTGAAAGATGGCTCTCCCAAGCAAGAAACCAATGAGGATTGCGCTGCGGGGGTGTCCGCGGCCTCGCTCAGACGGCCCAAAGATCTGCGTCAAGACTCCCAATCGATGGAAATGGAGAAGATTGGCGCTAGAACTTTGTGTTGTCGCGCCATGGCCCGGAAACCGCGCCCGGGGTGCAATCGGGCAGCAACTCCCTGTATAGTTTAGGGCATGGCAGGCCGTACTCGAATCCGCAGAAGGCTGCGCTCTCTGCGCACGCACGCGCGGGAACTGCGCGGGGTTGTCTGGGGCCTTCTCTCGACGCAGCATCCGCTTCTGGTACACATCATCCCGATCCGGCGTTGCAATCTTTCCTGCACCTACTGCAATGAATTCGACGATTTCTCGAAGCCCGTGCCTCTGGACGAAATGAAGCGCCGTCTCGACCTGCTGGCCGAAATGGGTTCCGCCGTCATCACGATCAGCGGCGGCGAGCCGTTGCTTCATCCCGAACTGGACGGAGTCATCGCCCACATTCGCAAGCGCGGAATGCTCGCCGGGCTGATCACGAACGGTTACTTGCTGACCGCGGATCGAATCGAGCGGCTGAACCGCGCCGGGCTCGAGTATCTGCAGATCAGCATCGATAACGCCCAGCCGGACGAAGTCTCGATGAAGAGCCTCAAAGTGCTCGATCAAAAATTGAAACTGCTCGCCGAGCACGCGGTCTTTCAGGTGAATATCAATTCTGTCCTTGGGAGCGGCGTGAAAAATCCCGAAGACGCCTTAGCCGTCGCGAAACGCGCGCGGGCGCTCGGCTTCACGAGCACGGTTGGCATCCTCCACGACCATGACGGGCAATTGAAGCCGCTCGGCGGGCGCGAACGCGAAATCTTCGAGGAAATCATGGCGATGGGCAAGCGCTCGTTCTCGCGCATCCATGGCTTCCAACACAGAATTGCGCGCGGCGAGCCGAACCAGTGGCGCTGCCGCTCCGGCTCGCGCTACCTCTATATTTGCGAGGACGGCCTCGTGCATTGGTGCTCTCAGCAACGCGGCTACCCGGGAGTTCCGCTCGCCGAATACACGCCGGAGCAACGCCGCCGGGAATATTTCACGGAGAAGCCGTGCGCGCCGCTGTGCACCATTTCGTGCGTGCAGCAAATCGCCGTTGTGGACAATTGGCGCGGTCTGCAAACGCTCAAGCCGCAGGCCGCTCCGCCGCCGGCGGAGCTTGTGCAACTCACCGGCGCCGGTTCGCGCCCGCCGCAGTAGCGCAAGACGCAGTAGAGCAAGAGTTGGAGTCTCGATGAAACCGAAGATGCGCGTTCGCCGCGGAAAACCACCTTTCGCTTCGGCTTTCAACCACATCATGTTGTACGTCCGCGACGTCCAAGCTTCGCTCGATTTCTACGCGGGCAAGATGGGATTCAGCATCCTGGAGAAGTTTGAATACGGTGGCGCAATCGTCTACGCTCGGCTTCTCTCCCCCAAGAGCCAGATCACCTTGGCGTTGCACCTGCCGGAGCAGGGGCAAACCAGCGTCGCCTCAAACGGCGTGCGCCTTTATTTCGAGGTGGAGGATTTGGATTCCGTTTGCAAGAAGCTGACCCGCGCCGGGGTCAAGTTTCTCAGCGGCCCAAAGCAGATGCCTTGGGGCTGGAAACACGCCTATCTGCTCGATCCGGACGGGCATGAAATCAGCCTCTATTGGTCGGCCGGGTTGCGCCTGGAAAAATCCACCGCGGATTAGCAATCTGACGCACGCGCGCCTCGATTCCTTGCCGCGCGAACGCTAAACTATTGAATATAAGGTATTTGTAGGCAAAGGCTCTCCGTGCTAGCTCCATACTGGCCCGCGGCAAACGCAAGGCAAGCCCGGCCGTGCCATCCGAACCTTTCCACTGCGTGTTGCGTCTGCGGAACACTGTACTTCACCGCCGTTGACGCTGCTCCCGGCCAGGGGCTATCAATGGAAGGATAGAATTCGGGCGAGTTGCGTCCGGCCGGCCGGAAACTCTCCCGCGTGGCGTCGTTAGGTTCCACGCCAGTTCCCTGCGGCGTCGCCAAAAAACTTCCGACAGGTTGCCACCAGGCCTAACTGTCGCAAGCAGGCTGCCTTCGTAATGCCTATCATGTCCACACTGACCAAAGCGGGGCGCTACGAACTCGTCGAGGAAATCGGTCGCGGCGCCATGGGCATCGTGTACCGCGCGAACGATCCCGTGATCGGGCGCACGGTCGCGGTCAAGACGGTGCGGTTGGTCGAAGTGGGCACTGGGTTGAACCGCGAGGATCTCGTCGCGCGGTTCAAGACCGAAGCGCGCGCCGCCGGTCAACTGGCGCATCCCAACATCGTGGTCGTGCACGACGCGGGCGAAGAGGACGGCCTGGTCTACATCACGATGGAACTGGTCGAGGGCCGGAGCCTGCAAGCGCTGCTCGACGACAAGCAGTCCTTCCCTCTCGCGCGTGTGCTGCGGTTGATGGAACAGGCTTGCTCGGCGCTGGATTACGCGCACATCCATAAAGTCGTCCACCGCGACATCAAGCCCGCCAACTTGATGCTTTCGCAGGAAGACCATCTCAAGATCACGGACTTCGGCACGGCGAAAATTCTGCAGATGGGCGCGACGCAAACGGCAAGCGTAATCGGCACGCCGTCTTACATGTCGCCGGAGCAAATCAAAGGCAAGCCGGTGGACGGCCGCGCCGATCTCTTCGCGCTGGGCGTGATTCTCTACGAGCTTGTCACCGGACAGAAGCCGTTCCCCGGTGAAAACGTCACCACGGTCATCTACAAGATCGTGAACGAAGAGCCGATTCCGCCGCGGCAGATCGACGCATCCATTCACCCCGGCCTTTCCGTGGTGATTACGCGCTCGCTCATGAAAGATCCCGGAGCGCGCTTCCAAAGCGGCCGCGAGATGTGGGACGCTTTGAAGAACTATCACCTCGCGGCGTCAGGGCAGGGGCGCGCGAATTCGCCCGCTTATGCCGGCGATTTGCCGACCATGCATCTTCCCGGCCCCGTGCAACAAACCGCAGCAACTCCTACGCCCTTGCAAACTGCGATGGCGGGAGCCGCGCGGAAAACTCCGCCGCCGATCTGGAATCCGTCGGATGCCGAGCCCAAACAGCACCCAGTTCGCAATTTTCTGTTCACGGTCGTTCTTCTCGGCATTATCGGCTACGCAGGCCACCGAATCTGGCCGGTGCTGCACGATCTCTGGCTGCACGCGCGCGAAACTGCGCCGTCGAGTCTTGCTCCTTCGCCCACGCCGACACCTGTTCCTGCTGCCGCCTCCGCGCCTGTTCCCGGACCCACGTCCGCTGCAGGCCAAACGCCTTCTTCGAGCGTGACTCCGCCGCCTGCGCCACCGGCATCACCTGTTCCCGCGCCGCCTCCTTCGCAGGCAAGCGCCGCCTCGTCATCGAAGCCTCAGCCCGCCGCGGGGAAAGTTCCCGCAGCCGCACCATCGGCCGCGAATTCCACTCCCGCGCCCGCGCCCTCCCCTGCGGACACCGCGGTCCAGCAACAACCGAAAGACGAAAACGATCGACCGCCGGCCGCTAGAGGAACCGTCAGCGTAGTTTCGGATCCGCCGGACGCAACAATCATGGTGAACGGCGAGCAACAAATCACAAGAACGCCGTCCAGTCTTTCCCTCGCGCCGGGCACGTATCGCATCGGCGTGTTGAAACCAGGTTTCGAACCGTATCGAGGCCAAGTCGTCGTGACGCCCGGCCAGCCCGTCGCGGTCAACGCCACGCTCCGGCCGGTTCCTTCTGGTGACGGTTGGGTGTGGGCGCGTTCGGTCCCGCAAGGCGCTGATATTTTCGTCGACGGAAACCCCACCGGGAAGCGCACTCCCGCGCGGCTGGATCTCGCTGCGGGCCTGCACGTGATCTCCTTCGCGCTTTCGGGCTACAAGTCACAAGCCGAAGTGGACGTCCGCTCCGGCCGAGGAATGCAGGTGTACCGCGTGCTCTTGCAACCGGGAGAGCAGGAACAAGCCGCACCATCGAGCCCACCTCAGCCTTAGTTTGGCCCTGATTCTGCTAGGTTTGGGATACGGTACACCGCGCCACTTGTCGTAACATTTCTGTACGTCCCGTGCGGCGCTATTTATGAATTGGGCTCCGCAATCCTCTAATTCCTTGTGTTTGTGCCACCTACGCGGGCACTCTGGTCGGCAGCGGTCTTGCTACATATAAAGCCTTTAGGGCGTATTGTGTAAGAATCGGTTCCTGAACGTGGCCCGTCATGGCTTTCGGGCCTTGAATGGAGCGGTCGCATCGTTCGCACGGTCTGCGATGCTTCGGGACCGGAAGAGGTGCTGCGGTGAAGCTGAGGGCAGCGACCCGAACAACGGAACCGTTTCGCGTCGAGGCAGTTCCCGTGACCCCCGCGCCTGTGCCCACGTCGGTTCCAAAGGCCGTGAGCGGCCAACAAGCAACGCCCTTTTCTGCGGAACCGTATCCCGCGCACACCCCTGTTGATTCCGCAATTCTTTCATTCCTGGAAGCATTCCGCATCCTGTCACGTTCCGCGCGCCTGTACCAGCGCACTCACCCGCGGTGGGTCGAAAACTTGCAGGAGACCGAGCGCCGGATGCGCGACGCATTGACCCTCTTGCCGAGAATCATCATCGGAGTTGAACGGGGAGCGCTCGTCGCGCCGCATCCGGAATCGCCGCGCGGCCGGCCGTTGGCGGATCCGCAAGGCGATTGGAAAGCGCTCGCCGACGAACTGTCTCGCGCCGGTCTGAGTTCGATTACGTTCTTGTCGCAGGCGCACATGGGCGAAATCGAACTGCTCGCACAGAAAATTGCGGGGGCCGCGCGCGCGCGTCACGCCTCACCCGAGGCCGCCGCTGCCGATTGGCAGGCCTGGATCGAAACCGCCCGAATCAGCGGCATTCGCGTCAACGTCCCGATCGAGCCCCAGGACGCCACGGTGCTCGCTGTTTTCGTCTCGGCCCTGCTCGCGTATGAGGACCCCGAGTCGCCGCATTCGACGCACGACTCTCGCTCGTTTCCTCCGATGTCCCGCGACCAGGCGATTGCGACGATGCGCCTGCTCGCCAAGCTGGGAACCCTCGAAGAGTTGTCGCTTCCCTCCGCGGAAGAAGCCGCCCGGCACCTGCACGCCGAACTGGCCGAAGCCACGCCTACCGCGATTGCCGTGGCTGCGCGCGCGCTGTCCATTCATCCGCCGCGTCCCGCCGACACCTTGCACGGATACGTGCATCGCCTCATCGATCTTCTTCTGTTGGAATTCGCGCGGCGGGAATTCCTGCGCGGCGGCATTCAAGCGCCCGAGATTGTCGCCCTGCTCGCCGGCCTCGAACGCGAGCGCCTTGCCAAGGGTGATCTCGCCCAGGCTCCGGACGTCGCGGAGCAGCGCGTCGCGGCGCTGGTGGACCGCTTCTGGGAAAACTTGCCCGCCCGCGAGCGCACCCGCGTCCTGCGCAGCCACTATGCGTGGTGCGTTCCCGCGTCCGCGCTCGCGCGCCACATCGAGCCGATGATGCTCAACGCCGAGCGGCGCCACAACGAGACGCCCGCCCGCGAGGCGCGAGCCATCTTGCTTCGCTACGCCTCGGGCCTGGAATCGGAGGAGGCTCGCGCACGGCGCGCGGTCGCCGCGGGGCTGGCTGAAATCGAACCGCAGATCGTGCGGCTCTGGCCTCACTCTTCCGCGGAGAATTTTGGACGCGACGTCGCGCGCGCCCTCGTGCTCGAAACTTCGCCGGGAATTTCCGGCCTGCTCGTAGCCCTTGCGGGACATCTCATGCGGCTCGCGCTCGCCGGCCGGCAATACGCCGAATTCGAACGCATCCTCGTCGCACTCGATGCCGCGCCGCGCGACGCCGAGCACGCGCACATCTCTGCGATGGTTTCGCGCGTCACGGCGGACGAATCGTGGCTCTATCTCGTGGAAGACGCGCTTGCGACGCGTCCGCTCGATCCCGTTCTGCCGCGGCTTCTGCGGCGCGATCCCCTGCGCCTTCTCGACCGGCTCGCGCTTCTGTTGACCGCTCCGGAAGGGCTCGACGCCCTGCCCGCCATGGCGCGGCTGGTGCGCGCCGCGGGCGAGCCCGTGCTGGGGGCTTTGCAATCGAGGCTCTTCGAGCCGCGCCGCCAGCCGGCCGCCACCGCGATCAAGTTGCTCGCTGCGGTTGAACCCGCAAGGCTCATCGCGTGCCTGCCCCGCGCGCTCCCGAGTTGGGACTGGAATCTGCAGGACCTGGCCGTAACGGAATTGTCTCGTCTGACCGATCCGGAACTCATTCTCGAAACTGCCGGCGCATTTCGCGAAGTCGTCGCGGAAGCGCATTCTCTGGCTGTCCCTTCGATGCTCGATCAGATTGGCTTGGCGCAGGACACCCGCGCGCTCCCGCTGCTCACCGAAATCGCCTCGGGCACGCACGAGACGCTTCGCGACGTCTTCTTCCGCATCAAGGCGGTCGAGGCGCTCGGCAGAATTCGCGCGCCCGAATCAGCCGATTTGCTTCGCTTGATCGTGCGCGAGCGCGCCGGCTTGACGCACGCCGAGCCTGCGGGCCTGCGCTCTGCGGCCCAGGAATCGCTGGCGCTGATCGAGAATCATCCCGCTGCCGCGCGTGTCCGCGCGCAGCAGGAAGCGCTGAACAAATCAGGCCTCTCTTTCGCCCGCCCCCGCCGGTATGTCCGCATTCCTCTGGTTTCAACCTATTCCGCCAGACTCGAAGGCCTTCGCTCTGGAGCCTGCAAAGTGCGCACGCTCAGTCTGGGGGGCGCATACCTCGAAGCCAATCAGAGGCTCGCGGTCGGCGATTCGCTCCGCGTGGAATTCCGCGCGGGTTTGCATAAGATCCAATCCACCGCCGTGGTCCGCAACGTCTCCCCCGGTGGAGGCGGCATCGAATTTGTCCACATGAAAGCCGCCGATCGCGAACGCCTGCGCCGTCTGATCGGCCGCCTCTCCCGCTGACGTTCTTCCGCCCGCCATACCGCAATCTCCCGGAAACTGCGCAAGCAATTCGCGGAACCCATTGCTCCGCGGTGCCTCAGAGTCATTCCCCCGCAAACCCCGCAGGCTGCTGCAAATCCCCATTGCCAACCCTGCCAAGAATGCGATAAAAGCCCTCAACACAAGCTTCCGCGGCGGTCAATCTGAGGTGTCAAGCCGCGGTCGGAACGCCAATCCGATCGGAGTCGGACGCGCGATTCACTCTTGCAATCGCGAGGGAGAGAAACACCATGCGTGTGCAGAAGCTGATGGGTTTCTGTCTGGTCTTTGCGGGCGTGCTGGCGGCAGGATTCAGTGCTCGGGCCCAGGTGAATACGGCCGAATTGTCCGGCCGCATTCTTGATCCCCAGGGACTCGCCGTTGCCGGGGCGCAGGTCACCCTGACGAACAAGGCCACGGGCGCGGCTGAATCGCAGCCGACGGACACCTCCGGCGAGTACCACTTCGTCGGCGTGGCGCCCGGCACCTACGAACTGGACATCGAGGCCAAGGGCTTCGCGAAGATGGTCAATCCGAGCCTTACGCTGACCATCGGCTCCGCCGCCACGTTCGACGCGCACTTGCAACTGCAGTCAGGCAACCAGACCGTCACAATTAATGAGGCGCCGCCGGTTATCGAAACCACGCGCACTTCGGTCGCGCAAACCGTCGGAAGCACGCAGATCGACAACCTCCCGATTAACGGCCGCAACTACATCAATTTCACGCTCCTCGATTCGCAGACCAACCGCGACAACGCCCCGTTCCTCGGCGCCGCCCCCACGAGCGGCTTGAGTTTCGGCGGCCAACGCGCACGGTCCAATGAAGTCTCGGTCGATGGCGCCGATGCGGTGGACAATTCGGTGAACGGCGTCCGCGCGACGGTTTCCCAGGAAGCCGTGCAGGAATTCCAGATCATTGTGAACGGCTATATGCCCGAGTTCGGCCGCGCAACGGGCGGCGTCGTTAACATCGTCACGAAGGGCGGCACCAACCAGATTCACGGCAACGTCTTCGGCTTCCTGCGCGACAGCGCCTTTCAGGCCCGCAATCCCTTCTCGGTTCAGGTGGATCCCGCCACCGGCAATCTTACGCCGGTCAAGCAGGCCTATACGCGCGTTCAGACCGGCGCGACCCTCGGCGGGCCGATTCAGAAGGACAAAACGTTTTATTTCCTCTCTTACGAAACCACGCGCCGCGAAGAATCCGGCTTCAGCGATATCGGTGAGCCTTTGCCAGGCTCCATTGGACCGTTCGGACTCATGTCGTCTGCAATCCCATGCATTCCGGTTCCGCTTCTGATGACCACGACGCAAGCGGGCTTCTACACGTCGGCCATCACAGGCGCAATAGGGTCCAATCCCTCCGCCGCCCTTTGCAACGCATTCCTCTCGAGTCCCACGGGTTCACAACTTTCCCAAGCCGCCGCCGTCACGGGCGCTTCTTCGTACTTCGCCTTGCACGGCAATCTCGGGCCGAGCGCAGTGCTATTCGGTTTGCCGGCCGGAGCGGCCTATTTCCCGCCCGCTTTTGGCCTTCTGGCTCCGCCCCCGGCGTCGTTCGTTCCACTGGACACGATCGAAGGAAATTTCCCCACGTCCGAAAAGACCTCCTATTATTCCGCGCGCCTGGATCGCGTCTGGAACGCCAGCAACACATCATTCATTCGCGTCAACGTCAGCCCTTCCACGGTCACCGGCATCGAAGTCAACGGCCAGGACCAGACGTTTGGTGAAAACGCCGGCTCGCGCACTTCCGCCCAGACCTCGCGCGATTTCGCCTTGGTCGGCCAGCACGAAACCACCATCAGCCCGAATCTCCTGAATGAGTTTCGCGCCCAGTACGCGCGGCGCAGCGTCTTCTACACCTATTCCAGCCTGCCCGGCGGCAGCAATCCAGGCGTGGACATCCTTGGCGTCGCCTCCTTCGGCCGCGAGCCCTTCACCACGGTCAATCGCATCGAGCGGCGCACCCAACTGACTGATGACCTCACCTGGATTAAAGGTCATCACACCATGAAGTTCGGCGTGGATATCAATCTCGTCCAAGTGCGCTCGGGCACGAGCCAGCAGTTTCAGCTCGATTTCGGCGGACTCTACCGCTTCTCTTCCGTATCGCTCAGCTCCTCGCTGCCGGCGGTAGCGAACTTGAATGCCGTTCAAGCTTATGGCCTCGGAGAGCCAAGCGCCTTTCTGCAAGGAATGGGTAGCTCCTACAATCCGTTCGACAACCCCGCTTTCGCGGGCTTCGCTCAGGATAGCTGGCAAGTGACGCGGCGCCTCACCGTCAACTATGGCATCCGCTACGACGTCGAACTGACGCCGATTTTCACGCCCAAAGGCAGTTACAACGCTGCCGCAGAGCAGGCGATGGGCGTCGTCGAAGGAATTCCGCGCGACTACAAAAACTTCGCGCCTCGTATCGGCATTGCGTTTGACCCAACGGGAAAAGGCAAGACGGTCATTCGCGCCGGCTACGGCCTCTTCTACGACCATCCGCCGCTGGCCCTCTCTTTCCTTGCCACGACGGCCGACGGTTCCCAGTCCGCGCAATATGAATTCGTCCCTGGTTCGCCGAGCAACGCTCCTCTTTCGCCGCTCACTGCGCTGACGGTTCTCAACGCTGCGTCCATTTTCCAGGGCGTGCTCAACGTGCCCTCGAGCTACAACATGGGCTATGTACCCAGCCAGCAACGATTCAATGGATTGCTCGCCAACTCGTTTTTCACGAACCAGAACTTTCTTAGCGCCAGTTCCGCTCTACCCCTTGATGTGCTCCCCTTCACCTATCCCGTGGCGAAGAATTTCGTCTACGCTTACGCCGAACAGGGCAACCTGACTATCGAGCAGCAGTTCAGCAAGAACTACAAGCTTTCCGTCGGCTATAACTTCACGCGTGGTCTCCACATCAATCGCCCTGTGAACATCAATTCCCCGAACACGTTGCTGTTGCTCCAAAATGCCAATAACGCCGTCAAGGCCAATTTGCCGTTCACTGCGAACAGCCCGCTCCTGGTCGCGGTCCCGGCCTCGACGTCCGGCGGCACGCCCTACGCCCCCGGCACCTGCCTCCCCACGAGCTCGTCCACAAGCCTCGATTTGATCGCTCCCGGCGCCCTCGCTACAGGATTCACCAATAGCAGTTGCTCGGGCAGCCCATTCGGATTCATCGGCACGGCCGCGATATTCAACTTTTTCCGTCCGTCAGGCCCGAATCCCACATTCGGCATCCTTGGATATTCACTTTCGTTGTTGCAAGGCTTGGCGCAAACCGCGGGCTACCCCACCGGCCCGGCGGGCGTGACGATTCCCTTTAGCGACGCGAATGAACAGCAGTCCACTGGCGGCTCGAACTACAACGGCCTCACGGTATCGTTCTCCAAACGCCTGGACAATCATGTTGAGTTCGTCTCGAGCTGGACGTGGTCGCATACGTTCGACGATTCCACCGACCTTCAATCCTTGCTGAATCCCGAAGACAACACGCGCCCGTACCTCGAATGGGGCAATTCGACTTTCGATCAGCGCCATCGCTGGGTGAGCAGCGCCGTTTTCACTACGCCCTACACGATGCACGATCAGAGCCTCTGGAAGAGAATCTTCGCGGACTTCACTTTCGCGCCCATCATTGACGTTTCCTCCGGCTTGCCCTTCAACGTCATCACCGGCGAGGACAACAACCTCGACTTCAGCGCCACGACGAACCGCCCCTCCGTCGTTTCGAGCAGTGACACTGCGGCCGATCCCACCGTTTCGCCCTATATCCCCGGGGTCACCTTCGGTGTACCCAACAACTGCGAGGTCGCGCCCGTGACCTTGCCGCTCAGCGGCCTCGGCTGCGTCGGCAATCTTCCCCGCAACGCTTTCTATAAGCCCGCCACCTTCACAATCGACGCGCGCCTCGACCGCAAGTTCTACTTCAAAGAGCAGGCCAACCTCGAAGTGATCGCGGAAGGCTTCAACCTCCTCAACCGCTTCAACGTCGGCGACGTGAACGACGTATGCGACCCCCTCGCGGGCTCCAGCACATGCTACGCCGGCCAGCCAACTGCGGCGCTCGACGCGCGGCAATTCCAGTTCGCCTTGAAGGTGAACTGGTAAGCGACTGCGATTGCCGCGGGCTCTGCTCCGTGCGTGACCGCAAGAACGCGTCCGTCTGGCACGGCGCATTCTGCGTCGCCTCGAAAAACCGTTTCTTCAAATCTCCGGACGCGCTAGAGTGGCGCAATGCCCTTTAGCGCCATTTTGATTGTTGCTGCCGCCGCCGCGCTCGCGGCGTGGGCCGCAAGTGCTCTCGCGCGCCGCCGCCAGGACGCGCAACTCTCCGAATTGCGCCAGGAATTGCAAACTCTGTCCGCGGGCCAATCGCAGGCTCTCGTCGCGCAAATCGGCCAGCTTTCGCAATCCTTCGTTCAGCAACTCGGTCAGGTGACGCACCAGGTCCAGAACGGCATGGCTTCGGCGGGGACGCTCGCTTCCGAGGCGCAGCGCGCGGTTTCCGAGCAGCTTCAGTCGGCCACATCCATGATGGGCCAGTTGCAACTTCAGCTTGGCGAGGTGCAACAGTCCGGGCGCGATCTTTCACTCGCGGCGCGCACGATTGAATCCGTGCTCGGCGGCGCCAAGTCGCGCGGCACCCTCGGCGAAGTCACGCTCGACCGGCTCCTTTCGGACACGCTCCCGCCCGCCGCCTTCGTGATGCAGTACCGCTTCTCGACGGGAGAAATCGTGGACGCCGTCGTGCGCTTCCGCGACAAACTTCTCCCCATCGATTCCAAGTTCCCGCTCGACGATTACCGCCGCATGGTCGACGAGGGCGAAGAAGCGCGCCGCGCGTTCTCGCAAGCCGTACGTTCCCATGCCGATTCCGTCGCCAAGAAATACATTCTGCCCGGCGAAGACACACTCGAGATCGCGCTGATGTTTGTGCCGTCCGAAGGCGTGTACTACGAATTGCTCCGCTCGGCGGACCCGAATGGCGTTCCGCTCGATGAGTATTGCCGCCGCAAGGGCGTCATCGCGGTTTCGCCAAGCACGCTGTACGCGCACCTCAGCGTGATTCTCATGGGCCTGCGCGGAATGCAAATCGAGGAAAACGCGCGCCGCTTGCTCTCCAGCCTGGCGGGACTCAAGAAACAGTGGGAGACGTTCGCCGACGTTTACGAGAAGCTCGGCACGCACCTGCGTAACGCTCAGCAAAGCTACGCCGAGGCCGATCGGCGTCTCGAGCGCGCTCGCACCGAACTCGATCAGATGGCCGAGGGTGCCTTGCCGCCCGCCGCGGCGCCCGCTCTCGCCGCCACAGAGAAGCGCGGCGCCTGATTATTCGTTCTGCGCCGCCAGCCGCGCGCGAATCGAATATTTCCCGGCCGCCAGCGGAACAACTTCAAATTGCGCTTCGTTCATTTCCCCGCCGCTCGTGGTCAATTTCAGCGGGTTTCCGCCGGTCAGGCGCAGGATCGCTGGACTCAAATCCGACACTTCGACCGCCACCGGCTCCCTCGTGCCGCGCACCCGCACCGTGAAAGTCGTCTGTTGTCCCACGCGAAGCGGTCCCTGCGGCTCGATCGCCTCCACTGCCACGACGACAGTTGCCGCCGTCGTAGAGCCCTGATTCATCGCTTCCACCGACAGCACCGCCATCCCGAGCGATGTCCCCGGATCCGGCAGCGCAACGATGGACGTGGGCGAAGCCGCGAGGACCAGTGCCTGCTTCTCCCCAATCGCGACGTGATTCTCATCCGCGATTCCGCGGAATCCCGTCCCGGCCAGCTCGAACCGGTTGTGCAGTTCAAGCACGTGCGGGCTCGATGTCAATTGAACGTTCGCCGAAGCGCCAAGCGCGGCATCGGGCGCGGCGACGACCGGCGCCGACGCCGCAATCATCATCCCCTCAACGTGAACCAAGAGTTTCCCTGGCGCGGCCGGCGCCGCAAAAATGGCGCGTCCCGTCGCATCGGTGTGGAGGTTCTCGCCGTCGGTCGTTTCGAGTGCGACGCCGGGCACGAGCCGCCCCGCCGCATCGAGCACGGAAAGCGTTGCAGACGCTCCGGCGATGAGTTCTCTTGGCAGGACGATGCTGCGCGCCCGGCCCGCGGTGGAGGCGGAGCCGTTTTGCACCGCAGCTTGGCCCGCGGCAGACGCAATGCATGCCGCGCCCAGGAGCGTCACTGCGGCAAGCCGGAAAAAAATATCCCACGTTCGCATCGCGTTCATTGTACCGCACGCCAGCGCGGTCATCGGCGGGGGCCGCTGCTCAGGACGGCCGGAGGGAGAGTTGAAAGATCTTTGCCTCGAGGAACAATTTGAACAAATCCGGATCCAGTTCTCGCTCGCGCACCGCCGATTCAAGAATTGCCAGCGCGCGGTCCGCGGGGACGGCCTTCTTGTACGGACGGTCCGCGGCATAGAGCGCGTCGAAAATATCGCAAATCGTCATCATCCGCGCCTGCACGGGAATTTCCTGTCCCTTCAGCCGGTAGGGATATCCCGAACCATTCAGCTTTTCGTGATGGGCGCGAGCGATCGTCGGAATCTGCCGGATCTCCTTCGTCCACGGAATCTGCATCAGGAAATTGAAACTGTGCACGACGTGCGCTTCGATCTGCTCCCGCTCGGTCGGATCGAGGCTGCCTCGCGGGATCGATAGAAACCGCACTTCCTCCGGCGTCAGCAACGGATGCTCTTCGCCGCGCGGGTCGCGATAGGAAAGACGCGCGATCTCGAACAACCGGTCGAATTGCCCCGACGGCAGAACCGTCGGCTCGTTCGCTTGCTGAATGACGCCGAACGCGTCGTCCAACTCGCTCAGTCGCTGCTCCAGATCTTGGTCGAGCCGTTCGACCTCTCCGAGCGCCTCTTCCCGCTGTGATTCGAGCAGCGCGCGGAATTTCTCTTTCGCCGTGCGCGCTTCCAAATCCTTCCGCATGTAATCGAACCGGTTTTGCAGCACCGCAATCTGCACCGGGTAGAGCTTCTTCGCTTTGACGAGCACTTCCTCCCGCACGCCGACCTTGCCGAAATCGTGGAGGAGCGCCGCGTACCGAATCTCCTTCATCTGCTCGGGTGTAAAACGCGTATCCGCATACGGCCCCGTCTCTTCGCGGTCCACGATCTGTGCAAGCCCCACGGTCATGGTCGAGACGCGCTGCGAGTGGCCTGAAGTCGTGGGGTCGCGCTGCTCGATGGCGGTCACTGCGGCTTGCACGAAGCCTTCAAACAGCGTCTCGATGTCGCGATAAAGGGTGCTGTTCTCGTAAGCCACGGCCGCCTGCGACGCAAGCGAGAGCGCCATGCGAATTGCCTGCTTCGGAAACGGCTGCACTTCGCGCTCCATGTCCTCTTTCGCAAGAAGCCGCGCCTCCCGGTTCCGCTTGCAGTTGATGAGTTGCAGCACGCCCAGCACTTCCCCGCGCCCGTTCTTCATCGGCAAGGTGAGGATCGATTTCGTCCGGTAGCCCGTCTCTTCGTCGAATCGCAAATTGAACCGGTAGGGCCGGCCCCGCGGGATGCGATAGGCGTCTTCAATCGCGATGACTTCTCCGCGCAGCGCCGAGTATCCCGCCATCGAATCTTCGCGAATCGGCAGCAGAGATTCTTCGAAGGGGAATTGCCGGCTGTCGTTCTGGGTCAGTTTGAAACGCAGCCGGCGCTCTTCGTTCGTCGAGCCATTCGTTTCGCCGCGCGTCTCCTCCACCAGGTAGAGCGAACCCGCGTCCGCCCCGGTGATTTCGCGCGCCTTCACAAGAATCAGCTGCAGCAGGGCGCTGACGTCGTGCGTCTCCGACAAAGCCACGCCGATTCGATTCAGTTCTTCCGTTGCGCGCTCGGCGCGCGCCAGATCTTCCCGCGCGGCCCGCTCGCGCTCGGCCAAATCGATGTTCTCAAACGCGGCCGCGACCGTTTGTTCCAGGATCGTGCGCGACGCGCTCCACGGCAGACACGCAAAAATCCCCCGTCGCTCCGCGCCATTCGCGTTCCCGCTCGCCGTCACGCCCACGAGCCGGACCCGGGCGCTTTGTTTGATCGATTTGCGCAGCAGAGAAAGATTGTCATTCTTGAGATCGGCGAGCCACACGATGGCCCTCGGCTCGTCCGCGCTCTGTGGTTTCGCGGCGGAGCCGGGGTTGCCCCCTCGTGCGACGTCCGGCTCGACCTGCCGCAAGGGATAGCGCCCCCGCAGAAGGCGGGCCAGCGAACTCGCGGGCGAGCCTCGGTAGTACCGGATTTCTCTCTTGATCGGCATATTCGGAGGCGGCGGCTGGGAGGTCCAAACGGCCCCGTGATTCACCATCGCGAACGTTTATAGCGAATTCAAAATCTTCCGCCCAGGTGCCAAAAGGATTCGAGCGCCCTCTGCTCCGCGCATGCGAGACACGCGCGATCGTCCGGACGCGCTTAAACTGCCGGCTTTTGCGGCGCTGTCAAGAGCCAGAGAGGCTCTTCCCGGCGCCGCAAAGCCGACTTGCGATTTGCGGATGTTCCAACGCCCTTGCTACTGCATGGGAGACGTGGCAGCCATCGCCGCGTCGGAACTGAAAATCGTCACTTCGACGCGACGATTCTTCGTCCGGGCCGCGCGCGTGTGCGCCGGATCCACGGGTTTCGTATCGCCCAAGCCCACGATCTGCACCCGGTAAACCGGCAGGTTCTTTACTCCCACCAGGTAATCCATCACGCTCTGCGCGCGGCGCTGGCTCAAAGCATCGTTGTACGCGGCGCCGCCGGTGCTATCCGTGAAGCCTTCGATGGCGACGTAGAAATGCTTGAGGCCGCCGACCTGCGATGCGAGTTGATCGAGATCCTTCTTCGCATCCGCGGTAAGCGTGTCCTTGTTTATCCCGAACAGCACCACGGTCTGCGCCACGGACTTGTAGTTGTCGATGCTGTCCCGCAGCGCGGCGATCGACACCGTATTCGCGTCGGACTTTTTGTCCGCGGTCGTCGCGGTCGTTAGCGCGTCCGTTGAGCGAGCGTCGGCGGAATTGGCCTTCTCCGTCGTCGCGTTCAACTGCGTTTCGTCGCGCGCCTGGTCCTTGCGGGTTTGATCGAGCGTCGCACCCTGCTGCTGCTGCGTCGTCGTCACCTCAGTCACTTTCGTCTGGATGGGCTGAATCTGCTGGTCCACGTAAGCCTTTGTGGCGCAGCCCCCCGTCGCCAGAGTGAGCCCGAGCACTACAAACAGTGAAATCCGTTCCTTCATTGCTTCTCCTCTTGAGCTGTAGTCAAATTCTCTATCCCCGTTGTCCCGCGCCAAACGCCCTGAATTCTCGGAGCAGCACAAATGCCGTTTGGCTGGGGGGCCGGCAATCCGCATCCGGGCAGCTAGGGATTGATTCAGGTGCGCCCACATAATAGTCAGAACCGAATCGGAACACAAGCCAGTTTGCGGCCTGAAAGCCTTTGCGGAGAGGAGCGCCATTGCCCGTCCTGGTTTTCTCGCTGGCCTCGCTACTACCTCATTATCATCACTCGCAGATTAACTCCTCCCTCCGCGCCGCAAACTGTCCGCGGCCTTGCTGCGGTCTTCCGCTTCCATGTCCGTTGCCGTAACTACTTGACGCCCCGCCTCTTGCGCCCTCACAGTCACTTTGTTAGCCTGCACGCAGGTCCTGGCTTTTCGCCAAAGTCCTGACCGTGCAGGTCGGACCTGTTTCTTCCATTCACCTGGTTGAGGTCGCCTTTGCGAATCATATCCGGAGCGCGAACGGACGTCGGCCGCGTTCGCAAGAACAACGAAGATAACTATCGCACCGACCCCGAACTGCATCTCTACGTCCTCTCGGACGGCATGGGTGGCGAGGCCAGTGGCGAAGTCGCCAGCGCGCTGGCGGTCGAGACCGTGATCGACCACTGCCAAAAGGCCGCCCAAGACAAGGAATTGCCGTTGGTCGGCGAGCGCAAACCTGAGCTTTCCGATACGGCCAACCGCCTGGCGAGCGCGCTCCGCTTTGCAAACCAAAAAATCTTCGAGACGGCCGCGTCCAACGCCCAGCAAAAAGGGATGGGTGCCACCATCGTTTCGGCTTGGCTCATCGATCGCCGCCTTTCCCTCGCGCACGTCGGCGATAGCCGCGTCTACCTGCTGCGCGCAGGATCGTTCGATCAACTCACCGGTGACCATTCTCTGGTCGCCGACCTGGTCCGCAGTGGAATCATGACTCCGCAGCAGGCCGAAGTGAGCGAGCAACAAAGCATCCTGACGCGTGCGCTGGGCACGAAACGAAACGTCGAAGTCGACGCCGACGAACAAGTGCTTATCGAGGGTGACACCGTGCTGCTCTGTTCCGATGGTTTGACCCGCATGGTCACCGATCCGGAAATTGCCAGCACGCTAGAGACAACTCCGGATCCTCAGAAGGCTGCTGACCGCCTGGTGGATCTGGCGAACGAAAATGGCGGGCAGGACAATGTCACCGTCATCGTGGTTCATCTGGCTCCGGAAGCTCGCGGCCTCTGGGCCCGGCTGCGCCGCTGGTTGAACGGCAGTTCCTAACGGCGCTGCGGAGGTGCGAAAATGGCGAGACTCCTGCTCAAATTCGAGTCGACTGTGGTAAAGGAAGTCCCCCTCGGCACTCGGCCTGTGACGATCGGCCGCGCTCCCGATAACGACATTCCGATCGACAACCTCGCCGTCTCCAACTATCACGCGCGCGTTTACTCGGAAGCGGGTCGCCTCGTAATCGAGGACCTCGACAGCCTCAACGGCACCTTCGTCAACGATCTTCGCATCGAACGCGTCACCCTCAAGGACGGAGATTCGATTGCCGTAGGCAAGCATCACATCATCGTCGACGAAGGCCATGACACGGCGCTCCCGCTCGATGCCTTCCACAAGGCCCCCGTGCCGAAAGTCGATGAGACGATGGTCCTCGATACCAAGCAGCAGCGCGATCTGATGCAGCAAGTGGCTGCCATGGGCGAGCGCTCTCAGATCGCTCCCGGGCGCGTGCGTGTCCCCACTCTAATCGTTCTCCACGGCCGCACCGATCGAAAGGAGTACGTCCTCACGGACCGCCTCACCGTTATCGGCAAATCGGATCTGGCCACGATCAGACTGCGCGGGTGGTTCGCGCCGTTTATGGCCGCTCAAATCCACAAGCATGACGACGGCTACTATCTCGGGCGCGGCGATCGCGTCCCCTGCATCAATGGTGAGCCCATTACCCGGCCTGCGCAGCTGAAAGACGGCGATCTCATCGAGATCGGCCGCGTTCGCCTGAAGTTCCTCTATCGCGATTGACCGTTGCCGCCCGCATCTACAAACATCGCTGCAACGAATATTTGCTCGCAGAGCCGGAACTCAACTGGGGTGGCGTCTACACCATGACTCACAAGTAGCAATCAGCCGCTCGTGGCTCGGTCGGCTTGGGTGTCCACTTTCTGCCGATTGCAAGATGCAGCGCCATTTGGAAGGTAGGTTAGAAGAATGGGTCGAGATCAAGCGTCGTCTGCTTCAGCTATTCAATTCCTTCAGGAAGTCATGTGCTCGCTGACTTTCGCCCTTGCGATCATGGCGGCAGTTTTTTTGTACGGTCCTCGCCCGGTGCTCCAGTCGCTACAAACCATGGAAATATCTATCCACCACTTTCTGCACATGAGGCAAACTGATTTCATCGTAGGCAATATCGAGTTTTACCTCCCTGGCTTTGTTGCAGCATTATGCATCTGGGGATTTCTGCGGCTGTGGTCGGGCACCAGCCTTGTGCGGTGGATTCTCCGATCTGCTGCCGGGATCGCAGCGCTCGCATTGGCGCCGACGTGGTGGCTCTGCCTAATGTATTCGTACGTGGAGGCGGCGGCGCGACGGTACCCGCTTCAAACGGGCCAGTTCTATGAACTCATTCTGGTTCTTGTTTGTGCGTTCTTATACTTGGGAGGAAGGTGGCTCGTTCCTGGGTGGGTCGGCCCTCTGGTTGTTCTGGCCCACGGCGGATTTTGGATTTGGCAATTTAGGCCTTACAACTATTGGGCGTTTTTTTTAAAGTGGGAAGTCTCGCCGTTCATGGGATTGTGCGCGAGTCTGATCTGGCTCCTGTATGTAAGACATTTAGGCGACAGCGCACGGCCTATTCAGCGCGTACCCACATCTGAAGGGTAACCAGCGGCCAAGTTACGACGCGGACTCAAGTGAGCACCGAGCTCCTGTCGGCCGCGCCTCCGGCACAAGCAAATGAGGTTGAATTCTATTGGGGCTGCGTAGAAACTGGCCGCATGACTGCTTCGAAGTAGTTTGCGATTGGGGTGGAGGGATTTTGCTCTCGTGCACTGCGTAGATTTCAGGAGCCCGAATTACAATGTGTCTTGAGGCCGCCCGAGCCTTTCTGTTTTGCTGCATTGCAGTGGCTCCGATCTTTGGAAAGACCCCGCCTCGAACGATTCACGTGTATGTGGCCCTTGCGGACAATCAAAACCAGGGAATTGTCCCCGTCCCGCCGAAGCTCGGAAACGGAGAAGATCCAGACCACAACCTGTACTGGGGCGCCGCCTATGGCGTGAAGACTTTCTTTCTGCGGAGCGCAGAGTGGGGGCTGCTCGCTTGCTATCAGAAGCCAAAGGTTGGGGTGCTGGAAAGATGCGTATTTAAACACCGCACCCAGAACGTGTACTTGGTTGCTGACGCATACGAGGGCAGCCAGATTAGGCAAGCGGTTGTTGATTTTCTGAACGCAGCTGCAGGAGCAAATCCGGAAAAGATTACCGTGAATGTCGGCGCCCAGACGATCGTTCTGAATGGCGGCGGCGACGCCAACCTGGTCGCATACGTCGGGCACGACGGACTGATGGACTTTCAGTTGTCCACGTATCCTGAAGGAAAGAATCAAACCCATCGTGACGCGATTATCCTGGCTTGTGCCAGTAAGTCATATTTCGATGCGGCGCTTCGCGCGCCGCGTGCCTATCCGCTGCTGTGGACCAGCGGTTTGATGGCTCCCGAAGCTTACACATTGAAGGGCGCGATCGATGGCTGGATCCTGAAAGAAAGCAACGAGCAAATCCGAGAACGCGCAGCAGAAGCCTACCACCAGTATCAAAGGTGTAGCCTGAGGGCCGCCCGCGGATTGCTGGTTTCAGGCTGGTAGGCGCAGCGCCGGCCCGACGACGGCCCCGCCCGCATCTACAGAATTCGATGCCAGGAATATTTGCTCTCTGAGCCGTGAGACTCGTGGGATGGCGTCTACACCGTGACCCACAAGTAGCCGCGGATTCAGCGGCGCTAGCCGGGCGGCCAGTGAAACGCGCGGCCTCCCATCAAGTGCAGATGCAGATGAAAAACGGATTGGCCCGCTCCCGCGCCATTATTGAAGATCGTGCGATATCCGGCGGTCAGGTTCCGTTGGCGTGCGAGTTTCGCGGCGAACAGCAGGATGCGGCCGAGCAGTGCTGCGTCTTCCGGAGCGGCATCGCCGAGATTCACGATGTGCTTCCGCGGACAAATCAAAATGTGCGACGGCGCTTGCGGATGCAAATCCTCGAATGCGAAGATTTCCGGATCTTCGTACACGAGCTTTGCGGGGATTTCTTTCCGCGCGATACGGCAAAAAATGCAGTCGGTTTCGCTCATTCTCCCTCATCCAATCGAACTACGAACGAATGGAATCCTCCCTCCTGAGTCAATTTCGTCGCGGCTTGCTGCGCTTCGTCTTCCGTCGCGTAGCGCCCCACGCGCACGCGGTAAAAATGTCCGTTCGGCGTGTCGATTTCCTGAATTGTTACGCTCGCGTAGGTTTCCATCAAGCGGTCGCGCAACCGATCGGCATTCGCTTCGTCGGAAAACGCTCCGATCTGAACGGCGAAAACTCCGGCCGTTGGATTCGAGCCCGAAACCACTTCGAGCTTCACCGGAGCCGTGCCCGTGCCCACCATATCGATCGCGCGCGCCGCGGCAAACGAGAGATCGATGATGCGGCCTTCGACGAATGGGCCGCGATCGATGATGCGAACTTCCGTCTGCTTGCCGTTGTTGAGGTTCGTCACGCGGACAATGCTGCCGAACGGCAATGTCCTGTGCGCCGCAACCAACTGGTTCATGTCGTAGATTTCGCCGTCGGAAGCGCGCCGTCCGTGAAACGGAAATCCGTACCAGGAGGCGATGCCTTGTTCCGAATAGCCTGGGGCAACCTCCGGGGCAGTGCGCGTCGCCGGGTGAGCGGGAACGGGAGCGGGCGGAACATTCGAGGTCGCGGGCCGGTTGCCGCAGCCTGCGGCGCACCAAACGAGAACACTCAAGCTCGCGCTGGAAAAAATTCTGAGGATTTGCCGGCGGCAGAATGAGTTCACGCCGGCCCCAGACTCACTTTTTGTCCGCCCGTCCGTCTTGACGGGAGAGCCGCGACTCAATTTGATCGGCTGCTTTGGCCAGCCGCCGGGAGGCCGCACGCAGCGCTTCGGCGGCCTTTCGCGAGGTCTGCGGCTTGATCTCTTTCTCCAGAACTTCGCGGATGCGGGAGAACTCTTGATCCAGCTTGCGTCCGATTTCTTCCCAGGAATCCATGTCGCCTCACTTTGATGAATGCGCCAATCGCACTGTCGTTTCCGCCAGTTTTTTCGCTATTATAGGCGTGGCTTCGGACGCTCGCAAGGAGACCTCGTGCCCCTTCCGCTTCGCCTGCGGTACCGGCTCGACCGCTGGCGCGACTCCATCAAGAACATGTTTCGCTCGAAGGGCTCGGAACAACCAGCCGGGCGGCCGCGCATCTGCCCGAATTGCGGGATGCTGGTCGGCTCCACAGCGAAAAACTGCTACAGCTGCGGCGCAAACGTTTCGTTCTCAATGGCCGCGGCGAGCCGCTCGCTCGGCCGGTTGCTGCCGCAGACTTCGCCCGCGACATACGGATTTCTGAGTCTCTGCTGCCTGCTGTACGGGCTGAGTTTCGTCCTGACCATAAAGGTAGCGGGAGGAAATCCCCCCGCGGGCGGCCTGTTCGCACTCGGCGGCATCTCCGGCGAAGTCCTCGCAAAATTGGGCGCATCGCTCCCTTTGCCATATGACCTGGCGCAGCCGTGGCGGTTCATCACGGCGGTTTTTCTGCACGGCGGCTTGCTGCACATCGGATTCAACATGTGGGTGCTGATGGACATTGGGCCCGTCGTCGAAGAGCTATACGGTTCGGCTCGATACGTTTTCATTTTCGTTCTCACCGGTGCGTGCGGCTACCTCGTGAGTTCCTTCTTCGGAAACTTCAGCGTCGGCGCCTCGGGTTCGCTGCTCGGGCTGATCGGCGTAATGCTCGCCATCACGTCACACCGATCGGGAATCGGGATGCAGATGTTGCGGCGGCAATTGATCTGGTGGCTCATCTACATCGCCATCTTTGGATTGCTCATGCGCGGTACAGACAACTTCGCGCATGCCGGAGGATTCGTCTCCGGTTTTCTTCTCGGCAAAATATTGCCGGACCGGCAGCCGTCGGGCATGGCCGAGCAGCGGAATGCGCAAATCATGGGCTGGGGCGCGGGTCTCGCCGTTGCCGTGAGTTTTGGTTTCATGCTGCTCGGCTATTTCGGCCATTAAGGTACGCGAAAACAGTTCAAGTCGCGCTCAATCTCCGCGCGACCGTCACGCTGTAGTGAAATCCGGAAAAAACGGTGAAAGCAGTGACCAAGTCCGCGAGGAGGCGGCGCACCGGCGGCACCCAGCCCCACGGCGTCACGGCCATCGCCAAAACCGCGAAGACGAACAAGACCTGAAACATCGTCGTGAGCTTGCCGTAAATGCTGGGCGGGAATCGGCGGTAACCCACGACGAGCAGGATCAAGACGGCGATTGTGAGAAGAAAAACGTCGCGGCTCAGGACGATAATCGCCAGCCACCAGCGAATTTTCCCCTTCAGCGCCAGCACGATGAAAGAAGAAGAGAGCAACAGTTTATCGGCGATGGGATCCAGGTACGCGCCGAGGGCCGTTCGCTGCCTGAGGGTGCGCGCGAGCAGGCCGTCCAGGCCATCGGTGAAAGCGGCCAGGGACAGCAGGCCGAGCGCCCAGCCGTAGTGGCCGTAGATGACGGCAATCAAAAAAATCGGCAGAAAGCCGAGACGCAGGAACGTCAGCTCGTTCGGAACCGTGAGAATCCGAGACGCCATTTCCGGGATCTCCAGTGAGATCAAGCAAACTGCGAGAGATACTCCTGCAACGACTGGCCCACTTTCCGCTCGAACACCTCCGCGAGCGAAGGAATCGAGCCGCGCGCTTCGTCCAGCGCGATGCGCTCGATGCGCAGCATCGGGAAAAACAGGGTGGGCAGTCCGATGCGCTCGCCTTCGGGATCGAGGACCTGGCGGATGAAATCATCGAACGCGTTCAGGTCAATGCCGCGGAGCGTGATTCCCGCCAGATGCATCTCGACCAACTCGCCCCAGAGTTTTTCCTTCGGGCTGTGCAAATTCACGACGACGATGGAATGCGGCTCCACGAATTCCTTTCCATTCAATCGATGTTAGCGCACCGGCCGGGCCGGCGCATCCGAGCGTGCGTCAAACGTTAGCACGCCAGCCGGTCAGACCCGAATCTCCTTCACGTCCCGCGCGATGCGGAGTTGCGGCTCCGTCAGGCGCTGGACTTCGGCTCGCGTGACGCTGGGCGCGACTTCGCGCAGGACCAAGCCATCCGCCGTGACTTCAATGACTGCGAGCTCGGTAACGATCAAATTCACGACGCCGACTCCGGTGAGGGGCAGCGAGCACTTCTTCACAATCTTCGGCTGGCCGTCCTTGGTGGCGTGTTCCATCGCAATGATGACGCGACGCGCGCCGGCGGCGAGATCCATCGCTCCGCCCATGCCCTTGAGCATCTTGCCGGGGATCGCCCAGTTCGCCAGATTGCCCTGCTCGTCCACCTGGAGCGCGCCGAGGACGGTGAGGTCCACGTGTCGACCGCGAACCATGCCGAAGGAATCGGCGCTGGAGAAATAACTCGCGCCCGCCACTTCGGTGACGGTCTCCTTGCCGGCGTTGATGAGATCGGGGTCCACTTCGTCTTCCAAAGGATACGGGCCGATGCCGAGCATGCCGTTTTCGGATTGAAGGACGACGTCCATGCCGCTCGGGATGTAGTTGGCGACGAGCGTGGGCGTGCCGATGCCCAGATTCACGTAGAAACCGTCGCGCAACTCCTGCGCAACGCGCCTGGCGATGAATTCGCGCTTCTGATTTTCGTTCTGTGCCATTTCGCCTCGCTTGTTCCCTTCAAGGCATCTCATAAATGCTTCCCGGAATCAAGAAAACCCCGCAAAGGCTGATTCTTCTTGCCATCGAGAATGAAGCTGCGGCTTCACAAGGGCTGGAGTCCTCGACCCGGCGGAATGCGCCGGTGCCCGGAGATACGACGTGGCGAGAACATCCCCCTTTACACCCCCCATTGTTTTGCGTAAGTGAGGCAAATAAAGGACTTACAGGAGAAGAGTGCGCAAAGAGCGCAGATGTGATTGAAAACAAAGGGGTTGTACGGACTTTCTCTCGCAGTGCGGAATCCCGCGGAAGTGGAAGACAGCAAAGGAGTTGGATTGACGCGTCGATCCGGGAAGGGCCGGGGGTGCATATACCCCGGGGGGTGTTTTGCGCATGTGTGGCAAACAAAGGACTTACAGCGAAAGAGTGCGCATGAGTGTGAAAAGAAAGGGACTTAAAGTTTCGTGTTTTCAATGAGATGCGCACTCTTTTGCATGAATGTGAAAACAAAGGGGTTGTAGACCGGGAAAAGCGACAGAAATGCAACCGCGGATGCAAACGGAGGGGCGAGGATTGTCCGGGACGAGAGGCGAAACCTCGGGGCGGGAGATGTTCGAAGAGTTGTTGCGAGTCCACAGCATCTTGTAGCACAAACGTTGGCGAATGTCAATAGTATTCTGCGAGTACACTCTTCGAAATGTGTTCGAAAACCCCGCGCCCTTGAAACCGAGGGGTGCGGCACACTCAGGACCTTCTCGGTGGTTAAGGGTGTCCTACCCGCCTTTGTATCGAACACCCCTTTCTAAGTTGACCGGTGCTGAGCGGTAGTGTTAGTTGGGCGGTTAAGGTTGCGCGTAGTAGCCCTGGCGAGTGCGGGCGGTTAGGCCGGGCCTTGTGAGCTTGATTTCAAGGCTGTGGTATTCGTTCGGCTGCTCGGGCGGGGCCGGATGAAAGGAGATTTCGTAATAGGGCGCCGAACCGGCCACGCATTGTTGTAGAAACCACGCGATATCGTTGCCGGAGCTGAAAGCAAGACCACCGCTCTGAATGGCGAACACCCGGAGGCTCCAATCGTCCGCGTCCTGGTCCGAGGCGCGCATCATGGATTCATCGACTCCTAGAGGATCGATGCTGTCGAGCGTGATGCGGCCCAGCATAAGATCGGTCGAAATGCCCGCAATACTCGCAAAGATGTGTTGTTCGTCGCTCGAATTGATCGCGAGGTCTAGCGGCCAACCGGGGGAAACCCACAGGATCAGCTTGCGCCCCGGGCGCGGCTCCTCGCTTGCAGCAAGCTGAGCAAGGGCGTTGAGGGAGGTCTGGAAGCGTTCGATCGCACCCCAGTAGCCCATGGAGCGACCGATGAAGCGCCGGGCGACGTCGGCCTGCTGCAGTGCGGCGGCGAGCGCGTTGCCATCGGTCGAGAAGTTCGCGACAGTCTGGATGCCTTTATCCGCAACGACGACGACGGCGGTGGGATAGGTGAGGTTTCCTCCATGGGCGCGGAGGAATTTGTCGATCTGTATTCGCTCGGTGTCGACGATCTGGGCGCGGGCATTCACCGCATCGATGACCAGGACGACCTCGATGGGCGTCTCGCGGCCGGTCACGACCTTGAAAGACGTGATGGTCTGGGGGACCCCGTCATCCAGCAGAGTGAAGTCCTGCTGCTGAAGATCGGTGACAGGGGGCCCAGACTTTCCGGTGACGACGACGTCAAGGTAAATCTTGGCGGCGTCAGCTTGGGTTGGCGGAGTGAATTGTTGGGCCGAGGCTACGGCGGAGCATGAGAGAAACGCGAGAAGAAAACAGCCGAGACGTACGTTGGTGAACATGGCTTCCAACTCTCCCTGCAAAGTCGGCGCGGCTTTGCTGAAGTGTTAGTTACATAGACGTGAATCACGATTGAAGAGTTTCGACTAAGTCCCGATTAACGCGGCGGTCTCAATGGATCGACGCAACAATAGCTCGAAGTCTACTTGCGGGGGGCTCAACAGCTAGAAATCGTTGGCGAGGGTTGATTCAAACGGAACACCACCCTAGCTAGGTCTGATTGAGTACAGCCGGACAGGTCGGTTCTCTAGGCGGGAAGTATTGTCGGATCAACTGATTAGACGGTGTTGCATCGACCGGTTGAGCTCGCAGCGCTTATCGGACAAGTGAAATCTTACTGACTCCCGAGAAGTCGTGGTTTCGGCAACTTGGAGGCTCCCGATCGGACTTGCCGAACAGGGCTACGGCGCACTCGGAGGCGATCCACTATTCCGGGGAATGGAGACTAGGGTGGGCCGATGAGTCGCAACCACACCCGCACCTTGCGGCATCACGTTCGTTCGCGGCTGTAGCCTTCGAAGGAGAGGAAGGCACCGATCACCAAAAACACAATCGCCACCACAAGGAGAACGCCGGTGGTCCGAACGGCTCCAACCGCGATTGGGGCGAGCCGAGTCGGAAATAGTATTCGCGAGAGACCACCAATAAGGGCGAGCCAGCCGACAACGGTCACGACCACCGGCCAGCTGGCCTCCCAGCGATTGTGCTCGCGCACAATGGCAAGTCCGGCGACGAACAAGGGAAAGCCCGAGACGAAGATAAGTGCCGAATCGTGAAAGGCCTGCTCGACGAGGGCGGGCCAGGCGCCGAGGTTGAGCAAAACAGCGGCGGCCCCCGCCACGAGGGTGGGGCCGATCAGGGCTGCGATTGACTTCGAGGTTGTCATTCGGAATCTCCTTCTTGCTTCAAGAAGGGCACCCAGTCCAAATCCATCTCGCTCGTTGGCAAGATTGCGAAATGGTTTTCATCTGCAGTGCCCCTAACTGCTCGTTGAAAAACTCTAATTTCTGCAACTTCTCACAAGATTCATCATCCGGGATTTCCATTTTGACGTCCCGGCCGACCGATAACGTATACCGTTCCCCGTCAGTGTGCAATGCTCCGGTCAGGTCTTTGAGTGCAGAGCCCTTCCGCTGGCCAGGCGATTGTCCTCGGATCACGGCGTATTCGGAAACAATTCGCTATGGAAGAGTGGGTGACGATTTCCCCGCAACCTCATTTTTCGCTTTTCGCAAGGCCGTCGGCGGAGCCACAGTTCAGTGCGCCGACTCTGGCTGACCGCGCTGGGGTTTTCTCCGGCGGCAAAATCGTTGTGTCGATGGCAGGGGGAGCGTAGGATGCGTGCGTTATAGGTCGAAACCGGAAAGCCGGAGTGAAAACGCGCCCGAACAGGAAACGGCGAGGAACCATGGTTTCGCGCCGCGCAGGGAAATTGATTCGGGAGGGATTGCCTTGAAAAAAGTTTGGATCGCTTTGTGCGCGCTTCTCGCGATGGGCACTATTGTTCCCGCCGCGGCTGGCGCAACGAAAATCAAGAGTTTCAAGAAGTGGCCCGCGGGCGCTTCGCCGCAGGAAATCGGCACGCGCGTTGCCGAACGCTTTATCGCCACGCCGCACCTGGGTTATGGGAGGCCGGGCGCCCCGCGCCCCATCATTTATCCGGAAGTCATCACGTGGTACGGCGCGCTCACGTTTGCGCAGCTCACCGGGAATAAGGACATGTCCTCGCGTCTAGCCGCGCGTTTCGCGCCGCTTTTCACCACCGACGCAAACCTCATCCCCGATCCGGTCAATGTGGACTTCACCGTGTTCGGCTCGATCCCGTTTGAGCTATACATCGAGACGGGAGATCAAAAGTATTTGAATCTCGGCCTGCATTTTGCCGATTCGCAATGGGCGAATCCGCAGCCCGATGGCCTGACCAACCAAACGCGCTATTGGATTGACGATATGTACATGATCACGCTCGTCGAGGTGCAGGCGTATCGCGCCACGCACGATTCCAAATACCTGGACCGTGCCGCGATGGAGATGAGCGCCTACCTCGACAAGCTGCAAGAACCCAACGGACTTTTTTATCACGCGCCGGATGTGCCTTTTTTCTGGGGCCGCGGCAATGGCTGGGTGGCGGCGGGGATGGCGGAGTTGCTGAGCTCGATGCCCGCGGATCATCCGCAGAGAGCCAAAATCATGGCAGGCTACCAAAAAATGATGGCGGCGCTGCTGAAGTATCAAGGCAAGGACGGACTCTGGAAGCAATTGATCGATCATCCCGAGGCGTGGCCGGAGACGTCCTGCACGGGCATGTTTACCTTTGCCATGATTACAGGCGTGAAAAACGGCTGGCTCGACCCGAAAATATATGGGGCCGCGGCGCGCAAGGGATGGCTGGGTCTGGTGAGCAAAATTAATGCGGACGGCGACATCAGCGACGTCTGCGCAGGCACCAACAAGAAAAACGATCTCGATTACTATTTAACTCGCCCTCGCAACACCGGAGATATGCACGGTCAGGGCCCGATTTTGTGGTGTGCCTCGGCATTCTTGCGTTAGGCGCTCGACGAGGCAAGAGCAGGCCCATTCCGCCGGGCGCGATCGAGTTCAAGCGGAAAACATCGCAAAGGGAATTCTGCGTTTTCGCGGGTGTGGCAACCGCGGCGCTTGCGAATCCGCGATCACGCTTTCGACACGATCGTCAGAGCGTCCGACTGGAGAGTTGGAGATGACGCCGCGATCCTGATCTGGCCGGCCGTGGCAGTCGATTGGACAATCGCAAGGCACAAGCCGTTGAAGGCCTTGCGGTGGATCGCCTTGTAATCCTCGTGACTTTGCGGATCGCCGTTGTCCACACCGATCATCTTGCCTTCGCCTTGAACGTCGAAAGTGATCTCGTTTTCCGCCACCGGCACAATGTGTCCCTGGTCATCTCGAATCTCGGCCGCAATGTGCGCCACATCGCGGCGATCCGCAGTGATGATCTTGCGATCCACCGACAAAAGTATCTTTGCCGGTTCGCCCGTCGTCGAGATTTCCATCGTGGCCGCCGTATTTCCATCTTTGGTCGCGACGGCCCTGAGTGTCCCCGGTTCGTACGGCACGTCCCACGACAAATGCAGGTCTGCCGTGGTGCGTGGCGTTGTCGAGCGGGGCGGATAATTTCCGTACCGGCCTACCATCCCGAAGCGCGGGAACTCATACCCTTTCACGCCGAGGGACTTGCCGTTCAGGAAGAGTTCGACCGTGTCGCAATTGGTATAGCAAGTCACCGGGACGAACTGCCCTTCCTTGCCCTTCCAATTCCAGTGGGGGAACAAATGCAGCACCGGCCGGTCCGTCCATTGGCTCTGATAGAAGTAGAAGCCATCCTTCTTGAAACCGCAGGTATCGATGACTCCGGCGGTGGAACCTTTCATCGGCCACGAGGCTTCGCCCAGGTAGTCGATGCCGGTCCACATAAAATCGCCCGCAACGTAGTCGTAGGTTCTGACGAACTTCCAAAGTTGTTCTGCGTCGATGCTCCCGTTCGCGCGAAGCTGGAGCCGGGAAGGAAGTTGTGACGCGCTATCCCTGAACAAGCCGCGATAATCGCCGCGAATGCCGCCCATCCCGACGCTTTCCGTGCCAATCACGCGGCGTCGCGGAAATGCCTCGCGATCGATGCTGTAATACTTTTGGGCGCGATCACGCCAGCGGTCCACGTAGTTGTAGCCTACGATATCGAGCAGGGCTAGAAACTCCGGGCGGACGGTTTCGGAAGGAGGCTCGGAGGCAATATGGTCGCAGCCCACGGTCACGGGCCGCGTCGGGTCCTCGCTGTGACAAATATCGAGCAGCCTCCGCAAAGTCTCCGCGCCCCTCGGATCGGACTGGTCGACGACCTCGTTGCCCGCACTCCACAGAACGACCGAGGGATGGTTCCGGTCGCGATGGAGGAAGTTCTTCAGGTCTCGCTCGGACCATTCGTCGAAATAGAGGCTGTACCCGTTACGAATCTGCCACTTCGGCACCCTCCACTCATCGAATGCCTCATTCATGACGAGGAAGCCCATCCTGTCGCAGAGGTCCAGGAATTCCGCCGCGTATGGATTGTGGCTTGTCCTTATCGCGTTGCATCCCATTTCGCGCAGGATTTCCAGGCGACGTTCCCAAACGCGTTCGGGAACAGCGGCGCCTAGACTGCCGGCTTCATGGTGAACGCACGCGCCGTTCAACTTGATATGTTCGCCGTTGAGCGAGAATCCTTGATTGGCATCGAAGACAGCTTCGCGTATGCCCATCGGAGTGTCGTACGCATCAACGACGTGGCCTGCTTCGTGCAGCGTGCTCCGAACGGTATAGAGATACGGATTGGCGGGTGACCAGAGGTTGGGCTTGTCTACAACCATCTGCTGAACGAATTCGTATTCTGCGTTGGCCGCCACTTCCTGAGACGCTTCCTGTGCCAGGACAGCATTCCCGTCCTTGTCGAGGATGGTAGTCGTCAGCGTGCACGGGGAGCTATTCGCGCGGCTATTCGCGATCCTAGTCTTGACCTGGACCGTGGCCGACTCCTTCGACACACGGGCAGAGGTGACGAAGGTACCCCAGTAGGCGACACGGAGTTGATTGGTGGTGAGGAGCCAGGTGTGCCGGTAGATACCGGAGCCCGAATACCATCGGCAGTTCGTCTGGCGGGAGTTGTCCACTCGCACCAAAACCACATTCTCGTCACCGAAATTGAGATGGGGCGTCAACTCGTAGGCGAACGGGACATATCCGTAAGGGCGCTGGCCAAGGTACTGACCGTTGATCCAGACCTCGCTATTTTGATAGACGCCGTCAAACTCAAGCACGATCACTCTATCTCGATGCGACTCGGGCACGCGAAATCTCTTCCGATACCAGCCGATGCCGGTCGGCAAATAAGCGCCGGACCCGCTGCTTGGCTCTTTCTCGTCAAACGGTCCCTCGATGCTCCAGTCATGCGGCAAATCCACGTCCCGCCAGTTTGCATCTGCAAACTGCGGCTGCTGTGCGCCGGGCAAGTCGCCCTTCAGGAATTTCCAGCCGAAATCGAAGCTGTCTCTGAATCTTGCGGCGGAATTGTCTTGGGCGAACAGGGCCTGAGCGCGATTCAGGTATGGGGACGCCGAAACCAGCACTGCCCCGCGTAAAGACTGCGCCAACAGGTCGCGCCTGGAAATCAAAGATCGCGAGTCTTCCTTCTTCTCTGCCATATGAGCCGCTCCTGTTCCGAAATACTATGATGGAGGCGGGGTCTTGTCATCCTCTGCAGGTCGGATCGCAACGCCGCAATCGGCAGTACGAGAAAACCACGGCGGTGCAGAGTAGATTGGTATGCTTTGTTCCGTCAGGCTGTCGCCGACAGGCCGGCGAACACATTGGTGCGACTCGCTATTTTCTTCGCTGCATCAGCCGCCATCATTCGGTTGTCGTGGCGGTCGCTGGGAAATTTACGCTCTCACGGCTTCTATCGCTTTTTCGCGTTTGAACTCATTTCGGCGCTGATCCTGGTGAATGCTCCGGTGTGGTTTCATGACCCGCTCTCGGCTCGCCAAGTAGTGTCGTATTTCCTCGGAGCTGCCTCGATAGGGCTGGCGATTGAAGGATTTCGGCTGCTTCGCGTAATTGGCAGGCCGGCGCCCACGGCGGCCCAGAGCACCAATCTCCCTTTTGAGAATACAACCGCTCTGGTCACGGTAGGCACGTATCGTTTTATCCGGCACCCTCTGTATGCGTCATTGCTGGCGCTTACGTGGTGCGCTTATCTAAAGAACCCGTTCGCGATGAGTGGCATCGTGCTGGCGCTGAGCGCGAGCGGTTTTCTCATCGCCACCTCGGTTGCCGAGGAAAGGGAAAACCTCGAGAGCTTCGGTGCAGCTTACGCAGCTTACATGAAACGCACGCGACGATTTGTCCCGTTCCTGTTTTAAGGCGGCATCACCGCCGGGGTTCGAAAAGTGCGGCTGGCCGTCATTTTACGCAAAGCCGACTGCCTTAGCGGCGATACCGACTGATCCGCCGGTCCGCGGCTACCGCTGGCGCGAACTTGTTCTTCTCACGCGTTGGCGAAATGTGAAGTGGAATTTGCTGCCTGTGCCGAGCTCGCTGTCTACCCAGATGCGGCCACCCATCTTTTCCACCAATCTGGAACAAATAGTCAGCCCCAGCCCCACACCTCCATGTGTTCGCGTCAACGATCCGTCGCCTTGCGTAAAGACGTCGAAGATCAACTGTTGTTTCTCGGGCGGTATTCCGGTTCCCGTGTCCGCGACGGAGCAATGCAAGAGGATTCCGTCCCTCAAGGGCATCTCCGCCCCCATTTCAATCAAGATCTCGCCGCGCTCGGTGAATTTAATGGCGTTGCCGATCAAATGACCGATGATTTGTCGCAGTCGCTCGGGGTCGCCGATCACCGGGTCCGGGACATCGGGGCACGTATTGCAGACAAGTCTTAGACCTTTTTCGTGGGCCCGTGGAGCCGTCACTTTGACAACGTCGCTAAGAGTATCGCGCAGACTGTACTCCACAGCTTCCGGCCCCGGTTTTCCAGATTCGATTTCAGAAAAATCCAGCATGTCACTGACTAACAAAAGCAGAGAGTCAGCCGAGGATTTCACGACATCCAGATTTTCACGCTGTTCAGAAGTCAGCTCAGAATCCAGAACGAGGCCCGTCATGCCGATGATGCCGTTCAGGGGGGTACGGAGTTCGTGACTGATATTGGCCAGGAATTCGCTCTTGGCACGGCTTGCCGCTTCTGCAGCTTGCTTCATTGCTTTCAATTCCTCTGTTTGCTTCCGGTCTGCGATGATCTCCGCCATCTCAAAGACGTTTCGTCTGTACTCCATTTGCGCGACGACCTGCCGGGACAGCGCTTGAAGCGCATTCTTCTGGGCCGAAGTGAGCTTGTGCGGGACGCGATCTATCACACAGAGCGAACCAAGAGCATAGCCGTCCGATGTCGTGAGCTTCGCCCCGGCATAAAACCGAATCTTTGGATCAGACGTGACCAGCGGATTGTCTGCAAAGCGGGTGTCGGTAAGCGCATCCTCGACAACGAAAGTGTCATCGGACAGGATCGTATGGGCACAGAAGGCAACTTCACGAGGCGTCTCGCTCGCGTCTAACCCGACTCTTGCCTTAAACCACTGACGGTCGGAGTCGATCAAGCTGACCAGGGCGATTGGGGTGCCGCAGATGTATGAGGCTAACGCCGCTAAGTCATCGAACTCCGGCTCCGATCCGGTGTCCAGTATCTGATAGCGACGAAGCGCTTCTAACCTTTCCACTTCGTTCTCGGGGATCGGGGCGCTAATCATAGACTGCCTCCGGGCGTAGCGAATCGTATGCCCTTTAGACTCGAAGCGGGCACGTCGAGCACCAAAGAGGCGTGTCTGGATGCAACTACTTCTTCCGCAGTCACTTAGGCTTGGCAGAGCACTTAGGAGGAGGCTTAAGGCACCTGCACGCATGGCCCAAAATGGGACGGTAGTGCGGCCGAGAACTGACTGGCGTGTGGTCAGCTTACCGGAGATGTGATCTGGCAGGTGACTTGTTGATTGCGCGTGGATTACGGCGCACTCGGAAGTAATGAGTTCGTCTGCAGAACGCACATTTGGGCATGCCCTTTACGCACACGAATCGAACTGATGACCTGCTAGACGGAGGAGTCTGTCCTTGGATCGGGTTCGCTCATATCGAGGACACTCAGAGCAAACGGGGCCGCGCGGCGAGCGTGAGTTACGGGGCTTGCCAGTCGAGAGCGTAGATTTCCTCGGTGCCCGTGTCGCGTAACAGAAGAGGTGAATCGTCGGGAGCCATGCCTAGCCAGACACCGTAAAAGCCTGCTTGCTGGAAGTTTTTCAGATCGGCCACCCGCTCCAGCTTCCGGTCGCGAATGCGCACTCGCATTACCGACGGCTGATTCTCTTCATGTAGGAAGTAAACATACTCTCCGCTTTTCGACCAATTGGGGAAAGCCATGCTTATCTTCGCGATCTCCTCCCACTCTTGAGTGGCAAAATCGAAAAGAATCAGGCTACGGGAATCGAAAGGCATAGCTGCGATATAGCGCCCATCGGGCGACCAGCGGGGCGAGAAAAGGCCGCTTGAACCTGGCAGGGTCGAAACTTGATTCGTCTTAACGTCGAGGATCCGGATGCTGGCGTTGCGATTGGATGCAGTGCCGCCGAAGGCAATTCTTGTTCCGTCGGGCGACCAGTCAGGATCAATTTCTTCCTCGGAGTCTCCGGGTATCATTTCGCGCGGCGTTCCCCCATCGGCCGAAACCATGTACAACTTCAACTTCTGGCCGGGCGACGAGCCATAGAAAACAATCTGCTTGCCGTCCGGCGACCATTTAGGCAGCACGGCAGTGAGCGGCGGGTAGCTGAGCTGCATTCGCTGACTGCCGTCCAATTTGCTTCTCCACAGTGTTGCCTCCGGGTAGCCGACATATGCCACCCACTGCCCATCTTTAGAGAAGCTGACGCTGTCCGCCGAAATTCCAGAAAGAAATGGAACGAACTCTGCGGACTTCGCATCGTAGCGAGCCAACTCCCCGCGCGCCAGTGCGCCGACCACGAACAGCTTCTTGCCGTCCTTGCTTGGCAGAGGCGAGGAGAAAGTCATGGGCCCGGAGGTCAACTGGACAGGTTGGCCATTGGCTTTTCCAAACCAATTCCCCGTTTCCACAAGGGCCCAGATATTACCTTTTGACTGGAAAACGAAATATTTCCCGTCTGCAGTCCATTTGCCGCAACATTCCCTGGGAGGAGTGTGCCAGGCGGGCAACATGGGATGCAGGTTTGTTCCGTTGACCGAAACCTGCCAAAGCGCGCGCAGATTGGTCATTCTGCCCCCGACGCTGAATCGAATCACCGTGCCGTCCGGCGACCAGGCGGGGTCAAAAACTCGATCGGGCGCGGAGACCAGCTTGTAGGGTTCGGCGCCATCGCTCTTTGCCAGGAATAGATCGTCTCCGTTGGCGTAAACAATCATTTGGCCGTCCGGAGACCAGGCGGCGCCCTGTCCAACCGCATCTCCTAGTCTGTGAGGTGACCCGCCCAGCACCGGCACTCCCCAGAGCGGCCCATTGAATGACGTCTCGCCCACCTCGTCCGCGACCAGCAGTGTTGCCCCGTCGGGCGAAACGTCAAGCAGCGACATGGTCGGGGCGGGAACTGCGACTTGCGCCACCTCTCCACCGGAACCAGACACCTGCGCGACGCTCGAACCCACGGAAGCGAATTCGTTAAAGTAAAGCCGTGCACCGTCCGTCCCCACCAGACCTTTTCGATAACTGTCGTGAGTGACCGCGACGTAACCCAATACCTTGGGCGGGGGGAGAGGGCGAGATTGAAGATAGATGAGCGCCGCGATGACGACGAGACCCAAGCCGCCGACCGCGACTGCCCAGCCTTTCCGCCAAGGCCGCCCGGGCTTGGAGACGACCGCCGCACCCGCAGACCCGCTTGTCCCGGCCGCAGATGAAAGTGCAGCGCCCTCCGCAGGTATTGTGGCTGCGGATCGTCCCGAATCGGTGTCGCGCCTCAATCGCTTCAGGTCCGCTCGCAGCTCAGCCGCAGTTTGGCAACGCAGTTCGCGGTCCTTCTCCAGAGCCTTGTTGATGATCTCTTCGAGCTTCGGTGGGATGTCCGGATTCAGGCGAACCGGCGCGACGGGAGCACGGTTGAGGATGGCCTCGAAGATCACGCCGGAGGTGTCGCCACGGAAGGGCAGCGAGCCCGTGGCCATTTCATACAGCACCACACCGAAGGAAAACAGGTCCGTGCGCGCGTCCAGCTCTTTGCCGCGCACTTGCTCGGGAGACATGTACGCCACGGTTCCGATCGTCGTGCCCGGGCTGGTCAGTTGCGCTTCGGGAACATCTGTGAGCGTGGCAGATGGTCCCGCCGTAAATTCCGCGACAGACCTCGGTTGGGCCGTCACCTTCGCCAAACCGAAATCGAGAATCTTCGCGTGTCCCCGCTGGGTCACGAATATATTCGCGGGCTTGATGTCTCGATGCACGATGCCTCGCGCATGAGCAGCGTCGAGCGCATCTGTCACATGCACTGCCAGGTCCAGCAACTCTTCCACGTCCAGCGGCTTGCCTCGAATCAGATGTTTTAGCGTTTGCCCTTCGAGCAGTTCCATGGCGATGAAGGGTTTTCCATCGGCCTCGTCAACTTCATAGATGGTGCAGATGTTCGGGTGATTGAGCGCCGAGGCGGCCAGGGCTTCGCGCTGGAAGCGCTCGCGAGCCGCGGGGTCCTTCGCCAGCTCTTCGGGAAGAAACTTTAGCGCGATGTGGCGGTGTAGCTTGAGGTCTTCGGCATCGTAGACCACGCCCATGCCGCCGCCCCCGAGCCTCGCGACAACGCGGTAGTGCGAGATCGTCTGTCCGATCAGGGGCGAGAAATCCGACATTTCGCGCACATCTTAGGTTGCGCCAGAAAGCATGTCAACGAAGGGCGACAGCTTGCGGGCTAAGTCCTGATTAATGCGCTAATCGTACATGTGCCCCCTGGCTCCCGTGAAGACCCGCTGTGTGAAATTGGAGGCGCCATTTGGAGCGTGCCGCCAATTGCGGGCGAGTCACTCGGAGGTGATGAGTTCGTCTGCGGAACGCACATTTGGGCATCCCCCTTACGCACACGAATCGAGCTGATGACTCGCTACACGGAGGAGTCTGTCCTATGGATCGGGGTCGCTCATATCGAAAAGACAGAGCAAACGAGCCCGCGTTCGGCTGCGGTGAACAAGGGGCAACCGGCGCGTGCTGCGAGATTGCCTGCATTGAGGAGCTAGCGTAGAATGCACGCCCTGTGCTGGATACTCCTTCCATGGTCGGCCGCGCAATTTCCCACTACACCGTCCTGGAAAAACTGGGCGGCGGCGGGATGGGCGTGGTCTACAAAGCCAAAGACACGCGCCTCGGGCGAAATGTTGCACTGAAATTCCTTCCCGACGACATCTCCCAGGACACTCAGGCGATCGAGCGATTCCGCCGCGAAGCGCGCGCCGCATCCCTGCTCAATCATCCGAACATCTGCACGATTTACGATATCGGAGAATTCGAGGGCCGGCCGTTTATCGCCATGGAATTGCTCGAAGGCCAGACCCTCAAACACCGCATCGGCGGGAAGCCAATCGAGGTGTCGGAGTTGCTGGAGACCGGCATTCAGATTGCGAACGGGCTCGATGCGGCGCACGCGAAAGGGATCGTGCACCGCGACATCAAGCCCGCGAATATTTTTCTGGTGGAACGGGGGCAGGCGAAAATTCTCGATTTTGGCTTGGCGAAGCTGACGTCTGCGGTGCGACAGGCCGCCGAATCGGCGAGCGGCACATCCATGCCTACGCTGACGCATTTGCCTTTCGAGCAACTGACGAGCCCGGGCAGTTCGATGGGCACGGTGGCGTACATGTCACCGGAACAGGCGCGGGGCGAAGAGTTGGACGCACGCTCGGATTTGTTTTCGCTCGGCGTCGTGCTCTACGAGATGGCGACCGGGTCGGTTCCCTTCCCCGGGGCAACCTCGGCGGTGATTTTCGACGGAATCCTGCATTCCACACCCGTGCCTGCGAAGGAACTGAACGCTCGTCTGCCGTTGGCGATAGAACAGATTCTCGGCAAGACGCTCGAGAAGGACCCCGACCTGCGGTGCCAGACTGCTGCCGAACTACGCGCCGACCTGAAGCGCCTTAGTCGCGACATCGAATCGAGCCGGCGGCCGTCTACCGAGAAGAGCGCATCGGGTTCCGGGCCGCACGAGATTGCAGCCAGGCAAAGATCGGTCGCGGTGCTTTACTTCGAGAACCAGAGCGGCGCGAAAGAGGACGAATATTTCCGCGACGGGATAACGGAAGACATCGTCACGGAGCTTTCGAAGATCGCGCAACTGGAAATTTTTCCGCGTTCGGAGATGCTCGCCTTCCGCGACAAGCAGGTCACGGCGCTACAGGTGGGCCAGCAACTCGGCGCCGCGTACGTGCTCGAAGGTTCCATCCGCCGCGCGGGCAATCGCGTGCGGATCACCGCGCAGTTGGTGGAAGCTTCGACGAGGCATTCCGTCTGGGCCGAGCGGTACGACCGGCAACTGGAAGACGTTTTCGCCATCCAGGAGGAAATCGCCCGGAGCATCGCGCAGGCCCTGCGCATCACGCTTACGCCGCAGGAAGAAAAAACAATCGCGCGCAAGCCGACGGAAAACCCACAGGCGTACGATTTTTACCTGCGCGGAAGGAGCTACACGCGCCGCGAGAATGTGGACTACGGCCTGCAGATGTTCGAACAAGCCATCCAACTGGATCCGAATTTCGCTCTCGCACACGCCGGGATTGCGCACCTGTGCGGGCTCATCTACGAGATTCGCGAGCAAAACCCGAAATGGATCGAGCGGGGACTGGCCGCCTGCAACCGGGCTACGGCGCTTGCGCCCGACCTACCGGAGGTGCTGGTAGCGCACGCCCGCATCTGTTACGCGCAGAAGAAATACGAGGAAGCCTCGCTGCTGGCGTGGCGCGCGATCGAACGCAAGCCCGACTGCGAAGGCTCCTGGAATATGCTCGGCCGCGCGTATTTCGCCTCCGGGCGTTACGAAGAGGCCGCAGCACTTGCGGAGCGGGCCATCGAAGCCAACGGCGACGACTACAACGCTTATGTCCCCTACGATCTGGCGCTGGAACGGCTGGGACGGAAAAAAGAAGCCGAGCGCCTCCGGGAGCGCATGAGCAAGGTCCTTCGCCAACAATTGGAGTTGGTGCCGGAAGACGTGCGCGCTCGTATCTTGCTGGCTTCGAACCTCGCTTACGAACAAGAATCGGACGAGAGCATCCGGCACCTGCAGACCGCCGTCGCCCTGCGCCCCGGGGATCCCAACACCCTCTACAATGCCGCGTGCACCTACGGCGTCCTTGGGAGAAAAGCAGAGGCGCTCGAGACGATCAAAAAGGCCTTTGCGGCCGGATATAGCAACCGGCCTTGGGCGGCCAAGGATTCCGATCTCGATTGCCTGCACGACGACCCTGAATTCCAGAAACTCGTCGGCCTCAGCGAAGGCGCCGCATCGTAGGAAATACTTCTTCGCTCAATTTTCACGTGCGGCGCCCCAACCTTACAATTCAATCTCTGAAGGATTGTTGCTTTGGCAAGGAAGGGCGTCGAGCGTAACCCCAGGTCAAGGCCCGTGGTCCCCCGCATTGATTGAGTCCCGTTCAGTTGCAGCGGAACTGGGGCAAGCGGCGTCTAGGCCGCATTCGTACGGCAAGCTCCCAAAATTGCGCCCATCGTCCACAAACCCACGAGACGGTAAAATGCCCGCAAAGGGGCCTGTGGGTCTCGTCTCACAGCAGGTCAATGGCGATGTGGGGAGCCCAACCGATGACTGGAGAACCTAATATGAAATCAATTTCGGGAACGACCGGCCTTGGCGCGGCCTTGTCACTCGCCTGCGTTCTGCTGTGTTCGCTTCTCTGCCCGTGTGCAAACCCTCAGACAGAAGGGCCACGCCCAAAGGTGATCAATCTCGATAGCGGAGGAAAGGACTACCTGCAAGTCCTCGCCGGACCGCCAGAAAGCGTGAAGATGAAGTCGGGGTTGGTTGTGCTGCCCCCGAACAAATCAGTCGGCGAGCACTCTACGGAACAATACGAAGAACTGCTGGTCGTGCTGGAAGGACAAGGCGAAATGCGTTTCAAGGATGGTTCGAAGCTGGACGTTAGAGCAAACCATGCCCTCTACTGCCCACCGGAGACCGAGCACAACGTGACCAATACTGGCACCACCGTGCTTCAATACATTTACGTTGTTGCGAGTACGAAATGAGACGCCATAGCTGCGCTTCAAAGGATAGGATGATCGTGCGTCCGCATCTTCTGCTGGAGATCACGAACCTCCTGTTGCAGCTTCTTCACCTGCTCTTCGAGTATCTCGATGCGCTGTTCGGAATCGAGATGCTTGTGACCAGCTTCTTGCTCGGCCATAAATCCTCCTTATTACTCGAACATTAATCGAACACGGGTTCGGGGCCGCGCGTGGTGTCGAGGCCTTCGACGCGCGGCAGCGTGACGGTGCGGCCAGTCGCGGCGGATTGGTAGACGGCTTCAAAAATTTTCTGGTCCGCAAGGCCTTCCTCGCCCGGCGTGCGCGGCCGGATGTCGCGCCGGATGCAGACGGCGAGATGATCCATCTCGAGGGCGAATTGGTCCGGATCTCCGGCCTTCCATTCAGCGGTCGAGTTGAAGCCATTGTTCTGAAGCCCATCCACAAAGAGCCGCGTGCCGTGATAGGCGTAAGCCGGATCGAGCACTGCGTTGCCTTGTTCGCAAGCGACTTGGCAGAACTTCGCGCCGCGATTGGCGTAGCTGGTGGAGAGAGTGGCGATGATGCCGGACGGGAAGCGCATCGTCCAATAGACAGACTCCTCGACCTCGTGGAACCGCGGGTCGTTTGGATCGGTTTGGATGCGGGCGCTCACATCAAGCGGCTCTTCGCCGGTGATGGCCCGCGAGGCATTCAGACAATAAATGCCGATGTCATACAGTGAGCCGCCTCCCGCCAAGGCTTTTTTCAAGCGCCACTGATTGGGATCTCCCTGGTCCTGCATGTTGCTGGCGATGATGGCCTTGATTTTTCCCAACTGGCCGCTGCGGCAGAGTTGAATGGCGCCGCGCATGTAGGGGTCATACTGCATGCGGTAGGCGATCATTAATTTGCGATTCGCTTTCGCGCAAGCATCCACCATTTCCTGCGCTTCACGCGCATTGGCCGCCATGGGCTTTTCGCACAAGACGTGTTTGCCGGCCCCGGCCGCCGCCAGGACGTTTTCGTGATGAAGCGCGTTCGGCGTGACGACGTAGATGGCCTGGATGTCCTGCTCGTCACGAATGCGATCGAAATCGTTGTAGCCGTAAATGCGGCTTTCGGACAAGCCATACTGGGATGCGAGCAAGCGGGCTTTTTCCGGCGAGCCGGAAATCAGCCCCGCGAGTCTGGCGTGCTTGGCCCTGCCGAACGCGGGCATGATGGTTTGGGTGGAAAGACGCCCCAAACCCAGGATCGCAAAGCCGACGCGGCGATCCGGCGGGTCCTGATTCAGGGCGCCGCCGAAGCCGGGATTGGCGCCTTGGGGCACGAACCCTTCGTTCGGAAAGAGAAGTCTTCCGTCCTTGATGATTCCGGTGTCCACGGGGGCTTCGGGAGAATTTTGCTGCGGGGGCCGGCCCGCGGCGTCAAGGGCTCCGGAAATTGCAACGAGCGCGCTGCCGCGCTTGATGAACGTTCGGCGATCCATGTCAGCCTCCAGTGTTCTTGCGTGTGGTGCGTTTCTCGACGCGCTTTTCGTAGCCTGAGCCCTGAAAGATGGCGTGGACGAAAATTCCGGGCGTGTGAATGCAATTGGGATCGAGCCGGCCGAGTTCGACGAGTTCTTCGACTTCGGCGATGACGAAATCGGCGGCCGTGGCCATGATGGGATTGTAGTTGCGCGCAGTGCGGTGATAGATGAGATTGCCCCAGCGATCGCCCTTCCAGGCCTTGATGAAAGCGAAATCGCCGCGCAATGCGCGCTCGAGGAGAAATTTCCTGCCGTCAAATTCGCGGACCTCTTTGCCTTCGGCGACCATCGTGCCGACGCCGGTGGGCGTGTAAACGCCGGCGAGTCCCGCGCCGCCGCAGCGGATGCGTTCGACGAGCGTGCCCTGGGGATTGAGCTCGACTTCGATTTCACCCGCAAGGACCTGCTGCTCGAAAAGTTTGTTGTCGCCGACGTACGTGGCGATCATTTTTCTGATCTGATGCGTTTGCAGGAGCAGGCCGATGCCGAAATCGGCGGTGCCGGCGTTATTGGAGACGACGGTGAGATTGCGCGTGCCTTTGCGGTGAACGGCAGCGATGAGATTTTCGGGAATGCCACACAGGCCGAAGCCGCCCATGAGGATCGTGGCGCCGTCCTTCAGATTGGCGATGGCGGTATCGGCGTTGAGGACGCGTTTATCCATTTTCGTTGATGCCGTCGAAACCCGGGGCCCAGCCCCGGAGCGAGTGAACCAAGCACCCTCGCACGGGGCATGAGTCTACTGCAAGTCATGGAGGATTTTATAGAGTTCGGCGGCGGAGGAGAACTCGCCTTCGAGCTCGCGGGTGCGGAGGATCGTGCGGAGGTTTTCGATGGCCTGGGACATGCGATCGAGGGCGCGGTCAATGTTGTCGGCGTTGGTGAGGACGATGTCGCGCCAGACCGAATAGGGGCTGGCGGCGAGGCGCAGGGCGTCGCGGAGGCCGCGCCCGGCGAGCGTGAGCGGAAGACCGGATTCATCCGTGGCGTCGCGAACGACGCCGGCGAGCGCCACCGAAATCAGTTGCGGAAGATGCGAGACGAAGGCCGCGGCGCGGTCGTGCGATGCGGCATCGAGCCAAACGGGCTGGGCGCCGAGTTTACGAATGAGGGCGACGAAGGCTTCGACGCGCAGGTCGGCTGTTTCTCCTCCTTCGCGCGAGGACGGGCGAATGAGAGCGTAGCGCGCGCCGCGGAACAATGCGGCGTCCGCGGCGGCTATGCCGGAGACTTCCTTGCCGGCCATGGGATGCCCGCCGAGAAAGAGCGCGCCTTTCTGGAACCATCCGGCGGCGCGGGCGCAGATGGCGCGCTTGGAGCTGGCGGCGTCCGTGACGAGAGCGCGGGCCGCGGCTGTGCGAGCAATCTGCGGGAGCAATTCGAGCGCCGCGCCGACGGGCAGGGCGATGTAGACGAGATCGGCTCCGGCAACGGCGCGGGCGAGATTCGTGTCGGCTATGTCGATGGCGCCGCGCTTGCGAGCCTGGCGCAGCACTTCGGGCTTGTCCCAGCCGACGACGCGCGGGCGCGGACGGAGTTTGCGCAAGGCGAGCGCGAACGAGCCGCCGACGAGGCCGGCGCCGAGTACCGCGACGCGTTTGAAGCGAACGGTCATGGCTCAGGCCACGCGGCGCCCCACGGCGGGAGCGATGATGCGCAGCTCGGCCATCAGCTGGACGAACTGGTCCGCGTAAAGCGACTGCGCGCCATCGGAAAGTGCGTGCTCGGGATCGTTGTGGACTTCGATGAGAAGTCCATCGGCTCCGGCGGCGACGGCGGCGCGCGCCATGGGCGCGACTTTATCGCGGCGGCCGGTGCCGTGCGAAGGGTCGGCGATGATGGGCAAGTGGGAAAGTTTCTTGATGACGGGAATGGCGGCGATGTCCAGCGTGTTGCGCGTGGAGGTTTCGAAGGTGCGAATGCCGCGCTCGCAGAGGACAACGTTGTAATTGCCTCCGACCAAAATGTATTCGGCGGAGAGGAGCAACTCCTCGATCGTGGCGGACATGCCGCGCTTGAGCAGCACGGGCTTCTGGAGTTCGCCGAGCGCGCGGAGGAGATGATAGTTCTGCATGTTGCGAGCGCCGACCTGGAGCATGTCCACGTAGGGGAGCATGAGCTGGATCTGCGAGGGATCCATGACTTCGCTGACGACGCCGAGGCCGTTGCGATCGGCGGCTTCGCGCAGCAGCTTGAGTCCCCGCTCGCCGAGACCCTGAAACGCATAGGGGGAACTGCGTGGTTTGAAGGCGCCGCCGCGGAGGAGTTTCGCTCCACCCTTCGCGACGCGCTCGGCGATTAAATTGATTTGCTCGGGCGTTTCAACGGCGCACGGGCCGGCCATGACGACGACCTCGGGTCCGCCGACGCGCACGCCCTTGCTGACTTCGACGACGGTGCCGGCGGGGCGAAACGCGCGGCTGGCGAGTTTGTAGGGCTGAGTGATCCGCACGACTTCGCGGACGCCGTCGAGCAATTCGATATCGCGCGTATCGAAATCGGAGCGGACGCCGACGGCTCCGAGAACCGTGTGCGATTCGCCGGTCGAACGATGAATGTCAAAACCCATCGCGACGAGCCGGTCAATGACGTGCTGGATCTGCGCCTCGGTGGCTCCTTCTTGCATGACGACAACCATGTTCGGAATCCTTTCTATTCTCTTGCTGCGATCACGATGCGGGGGCGGCGCCGCCCGCAAAAAGCTCATTCCTTTTCATGTTCGTGCATACTGACGCGCTCGACGGAACGCGCTTCGTCCAAGATGCGCTCGAAGAGGCGGCGAATGGCCGCTTCGGAGAGCGGGCCGCGATTGGCGCGCTCGGCGGCGTCAAGAACCTCGCGCTCGCGCTCGGGCTGATAGAGCGGCTGGCCGGTCGCGCTCTTGATCTTTCCGATTTCGAGCGCGCACTGCGAGCGTTCGTTGAGCAATTCCACGAGCTTGCGGTCGATTTCATCGATTCTGCTGCGCCAATCGTCGATGCTCTTCATGCGTTTTGTCTCCGCCGGCTCATCCCTTCGAGCGCGGCTGCCTTCAACAGATGAACGCGGTCGGCCAGGGCGCGGGCTGCGCCTTCGACCGATTGCGCGCGCTCGATTTCCGCCACGAGCGCCGAACCGACTACCGCGGCATCCACCAAGCCGCCCAGCAAGGATACATGGCCCGGAAGCGAAATGCCGAAGCCGACGGCGATCGGCAGTTTCGTGATGCGGCGCGCGCGGCGGACAAAATTCGGCAGATCGTCCGGCAGCGTGTCTTTCGCGCCGGTGACGCCGGTGCGCGAAATCAAATAGAGGAAGCCGCTTGAGGCTTGCGCGATTTTTTCGAGGCGCGCGTCCGGCGAAGTGGGCGCGGCGAGAAAGATCGTGTCGAGCGAACGCGCGTGCATCGCGGCGCGGTAATCGCCGGCTTCCTCCGGAGTCAGATCCGTGGCGAGGACGCCGTCGGCGCCGGCGGACGCGGCTTCCGTTGCGAAGCGCTCCAGGCCGCGCTGGAGGATTGGATTGTAGTAGCTGAACAGAACGAGCGGCACATCGGACTTGGCGCGGACCGAGCGAACGACGTCGAACACGCCCGCGAGCGTCGTGCCGGCGCGCAGGGCGCGTTCGCTGGCGCGCTGAATCGTCGGGCCGTCGGCGACCGGATCGCTGAATGGGACGCCGAGTTCGACGACGTCGGCACCGGCTTCAGCGAGGGCGAGGACGAACGATGCAGTCGCAGTGAGAGATGGATCCCCGGCGGTGATGTAGGCGACAAGGCCCATTTCGCCGGATTCGCGCAGGCGCTCGAAGCGAGTTGTGATTCGCGTGGTCATTGAACGAAGGCGCTCAGAGATAGCGCGCCAGGATTTCCATGTCCTTATCGCCGCGGCCGGAAAGATTCAGAATGACGAGCTGATCACGCTTCATGCGCGGCGCGCGAGCGGCGAGTTCCGCAATTGCATGCGCGGATTCGAGCGCCGGGATGATTCCCTCGATGCGCGCGAGAAGGCGCGCCGCTTGTACCGCGGCGTCGTCGCCGACGGCGGTGTATTCGGCACGATGTTGGTCCGCGAGCCAGGCATGCTCGGGGCCGACGGCCGGATAATCGAGACCGGCGGAGACGGAATGCGTTGTGGCGACCTGGCCCTCCTCGGATTGCAAGAGATACGTGAACGTGCCCTGCAAGACGCCCGGCCGCGCGCCGGTGAATCCCTCGGCGGCAGCGAGGCGCGCGGCGTGTTCGCCGAGAGTTGTGCCGCGCCCGCCCGCTTCGACGCCGAGCATGCGGACGGAGGCGTCGCCAAGAAAGTCGGCGAAGAGGCCGATTGCGTTCGAGCCGCCGCCGACGCAGGCGACGAGCAAATCGGGAAGGCGGCGTTCGGCTTTGAGGATCTGCGCGCGCGCTTCGCGTCCGATGACGCGCTGGAAATCACGCACGATCATGGGATACGGATGCGCGCCGAGGACGGAGCCGAGCAGATAGTGCGTCGTGCGGACGTTGGTGACCCAGTCGCGCATGGCTTCGTTGATGGCGTCTTTGAGCGTGCGGCTGCCGGCATCGACGCCAACGACTTCGGCGCCGAGCATGCGCATGCGCAGGACGTTGAGGCGCTGGCGCTCCATGTCTTCGGTGCCCATGTAGACGACGCATTCGAGGCCGAGGCGCGCGGCCACGGTGGCGCTGGCGACGCCGTGCTGGCCCGCGCCGGTTTCCGCGACGATGCGGCGCTTGCCCATGCGGACGGCGAGGAGTCCCTGGCCGAGGCAGTTATTGATTTTGTGCGCGCCGGTGTGCAGGAGATCTTCGCGCTTAAGGTAAATGCGCGGTCCGCCGAGATGGGCCGTGAGCCGCTCGGCGAACTGCAGCGGCGTCGGACGCCCGGCGAAATTTCGGAGCAGGTCGTCGAGTTCCCGCTGGAAGGAAGCGTCGGCGCGCGCTGCGGCGTAGGCGCGCTCGAGTTCCTCGAGCGGGGCGACAAGCGTTTCGGGAACGAAGCGGCCGCCGTAGGGGCCGAAGCGGCCGCGCGCGTCGGGCCAAATTTGTGGCGCTGTGGTCATCGATTGTCTTGCGCTCCTATGCGCTCATCCGTTTCTTTTTGTTTCGCGTTCGTTCCGCCGCAATGCGTCCAGACGAACAAAAGGGCCGCGACCCGTCTCTGGAATCGCGGCCCGTCTGGGAATCTTGCTCGGCTTCAGTCTCTTACTAGCTCACCTCAACCGCGCGCAGCCCAGCCGGTCCGCTTCTCCAATACCAATAGGAGAAGCGGTAGCTAAAGGCGTAGTTAGGTTCGAGTTTCATGATACACAGCCGAAACTCGGAGTTTATGAGTGGCCCGCGCGGCTGTCAATCTACTTTTTGTCGGCGTGGGGAAGCGAACCCCGCGCGGCTTCGAGGACGGCGTCGAAGAAGGCGCGCATGCGGGCCGGGTCCTTCTTGCCGGGGCGGGATTCGGTGCCGCTGCAGGCGTCCACCGCAAACGGCCGGGCCGCGAGAATCGCTTCCTTCACGTTTTCCGCATGCAAACCGCCAGCGAGCACAATGCGGCCATAGCGGTTCGCGCGGCGTGCGAAATCCCAATCCATGGTCTTACCGGTGCCGCCATAGAGGCCTCGGCGATGGCCATCGAGGAGATGAGCCCAATCGAAGGGATAACGGCCGAGCGAGGCGATGCGGAATTCTGGAGAAACGCGAAAGGCCTTGATGACTTTGTGCGCGCGGGAGAGAACGCGCACGTCGTCCACGGACTCGTCACCATGCAATTGCACGGCTTTGAGGCGAATCGCGCGCGCGAGCGCGTCCACGGCTTCCGGCGACCAGTTGACGAACACGCCGACCGGAACGACGCACGCCGGCAAGCGGCGAATGATGCTCCACGCAGCGGCGGGCGAAAGAACACGCGGGCTCGCGGGATGAAAATTGAAGCCGAGCATCTGCGCGCCGAGATCCACGGCGAGCCGGGCGTCCGGCCAATTGGTGATGCCGCAAATTTTTACGCGGACCATAATGACGTCATCCCGCAGAGGGCCTCAAAAGTTCGCTAAGCGCGCGGGCGGAATCGGGCTGGGTCATCAGGTGCTCGCCAACCAGGAACGCATCGAAGCCGGCCGCGCGCAATCTTTGCAAGTCTTCGTACGAACGAAGGCCGGATTCGGCGACGGCGATGCGATCGTCGGGAATGAGTTCGATCAACTCGAATGAAGTTTCCACGCGCACTTCCAGCGTGCGCAGATCGCGATTGTTCACGCCAATCACGCGCGCACCGGCTTCGAGCGCGCGATCCAGCTCTGCGCGGGAATGAATCTCGACGAGCGCCTCCATGCCCAATTCGCGACCGAGGGCCAGGAAATCGCGCAAGGCGTCTTGCGTGAGTGCGGCCACGATCAAGAGAAACGAATCGGCGTTTGTGGCGCGCGATTCCCAGATTTGCCACGGATCGACGATGAAATCCTTGCGCAAGACCGGCAACGCCACGCGCTTGCGCGCCTGCCGCATGTAATTCAAATCGCCCTGAAAGAATTCCTCTTCGGTGAGGACGGAAAGCGCCACGGCGCCTGCCTGCTCGAATTGCGCCGCGAGAGTTGCCGGGTCGAAATCGGAGCGCAGTACGCCGCGGGACGGAGATGCCTTTTTCAGTTCGGCGATAATGTTCAGGCCGTCGCGCGTGAGTGCAGCGGGGAAATCACGGACGGGTTCCGCCTTCTCGATTCCCATGCGAAGAACCGCTAGCGGCAACACGCGCTGCCGGTGCGCAACCGAAGCGCGGCGCGCTTCGACGATGCGGTCCAGCACATTGCCCGATTTGGTTTCCGGCACCATGCCCGTGACACCAGCCGAATCATCAGTTGAGTGCGAAGTTTTCCATGCTATGCCCTGACCTGTGCGAAGTCAATTTGCGGGTCCAATGGCACGGTGCGTGTAGCGACGGGGTGGCGGCGGTGTCCGTTTCCGCGACACGCCAATCCCAATAGCGGGCAGAATGGCCGCCCCTGCCGGGAAAACTCCAGCTAACAGATTGGCAATACAACACTTATAATGCTCCCGCACGGCACGGTGCGTGCGGCGTAGTTTGTCTGCGGAGCATTCTCATGGACATTGCACGGCCCGAGATCGCGAGAGCAAAAAAAGTGCGCCGGGCCATGTATGGCGGGATCGCGGTCCTCGTCTTGATCGTTGTCACGCTGGGGCTATCGCGACTGAAACCCGCCGCGCCGACGGTGGATCGCTCGACGGTGTGGAGCGGGACGGTCACGCGCGGCAACATGCTGCGGGAAGTGCGCGGGCTGGGAACGCTCGTTCCCGAGGACATCCGCTGGATTCCAGCGCAGTCCAGCGCGAGAGTGGACCGCATCATTTTGCGCTCGGGCGCGACGGTGAAGCCGGATTCGATCATTCTCGAGCTCTCCGATCCGCAACTTCAGGACGACACGCTCACCGCGCAACTCACGTACAAGGAAGCGCAAGCCGATTACGACAACCTGAAGGTCCAGCTCGATAGCCAGTTGATGGGGTTGAAGGAGGTCAACGCGGGAATCGAAGGGCAATACGACCAGGACCGCCTGCAAGCGCAAACGGACCGCCAACTGGCGGACCAGGGGCTGAAGGCACAAGTGCTCGCGCAGCAGTCGCAAATGAAAGCGGACCAGGAAGAGATTCAGCTTAAGCTCGACAAGGAAAAGCTTGCCATTCAAGCCGACGCGAACAAGGCGCAGCTCGAATCGCAAGCCGCGAAGGTGGATTCCGCGCGGGCGCTCTATAACTTGAAGAAGAGCCAGGTCGACGCTCTTCACGTGCGCGCGGGAATCAACGGCGTGCTGCAGGATGTCCCCGTGGACGCTGGGCAGCAGGTGACGCCCGGCACGAACCTTTGCCGCGTGGCGGACCCCACGCATTTGAAGGCGACGATTCAAGTGGCGGAAACGCAGGCAAAAGACGTGTTACCCGGCCAGAAAGCTTCGATTGACACGCGCAACGGAATCGTTGCCGGCCACGTGACGCGAGTCGCGGGGAACGTCGTGAACGGCACGGTCGACGTGGACGTCACGCTCGATGCGGCGCTGCCTCAGGGCGCCCGGCCCGATCTCAGCGTGGACGGCACGATTGAAATCGAGAATCTGCAGAACGTGCTCTATGTCGGCTTGCCCGTGCACGGCGAGCCGAACAGCACCGTCGGCCTGTTCAAGCTAGTGGACGACGGCGATGAAGCGCAGCGAACGGCCGTGAAATTGGGCCGCGCGTCGGTTACGACCATCGAGGTCCTGGACGGCCTGCGCGAAGGCGATCAAGTGATTCTCTCGGACATGTCCGCGTATGACAACGTGGACCGGATCAAACTGAAGTAGAAAGTGACCGCTGCGCGGGCAGCGGCCGGAACAGACACGCGGGAACAGATTCAGGGCGCGGAGCGTATATCAAGAGAGTCGCAACCAAACCTAAGGAGAGGCCATGGAAGCATCCAGCGACGTCCTCATTCATCTGGAAGGCGTGAAGAAGATCTTTTACACCGACGAAGTGGAGACGCACGCGCTCTCGGGCATTCACCTCGAGATCAAGAAGGGCGAATACATTTCCATTGCCGGCCCCTCCGGCTGCGGCAAATCCACGCTGCTTTCCATCCTTGGGCTTCTCGACTCGCCCAGCGATGGCGAGTACACGCTGAACGGCAAGGCGGCGGCGCGGCTCACTCTTTCCGAGCGCACACGAATCCGCAACCGCGAGATCGGCTTCATCTTTCAGGCGTTCAACCTGATCGGCGACCTCACGGTGTATGAAAACGTCGAGCTGCCGCTCACCTATCGCGGCATGGGCTCGGGCGAGCGCAAGCAGCGCGTGCAGCAAGCGCTCGAAAAGGTCGGCATGGCGCACCGGATGAAGCACTATCCTTCGCAGCTTTCCGGAGGCCAGCAGCAGCGCGTCGCCGTGGCGCGAGCGCTGGTCGGCGAACCTTCGATTCTTCTGGCGGATGAGCCCACCGGCAACCTCGACTCGAAAAATGGCGAGGCCGTGATGGACCTTCTGCGCGAATTGAACCGCCAGGGCTCGACACTTTGCATGGTGACGCACGATCCGCGCTACGCGAGGTTTGCGGACCGCAACATTCATTTGTTCGACGGCCGCATCGTGGACGAAAACTTCGAGGAGTCGGAGTCGAGCGTCGGCGCGAAATAAGTCCCGACTGATATTCCGAAAACCACGGGCCACGGGTCGCGAATCGCGGCTCACGAATCGCGGAGTTTGTATGGACACTCTCTGGCAGGACATCAAATTCGGCTTCCGGATGCTCGCGCAAAAACCGGCATTCACCGCGATTGCGCTGCTGACTCTTGCGCTTGGCATCGGCGCGAACACTGCCATTTTTTCCGTGGTCAACGCCGTCCTGCTCAATCCCCTGCCCTACGCGCAATCAGATCAACTGATGTCCCTTTGTACGAAAGGGCCCAATTTCGATTGCAGCTCCGTCTCCTACCCAAATTTCGTCGACTGGCAGCGCGAGAATCGGGATTTCCAGGCCCTTGCTGCCTACCGCGGGGACGACTTCAATCTTACCGGCCAGGGTGAAGCGGAACGTTTGCGCGGCGAAATGATTTCAGCGGATTTCTTTTCCATCCTCGGAATCAAGCCAGCGCTCGGCCGGTTGCTGAACGCCGGCGACGATCACATCGGGGCGGAACCCGTCGTTCTGATCAGCGCTGGATTCTGGAAGAGAAAGTTTGGATCGTCGCCTGACGTCATCGGCAAGACGATGACTTTGAACGGAGCCAATTACTCCATCATCGGCGTGATTCCGCCCGGTTTTCATTTCGGCCGCGCGAACGACATCTGGGTGCCGATCGGACAGTGGAATGACCCGACCTTTCACGACCGGAGGGCTTCTCTCGGCATGAGAGTGGTCGGACGGCTGAAGCCCGGCGTGACTCTGCCCCAGGCGAGCGCGGACATGGACACGATCGGCCGAGGGCTCGCCGCATCATTCCCTGAGGCCGACGCGGGCTCCAGCGTCACCGTGCGGTCGCTGAAAGACAGAATCGTCGGAAACACCGGCCGGTTTCTGTATGTTCTCCTGGGCGCGGTCGCTTTCGTGCTGCTGATTGCATGCGCGAACGTTGCGAACCTGCTGCTCGCGCGCGCCATCGGCCGGTCGCGCGAGTTTGCCATCCGCTCAGCATTGGGCGCGGGGCGCGCTCGCGTGATTCGCCAGCTTTTGACGGAAAGCGTCTTGCTCTCGGCCGCGGGCGGAGCGCTCGGCCTTTTGATCTCGGCCTGGGGAACGCATGCGGTAATTTCACTTCTCCCCGACGCGCTGCCACGCTCCGAGGAGATCGGGATGGATTCGCGCGTCTTCATTTTCACGGCAATCGTCTCAGTGGCCTGCGGAATCCTGTTTGGCCTGGCGCCAGCATTGAAAATCTCGCGGACGGACTTGCAGGAAACACTCAAGGAAGGCGGACGTGGATCGAGCGGCACGCATCATCGCGTGCAGGGCATCTTTGTGACGGTCGAAGTGGCGATGGCGCTGGTGCTTTTGATCGGCGCGGGCCTCATGCTGCGAAGTCTCGCGCGCCTCTGGAGCGTTGAAACCGGCTTCAATGCCCACAACGTGCTGACCTTCAACGTCGCGCTTGCGCCCGCCGTGGCAGGAAATGCCACTGCGTCTCGAAGCGCGCTGCGGGACTTGCATGACCGGCTCGGCGCGATCAACGGAGTCGAAGCTGTTTCCATGATGGCGGGCTCGCTGCCGATGACGGGCGATTCCGAATTGCCCTTCTGGCGCGAAGGGCAACCCAAGCCCTTATCCTTTAATGCGATGGACATAGCTTTGTTTTACATGGTCGAGCCTGAGTACTTGAAAGCGATGGGCATCCCGCTCGACCGGGGCCGTTTCCTCACCGCACAAGACACCGAGCACGCGCCGTTCGTCGTGGTCATTGATGAAAGCCTGGCCCAAAAATATTTCCCCAACGAAGATCCCATTGGAAAGCGTTTGAATATTGATGTGCTCAACTACCCGGCCGAGATCGTCGGCGTCGTCAAACACGTGACGCACTGGGGCCTCGATAGCGACGCCCACAATCCGATTCAAGCGCAGTTCTATCTGCCGCTCGTTCAGCTTCCGGATCAGTTCATGCCGCTCGTTGTTAACAACGTGACGGTTGTGATGCGGACGCAGGGATCGCCGGACGCCCTGGCGGGAGCGGTCCGCCAAACCGTCGCGCAAGCCAACAGCGATAATGTGGTGTACGACGTGGAGTCGATGGACGGCATCGTGTCCGATTCTCTGGCCGACCGGAGATTCTCGATGGCGCTTCTGGGCGTGTTTGCTGCACTGGCGCTCTTGCTTTCGAGCGTGGGAATTTACGGCGTCATCTCGTACGTCGTCGGGGAGCGCACGCACGAAATCGGAATTCGCATGGCGCTCGGCGCGCAGCAGCAAGACGTCCTGCGGCAAATGCTGCACCACGGAATCAAAATGGCCTATCCGGGGATCGTCGTGGGGTTGGCCGCGGCATTCCTTCTGACGCGCCTGATGGTGAGAATGCTTTACGGCGTCGGCGCGGCGGATCCGCTCACATTCGTAGGCGTCGCGATTCTGCTCTCAGTCGTTGCGCTCGCGGCCTGCTACGTTCCGGCGCGGCGCGCCACGCGCGTCGATCCCATGATCGCACTTCGCTACGAATAGGAGTCTGTAATGGGCGCTCTCTGGCAAGACATCAAATTCGGCGCAAGAATGCTCGCGAGGAATCCGGGCTTTACGCTGATCGCCGTTCTCACGCTCGCGCTTGGAATCGGAGTGAATACGGCGGTCTTCAGCATGGTGAACTATATTCTGCTGCGGCCGATGCCAGTGAGCAATCCTTCGCAGATCATGGTGCTCACTCTCCGCCAGAAGAACGGACCGATCCTGGGTCAATTCTCCGTTCCCGAATTTCGCGACATCCGCGACCAGACAGCCGGCGCATTTTCCGGAACGGTCGGATACATGTTCGGACTCGACGGACTGAGCGTGAACGGTAAGTCCGAACAGATTTCGACCTTCTACGTGACCGGGAATTTCTTCTCCGTGATGGGACTGCAGCCTGCCCTCGGCCGATTTTTCAAGCCATCCGAGGGGGAAGTCGCCGGAGCGGACCCGGTTGTGGTCCTGACTTACTCCTACTGGCAGACGCGATTTGGCGGCGACCCGAATATCATCGGCAGGCCGGCGAGCCTTGACGGGCATCCCGTGACGATTATTGGCGTGGGTCCGAAAGGGTTCAACGGCCTCTTTCCGGTCATTGCGACCCAGGGCTTCCTGCCGCTTGGCTTTGCCCCGGCCGGGAATTATCCGAGCGACCTGATGACCAATCGCGGCAGCCGCATGATCTCTATTCTGGGGCGGCTGCAAGGCGGCGCGAGCTTGAATCAAGCGCAAGCGCAGTTGGCAGTTGTGGCCGAACGGCTCAGAACCCAGTATCCCGACGTGGAAAAGGATTTGAGCCTGCGCGCATACCCCGAGCTTGAATCCAGAGCCCCGTCCGACTCCCCCAACATGCTGAAGATCATCTCGAGCCTCTTCCTGGGGCTCACGGCGATTGTGCTTCTGCTCGCGTGCGTCAACGTCGCCAACCTCCTTCTGGTGCGCGCGACGTCGCGAGCGCGCGAGATGGCGATCCGTGCGGCGCTCGGCGCGCGGCGCGGCCGAATGATCATGCAACTCCTGACGGAGAGCCTTCTGCTCGCGCTTGCGGGCGGTGCGGTGGGCGTCCTCTTCGGCAATTGGGGCAGCTCCGCGCTCAGCTCGCTGGACCTTCAGCTCGATCAGGTTACGCCCATCAATTTCCCGTTCGACTGGCGTGTGTTTGCCTACTCGATGGGCGCCGCAATCGTCACCGGGGTCATTGTCGGAATCGTGCCGGCAATCCGGGCATCGCGGGGCAACCTGAATACCGTGCTGCACGAAGGAGGCCGAGGCGTGGTCGGATCGAAGAGCCGGCTGCGCAGTGCGCTCGTCGTCGTACAAGTTGCAGGCTCGCTGATGCTGCTGATTGTGGCCGCGCTCTTCACGCGGAGTCTCATCCAGGTGCAACATCAAAACTTCGGCTTTGAGCCGCGCCAAGTGCTGGATTTCGGGATGAATCCGGCCGAGATCGGCGACGATGATGCCCAAGGCATTCAGTTCTACAAAACTCTTCTCGATCGAGTGCGAGCGCTGCCCGGCGTGGAATCGGCCAGTCTCGCGAACTCCGCCCCCATGGGTTACCTCTCCAATGCGGACTCCCTCGCGATTGACGGCTACCAATCCCCAGAGGGCGTACCCACTCCGTTCGTGCAATACAACGTTGTTACGCCGGACTACTTCAAGACGTTGCGGATCGCCCTGCGCAGCGGGCGTGAATTCACGGACGCCGACAACTCGACAGCCGCTTACGTGGCCGTCGTGAGCGAAGGGATGGCGCGAAAGTTCTGGCCCAATCAGGACCCGATCGGGCGCGAATTCCGCATCGCAAGCGACATGAAGCACGACGTCCGAATCGTGGGTGTCGCCCAGGACGTCCGAAATCACGGATTCCCCCACGGACTGAGCGGGGCCATCGATCCCTATTTCTACATGCCTTTGCTGCAGCATTACGAAAACAACTCGCTCGAAGTGCTCCAAATCCGAACCGCCGCGCCGCCTCAGGCGATGATGCCGGAGATTCAGCGCCAGATCGAAACACTCGCGCCGGAAATGCCCGTCTTCGACGTGAAACCGTTGACGCGGGCGATCTACACGCTGGACGGCTTGCTGATTTACGAGTTGGGCGCGGGGCTGGCGGCGATTCTCGGGCTGCTGGGACTGGTCTTGGCGGTGGTGGGGGTGTATGGCGTCGTCTCCTATACGGCGAACCAGCAAACGCACGAGATCGGCGTTCGCATGGCGCTTGGAGCGCAACGAGTGGAAATCCTGCGCATGGTGTTCCGCCACGGCATGGGAATCGTCGTCGCCGGAGTTGTGTTGGGGCTGGCAGGCGCGTTTGCCGCGGCTCACGTCGTGGGCAGTTTCCTGGCCGTGAGCGCGATGGATCCGCCGACGTACGTGTCGGTGTCGTTCGCGCTGGCGATCGCCGCGCTCGCAGCGTGCTATGTCCCGGCGCGGCGTGCCACGCGCGTGGACCCGATGGTCGCGCTGCGCTATGAGTGAAATGGGAATCTGCGCAACGCCAGCTGGATTGCATTTCGCCGGCCGCGGCACGGCATTCCGGAGAGACGGGTCACGATAATGGAGCCATTGGTTCAACTGCGAAACCTCGAAAAAGCCTACGACATGGCCGGCGGAAAATACTTCGTATTGCGCCGGATCAATCTTGATATCGCGCAAGGCGAATTCGTCACGATCATGGGGCCTTCCGGCGCGGGCAAATCCACGCTCCTCGCCATCCTCGGAATGCTGGACAGCGCGTGGAGCGGCGAATTCCACTTCGCGGGCCAGCCGGTGCACAAGCTCAACCTGAAGCAGCGCAACGAACTGCACAAACAGTACGTCGGCTTCGTCTTCCAGAGCTATCACCTGATCGACAATCTCACCGTGTTCGAGAATCTCGAGATTCCGCTCTCGTACAAAAACGTTCCGCGCGCCGAACGAGTGAGCAAGGTCTGCGACACGCTCGACCGCTTCCAAATCGTCGGCAAGAAAGATCTGTTCCCGAGCCAACTTTCCGGAGGACAGCAACAGTTGGTCGGGGTAGCGCGCGCCCTCATCATGAATCCAAAAGTGATTCTCGCCGACGAGCCGACCGGCAACCTGCATTCGAGCCAGGGCGAAGAGATCATGAAATTGTTCAAGCGCCTGAACGACGAAGGCACAACCATCGTCCAGGTGACGCATTCCGAGAAGAATGCCGCCTACGGCGACCGCATCATCAATCTGAGAGACGGCTGGGTCGTGGACGGCCGCTAGGTTCCTTCGCGATCTCCCTTCTTCGGTCAGTCCTGCGCGTTTCTTTCGCGGTTTGCTACGAGTAATCCTCCTTACTGATATCTGCGGCGTGAGCTGCACAGCGTAGCCTTGGCGCGGCGCGGACGATGCTTCCGGAAATCCGGGCTGCTTGACGCGGGCGCTGAAACGCCGGCCTCCTAAAGAGGAATGCGGATGGGCGGAGGCAAGCTCCGCCCCTACGGGCAGAGGACGAAGCACACGCAGATGTGCCTATGCCACCGAGACGGAGGGTTGCGCATCTGTGGAGACGACGGGGAACGTTTGGGGGGCGGGGGGCGTTGAATGAGAGAGCGGCTGGGCGGCGCTTCTCAGGAGGCGCTGGGCGAGTTAGGATGAGCGCCGGCCGTGAACATCTCGAACATGCGACCTGCTAACCCAAGCGCGCCACGCGTGTTGATTGCGGACGATTTGCCGGACGTTCGCGAGGCATTGCGTCTGCTGTTGAAAGGTGAAGGATTCGAGACGCAAGCGGCGTCTTCGCCGGCCGAACTCATTGCGGCGCTCGAAGTGCGCGAATTCGACGCGATCCTGATGGACTTGAATTACGCGCGCGATACGACTTCGGGCCAGGAGGGCCTCGACCTGCTCGGGCGCATCCAGGCGATGGACAGCGCGTTGCCCGTGATCGTGATGACGGCGTGGGGCAGCGTCGAACTGGCCGTCGAAGCGATGCGGCGCGGGGCGCGCGATTTCATCCAGAAGCCGTGGGAAAACGCGCGACTGCTTTCGATCCTGCGAACGCAGATCGAGTTGCGTCAGGCGCTGCGGCGCGAAACCCGGCTGGAAGCGGAAAACCGCCTGCTGCGCGCGGAGCGGCGTCCGACACTGATCGCGGAGGCGCCCGCGATGCAGCCCGTGCTGGAACTCATCGCGCGAATCGGCCCGTCGGACGCGAATGTGCTGATCACGGGCGAGCACGGAACGGGCAAGGAAGTGGTGGCGCAGACGTTGCACGCGCTCTCGGCGCGGGCGACGAAGCCGATGGTGGCGGTGAACGCCGCCGGGTTCTCCGAAGGCGTATTCGAGAGCGAACTATTCGGGCACGTTCGCGGCGCGTTTACGGACGCGCGGACGGACCGCGTGGGCCGATTCGAGTTGGCCGAGGGAGGCACGCTCTTTCTGGACGAAATCGCCAACATTCCGCTGAACCTGCAAGCGAAACTTCTGCGCGTGCTGGAAACAGGCGAGATGGAGCGCGTGGGCTCATCGAGGACGCAGCGCGTGGACGTGCGCTTGCTGGCGGCGACGAACGCGGACGTGCACGCCGAAGTGGCCGCGGGGCGCTTCCGCCAAGATTTGCTGTTTCGACTGAACACAATCGAGATCCAGCTGCCGCCGCTTCGCGAGCGGCGCGAGGACATCCCGCTGCTCGCGGCGCATTTCCTGCGCGCGTACGCACAGAGATATCGCAAGCAGTTGCGCGGGTTCGACGCGGCGGCGCAGCAGGCGCTCAGCGCGCACGCGTGGCCGGGCAACGTGCGCGAACTCGATCACGCGGTCGAACGCGCGGTCCTGCTCGCGCAAGGCGATCAAGTGCGCCCGAGCGATCTCGGCTTGCGCGCGGCCGGGCCGGGCAGCGCGGTGCGGATCGAGGAGATGAGCCTCGAAGACGTCGAACGCTACCTCGTGCAACGGACGGTGGCGCGGTTCGACGGCAACGTCAGCCAGGCCGCCAAGGCACTGGGACTTTCGCGAAGCGGGCTGTATCGCCGCATGCAAAAACACAGTCTATGAAGCGGCTCACGTTCGAGCGGCGCGTGCTCCTGCTGGCGCTGGCGGCGGGGCTGCCGGGCTCCGTGGTCGCGCTCGCGCTTCTCTGGACCGGCGACTTCAGCGCGCGGGCGGCGTGGACGATCTCGTTGCTGATCGTGGGCGTGTGGCTCGGATTCGCGTTTGCCCTGCGGCACCGAGTGGCCTTCCCGCTGCAAACTCTCTCCAATATTCTGTCCGCAATCCGCGAAGAAGATTTTTCGATGCGCGCTCGCGGCGCGGGATACGGCGACGCCATGGGGGAAGTGCTGATCGAAGTGAACGCGCTGGGCGAAACGCTGCGCGAGCAGAGGCTTGGTGCGCTCGAAGCATCGGCGCTGCTTCGCAAGGTCATACAGGAAATCGACGTGGCGGTGTTCACGTTCGACGAGAACAACCGCCTGCGACTGGTGAATCGCGCGGGCGAACGATTGCTGGCCGAGCCTTCCGAACGGCTGCTGGGCGCGACGGCGGAGGATCTCGGGCTGGCCGCGTGCCTGTCAGGCGAATCGGGGCGCACGCTCGACATGAGTTTTCCCGGCGGCGCCGGCCGATGGGACATCCGGCACGGGAGCTTTCGCGAAGGAGGATTGCCGCACCGGTTGCTCGTGCTGAGCGACTTGAGCCGCGCGCTTCGCGAAGAAGAAAGGCAAGCGTGGCAAAGATTGATTCGTGTGATCGGACACGAATTGAACAATTCGCTTGCGCCGATTCAATCCGTGGCCGAGAGCCTGGAAAGCAGTCTGATACGGGCCGCAGGGGCTTCGCGTGGAAGCGAGTTCACGGGGATGAGCGCGGAGTCGGCCGACGATATGAAGAAAGGGCTCGGCGTAATTCGCGCGCGAACGGAGGCGCTCGGCCGGTTCATGGCAGCTTACGCGCAACTGGCGCGGCTGCCACAGCCGAATCTGGGCCCGGTGGAAGTGTCCGTGTGGGTTCATCGCGTGGCAGGTCTCGAAACGCGTCTGACGGTGAACGTGGTGGAAGGACCGCAAGTGAAAATTTCCGCCGATGGCGATCAACTCGAACACCTGCTGATCAATCTGGTTCACAACGCCGCTGACGCGGCGCTGGAAACCGGAGGCGGCGTGCGCGTCGGATGGGAACGGGGAAGACGCCAACTTACGGTCTGGGTGGAAGACGATGGACTCGGGCTTTCCAACACGGCGAACTTGTTCGTTCCCTTCTTCACGACGAAGCAAGGCGGATCGGGCATTGGCCTGGTGCTTTCGCGGCAAATTGCCGAAGCTCACGGCGGAAACCTCACGCTCGAGAACCGTCGAATAGGACGCGGGTGCGTCGCGAAATTGCGGCTACCGCTGGCGGCAACCGCGGATGGGGCGCGCTAAACGTTCCTGGACCTCGTGGACAATTCTTGTGAAACCGGACGAGCGGCTGCGAATCCTGGAAGAAGAAATTGTGGCGTGCCGGAAGTGTCCGCGGCTGGTGCGGTATCGCGAGGAGGTCGCGCGGGTGAAGCGCCGCGCCTATCGCGATTGGAGCTATTGGGGACGGCCCGTGCCGGGATTCGGCGACGCTCGCGCCGAGCTCGTGATTCTTGGCCTCGCACCCGCCGCGCACGGAGCCAACCGGACGGGCCGCGTCTTCACAGGCGATCGTTCGGGAGAGTTTCTCTATCGCGCGCTACATCGAGCGGAATTCGCAAACCAGCCCGAATCCACACGGCGAGACGACGGTCTGCAATTGCGGAACGCTTTCATCTCGGCGACGATTCGTTGCGCGCCGCCCGCGAACAAGCCCCTACCGGCGGAAATCGAGAACTGTGCGGCGTACCTTGAGGCGGAACTCGATCTTATCCGCCCGCGCGCCGTGCTGGCGCTGGGGAGAATTGCATTCGACGCGTACTTGCGCATCCTGCGCAAGCGAGGGCAAATCCAGCGTCTTTCGGCATATCGTTTCGCGCACGGCGCGCGGTTCGTGCTTCCTGCTCCTCTCCCGCAACTATTCGCGTCTTATCACCCGAGCCAGCAGAACACGCAAACGGGACGGTTGACGGCGGCAATGTTTGGGAACGTGCTCAGGCAAATTCGGAAAGCTCTGGGGACCTAGAAGAGAAAGCCGTCCACTTCAATTTTTGCCTTCGTGTGTGACGATGTGGACATCCACTGAAGGGGCATCGCGCAAGAAGCGATTCACGGCGGTGAGATAAAAATAACGGCGCAGGCCCTTGCTGGCAGTGCGGCCGAAAATGACTTGCGTGATGTGTTTGTCGCGGACCACGCTGGCTACGGACTCGGCGACGTTCTTTCCGAGGACGCGCACGACCTGCGCCCCCAAATCGTGGGCAAACTGAACGTTTGCTTCGAGGGTTCTTTGGTCCCGCGGGTTATCGTCGGCGCCCCTGTCCACATAGATCACGTAGAACTCGGCGTCCAGCCGCCGGGCCATGCGGGCGGCGCGAGCGACGAGGTACTGCGCCGCGGGATTCGAGCTGATGCAGACGGCGAGGCGCTCGCGAACGGCCCAATTGTCATCGATGTCCTTCGCAGCCATGTAGGACTCGAGGCTGCGGTCAACGTGTTCGGCGACCTGACGAAGCGCAAGCTCGCGGAGAGCGATGAGATTCCCGCTGCGAAAGAAATTGGTGAGGGCCTGATTGACCTTCTCGGCGCTATAAACGTCGCCCCGGCGCAGACGATTCTGCAGCGCTTCGGGTGTGAGGTCCACCATGACGGTTTCGTTGGCGAGGAGAGGAACCCAATCGGGGACCGTCTCGCGGACGGTGATTCCGGTGATGGTGTGGACGGTCGGAGCGATGCTCTCCATGTGCTGAATGTTCATGGTGGAAATGACGTCGATCTTCGCCGCGAGGATCTCCTGCAGGTCTTCGTAGCGCTTGCGATGTTTGCTGCCGGGAATGTTGGTGTGGGCGAGTTCGTCCATCAAGACAACTTGCGGACGCCGGGCAATGACGGCGTCCACGTCCATCTCCTCGAAGGTCGTGCCCTTGTACTCCAATTGACGGCGGGGAACGGTTTCGAGCTGCGCAGCCAATTCCTTGATTCCGGCGCGGCCGTGCGTTTCGACAAACCCGATGACGACGTCTTCGCCGCGAGTGTGACGCCGAATTCCTTCACTCAGCATGGCGTAGGTCTTGCCGACTCCCGGCGCGTAACCCAGGAAAAGCTTGAACGCGCCCTTCGTTTTTTCGGGCGGGGAGACGACCTCGAGCCACTCTTCGGGACGCTTGGGCATCAGCTTGGTATCCGCGGCAGATAGGCTACAATGTCCACGTGAATTGGCGCTTATTGAATCGCGCGCTGCGCTTCCTTGCCGCTCTGGTCATCGTGCTGGCCATTACCTATTTTTTTCGCAGGGTGCTCCCGGCCAACCACACGACCATTGCGCTCTTTTACCTCCTGGCAATTCTAGCAGTTTCAGCGGCATGGGGTTTTGCAGTTTCCGCATTTATGTCCGTGGCTGCAATGCTGGCTCTCAACTATTACTTTCTTCCGCCGGTGGGAACGTATACGGTCGCCGAGCGTCAGAACTGGGTTGCGCTGTTCGCCTTCCTTGTGACGTCTTTGACCGCGAGCCAACTCTCAGAGCGGATGAAGCGGCAGGCGGAAGAAGCCCAGCGGCGGCGCGAAGAAGCCGAGCGCCTCTATACGTTCAGTCAAAGGATGCTTGTCGCAGGAAACGTGATCACACTGCTGAACGCCATTCCGAACCACATCGTCGAGACCTTCGGAATGGGGGCGGCGGCGCTCTACTTGGAGAACAAACAAAAATTTTACCGCTCGGGCGGCGGCGTCAGCCTCGACGAAGAGGAGATGCGGCGTGTGACGCATAGGGAGGAGCCGATTTTCGACACGCGCCGCAGCCTGTATTTTGTGCCGGTCCGGATGGGGACGCGCCCCATCGGGAGCCTGGGCATGTCCGGGCGGGCGCTGTCGCGGGAAACGCTGGAGGGGCTCGGGACGATGGTCGCGATTGCCGTCGAGAGGGCGCGTGCGGTCGAGGAACTCGGCAAGACGGAAGCGACGCGCGAGGGAGAGCGGCTGAAATCCGCTCTGCTCGATTCCATCACGCACGATTTTCGGACGCCGCTCACGTCCATCAAAGCTTCGGTCACGAGCCTGCTTTCGACTTCCACACGCGAAGGGCAGAACGCGAACGAGTTGCTGACCGTAATCGATGAGGAGTGCGATCGCCTCAATCGTCTGGTCGGCGACGCCGCGGAAATGGCGCGGCTCGACGCCGGAGAATTTGAATTGAAACGCGGGCCACAAGAGCTGAAGGAAATCATTTCCGCCGCGCTGGAGCAATACAAAGGGCCGCTGGGACAACGCGAGGTGCGCGTGGAATTGCCCGCGGACCTGCCGCCCGTGAATGCCGATTTCGCCCGGATCAAGGACGTGCTCGTCCGTCTGATCGAGAACGCCGACTCTTATTCACCCAAAGGGACGCCGATTACGATTGGCGCGGAGGCAAACAAGGAGTTCGTCACGGTATCCGTCGCCGACCAGGGCCCGGGAATCGAAGAAATGGAGATGGGCCTGATTTTCGACAAGTTCTACCGCGGCCGCAATCAGCGGTACCTTGTTCAGGGAACGGGAATGGGCCTGCCGATCGCAAAGGCCATCATCGAAGCTCATGGAGGAACGATCGGCGTCACGAGCCAAATCGGCCGCGGCTCCGTGTTTTCCTTTACACTGCCAATCGAGAGGGAGTGAGTGCCGCTCGCATGAAGTCTTTTACGATTCTCGTGGTGGACGACGAACCGCAAATCCGCCGCGTCTTGCGCGCGACGCTGGCCGCGGACGGATACTCGATCGTCGAGGCGCTCAACGGAACCGAGGCGCTCGAAAAGCTTCGCAGCGAAAAGCCCGATCTCGTCCTGCTGGACATGAACCTGCCGGGGATGGACGGGCTGGAAACGTGCCGCGAAATCCGCTCGGGCTCGGAGGTGCCGATCCTGATGCTGACGGTGCGAAATGCGGAGCGAGACAAAGTTCGCGCGCTCGATGCCGGCGCGGACGACTACGTGGTCAAACCGTTCGGGATTCAAGAACTCCTGGCGCGCATCCGTGCTGCGCTTCGCCGGACCTTGCCGGACGAGGAAAGCATCTCTGTTACGTCCAGGGAATTCCACCTGGACTTCAGCGCGCGCGATTTCTCCGTTCGCGGAAAGGCGATCCATTTGACACCGAAGGAAAGCGAAGTCCTCCGGGAACTCGTGCGGAATCACGGCAAGCCCATTTCGCACAGAAGACTGCTGCAGGCGGTGTGGGGTCCCGACTACGGAGAACAGACCGAGTATCTGCGCGTTGTGATCAACCAGCTTCGCAAGAAAATCGAGACTGATCCCTCGCGGCCGAAGTTTCTCTTGACGGAGCCGTGGATCGGGTACCGCTTCGTCCTGCCCCGGGATGCCCGCGCACACGGGGCAGACGCAAGTTCCTCTTAAGCTGGAATTTCCGATTTGGCCCTCTCTCCCCCGCACCCTAATGCTTTTCCTGCGTTCGACACCACGAACTTGCCACCAGAGCAGGCCCCCAGCGAGGCCGATTGGGACGTGGCTCAGCCCCGGCACGGTCGGGGAGAAAATGACTTGGGTGTTTTGGAACTGATGTGAGGCGCATGCGGCCCCGGCGTAATCGGGGCCGTTTGTGCCCTGGAAGAAACTGTCATCCTCGAATACAACCGCTAATGGCCAGGGTGTCCGCCTCCACCACCACCCCCTCCACCACCACCGCCACCTCGGCCGCCACCGCCGCCACCACCACCTCCGCCGCCACCACCTCCGCCTCCTCGGCCGCCACCACCGCCACCACCTCCGCCACCACCACGGCCGCCTCCTCCTCCGCCGCCGCTCCGGCCACCACCACCGCTGTAGCCGCCGCCTCCGCGACCACCGCCTCCGCCACCGCCGCGACCACCACCGCCGCTGTAGCCGCCACCTCCCCCACCAGACGGGCCGCCTGAATATCCGCCACGCGCATCGAGGCTGCCCACCACTACAGGCCCGTTCGTCCGCCCAGCAACAGGCACCCCAGGTTGAACAAAATTGCGTGTCTTGTAGTCGAACGTAATCGGGGAACGAGTATTCTGGCCCAGCATGAGGCGCGCTTGAATTTCCGGCCGGTCAGTGTTCGGGAGTTGCGCATACTGCACGGTGCGAAACTCCTTGGGAGCTTCGGTCAAAACCGTGTATTTCTCCGTTGACTTGAAATCCACATGCTCGAAAGGCCCGTTCGACCCCTTCTTTGCCTCAAAGACGCCGTACTTGAGATTCAGCGGCGGCTTGCCCTTCACGTCGCTCGGATGCCGTGGCACATACACGTTCCGGTGGCCCGCGTGCAGCCAGTGGACCGGCGGGTGGTGCCTCTTCTTTCCAACAACAAACGTGTACCGCGTGCCACGTCCCCGCAGATGAACCCAAGCGCCCGAATGGCACAGCGCCCAGGGCCACATTTCCCAGTTCCCGGGCATCGATTCCCCTTCCATGGTCTCTTGCACAACCGTCACTTTTCCAGTGACGGGATCTGTCGCTGTCACGACCTGAACCATGAAAGAAGGACATGTGGGTAGCGGATAGTAGTAGTCCGAAAACTTTGGCTTCGGTTTTGGCTTATTGACAGGAGGGGTCGTTCCAGGGACTGGCGTCGTCCCTTGCTGCTGCGTTTGCGATCCGGCTGCCCCGCTCTGCTGATCGCCCGTCTGCTGGGGCGTGACCTGCATCGCCACGAACTCGAACGATCCGGCTGGTGGAGCTGCATTGCTTGTCGGAACCGTCGGCTGCGCTGCGCTGGGCGGTTGACCCGTATCGGAGGGTTGCGGCGTATCTGGCAGTGGTTTTGGTTCCCAGCATGTTCCGAACGGCGGACAGGGGAAGAATGTTCCTCCGTTGTACAAATCGGTCAAGCCGGGAATGAACGACGGAAGACCGGAAGCCTTCAGCGCCGCGGCCGTGTCTAATTGCCTTTGAATGACCCTCTTTGCCACCCACGCATCCCAATCTGCAGGCGCGCCGCCGGCGGGAGCGGTGGCTCGACCGGGAGTGACATGCCATTGGCCCGATGCCACATACCAATGGCTGGCGTTCGGCTGGCCAGGGTGTTGAAATGTGATCGCAGCACCATCGAGGTAGCTGTCCACTCTCTCCAGCGTAGGCAAAAGAAGTTGCAATTCCTCCGTAAGCGTCGTGACGTTAAACACCTCGTTTGGAATGGGGTGACTTGAGATTGTCGCCGTTCCCATCACCAGCTCCAATTCCGTGGACGGCACTCCATCGGTTGTGGTCAGCGTCTGAAAAAGAAGCACCGAGTTCTCCGCCAGGTACAAGGTAGTGCCGTACTCAAATTCGATTTCCGCGCGGCCGTTGCCGGTCGCCAGACTATAACCTTGCAGAATCGGGAGGTTCGGCACCGCCTGTTCCCAGGGCTTGGTTAGATCCGGGCGCTTGCCGCCGCCGCGGGAGAAACGCACGTCGCCCTGCATGTAGCTCACTCGCACGATCTCTGGATAGGTTTTGGCTTTGGCCGGGGTGGTGGCAAAGGCGGAAAGGAACAACGCGAAAAAGGCATATCTAACGAATGAGTTCAACCCAAGGAGCCTGCCTGAGGACGTCTTCATCGGAGCCCTCCAACTGGGATTAGGGCGCCACTCTTTTGACGTATCTCTTAATTATTCTGTTTCTTAAATTTGCTTCCATGTAAGTGTTCACTTACTTCCAGACGCTCGGGTCATGTCTTGGCGGGCGCACGAAAGGATGCTCAAACCTCTGAGCCGGAGATTCCGATTTGGCTATCTGATGCGCTCAGATTGCGCGCTTCCCCTGCCCTCGCTACAGCGAACTTGCCACCAGAGCGGGACCCAGCGAGGCCAGCAGGGTGAGGAAGTATTGAATGACCGCAGATGAAAATCGACATCTAAAGGTTGATTTGGTGGAGTTCCAATTGGAAATCCGGGCTTAAGATAGGCTCGGCCGAGACCGGAACCAGCGCACGAATTTCTCAAGACCAACGTCCAGCGGCGTTTGCGGCTTGTAGCCCAAGAGTCTTTCCGCACGGGAGATATCGGCCCAAGTGGCCGGGACGTCACCCAACTGCGCAGGCAGGGCCCGGCGAACCGCCTTCCGGCCTGTGGCCTTTTCCAGTTTCAAAATCAGATCGTTCAGTGTGACCGGGTGCGAGTTGCCGAGATTGAAGACCTCAAACCTTGCGCCGTCGCTCGACGGAGGCGAGTATCCGAGCGCCGCAAGAACCCCGGCGACGATATCGTCCACAAAGGTGTAGTCCCTCGCGGTTGAGCCATCTCCGAAAACAGGCACCGGTTCGCCGGATTCCATCAGTGCGGTGAATTTGTGAATGGCGAGGTCCGGCCGCTGCCGCGGTCCATACACCGTGAAAAAGCGCAAGCAGACTGCTTGGAAGCCGTAGAGATGCGCGTATGCGAAGGCGAGCAATTCGCCGGCGAGTTTCGTGGCGGCGTAGGGAGAAATGGGCCGAAGATCCCTTTGATCCTCCGAGAAGGGAACCGGGCTCGAGGCGCCGTAAACCGAGCTCGAAGAACCGTATACAAATTTATCCACGCCGAACTTTCTGGCAAACTCCAAAAGTTGCAGCGTGCCGGAAACATTGACGCGCTCATAGAGCGCAGGCTGTTCGATAGAAGGCCTCACGCCCGCGCGGGCCGCAAGGTGAATCACGGCATTGGGGCGAACGGTCGAGAAGACCTCGCGCAGGCTTGAAGTGTCGCAAATATCCGCAGCGAAGAAGTCGAAAGGGCCCTTGCGGCGAACTTCTTCGAGGTTGGCCTTCTTGCGTGCCGGAGGATAAAAGTCGTCCAGATTGTCCAGAATCGCCAAGGAAATCCCGCGGGAGAGCAAGGCCTCCGCCACGTGAGAGCCGATGAAGCCGGCGCCGCCGGTCAGCAGCACCTTTTGTGGATTCGCGGTCATCAGAGATTCTTCAAAAAGCCATCCGGGCGTGTGCGGGAACCGCCTGCGAAGAAGAGGCGGCCACTTTCCGCTGGCCGGCCCACTGGAGCCACTCGCTCAACACGATCAGCGCCCAGAGCGGGCGAGAGAAATCCTCCTTGCGCTGCCGGTGCTCCTCGAGCATTTCCACGGCCGCTTCGGTGCGAATGCCAGCCGAACCCAGCGCCGGGGAAGCAAGCTGCGAGAGCGCCCAATCGTGGAGCGGCTCGCGCAACCAGCGCGCCAGCGGCACCGAGAGACCGCGCTTGCGGCGATTCACGATCGAAGAAGGAAGGTATCTCGACGCGAATCTCTTGAGGAACACCTTGGTCGTGAAGCCGCGCACACGATCTCTCACACCCAACCGGGCGGCGAACTCCATGACGCGCACGTCCAAGTACGGCGCGCGCAGTTCAATCGCGAAGCGCATGCTTGCCCGGTCGGCTTTCACCAGCAATCCTTCCGCAAGTGAGTTCTCGAGGTCCGCGCGCTGCAAATCATCCAGCATGGCGCCGTGCGGCACCGGGTCCACCCGCCGCGTTTCCACCGTTGGGACGCCGAGCCGATCCAAGATCGCGGGAGAAATCGCCGAAGTCCAAAGCATGTGCCGGGACACGGCATCGAGGCCTTCGCCACGCACGAATCGCTTGAGCAGGAACGACAGCGTGACCTTCTTGTCCGTCGCGGGCCAGCGCTCCACGCCGCGACGAACCAGCGAGCGGACGAAAGCGGGAAAACGGTCGTAACGCGCGGCGAGGCCCGCACCCAGGTAGGTTGGGTAGCCGCCAAAGAGTTCGTCGGCGCCCTCGCCGACCAGCGCAATTTTGACGTCTTCGGCCGCGCGGCGTGAAAGGAGGGCCGTTGGAACCCATGCCGGGTCCGCGAGCGGCTCTCCCGATGAGGCAACAAGTTCGGCCAGAGCCGCCGGAAACACTTCGGGAGTAACATCAACACGATGAAGTTCGAGCCCCAACAGTTTGGCCGCGAACTCCGCGTATCCGCTCTCATCGTACGATGCCTCGAGGAACCGCAGCGCGTAGGAATGAAGCTTGTAGTCCGGGCGCAACTGTCGCAAAACTGAGGCCACCAGAGAGGAATCCACCCCGCCGCTCATGTAAACGCCGTAAGGCACGTCCACATCACTTTGCGACCGGACCGCCTCGCGAAACACCGGGTCGAAATCCTCGGGCTTCGCCGCAGCTTTCTCGGTCGCGGGGGCGGGCGTCCACCGCCAGTAACGGCGCTCGAAAACTCTTTCGCCGCGAATTTCGACGATCTCTCCGGGGCCGACCCTGCGAATGCCTTCAAATGGAGTGAGCGGCGCGGGGAAAAATCCCGCAGCAAGGTATCCGCGCACGGCCTCCGTGTTGATCCTGGCGCCGAGATGAGCGATGGACGCAAGCGCAGCAATTTCAGATGCGAACCATGTTTTGCCGGAGGAATGAAAATGCAAGGGGCGTTCTCCGGCGCGATCGCGCGCCAGGATAAGGAGTCGGTCGCGGGCGCTCCACAGGCCGATCGCGAAAGCCCCGACCAACCGCTCGACAAATTCGGGACCGAGTTCGAGGAAGAGCCCCGGGAGGACCGCAACATCGGTTTCAGCCTGCACCGGACGGCCGCGCGATGCCAGCCAGCGCTTCAATTCGCGGTGATTGTCGATTTCTCCGTTGCAGACAACGACGATTCCATTCGCGTCGTCCACAATGGGCTGCTGGCCATCGCCCAAGCCGCGAATCGCCAGTCGCACCGCGCCGAGCGTGGCCGGTCCACGACTCGCGATCCCCCAACCGTCCGGGCCGCGGTGCGCGAGGCGTTCGAGCATGGCAGACACATCCGCCTCACGCGCGGCAGGTGCAGCGCGTCCTTGCCAATCCAAAGCTCCACAAATACCGCACACTTTAGTGCGCCCTCGAAGGCGGCAAAAGCGCTCCCCACCACCCGGGAGTTAATTCCTGGACTCCCGCGCCGGAATGGGAAGCGAGTGAATCGAGTTGAGGCTTCCGATCGGTTCGTGCAATCACATAGACCGGATGCGTTTCCTGCGCCAGCCACGCCGGAAACTGGCCCGGAGGAATCACGTTCGGCGGCCAGGTTGGGTTGCTTTGGAGCGAGTACGTAACGTAGTTGCTGGTCGTCTCATGGCCGTCAGCCGTGACGAGATAGACCGGCCGACCGAGATAATACGGCATGCCCGTGGGAAAGCACTGCCAGAGAACCACGTCCGCCGGGCCCGAAGTGAGCGCTGCCCTTGCGGCCAAAGAACGCGTCGAAAGAACCTCCGCGTAGGCTTGCACGCTTTTCCACCCCAGTGTCAGCCACAGAGCCATAAACAAGGAAAATACCGCAAATGCGACCCTCGCGTCGCGCAGAGAGTATGCCGCAAGACCGAGGACTGCGATGGCGGCGAACGCCCAGAATGTCGGGGCCAACAGCACTTGCACCGTCAAGCCGTCCCGGCTGTGCACATGCAGAGCACGAAGCAAATAGCGGCCATGATAGACGTCCGCCCCAAGAAGCGCTGCAAACACGGCGCTCACGCACACCATCAACAAAGTCCCTCGCCGCACCAAACGCGACGCCAATCCACCGGGCCGCTCCCAGGCCAGAGAGAAAAGCCTCGCCACAAGAATCCCAAGTGCAACGAAACCAGGCAGAATGTATTCAGGCAGCTTCGATCTTGAAAGAGAGAAGAACAGGACAATCACAATCGCGGCGATGCCGAGCAGCCGGTCGGCGGGTAGAAGCTGACGGCGAGTCCGCCAGGCCGAAATCACCGATTCGGGCAACAACATGCTCCACGGGAAGAAGAGCACGGCGATGATGATCAGGTAGTAGTAAAACGGGCCGTAGCGGTGAAATCTCTGCGTCGTAAACCGCTGAAAGGACTCCAGGACGATGCCGTAGTACGGAAAATCGTGGCGGCGAAGCGTCACGCCGAAAAACCAAGCAAGCACGATGCCGAAGAAAATCGCCAGATTCAGAGGCGAGCAGATTCTTCGCAGGATGCCTTTGCGGCGCTCGGCAAAGCCGAAGACCAGTAGAACCAGCAGCGGCACGAGGAAACCTACGGGGCCCTTGATCAAGGTCGCGATGGCGGCGGCAAAGGCACTCGTCGCATACCAGATGCGACGCTCCCTGCCGGATGTTTGCTCGCCGAGGTATCCGGAGAAAATTGCGGAGCAGACGGCGAGCGTGAGCCCCATATCGAAAATCACCATGCGCGAAAAGATCACATACATCGGCGTGGTACCCAAAATCACCACGGCCAGCGCACCCGTGTGCCAGCCGTATTCGCGGCGGCAAAAAAAATAGACCACCACGAGCAATCCGAAGCCGAATATGGCGGAAGGAAGCCGCGCCGCTGCTTCCGATTTTCCAAAAAGAGAAAACGACAGGGCCACCGCGCGGAAAAAAAACGCCGGCTTATCAAGATACGGCAGGTTGTCGTACGTGGGAACGAGCCAAGCGCCGCTCGTTTTCATTTCGAGGGCGATGGATGCGTTTCGGCCTTCGTCGGGGTCGATCAGGGCCCAACTGCCGAGCCCCGCGAACAGCCACACGCCGACAAACAGAAAAGCAGCAAGGGTCCACCACAGGTGTGATTTGCTCGGAGCTTGCCTCGTGAGCGACGCGGCCCCGGCCCGTGCGGGCTCATCCATGGGAACGCATTCGAGAGGAAGATTCCGGCAACTCGGCTCGCGCACTCAACTCGACGATTTGCGGGCGCTTCATGCGGCGCTCAATCCACATCACGCCGAACAGGTCCACAACGCTCACCCACAGGCGATCCCAAACGCCGTAGTGCGTCTTGCCACGCTGCCTTGGCCTGTGCGAAACCTCGACGGACAACACTTTTCCGCCCGCGGCCTGCACGAGAGATGGAAGAAAGCGGTGCATGTGGTCAAACTGCGGCAGCGCGAGAAAAACCTCGCGCGAGAAGAGTTTCAAGCTGCATCCCGTGTCCGGCGTGCCGTCGCGCAATGCCATGCGGCGAACGCCGTTCGCAATGCGCGAGGAGACGCGCTTGAGCCAGGTGTCCCGCCGGCGCCTGCGGTTCCCGCAAATCAATTGCGGCGCTTCCGGCTGGCTGGGATCGTTCAATACTTTCAGAAGCAAAGGGATATCCGCCGGGTCGTTTTGGCCGTCGCCATCCAGCGTGACGATCCAGGGCGCGCGTGCGCTGCGGATCCCGGTCACAAGGGCGGTGCTCTGTCCGCAGGGCTCGGCGTGACGTATCACGCGAAGAGCGGGATAAACCTGCATTGCGGCGACGAGGAGTTGCGTCGTCCCATCGTCGCTGCCGTCGTCGACGTAGACGACTTCAAACGTCTCTACGCCGTAGAGCGCTTCCTGGATTTCGGTCAGAAGCGTCTCGATGTTTTCCGCCTCATTGCGGACCGGGACGACAACGGAGATCGCCGGCGGCAAACCCAAATTCGTCTCAGACGTCATTCAGGGCCGTTCCTATGCGCAGTCGCGAGGGGCACACCTCTATACAAGGTTGGATGCTATCACAGGGTCAACCGTGGGTTCGACCACCCACTGTATCGCGCGCCACCCACACCGCACCCCTGGCAGCAAGCCACATTCCTGAGAACCAGAGCAAGGGGTCCACTTTCAGAGAAGGAGAAAAACCGTAACTCCCCACTTGTCGGGACCTTACCCGGAGTTGAGAACAGGCATTGAACTGTTTATTTCTGCCGCCGCGAGAAGTACAATCCCCTGCCTCTGGGGCTCACTAAGAAAGCCCTGCATCTAACTACGACCGGGCGAGGCAAATGATGAATAAGAACTGCAGACCTGCGGTTGCGGTGTGGGCGTTGCTCCTGCTCTTTGGCGGAGCCAGATTATCGGCCCAAACTCCACCAGCCCAGCCCAAGCCGCCCGAAACTGCGCAAGCGACGCCGAAACCCTCCGCCCCGTCCGAGCCTCCGAAAGAAGAGTCCTACGTAACCGAGCACACGATTACCATCGGCGGCAAAGCGATCCCCTACAAGGCCACGGCTGGAACGATTCTTCTCAAGAACGAAAAAGATGAACCGGTTGCGAGCATGTTCTACATCGCGTACATCCGGAGCGACGTGAAGGACACGAGCCAGCGCCCGCTGGCGTTCCTCTACAATGGAGGTCCCGGATCCTCTTCCGTGTGGCTACATATGGGTGCGTTCGGGCCGAAACGGATCGTCACGTCAAACGCGGAAGCCACGCCGCCGCCGCCCTATCAATTGGAAGACAACGCCAATTGCCTTCTCGACGCCGCCGATCTCGTCTTCATCGATCCTGTGGGAACCGGATTCAGCAAGGCTGTCGGAGAAGCAAAGAATAAGGATTTCTGGGGCGTTGATGAGGACGTGAAATCCATCGCGCAATTCATTGTCCGGTACGTGAATCGAAACCTGCGCTGGAACTCCCCCAAATTCCTGATTGGCGAAAGTTACGGGACGTTTCGCGACGCCGCTCTGGTGGATTATCTGCAATCCCACGAAGACATGTATTTCAACGGCGTCGTCATGATCTCGACGGTCCTGGATTTCGAGGCCCTCTCGTTCAATACGGGCTCGGATATTTCCTACATCCTCTATTTGCCCAGCTATGCCGCGGTCGCCTGGTATCACAAGACGCTGGCAGACCGGCCCGCCGACCTGAACGCATTCCTGGTGGAAGCGCGGAAGTTCGCGTTCACCGAGTACGCATCCGCACTGGCCAAAGGCTCCAATATTTCACCCGAAGAAAAAGCGGACGTGATCAAGAAGCTGGCCCATTTCACCGGCTTGAGCGAGGACTATCTCGCGAAGGCGAATCTACGAGTGAAGCTCTTTCAGTTCATGGATGAATTGCAGCGCGCGCGCGGGCTGACGACCGGGCGATTCGATGCCCGCTTCGCGGGTCCGAATCTGGATTTGCTCGAAGAATACGCCAACTACGATCCGGTGGAAGCCGCCGTGGACGGAGCATTCACATCCGCAGTGAACCAATATCTAAGGCAAGACCTGCAATGCAATAAGGACCAGGATTATACGATCTTAAGCGAGGAGGTGGAGGCAGGGTGGGACTGGAAGCACAAGGGTCCCGGCGGGGAGTCCGATCTGACCGCGGCGCCGAATGTGGAGGCGGACTTGGCGGACGCCCTCGTGACGAATACGCACTTGCAAGTTCAGGTCGAAAACGGCTTGTTCGACCTTGCCACTCCTTTCTTTGCTACGGAACACACGATGAGCCATCTGGGACTTCCGGCAAGTCTGCAGGATCACATCCACTTGGAATATTACGACGCCGGGCATATGATGTATTTGCACGAGGAGGACCTCGTGAAGCTCAAGGGCAACATCGCGAGCTTCATTGCGGGCTCCTCCAAACCGTGACGCGCCCAGATTCGCGATCCCGCGCCGCGGTCTTCAGTGAGCCAAATAAATGCACAGTTGTGCCTCGGAGAAACGTTTGGGAAAGCCTGAAGTTTGCGCAGGATCACATCGTTCTTGCGGGCTGCTGTCTTCCCGAACACGACTTTCGCGCCGTGCGCCCAGATCCATTTCCGCAGGAGGGACTTCACAATGGCGGTTCTGACTCGCACGACAAGACGTTCTTCTCTCGATTGCTTCTTTCTGCCCGAGTCTGTGGCGGTCGTGGGTGCTACCGACCGCGCCGGCAGCGTGGGCCTCTCCATAATCGAGAATATGCGGAACGGCATCTACAAAGGCCGGATCTTCGCAATTAATCCAAAGCGAAAAGAGCTGCTGGGAGCGGTTTGCTATCCGGATCTTGGAGCTCTGCCCGAAGTGCCGGATCTCGCCGTCATTGTCACCCCCGCACCTTCCGTGCCGCCGATCATCAAGGAATGCGTGGAGCGCGGCGTCGGCTCCGCCATCGTCATCTCGGCGGGCTTCAAGGAGCGCGGCGCCGAAGGACTTGCACTGGAGCACCAGATACAGGACGAGTTGCGCGGGAGCCCGATGCGCGTAGTCGGCCCGAATTGCCTGGGAGTGATGAATCCCCGCATCGGACTGAACGCCACGTTCGCGCAGACCATCGCCATACAGGGGAGCGTCGCGTTCCTCAGCCAAAGCGGCGCACTGCTCACGGCCATTCTCGATTGGAGTCACCGCGAGGACGTCGGCTTCAGCGCTTTCGTTTCGACAGGCTCCATGGTGGATGTCGGATGGGGCGACCTGATCTCTTACTACGGTGAAGATCCGGAAACGCAAAGCATCCTGCTCTATATGGAGTCGGTGGGTGACGCACGTTCGTTCCTCACGGCGGCGCGGGAGGTCGCACTCTCGAAGCCGGTCATCGTCATCAAGGCAGGGCGCTCGGAAGCCGCGGCAAAGGCAGCTTCCTCGCATACGGGCGCGCTCACGGGCAGCGATGAGGTGTTCGACGCCGCACTGGCGCGATGCGGAGTGCTGCGCGTTCAGACCATTTCCGACTTGTTCTACATGGCGGAGGTCCTGGGCAAACAGCCGCGCCCGAAGGGCCGGCGCCTTATGATTCTCACCAATGCCGGCGGGCCCGGCGTCCTGGCAACGGATTCTTTGATCGCGAACGGCTGCGAACTTGCCCCTCTCTCGGAAGAATCCCACAAAGCTTTTGACGCTCTCTTGCCGCCGCACTGGAGCCACGGAAATCCGATCGACATTCTGGGAGACGCCGACCCCGCCCGCTACGGCAAGAGCGTCGAGATCGCACTGCGCGATCCCGGCGCCGACGGCCTCCTGGCGATCCTGACGCCACAAGGGATGACGGAACCTGCCGGGGTGGCCGAAGCGCTGCGCACGTACGCAAAGGGCAGCGGCAAACCCATCCTTGCGAGTTGGATGGGGGGAGTCGAAGCCGAGAAGGGCGACGTGATTTTGAACGCCGCCGGTATACCGACGTTTCCATACCCGGACACAGCCGCGCGCGCCTTCTCTTTCATGTGGAACTACGCCGATCACCTACGCGCGATCTACGAGACTCCCAGCGCGGCCGATGCGCCCGAGGCCGGGGCTCTCCGCAAGGGACGCGCCGAGGAACTTCTCGCGCGCGTTCTGAGGACAGGCCGCACTTTGCTCACGGAAGTCGAATCCAAGGATTTGCTGGCTTTGTATGAAATACCGACGGTTCCGACTCGGATCGCGCGAAGCGCGGATGAGGCGGCTCGCATCGCGGGTGAACTCGGCTTTCCGTCCGTGCTGAAAGTCTACTCGGAAACAATCACTCACAAGACCGACGTCGGCGGCGTGCAACTGAATCTCGCCGACGCCGACGCCGTGCGCCGCGCCTATGCGGCAATCGAGTCTTCCGTCGCAACCAAGGCAGGAGCCGCGCACTTCCAGGGCGTGACCGTGCAGCCGATGATTCGTCTGCAGGGGTACGAGCTGATTCTCGGAAGCTCGGTCGATCCACAGTTCGGTCCGGTCCTGCTCTTTGGCTCTGGGGGGCAACTCGTCGAGGTCTATCGCGATCGCGCCCTCGGACTTCCGCCGCTCAACACCACCTTGGCGCAGCGCATGATTGAAAAGACGCTGATATACAAAGCTCTCAAGGGCGTCCGCGGACGCGCCCCGGTAGATCTTGCGGCGGTCCTGAAGCTGCTTGTTCGCTTCAGCCAGTTGGTTGTGGACCTTCCCCGCATCAAGGAAGTTGACATCAATCCGCTGCTCGCGTCGCCGGAGCGTCTGCTGGCGCTCGACGCGCGCGTCGTTCTTTTCGACGCCGCGACGCCTGACAGCGCGCTTCCAAAGTCTGCGATTCGCCCTTATCCGAGCCAGTACATCTCGCCGTGGAAGATGAAGAATGGGACGGAAGTTCTCATTCGCCCGATCCGGCCGGAGGACGAACCTCTCATGGTCCACTTCCATGAATCGCTTTCCGAACGAACCGTTTACCTTCGCTATTTCCACATGACGAATCTAAGCGCCCGTGTCGCCCACGAGCGCCTCTTGCGCCGCTGCTTCATTGACTACGACCGGGAAATGGCCTTGGTCGCGGAAGAATCGAAGGGACCGTCGGGACAGCCGGAGTTGCTGGCCGTGGGGCGGTTGACGCACTCCCGGGACGGCCGTAGCGGCGAAGTCGCCGTACTAGTGACGGATCGCGCCCAGCACCAAGGCCTTGGCACGGAATTGATCCGGCGGCTCATTCAGATAGCCCGCGATCAGAAACTTCAAAGCTTGGTCGCCCACATCCTTCCGGACAACGACGCGATGCGCTCCCTAGGCACCGACCACGGCTTCACGATCGAGCAAGGCGGCGATCCGGACCTGCTCAAGGCGGTTCTGAAGCTCTGACTCGCACCCGCGTCCCCGCACGCATTCGAACAGGGATGGTCCCTCTGCCGGGTCGAGGCTCGTCCATGGAACGAAAGATTCAGAGTTAGCCGTTGGTCGAGCGGTCGGTAAACCCGCTCGACCAACGGCCTGCCGAGAGGCAGGTTCAGGCCGCCGCAATTTTCCTTGCGGGGTCCTGTTCGGCGTCTATCAGCTCGGGATGGAGGAAGGAAATGACTACGCCAAATCCCGGGCTAAAGACCAAGGTTAGAATGTGGGAACAACGCTCGCACAACCAGAAATGCTCTTCGTGAACTCCTTCCCGTGATTCCCGGTGAAATCGAAAAAACTTTCCTCCTGCGTCCGCACGAAATCTAGTCGAGCAGAGAGGATTTGCACACTTCGCTTGTTCTCTGCCGGGCATAACCAGTTTTCCTTTTTATCCGTTTGTCATGTTAGGCCGGGGGGTTGCAATTCTCTGTGACGCGCGTCACGCACCGAGGTGACCTGGGTCACCGCTGCGAGCCAAACCTTGCGTTTTTCTGGGTGATTGTGAGATTTGCCGCTCGGAAACGGCCCTCGGCATTTGAGCGTGCGTGACGCCATACCGAAATGGAAGACTAAGCATGCCATGGCTTAACTCACCCTTTTTGCCATCGGTTGGCGCCCGCTCGCACCTCGCAGGACGCTGAGGATGAGTTCATAGGACGTGCGTTCCGTCGCCGCTTTTCGGTTCTCTCGGCAAGAGAAAGAGAGTAAAGTGGGGTCTCTTCAAGAAGGAATAAAGGGGATGAGCATGAAGAATCTTAGAATGACGTTCGTTGGATGCGGTATTGCGATTGCAATGCTTGCGACTGCTGCCATGCTCCCGGCGGCTCCCCAGGGCGGGGCAGAAGCCACTTATAAGACAAAGTGTGCGGCCTGCCACTCCGCCGACGGCAGCGGAAACAGCCCCACGGGCAAAGCGATGGGAGTCCACGATCTCAGGTCGCCGGACGTCCAGAAAATGACCGACGACGAGCTTGGCCAGATCATCGCCAACGGCAAGGGCAAGATGCCCGCTTACGGCAAGCAGCTCAAGGACACCGAGATCAAGGGGTTGGTCACTTACATCCGTTCGCTCGCCAGGAAGTAGCTCCGTCGAGTTGCCGGCATTTGCGGCCCTGAGGCCGCCAAAAGGAAGGGCGGAGTCCGGAACATCCCGGCACCCCGCCCCATTTCTTGCCAGCGCCGATTCTTGAGTTGCCTCCCACGCAATTCTTCTGAGCGCGGTAATTGATTCGCCGGCGGCCGAGGTTCAGACGCCGTCTCTCGGTTTTTCCTCTCGCACGAAGAGAGTATCCTGCTTCGGCTCGCTATCGCATTCGATGGCGATCGTCGTGACCGGATAGTCGGGCGCCTCAGCGGGCAGTCCGGACAGCCGGACGCGGAATTTGTCCTGTTCGAAATTCACGGCTTGGTTCGTCGCGTAAAGACGCGCGGATTTCACCTCATTTTGCAATCCGGAGATCGCAACGTAGTCGCCGGGCCAGAAGTGCACGTGCATGTAAAGCATGTTTCCTTTCCGCGTGAACGAGGCATAATTCGAGGTGCGTGGCTGGCACGGGTCGGACTGGATGAGGGTATCTCCGTTGCGCCGCATCCACTGGCCCACTTGGCTCAGCACGTGCACCGAATCCTCCGGCACCACTCCGTCAGAGCGCGGCCCGACGTTGAGCAGGTAGTTTCCGCCGTCGCGGACGCAGGAAATGAGGTTCCTGATCACGGTCTTCGGAGATTTCCAGTTGTCGTCAGCCCGTTGATATCCCCAGCTGTCGTTGAGGGTCATGCAGCTTTCCCAGGCGCGGCCCCCGGTCTCGGCCCTGATGACTTGCTCGGGAGTTGAGAAATCCCCATCGAGTTTGTTGCGATTGTTCACGATGATGTCGGGCTGGAGCTGGAACACCATCTGGTTCATCTTCTCCGATTCCCAGCCTTCGGCGTCCAACGGCCAGGACACGTCGTACCACAGCACGTCAATTTTGCCGTAGTTGGTCAAAATTTCACGGATCAGGCCGTGCGTGTATTCCACGAATCTCTTTCGCGCGTCCGCATCGGTCGCAGATCGCGCGCCGTCGGGATGATGCCAATCCATCAGTGAGTAATACAGGCCGACACGCATTCCTTCCGCCCGCCCCGCCTCCAGGTACTCGCGCACGAGATCGCGCCCCGGCCCCTGTTTCGTTGCGCAATAATCGGTGAGCTTGGTGTCGAAGTTGCAGAACCCCTCGTGGTGCTTGCTCGTCATCACCATGTAGCGCATTCCGGTGTCGCGGGCGATCCGCGCCCACTCGCGGGCCGCGTTTGGCTTCGGCTTAAAAAGGGAAGCGTTGGCCGTGTACTCCCCAATGGGAACCGCCTCGTTTTCCATATCCCACTCGTGCCGCCCAACCACGCTGTACACACCCCAGTGGATGAACATCCCGAACTTCGCGGCGTGCCACCACTGCATCCGCTGCGCGCGGTTGGCGTCTTGCGGAGTCGGCTGCGGCGCGGGCCCCGCCTGCGCCGGCGTCGCCGACGGTGTCGCGGGGGCGGCCGGTTGCTGCGGCAGGGTCGCCGCAATCGCAGACAAGGGCAGGGCGCTTGCGGCCATCGCGGACGCCGAGCCAATCATCCAGTCACGCCTCGTCATTTTTCTTGGTTTCATGGCAGTTTTTCGCTCCTTATGTTCAAAGGCTTGAATCCACCGAATGCCTCCGGTGAACGAATCGAATGGAAGTACCGGCCCTGAATCTCCTAGTCGGCCCGGCGCGCTCCCCTTCTTCCTCTCACTGACTTAAGCGCACCTCGGAACCCAGGAAAGCGTAGTAGGCAATAAAAGCATAGGCAGCCAAAAGCAGCCCATAAGCCAGCGCGAGGCTGTGAAATTTCTCAGAGAGCAGCCCGATGGCCGGAGGAAAAATCGCGCCCCCGACGATGGCCATGACTATGAGCGAGCCAGCGATCTTTGTATTCGCCCCAAGACCTTTCAAACCGAGGGCAAAAATTGTTGGGAACATCAGCGACATGAAGAAGCTGGTGAGAAAAATCGCCCACAGTCCTATCCACCCAGGGAAGAAGACTCCAACGCTCACGAGCGCAACATTGATGAGGCTATATGCCCCCATCAACCGCGTGGGAGGCACAAACTTCATCAAGTAAGACGAAGCAAACCTTCCGACACCGAACGCAACAAGGGTGCCCGTCAAGAAGTACCCCGCGATCTTCTCCGGCTGGTGCGTATAGTCCTGAACATACGGGATGAAATAACTCCACGTGCCGACCTGAGCGCCCACGTATAGGAACTGTGCCAGCACGGCCAAAATGAAGTGCCAGTGCCGAAGCAGGTCAAGCACATTTCCTCGATCTCCATCGCGCGTTTCGGCCTCATCCGCAATCGCGGGGAATTTCGTGCGGGCGATCAGCACCGCCCACGCGAAGGCAACAAGCCCCAAGACGGCATACGGGCGAACTACCCTCAGCGTCTCGAGTCTTAGATACGCAGCATATGTATGCGCGGCCTGCATGGCGCTGATCTGTTGAGGCTTCAACTCGACACCGGAAAAAATAAAGATGGTGCCGACGAGAACACCCGTAATTGAGCCAAGCGGATTGAAGGCTTGTGAAAAATTCAAGCGGCGCTCCGAAGTTCCGGGATCGCCACACTGTGCGATAAATGGATTGGAGCTTGTCTCAAGAAAGGAAAGCCCGCTGGCGATGACGAACAACGCAAGAAGAAAAAATGAATAGCGCCCAACCAATGCCGCCGGCCAGAACAATAATGAACCGATTCCAAAGAGAAGAAGGCCCGTAATGAACCCCGCCTTGTACCCCAGTTTGCGCATCAGAAGACCAGCCGGGATAGCCAGAATGAAGTACCCCAAATAGAACGCAAATTGGATCAACCCCGCCTCAAATCGGTTGATCTCGAAGGATTTCATGAACTGGCGGATCAGGACGTCATTGAGGTTGTTGGGAATACCCCAAAGGAAGAAAAGGGCTGTTACCAAGAAGAATGGGAGGGCGTTGCCGGCAGGAAAAAGCGACTGCGTTCCCCGGTCATTTGAAGCGACCACTGAAGTTCCGTCCGGTCGTCCGGGCTTTATCTCCGAAGCCATGAGGGCCCCTTTCTAAGTCAGGGCGCGATCCAGATGCACGTATCCACCGTCCACGATCAAATGCTGGCCGGTGGTGTGCCCGGATTGGCTCGAAATCAGGAACACCACCATGGCTGCGATTTCCTCGGAAGTCGTCATCCGCTTCTCGAGCGGGATTTTGGAGATAATCGACGCGAGTTTCGCCTTGGGATCCGGAAACGTATTGATCCATCGTTCGTAGAGCGGGGTCATGACTTCGGCGGGAAGCACGGAATTTACGCGAATCCCGTAAGGCAGCAACTCCACCGCCCATTCGCGAGTAAGCCCCATGATCCCGCCCTTCGACGCCGCATAGCCGGAAGTCCTTCCCTGGCCCGTGATCGCGACCTTCGACCCGATATTCACGATCGAGCCGCGCGCGGCCTTCAGCGCGGGGAGCGCGTAGTGCGCCATGCAGTAGTAGTGCAGCAGATTCTTCTTGAGAGAGACGACGAATTGCTCGGGATTCCCCGCCTCCAGGCCCACGCCGTCATTCACGCCCGCGTTGTTGACCAGCGCGTCCAGCCGCCCGGCGGCCGCAAGGGCTTCGCGGACTGCCCGCTCGCACTCTTCAGGTCGAGAGAGCTCCGCCGTGACGGCGTGGCTCCGGGCCCCCGCCGCCTTCAGCTCTGCCTGAATTTTCTGGATTGCGTTGACGTCGCGCGCAACGATAACCGGGATCGCCCCTTCTTTCGCCAGGGCGCGGGTGATGCCCCCGCCGATGCCCTTGTCGCCGCCCGTCACGATGACTACTTTGCCTGCGAGCCCTAGATCCATGGCTTGCGGCGCCGCAGCTTCCCAGCCGACTTGCCCGCTGCCTGCAGGTCACGTGGGCGGCTGGACGCCTTGCTCCCCTTTTTAGTCGCGGAGGTTGAAAAACCCTCCGTCAATCGGATAGTCCGAACCCGTGACCATCGCGGCCTCATCAGAGCACAAGAAGAGTGCGAGAGAGGCGACCTCGGCAGGTTCCGCCATTCGGCCGACCGGCTGGGCCTTCGAGAGAACCTCAAAAACCTCCTTCTCGCGGCCTGGATAATTCTTCTGGATGAATTGATCCACGAATGGCGTATGCACTCGCGCGGGAGAAATACAATTGCAACGGATTCCGTGCCTCAGGTAGTCCTTCGCCACGGAGAGCGTCATGGAGAGCACCGCGCCCTTGCTCATCGAGTACGCAAAGCGGTCGGCGATCCCGGCCGTGGCCGCGATCGAAGCCATGTTCAGAATGACTCCCCCGCCGTGGTCTTTCATGTGGCCCACGCACGCGAGCATGCAGTTGTAAACGCCCTTTACGTTCACGCGAAAAATCCTGTCGAAGTCCTGCTCCGATGTATTTTCCAGTTTCGCGACGTGGGGAATGCCGGCGCTGTTCACCAGGATGTCGAGCCGGCCCTTGGCGAAGATCTTCTGGAAGGCGCTTCGAACGTCATCCGTACTCGACACATCACAGGCAACCGCCGACGCCGCGCCTCTCTCGAGCTCGATGGACTTCGCAACAGACGCTGCCCGGTCCAGGTTGATGTCCAGGATGTGAACGTAGGCGCCGTACAACCCAAATGTTCGCGCGATTGCCTCGCCGATCCCGCTTGCGCCGCCTGTGACGGCCACGGACTTGCCGTCCAGCCGAAACCCCTTCGGGTTGTGGTTCTCAGAGGACAGAGAAGAGCCCTTGTAAGAGAGAGAGATTAGCTTCCCGGTGGCTAGGATTCGATCTGCCGGCCTGCTGGTCTAGCCTGTGCATTCGCCTCGATTCAAAGTTTCCCGTAACGCCATGCCCGGCTGCGCGACCCCGGAGGGGAGGGACAGCGTCGCTAGGAGGGACGGCGCCGTCCACCCGCCTAACCGGGGATTCTTGCAGTGTCCACGGCATCCGCGCAAAAGCGCTGCGCTAGCGCCCAGGAACGGAGGCGCCGCGGTTGGGGTGCTGCAAGCCCTAAATGCGGATCACACTTGAGGTTTTTATCAAGAATTCTCGCAAGATTCAACCCAAAGAATGCGTGTTTCATCGGTCGAAATCAAGAAGCTCAACTGTGCATTTCGCCCCACACTTCGAGTTTCTCGCCAACTGCCCGCGAAAGTGTCTCGCACAGCGAAACTCCACGCCCGCCCCCCGATCAGAAATGTGGGGTTATCTGACAGGTTCCAAATTCAAATTCAAGCTACAAGATATGGTTTCATCCGTGGACGCTTCCATCTTGTACAGCCCTCCTGCAATCCGCCACGCAGCCTGCGAAAGCCCAAATTCCCCTTGCTTCTTTGGCGGTTTGAAATGTAAAACAGCCCCGCGGGAATCGACGGCACACGGCTGATTTTGAATTGGGAATTCTCGTTTTAATGGGCAGAATTGCCGCGCGCCCACTTCAGAAAGGGGATCCGGCGGATTACTGTTCGCGGCTCTGAGTTTGGGGCCTCGCGCCCTCCTCCAAGCCGGTTCGACCCTCTGCTCTTTACGCCATGATTCGAGCCCGAGATTCCAAGTCCGCCCCGGTCGGGGTCGTTGGCAAGGTGCTTCGCATCCTCGAAGCCCTGGACAACTCCCCCACCGGCCTGCAGTTGCGCCAGATTGCCCGGCAGACCAGCATTCACAAGAGCACCGCCTACCGTTTTCTGGCCCACCTGGAGAGCGCTGGTTACCTGTTTCGCGACGACGGAGGCGCCTACATTATTGGCCCCCGCCTCGCCCAACTCGGCGCCGGCATTGCCTATCACGCGACTTTGCGCAAACTGAGCCGCCCCATGCTCCAAAGGATGTGGCGCACGACGAAGGAAACGGTCAACCTCGGCGTATTGGACGGCCACGACGTCGTGTACCTCGACGTCATCGAAAGTCCTCACATGTTTCGCATGGGATCGCAGGTGGGCATGCGCCGTCCGCTCATTTGCACGGCGCTCGGCAAGGCCATCCTTGCGTTTCTCCCTCTCGAGCAGCGGGAGGAAATGTTGGCCTCTCTTACCTTTGATCGCGTCACGCGCCGAACCATCACTGATGCGGCCCGCTTGCGCAAGGAGCTTGTGAAAATCCTCCGCCGGGGCTTTGCCCTCGACGATCAGGAAACCGACCTCGGCGCGCGCTGCATCGCCGCACCGATTCTGGATGGCTCCGGCAAGATTATGGCGGCGCTTAGTATCTCTGGACCCATCGCGCGCATCAGCCGCGACAAAATTCAGTCCTTCGCCAACTCGGCGAAGAGCGCCGCAAAGGACATTTCGTCTCGTCTCAACCGATACAGTTGAGCCGCGGCACGCAAGCGGCTCTTGCAGCAAAGCTGAGTTCGCCCCAATATCGACCGTTTCACGAGGAGCAGAAGAAATGCGAATGCGATTCCACAGAGTAGGCAAGAATCTGGCCCCGAGCGCGATGCCCAATTCTTTCGGCCCCGCGCGCATCCTTATTCTCTTCGCGGTCGCCGCCGCACTCATCTCCGGCGTCTCGGCAACTTCGCAGCAGGACCCGGACACACGCGCGCGCGCCATCGTCCGGCAGATGACGCTCGATGAAAAAGTGGAGCAGATGCACGGCATCCGCGACAAGGATCGCTACCGCGTCGTCCCCGGCATTCCGCGTCTCGGCATCCCGGATTTCAATGTCACCAACGGCCCCGCCGGCGCAGGCCCCGGCGGCGCGGGCACTCAGAAACCCGCCACGGCCCTGCCTTCTCCCATTGCTCTCGCCGCCACGTGGGACGTCAATCTCGCTCACCTCTACGGCGAGATCGAGGGCGCCGAATCTCTCGACATCGGCAACAGCCTGCTTGAGGCGCCCACGATCAATATCGCTCGCATCCCGCAAAACGGCCGGACCTTTGAAGGCTACGGCGAAGACCCCTATCTTTCCGGCGAGCTCTCCGCGTTCAATATTCAGGGGATTCAGAGCGAAGGCGAAATCGCCAACGTCAAGCACTACGCCGCGAACAGTCAGGAGACCGATCGCTTCCTCGTCAACGAGATCGTCGACGAGCGCACGCTGCGCGAAATTTATCTCCCCGCCTTCGAGACTTCCATCAAGCTGGGCCATTCCGCTTCGGTCATGTGCGCCTACCCGCGCGTCAACGACTTCTTCAACTGCGAAAACGATTTCTTGCTCGATCAGGTTCTGCGCAAGGAGTGGGGCTTCCAAGGCTTCGTCACGTCCGATTTCGGCGCGACGCATAGCACTGCTCGCTCCCTCAAGGCCGGACTCGATCTCGAAATGCCGACGGGCCTTTACTTCGGCGATCCCCTGAAAGCTGCCGTGCAGGCCGGTGAAATCCCCGAGTCCGAAATTGACAACGCTCTCGTCCTCCGCTACCGCGCCATGATGCAGTTAGGTCTCTTCGACCACGCGCCCGTTCCGCGGCCCATCCCCGCGCAACAGGACGGCGAAGCCGCTCGCCGCATCGCTGAAGCCAGCATCGTGCTCCTGAAAAACACGGGCGGCATCCTCCCGCTTGACGCCGCTCATTTGAAATCCATTGCCATCCTCGGCCCCTACGCCAAGGAAGCGAACACCGGCGGCGGCGGCAGTTCGCACGTCATCGCCCTTTACACGACGTCGCCCAGGGACTGCATCAAGCTTCGCGCCGGCGCCGCAGTCAGCGTCACTTTCGCTGACGGCAGCGACCTCGCACAGGCTGTTACGCTCGCTCGCTCCGCCGACGTCGCAATCGTCATGGTCGGCGACGAGGCCACCGAAGGCCGCGATCATCCGCTAACGCTCGACGGCAATCAGGATGCTCTCGTCGCCGCGGTCGCCGCCGCGAATCCGCGGACAATCGTCGTCCTGAAGAGCGGCTCTCCGATGCTGCTGCCGTGGCTTGGCGCCGTGCCCGCTCTGCTCGAGGCCTGGTATCCCGGCGAAGAAGATGGCAACGCTGTCACCGCAATTCTCTTCGGCGACGTGAATCCGTCGGGCAAATTGCCCATCACGTTCCCGAAGAGTTTGGAAGACACTCCGGTTCACACGCCCGAACAATGGCCCGGCGTGGATCAGACCGCGCACTACACCGAAGGTATTTTCGTAGGCTATCGATACTACGACGCGCACAACATCGAGCCGCTGTTCCCCTTCGGCTTCGGCCTTTCGTACACAACGTTCGCCTACAAGAATCTCCACGTCGCCCCCGCCAGCCTCTCTCTGGCGGCGAGTTCGCCGAAGACGGTGAGTGTCGAATTTGACGTCACCAATACCGGCGGGGTCGCGGGCGCCGAAGTCGCCGAACTCTACGTCGGCATTCCCGGCACCGCCGCTGTCCCCGAGCCGCCCAAGCAACTGAAGGGTTTCACCAAAGTGGATCTCAAGCCCGGCGAGACCAAGCACGTAGCTCTCTCTCTCGACGCGCGCGCCTTCTCCTACTGGAACGTCAAGACGCACGCGTGGGCCATCTTCCCCGGCGCGGTCAAAATTATGGTCGGCGGCTCCTCGCGCGACCTCCCACTCCGCGCCACAATCCACATCGCACCGCCCACCCCATAGTTAACGGGAGGGGGTAGCGTTCGCCCCTGCGCGGCGGTCTCTCCGGCCGCCGCGCGTTATTCTCATCAAGAAATAATCTGGAGCCCGTTAGGCGCTCACAGGCATCCGATAGCTTCAGTTCCGTTTGGGGGCTCGCATCCCAGACACAAAGGAGAGTCTTAATGCCCTACATCACCGTCGGCGAAGAAAACTCGGGCAGCATCGACCTCTATTATGAAGACCACGGCACTGGCAGGCCGGTCATTCTGATTCACGGTTGGCCGCTGAGCGGTGCGTCTTGGGAGAAACAGTCGTCAGCCCTGCTGGAAGCGGGCTATCGCGTCATCACCTACGATCGCAGGGGATTCGGCAATTCCAGCAAGCCCACTTCGGGCTACACCTACGACACATTGGCGGAAGACCTGCGCAAGCTCGTCACGAAACTCGATCTTCAGGACGCATCCTTGGTGGGCTTCTCGATGGGCGGGGGCGAGGTGGCTCGCTACCTCGGCGCTTACGGAAGCGATCGCGTCAGCCAGGCGGTCTTTGTGTCTGCGATTCCGCCGTTCCTTCTGCAGAGGCCTGACAATCCCGAAGGCGCGCCCGGCAGTCTCTTCGACGGCATCAAGCAGGCGATCGTCGCCGACCGCCCCGCGTTCCTCTCAAAGTTCCTCCGCGATTTCTACAACTTCGATGTTTTGAGCGGCAAGCGCATCAGCGAGCAGGTCGTTCAACTCAGTTGGAACATCGCGGCAGGCGCCTCCCCCAAAGGCACTCTGGATTGCGTTTCGGCATGGCTCGAAGACTTCCGGGGCGATCTCGCAAGAATTGACGTTCCCACGCTGGTCATCCACGGCGATTCCGACCGGATTCTCCCGTTCCCCATCACGGGAAAACGCACGCACGAAGCCGTCAAGGGAAGCCGTCTCGTCGTGGTCGAAGGCGGACCGCACGGCATCACCTGGACCCACGCCGACATCGTCAATCGCGAACTGCTGGCTTTCCTCGCGCAGAAGACTCCAGCCACGCGAAAGGCCGCTGCCACACGGTAAGCGGACGGTTCTCCATTCGCAGCGCTGCGGGGCGCCGTCTCAAACCCGCGCCCGCAACCGTGATTTCGCGCCTTGCGGCAAGCCCAGCGCGACTCCTCAATCCCGCGCCGTTGCTGCCTTCCCCCGGTCGGCGAGAACCAGCGGAACGTCCACTACGTGCTCCGCCAGGAACCACACTTGAAGTTCATTCGTGCGGATCACGTCGGACACGATCAAATCATTTGTTCCGTCGTCGCCCGCCTCGCTGGCTTGTCTAGCCATCGTGCGGGCCTCTTTCAAGATGATTTCGTGGGCTTCGAGCAGACGCGAGATTTGCACGGGCGCTTCCTCCCGGCCGCGGGGTGGGCGTGGAATCAGCGTTGTCTCGGCGACGTCCGCCGCCATGGCAATGCTGATCCCGCCCAGGAGTTGAATCCGCTCCGCGATCGTGTCCACAAGTTCATCCTGCTCGCCGTGGTGCTTATCAAAGAGCAGGTGAAGCTGGTAAAAGGTGTGACCCGCCACCTGCCAGTGGTGTTTCTTGTACATGTCGCGGAGCGTCATCGTGTCCGCGAGGAGTTGGTTCAAGTTTTCAGCGCTCGCCGCGCAGACCTTCTCGTCCAGTGCGATCGGCAGTTTGGCGATCTTGCCGTAGGGCTGGATTTCGGCGGCATGCTGGTGTTGAATCGGCCGGGCTGATTTAGAGCCCGCTTCCAGTTGGCTGTATGTGGGATCGTTCTTGCTGTTCTTGGGACTCATCAAGATTCCTCCTCAGGTATCAATCAGTTCCAGTTGTCGCTGCCCATCATACGCCCCTTCACCGCCGGTCGCTCCTGGTGATCGCCTGAGCAAACAGGGTCATTTTGTCGAAGAATTCGCCGATCGCATCATTCCGTCGCGCCACAGCCAGGCGGACGCTCGCCCGCCGTAGCCTTGGCAAAAAGTTGTTCATCCGCTCCATTTCAACGAAGTCGGCCAGATTACTCTTTGAAATCCGACAGTACTCCCGTACCACAACCTGAGCCCCAAACCAGCACAACATTCTTCCAGCGGCCGTGTTTCCTAAAGTAGTCGAAGTTAGTGAGCTCTCACTTGTCCGTTGGAGTTTTCGGGCCATGGCTTCGATTCGATGCAGTTGAATCGTACCGAGGAGACCGCCGAGTCTCCCGAGGAGAGGTAAACATGAACGGCCAAGTTTCTCGTCTAATGCTGGGCCTGGCGATCGTCTCGATGCCGCTCTTCACAGCGGGGTGCGGCGGGGGTTCGACCTCCTCCTTCAACAACAATCCGCCAGCTCCCCAAAATGGTTCCGTCAACTTGATGATGAGCGATGCCTCCACGGAGGACTGGGCCACGATCGGCGTCAAGGTGATGTCGATTTCGCTGACCCCACAGGGAGGCGGCAATCCCGTGACCGTCTATACCGCCCCGAGCCCGGCACCGGTTGTCAATCTCGTGCAGTTGGATCAGCTCAGCGAAATCCTGGGAAATGTCACTGTGGCCGCCGGCACCTATACGGCTGCGACTCTTACAATCAGCGCCAACCCTGGAGACGTCCTGCTCACTGCGGCCTCGGATCCCGAAGCTGGGTTTGTGGGCACTGCGGCCGCGACGATTCCCTCCAGCCAGGTCCAGATCATGGGGGCCACGGGCAACACGGGAAGCTTGACCGTCCCAGTGACCGTGAATTTCGTTTCCCCGCTGGTCGTGACCGCCAACCAAAGCAATGCGCTGGATCTCGAGTTCAACCTCTCTCACCCGGCTTTCCTCGTAGCTCAGGTGCCAGCGACTGGATCAACGATTTGGGCGGTAAACTTCAATGGTCCGGTACGGCATCACCCCATCGCGGACATCACCCGTCTGATTCTCCGCCATATCTACGGCACCGTGAGTTCGGTGTCGTCAGACAACACGTCAATCACCGTGACCAAGGACTTCCCTGTCGAGCCAGTGGCCAGCACGGAAACCGCAGTACCTTCCACTCAAAGTCTGACCATCCTCGCGGACTCCACGAACGGAACGATGTTCTATGACGTGGATGCCAAGACTGAGGCGACGATCATGAACTTCAGCTCGATCGCTTCCACGATCGACGGTAAGTTCGTTCGCGTAGCCGCTCGTTACCAGTCAAACGGCACGCTCGTCGCTGTCCGTATGTGGGCCAGCACTTCATTCAATCGCCTTTGGATTAGTCCCGAGGGCCATGTTCTTCACGTGAACACCACAAGCGACGTGATCACCGTGGAAAACGAGCTGGGCATCCCCGTTCCTCTTACGGTAAACGCGAACACCCAATTCTTTTTCCGCACTCCGTGGAAGGCCACAGCAGATGCCGCGCCGATCGGCACAGGAACCGCTTTCTTGTCGAATCTGGAACGCGGTTTCAAGGTGCATGCGAGCGTCGTTGATCCTTTGGCGAGTCCCTTGGTCGCCCAGACGATCGATATTGAGATCGCGCGGTACGACGGCAATATCTCGGCTGCGAATTTGACGGGCTTCACTTACACGCGCACCTTCGACACCGCCAGCGATGACTACACCGTGACCTTGCCCTACATTTCCAGCACCAGTGCCAATGGGACAGATCCGGTGACCGGCTTGCCAATTGAAGGGTTCAAGTGGTGGAATTTCACATTCCCGACCCTCGTTACCAGTGGCTCGGGCGCGGTCTCTGCCTTCGAGTCGGCGACGAATGGCTCGGTAACCTTTGGGGGCACTGTGGGTCTCTTCCCGGCGGCGGGCGAGAGTTTTGCTACCTGGAATGATCCTGTTGCAGCCAGCGGTTGGGCTGTACCCTGGACGGTCCTCATGCCTACCACAGTACCTCTAGGCACCGCAGCCACTTCGTTCTCGAACAACGCCTTCACGATGGCGGAACCCGGCGGCACCCTGGATGTGCCGGTGAACCTGGACGCAGTCTCCGGCTCGGCCACACTCGTTTACCAGGTGGATCGGACCAATAATGTGGTGACGATCAGCCCCGTAGACATCACGACAACGGCAGGCCAGACCACCATCACCGATAACCTTGTTGCGACTACGCCAGTGAAGGTTTTCGGTGTGCCTCAGGCAAATGGCAGCATCAAGGCCTATGTGGTGCTCTACTTTACGGGAGTGAAACCAACAGCTACCAGTGCCAATTAGGCATTTGAACACACGCAGATTGCGCCGCTTGCAGGCAATGTCTTGCAGGCGGCGCAATTTTGTCTTTGTTCAGAGCAATGCTTCCGGCTTAACGGCCCCCGGCGCGTGCCGGGTTTGCACGCGATGGGGCGGCAGCGATGAGGAATCTCGGCGCCGGAATGGCGGAAACCTCGGTCCCAACCAGAGCTCGCTAAGAGCGGGATGTCAACAGAGCCTTGACAGTCTGAAATAGTATGCTAAACAATAGTATTTCTCTCTGAGAGCATATCATGTGTGGGATCAGGCTCAAATTCGGCCGCCGAGCAGACCTGAGGGATAACCCCCGAGCCTTGCGCAGCTTCTTTCTGTTGATCTCTTTGATGTTCCTATTTGGCCTTTCTGGCCGCACTACGATGGAGGCCGCAGATATTCAGGGTGGACCAGTCTCCTCGGTCACGGCGGGCCCACAGTTTGCAATTGCGGATTTTGACGGCGATTCTCGTCCGGATTTAGCTAGCATTCAGGTTGGACAAGACACTTCCGGTAGGAGCAGCTACTGGATTCAACTTCAGCTCTCCAAACTCGGGCGACAATCCATTCAACTTTTCGCGCCTGCAGGCGGGCTGGTAATCGAGGCGCGCGATGTCAATGGGGACCACGCCATTGACCTGGTCCTTGCCACGGCTTGGTTCAGACAGCCCGTAGCAATACTTCTGAATGATGGCCACGGCAGATTTTCACGCGTCGAACCAACTGCATTCCCCGGAGCATTCAGCGAATCCAAGACGAATTGGGTTTGCGTCACGAACCTGGCGACAGACGCTGTTGACGTGCCGCCAGCGTCGGGCGCTGGCATTTGCTCGAAAGAAAAGGATTCACCACATGACCGATCACCAGCGGGACTGATTCCGCCGACGAGTGCGGGTTTTCCGGTCAGTCTTTTCGTAGTCTCCCGGGCAGGGCGCGCGCCACCATCCGAAGTTCCCCACCTCTAAGCGGTCGGCTCATCGATCGGTGGGCCTAAAGGTTCACTCATTCACTGTAGGTCTATCGAACGAATCCATACGTCGTCTCACAATTTAAGTTGTTCAGACGGCGCGGACCCCTCTTGAGGATTGATGCCGCAACTCAAATTGAATTCTGCGGTCAGATGTGAGGTCATCCAATGAGACGCACGAAGTACCGAGTTCTTCTTCTGGCTTTCGCCGCGATGCTCACTTCCGCGGGCTGCGGCAACGTCAAAGGAGACCCTGCATCGGAGGCGCCGCCGCCGGCGCAGGTCGAGCACGAACAGGACGGAAGTGTGATCGAGGTGGATCACCCTGAGCAGTTTCCGTTAGCTACGGCGGCTGCGCACAATTCCAGATCGGAATTGGTTGTGACCGGAGTTGTGCAACCGGATATCTCCCGGAACGTTCCGGTCATTTCGCTAGCCTCCGGCCGGGTCGTGGACATTCGCGCGCGTCTGGGCGATACGGTACAGAAGGGGCAGTTATTGCTGACGGTTCGGAGCGACGATGTCTCTGGGGCCTATTCCGACTACCAGAAGGCCGTCGCTGACGAGGCGCTGGCACGCACGCAACTCGAACGCGCAACGGATCTGTACGCCCATGGCGCAATCTCATTGAACGATCTTCAGATTGCGCAGGACACGGAAAACAAGGCGAAGGTGGACGTGACCACCACGGCGGAACATCTCCGTTTGCTCGGCAACAACCCCGATAAACCGAACGGCGTCGTGGACATCTATGCGCCGATCTCCGGAGTAATCACCGACCAACAGGTCACCAATGCTGCGGGGGTGCAAGCGCTAGGCGCGAACCCTTTCACGATTTCGGACCTGTCCAACGTTTGGGTTGTGTGCGATGTGTACGAAAACGATCTAGCCAGTATTCGCTTGGGTGACACTGCCGAAATTCGTTTGAATGCTTATCCGGGCCAGATCTTCCAGGGCAAGATCAGCAATATAGCCGCCATTCTCGATCCCAACCTCCGCACGGCAAAAGTGCGCATCGAGGTGCGTAATCCCGGGATCATGCGGCTGGGCATGTTTGTGACGGCAACGTTCCGTGGCCAGAAGCAGGAGATGCGCACGGAAATTCCGGCCACCGCGATCTTGCACCTCCGCGACCGCGATTGGGTCTTTGTGCCTGCGGGAGACAAGAAAGTTCAGCGCGTGGAAATCACGATTGGAGACACGCTTCCCGGAAACATGCAGGAAGTCATCTCGGGCATCAAGCCGGGTGCGCAAGTCGTTCAGAATGCACTCGAACTCGAGAACGCATTGGAGCAATAGATGAAATTTCTCGCCGCATTACTGCTGCTGCTCTTCTATCCTGCCCCTGCCAGAGCGCAATCCGGGCCCGCGCAAGGGGACCACGAGCTGGAACTATGGACCGGCGGCGGGCACAGCGTGAACGCCGGCGTCGGGGGAATTGGCGCCTGGAACGTGGGCCTGCGCTATGGCTGGATTCTCACTGGCCCGCATGGTCCCGGGATCCTGCGCGGCCAGTTTGAATATGCCGTGGATGTCGTACCGGTCTTCTGGGTGTTCGAGCCGAAGGGGACGGCCTATGGGTTCGTGCTTGACCCCATCGCCTTGAAGTGGGACTTCCGGGAGCACGGCCGCGTCGTTCCCTATCTCGAATTGAGCGGGGGGACGTTGTTTACCAGCCGGGACGTGCCCCCCGGAATCTCGAGTGTGAATTTCGCCTCAGGCGGTGCGGCGGGCCTCTATTTCCTGACACGGAATTGCGGCTGGAGCGTGGAGCTTCGCTATACGCACATCTCGGATGCGGGGCTGACGACCCCGAATCCCGGCGTCAATACGATTCAGGTGCGGCTGGGCTTTAGCGCTTTTAGACACCGCAAATCGGCAGGCCACAAATGATTCGCAAAGTTGTCGATTTTGCTTTGCAAAACCGCTTTCTCGTCCTCGCGGCCGCGCTTGTGCTGTTTGGGTGGGGCGCAATTTCGTTCCATCAACTTCCCGTTGAAGCGTATCCCGACGTGGCGGACAACTATGTCGAGATCATCACGCAGTGGCCGGGGATCTCCGCAGAACAAATCGAGCAGCAGGTCACGATTCCACTCGAAATTGTGATGAACGGTATCCCTCATGTCACGCATTTACGGTCGTTCTCACTTTTCGGTCTCTCTGACTTGAAGTTGATTTTCGATGATGAAGAAGAGAATGCCTGGGACCGGGAAAGGGTTCTCGAGCGGCTCTCACAAGTTACCTTGCCGCCGGGGGTGGTGCCCCAGATGGGGACCGACTGGAGTCCAGTGGGCCAAATCTACTTCTTCACGTTAAAGAGCACCAATTCCCAATACGACGTGATGGAGTTGAAATCGATCGAAGACTGGGTGGTCGAGAAGAACTTCAAGGCGGTGCCCGATGTCGTTGACGTTGCCAGCTTCGGCGGTCCGACCCGCGAATATCAGGTTCGCGTCGATCCCAACAAACTGGTCTCGTACGGACTCAGTCTCGCCCAGGTCGAGCAGCAGTTGACAAACAACAATACGAATGCGGGCGGCAGCTTCGTTGAAGCCGGTCTGCAGCAAGTCAACATTCGCGAAGTGGGCCTGGTCAAAAACGTTCAGGATATCGAAAACACGGTGATTACGACCAAGAGTGGCACCCCGCTGCGCGTAAAGGATATCGCCGTAGTCGCGGAAGGCCCGAAGATCCGGCTCGGCCAATTCGCCCGCGCAATTCATCGCGAAGACGGCAAAGTCATCGACAACGACGACGTGGTCTCAGGCATCATCCTATTGCGTAAAGGCGCAAACGCGGACGAGGCGCTCGCAGGAATCCACGCGAAGGTCAAAGAGTTGAATGAGCGCATCCTGCCGCCCGGCGTAAAGGTGGTTCCCTTCATCGACCGCAGCGACCTGGTGCGCTACACGACGCATACGGTGCTGCACAATCTGACGGAAGGCATCATTCTGGTCGTGATCGTCCTCTTTCTGTTTCTCGGGAATATCCGTGGAGCAATTATCGTCGCCCTCACAATCCCGTTTGCCCTGCTGTTCGCTGCGCCGTGTCTGAACCTAAAGGGAATTCCCGCAAATTTGCTGTCACTGGGCGCGTTGGATTTCGGAATGGTTGTGGATGGCGCGGTGGTAATGGTCGAAAACATCGTCCGCCATCTGGGCAAGCGCCAAAACGGAAACGGTTCAAGAACATTGATGCAGACCATTGGCGAGGCCGCGCATGAAGTTCAGCGTCCGGTGTTTTACGCAATCGCAATCATCATTACGGCGTACTTGCCCATTTTCACGTTGCAGCGTGTAGAGGGGCGCCTGTTCAAGCCGATGGCCTGGACCGTTGCGTTCGCTCTCTTAGGCGCCTTGCTATTTTCCATGCTGGTTGCGCCTGTGCTCTCAAGCTTTCTGCTTTCTAGCGGCATGCGGGAGTGGCGCAACCCAGTGATGATTTTTCTCACGGATCGATATCGCAAAGCAGTTCGGTGGGCAATCGAGCATCACCGAGTGACGTTGGGGGCCGCGGTATTGGGCCCGTGTGTCGCTCTGTATCTCACTTTCGGCGGAGTGATCGGCTCTGAATTTCTGCCGCACCTGGACGAAGGCGCACTCTGGGTGCGGGGTACCCTTGCTCCCAGCACGGGACCGAGTGAAGGTATCCGGATAGCGAACCAGGCCCGCATCCTGCTTTGCTCCTTTCCTGAAGTGCCTCAATGCACGAGCCAAACAGGGCGTCCAGATGACGGAACGGATACCACGGGGTTTTTCAATACCGAATACTTCGTGGACTTGAAGCCCAAGGAACAGTGGCGGCCCGTCTTTCACCAGGACAAAGATGAACTGATTGCAGCCATGAATCGCGAACTGGAAAAAATCCCTGGCGTTACGTGGGGTTTTTCTCAGCCCATTGAAGACAACATGGAAGAGGCGGTCAGTGGTGTAAAGGGCGAGCTCGCCACCAAGGTGTATGGCGACGACTTGAAGGTGCTTGAGGAAAAGGCCGATCAAATCGTCGAGGTGATGCGCCAGGTCAAGGGAATCGAGGACCTCGGTGTCTTTCGCGCTCTCGGTCAACCGAACATCAACTTTGAGGTGGACCGCGAGCAGGCCGCGCGTTATCAAATCAATGTCGCGGATATTCAAGACGCCATCCAAACGGCCGCCGGAGGCAACGCTCTCACTCAGGTATTACAAGGCGAGGCGCGATACGACCTCGTCCTGCGGTATCTCCCGCAGTACCGCACAACGAAGGAAGCCATTGAGAACATTCGCTTGGTGTCGCCCTCCGGCGAACGGGTCTCACTCGCACAGCTCTGCAAGATCGAAGAACAGGACGGCGGCTCGGAAATCTACCGTGAAGGAAACCAGCGGTATGTCGCGATCAAGTACAGCGTGCGCGGCCGCGACCTCGGCGGTGCCGTCGAGGAAGCGATTCGGAAGGTAAACGCGCAGGTTCAATTGCCGCGCGGGTACCACATCGACTGGGAAGGCGAATACGAGAGTGAGAAACGCGCCCAAGCACGGCTGCTCGTCATTGTGCCCATAACAATCCTGGTGATCTTCCTCATTCTCTACACGATGTTTCGCTCCCCAAAGTGGGCCGCACTCATTCTCGGCACTGTTGCGATGGCCAGCGTTGGCGGGCTCCTGGCCCTCCTGTTCACTGGAACCCACTTCAGTGTTTCGTCCGGCGTCGGCTTCCTTGCGCTGTTCGGCGTCTCAGTTCAAACGGGGGTCATCATGCTCGAATACATCAACCAGCTCCGCGCCCGAGGGCACTCGATCGAGGATTCCGCGATTGAAGGAGCCGTGCTGAGGCTCCGCCCAATCATGATGACGATGCTCGTGGCGACACTGGGTTTACTGCCCGCGGCGCTGTCACACGCCATCGGCTCCGATTCACAGCGGCCATTCGCAATTGTCATCGTAGGAGGCCTGATCGTGAATTTGGCAATGGGCATCTTCATCCTGCCGACCCTCTATGTTTGGTCCGCACGAGAGGGCGATAAGCTCCCGGCACCGGAGGAATCTCTTGAGAGTTAGTCCTGCGATTTTGCTGTTGTTGCCCGCGGTTGCGCCGTTATTCCTCCGCGAGAAACGCGTGGAGGAATAGGCTCGTTCAGCGCGACACTTCCGCGGCGATGGCTTCGCCGAGTTCGCGCGTACTCGCTTTGCCCCCGATGTCGGGGGTGCGCGGGCCGCCTCCGCCCAGCGCCGAATCGATCGCGCGCTCGACGGCGTCCGCCGCTGCGGTTTCGCCGAGATGGCGCAGCATCATCGCACCGGACCAGATTTGGCCGATGGGATTCGCGACGCCTTTTCCCGCGATGTCCGGCGCGGAGCCGTGAACCGGCTCGAACATCGAAGGGAACTCGCGCTCCGGATTTAGGTTTGCCGAAGGAGCGATTCCAATCGAGCCGACCACCGCGGGACCGAGGTCGGAGAGAATATCGCCAAAAAGATTCGAGCCGACGACGACATCGAACCAGTCCGGATGCTTCACGAAATGCGCCGTGAGAATGTCGATGTGGAATTGGTCGGTGCGAATGTCGGGATAGTCTTTCGCGATTGCGGCAAACCGCTCGTCCCAAAACGGCATCGTGAAAATGATGCCGTTCGACTTCGTCGCCGAAGTCACGTGCTTGCCGCGCATTCGCGCAAGCTCGAAGGCGTAGCGAATGATTCGGTCACAGCCGCGGCGGGTAAAAATCGTTTCCTGCACAGCGAATTCGTCTTCGGTGCCGCGGTAAATTCGGCCGCCCATTTCGGAATATTCGCCTTCGTTGTTTTCGCGCACGACGCAGAAATCGATCTTGCCTGGCGGATATCCCTTCACCGCGGGCTCGATGCCGGGCAGCATGCGCACCGGGCGGAGATTGACGTACTGGCGAAACGCTCGCCGAATCGGAATCAACAGCCCCCAGAGAGAAATGTGATCCGGGACGCGCGGGTGTCCGACGGCGCCGAGGAAAATCGCGTCGAACGGGCGAAGCTGATCGAGCCCGTCGGCGGGCATCATCTTGCCGGTCGCGAGAAACGTCTCGCAACTCCAATCGAACGCGTGCCAAGCAAAGGAGAAGCCGAACCGGCGGCCGGCAGCTTCGAGGACTCGAATTCCCTCAGGCACAACTTCCCTGCCGATGCCGTCGCCGGCGATGACGGCAATTTTGAATTTTCGCGCTGCGCTCGCACTCATATTCGTCGAAACTCTCCGTCCCCCGCGACCATGTCCGTACGACGGGGGACTGAAACTTTAACCCAGTTTGGCCCGTTTGGGGCTGCGGGCGGCGAAGCGTCTTTGGTAAAATGAGCGGCGCGCAGGCTCGCGAACAACATTCTCGAAAGGAGCTCTGCTCATGCGGCGAGTGACGGGAATCGGAGGCGTCTTTTTCAAAGCGGACGACCCGGAAAAGCTCTACCAGTGGTACGAGAAACATCTCGGAATTCAACGCGACGAGACCACGGCGGCGAGTTTTCACTGGCGGGACGCAAACGATCCCTCGAAGAAAGGGCGAACCAGCTGGGCTATTTTCCCCAAGAACACAACATACTTCGAGCCGGGCCGGGCGGGCTTTATGGTGAACTACCGCGTGGACAATCTGGACGCGCTGCTCGAGGCTCTCGCGCGCGAAGGCGTCGAAATCGATCCGCACCGCGAGAACTGCGATTACGGCCGCTTCGCGTGGATCCTGGATCCGGAAGGAAACCGGATCGAGCTGTGGGAGCCGCCGAAACAGAGCGCTTAGCCGCGTCTCTTGCGCAGGCTGAACCGAGACCGTACACCGGCGGACAAAGCCCGGGTGGCAAGATGGCAGACGTTGGGAACCTAAAATTTACCAGGAACGTCAACCTTGCAAACTAACGCTTAAGTCGCGCGTGGCTGCTCTATGATAGACAGCTGAAAATAGCCACCCAGGCGGGCGTGGCGGATTGGCAGACACAGCGGACTTAAGGAAACTTGATTGCTCGGATGGGAAACCGGCGACGCAGAACTGCCCAAATCCAGGGAAACCTGAAATGGCAATCCCGAGCCAAGCCCGGAGAAAGAATCCAGCCGGGAAGGTGTAGAGACTAAACGGGCAGCACCTAAGCCTCGGATCTCCCGGGGAAGGCTGAAGGGATAGGCCAGACCGCAAACCTGACGTGAGCGCTCCCAAGCGCCGCGCCCAGGCGGCGAAAGCCGTAGACGGCATGAAAACCCGCAGGGCTTAACGGCTCGTGTGGGTTCGAATCCCTACGCCCGCACCACCGTTTCCCCGGTTCCTTGTGCAGTAAGGCAGAAGCGGCTGATTCTCTCCGTATTCGCCTGAGCGAATGCCGGGCGAGGACAGGGAGAAGGCTGCGCTCCGCAGAACTCCGTTTGAAGCTGCCCTCGATAGGCCCTCACTCATTTTCCCAACAGTTCGGATTCCAGGAAAATCCTAGGGGGACGCAACCACTTGAATTGCATTCACCAGGGGGTTGCCAGCCGACCCCGTCGTGAACTTGATCGTGATCGTGCCATTGCTGGTCATGGTCACAGGAAATGTCTCGTCCACTGCCTTGAATGCTCCCCCGGCTGCGGCGAAGATGTCGAACTTGGAAAGGACCGTCGTACCGTTGATCGCTACGTTGAAGACGCGCCCCCCTTTGGCGGTCCAGTAGAGCTCAGCGAATTTGAGGGTCACCGAATACGTGCCCGCCGGCGCGCTAATCGAGTAGCTGAATGACGGTCCATAACGCGAGGTCTTGTACAGGGTCGGGTCAGAGGTATTCGTAATCGTATTGGTCACCGTGTAAGGGCCGCCGCCTGTGTATCCGGTATCAGCCGACCAGCGTAGTCCCGAAGAATCGGTGTATGCCGGTCCACCGGAATTGATTCGCACCGGAGTGAAGCCCGGCGGCGGACTGACCGTTAGAGTTTGGATCTCTGATGAGCCATTCATAGTGGCCGTGATATTGGCCGAGATCTGGGAGGCAACGGAAAGAGACGTTACTGTGAATGTGGCTGAGGTGGCGTTCGCCGCAACCGTCACGCCGCTGGTCGGCACGGTCGCAGCGGAAGTGTTGCTGCTCGTCAGCGCCACGAACATGCCGCCCGCAGGCGCGAATCCGTTGAGGGTGACCGTGCCGGTCGAGTTGGCACCGCCCACGATGCTCGCCGGGTTCAATGTCAAAGACGTTAGGCCTGTGGCCACGGGGTTCACCGTCAGTGTCGCTTGAGCCGAGGAGCCATTGAGGGTAGCCGTGATGACGGAAGTCGGAGAAGTGACCTGCTGAGAAGTGACGGTAAACGTCGCGGATGTGGAACCGGCGGGGACCGTTACAGCAGACGGAACCGTCGCCGCCGAGGTGCTGCTCGTCAGGGCCACTGAAACGTCTGAAGGAGCTTGGCCGTTCAGCGTCACCGTACCGATGGAGTTCACGCCGCTGCCCACCACGGTTGTCGGATTCAGAGAAAGCGATGAAACCCCGACTGAACCCGGCGTTGCCGTCGGGAGTATGGTGTATGAATAGGCGACTGTTCCGTTAGTTCCAGCGCCCGGGAGAAACGCTCTCACGTAATCAACGGTGACCTGCGTCGGGGAAACCGTCACGCGAAGGTGGCCGGAGTTAGGGAGAACGCTAATCGTATACGGATCGGCTGCATCCACATGATATTGCTGGAAACCATAGCCATAGGTGGCGTCGGCGGCCATGGGGACCAACTGGTAGACGACGCCATCGCGCTTCTCATAGGCGAACTCATGGTCATGAGCGTGGAAGAAGGCGGTGACGTGGTTGGCAACGAGCAACTGGTGATCTGGGGCGGTCCATCGAGCGTCCACGTCGGACCGGCGCGTATCAAATGCCCAAGTGGTCCCGTCGTCGTTATTTCCTCCCCACTCAACGAAAGGAACGGCGTTGGCGCCGCCTCGTCCGTAATCGTCTATGCCTCCGGCTACCTGATGAGCAAAGACAAACTTGTATTTGGCTTTGCTGTTTTCAAGCGTCTGCTCAAGCCACTGGTACTGCGCTGGTCCAAGAGTCCAGTCCCACCGGTCGCCGGACCCTGGGGTGCTGGTTTCTCCCCCTCCTTCATCTCCGACGTAGGGCTTCGTGGTCGTATACCAGTACGGATCAATGACCACGAAGAGCGCATCTCCCCACTGCCAGGCATAGTAATCCTCAATCACATGATTGCCATTGCTGATTGTTGAAGTAGGAGTGTCAGTGTTGCCCGTGTAAAAGGAAGCGAGCAATGGATCTAATGGATCTGGATTGAGATAATACAAGTTGCGCGCGTTTGTGCTCATGACAGGCGGGCTGGTCGCGAGATTGCCGCCCGTGTCGCCCAGGTGCCAGCCCTCTTCTTGCTCATGGTTTCCCAGAGCCAGGAATATCGGCACCGAGGGGCTGATAAGCCCAAAGTAAGAACGCATGTTGAGATAAGAGCTATTCGCTCCCGCCTGAGTCGTTACGCTGTCCATCGCGAACGTGTCGCCAAGGTCCAGGTGAAAGTCAGGGCTTTCGCCGGCGATATTCTGTAATGTTTTTTGAAAGAGGGACGGCGTGCCAAATACGATATTGATATGCGAATCGGCGGTTACGGTGAACGTAAACGTGCTGCCCGGCGCCCTTTGGGTATAGAAAGAGTGCTCATCCCTCGTGATCCAGGAAGACGCGCCGGTCTGCCTGTAAACCATTCTATAATAGTAACGAGTATTACTCTGCAGATTACCGAAGACGACCACAAGCGGTTGATTAGCCGCTGAAGAAACCGTGCTCGTTTGGTAGGGGTAGCTTCCCGACTGCGTTCCATACTCGAAATAAGCTTGAATGGCAGCGCTGGCCACGACGTTGACCGTCACGGACTGGTCCGTCGGACGCCCGAGGAGTTCAGGCCCCGGGAAGCTGACCTGTCCTCGGACGCTCGATAGAGGCAACATCATCACGATCAACACAGCCGCGAATAAAAACACCTTGGACGGCTTCATGTCTTTACTCCTTGTCTCGAAGTGCGCGAAAGCGCACTGGGTACGCCTTCCCAATCTCGCTGCTTACCCAACAGGCTAGTCCCGCCACCTTTGCAGCCTGTCCTAGCTGTTGGTCGGAACATGAACAACAAAAAGTTCAAGCATGTTTCGTGCGTCCTAGCTTGTGTGAAACGTTTGTCGGTCCTTGCCTTGTATTGCCATTGGCCCCGTTCTGTAACGTCAGATTCATTCAGCGCTATCCGCGAAACCGTTTCTTGAGCTCAATTCAAAACGAGGGGAATAAGCACCATGACAAAAAATGAAATGACGCGAATAAAATGCGTCGAGACTTGGACCTCCGCTTGCTAATTCATTGCCAACCGCTGCAAGCAATCATTACGTCGAAGCTGGCGAACCGTAGGCTCCCTCCTCAGATGATTCAGCAATGGCTCCGATTTGGTCTCCCGCGGCAGTCTGATGTTGCGTAAAGGGCCCACCTGCTGCTTTTAGCGGGGAGCTAGAGAAGCAAGTTGGGCGATGCTATTCAGATTAATAGCTGCTGTCAATATAAATTCCATTGTGTTCAAAACGCTCGACTGAATCAGTGCGTAGCATCGGTACTTTGCGCTGGCAAAACGACAAGGCGACCAACACCGCTACCGACACCAGAACCGAGACCGAAGACTTGAAACCCTTTGACTGTCAATCAAGGACGGCTGCGCGAGGAATGCCTTTTCTCGCGCACTGGGGGGCGATTCTGGCGTACTATCCGTCCCCGGGGCCATCCTTCTGCTAGGCTGCGCGTTTCAGATCAAGCGAAGCCGTCATAAGCAGACTTCCTTGGGCGAGTGGGAAAATGACGGTTGATGAATTCGCGGAAGTCCTCCGAAATACGAACACACAGTTGGTCGAAAAGGGCTGGTACGAAGACCAGTTCTCCCGGAAGGGATATTGGGCCGAGCTTCGCTTGGGTTCTTGGTGGTACTCATTCTCTGTGTCGAACACTGAAGTTGAGATTGCTGCTGATGAAGTGGCAGCCGCCATTGGTTCCGAGGAGCGCAAAATCCTACGGGCGGGCGTATTTCTTAATAGAAAGGGAGAGCCTGGATTCTCAGCCACACTCCAGTGCGCCGAGCACCGCTACATGCTCTCCACCAATAACACTGGCGAAGATGGCCTCAAGATGCGGATCGTGGATCTGTAAGGCAGAAAGCCTTGAGATCGTGCTGGAAAAGCGGAAACCTCCTTACGGCGCTTGTGGCACTGCTCTGCGCTGGTTGTCGCACGACGAATCCCCCCGGCCAAGGCACCCCGGCTTTCGAAATCCGAGACGTCAAATGCGATGAGCAAGTCGGCACGGCTGATGTCAACGGCCCACGCTCTTGGACTTACATCTGCCATCCAACCCTTCTCACGCGAGACCCTCGCTATCAAACCGGCGAGCTTTTTGTCTGGTACGAAGGTGTTTCAAAGGACAAGAACGGTAAGCAGATTCAGCCTGATCGGTCGCCTGATGTTGCCCTGATGTCCGACGGCGTTGCAACCATAACCGGCAGCGCAATTTATTATCGAAAGAGCCAGTTCGAACCTTCAGGTGTCGAGTCGGATCCTGGACCACCGCAACTCGAATGGAAGATTCTTCGATTTGCGCCCTATCAGCCTGTCCAAGTAGAAACTCAGAAGTGAACGAGTCAATCGCGCAGGAACAAGTCAGGAATCACGATCTCTTGCGGGTGAGCCCCCCACGAGGACCACGCCCGCGACAAATGGGATTACAGAGTTTTCCGCCGCCGCGTCTCTTAGTGTTTCTATTTTGGATGGGGCCAAGCCTGGGAGGCCGGTATTGCGGCGACATATTCAGTAGTATAGGGTTATCTCCACAGGGCCCGGGTGGCGAAATGGCAGACGCTGGGGACTTAAAAACCCACCACTTGTCACCACAAACACCAGGAAAATTGCGGCAACTTGTGCTCCCTATAACCAATCGCTATAACCAATTCTAGGCGCAGGGGATTCTGCCCGTCCAAACCCAGGTACCAGATCGGCGACTAGTACCCGAGTATCAATCTTTAACTTTCCCTTTACATTAAGCCCATCTTGTGGTAGGATGTTTTCAGAGTAGAGGGAACGCTTCAGCCGCTCAAGGCTGACCCTCCGCTACCGCATAATAAGCTCATAGAGCACAGAAAAGCGGACGCAAAGAGCGACTTCAAGAGTCGGAGCTTTGCGTTCATGAAATCCCCACAAGAGAGTCCCGCCACAGCACCACCGTCCGAAAAACGCTGGTTCACCCTCGATGAAGCGGCGCTCTATCTGCGCTGCTCGCCGCAGACGATTCGCAATCTGATTCACCGCCGCGAGTTACGCGCCTCCACGCTCGGTGATTGGGGCTTTCGGCTCGACCGAGCCGACCTCGATCACTTTCTCGAAAAGCGCAAGCGATTCTTTCCGCCGTATCGAAAAGGAACGCACCCGTGGGTTGCAAAGCGCTGGGCCTCGCAGCGACGAAAGCGAGCGGCGTGATGAGCACCGCGATGTTCGCAAATCCGGTGGTGTGCCCGGGTGCGATTTTTTGTACGCGAGAGGGTTGCCGAGAAACATTCGTCCCGGCAAACCGGCGCCAACGCTTCTGCTCTGACCGCTGCCGGGCGGCGGCGCACTACCTGCCGCTAAAGCGAGCCAAGCAGGAGCGCAAGAACGCCCGATTGCGGGCGCTGAACCGGGACCGCTCGCTGGGCTTCGACGGCAGGTACGGCGGGCCTGCGAACCTTAGTTACATTGGAGAGGAGCAATCCCGTGGACCGAACACAACTGCTTAAGAAACTAGACGCAGTGTTGGAGGAGTGGGAGCGCACGCACGCGTGGGGCCTGATCGAGGTCGAGGTTCACGACGGCGTGCCGTATCTGCTTCGCAAGGAAACGAAAGAAAAATTCGACACGATTGGAGGATGCAGCCATGCACCCAGACGAGAATTCCGGTAGGTCCGCGAACGAGCCGAAGCACCGCATGAGGCGGCTGGAGGACGAGCTAGACGGGCCGCCGGATGTGGAGGGAACACCCGTTACGAACCCCGATTTGAAAGCCGATGGCAAGGCCGCGCAGGAAGAGGCAAGGAAGAAGATTCCAGCCTGGATCCGTGGAGAGATTGAACTCGAATTCCAGGAAGCCTTGAACAACATGCGGGTGTTCATCGAGGATTTGACCGATGGCAAGACAACCGAAAAGAAACGGAAGGATGCCGAGAAGCTCATCTGGGGATTCCTGGATAGGACCGCGGAACCGTTCTGCTGCGGCGGCGTTGGCTACCTGCTGTTCGGCAACGGCATCCCCATCGCGGTGACGCGCGACGGCCAAGACTTTAACCGGCTGCTGATCTATCTCGGCATTCATCCCGGCTCGCCGATGCGTGACCGTATCGGCAAGTTCATCGGCACGATGTGCTACCAGAATGGAGTTCAGACGGACTCGCGACTGGCCTTCCACTTCGAGCCTCAGAGCTTTACCGCCTACGTTGCCTGCGCTCCCGGTAAGCTAATCAAGTTGAATAGCCGGGGCTTTGAGGAGGTGCCGAACGGCACGGACGGCCAGTTGTTCATCTTTCCGCCCAAGTGGCAACCGTTGTTGACCCGTCCGCTTGATGAGATCGGCGGCGAGATCGGAACGCCGTCTGACTTTCCGAAGTCCGACATGTGCCGCAGAGCCCTGTTCCCCGACGGCTTTCTCGTCCGACATCTCTTCGGGGGCACGAGCTTTGAGATCCGGAGCATGAGTGAGAAGCAGGTCCGCGTTCTCGTCATGGCCTACGTCATGTTTCTGATGATGCCCGGCGTCGTGAGCGAGCGCGCCATGCTGCAAGCGCTCGGGCCGACCGGCAGCGGCAAGACGTTCTTGCTGGAGCTGTTCGGCCACCTCTTGCTCGGCCCTACGTTTATGGTTCGTCCCCTTCCCGAGGACGTTAGGGAATTCGAAAACCAGATCATCAACGAGTACTTCGCGGTCTACGACAACGTCAGCCACGTTCCCGCCAAGATCCGGGACCGCTTCTGCCAGGCTGTCACCGGCATCGAGGTTGTCCGTCGTGAACTTTACACGACAGCACAAGAGGCTCGTTACCAGTCGAAGGCGACGCTGGCGCTGTCGGCCATCACCCCGCCGCTGCCCGAGCTAGAGCACCAGAACCGTACGGTCAGCATCAATTTCAAGGAGCGCACCGAGAGCGGCTACATCGCCAAGGAAGAACTCTTTAAGGTCGTTGACCGCAACCGCGATGACATCATCTTGAATCTGCTTCGCCGCATGACCCTAGTGCTTGAAGCGATGGAGGCACAACGCGACTATGTTCCGAAGGTCAACGTTCGTCTCTCCAGCATCGCCACCTTCATCTTGCGAATTGCTCGACACGAAGGTTGGGAGGATGATGCCCAAAAACTACTCAGCGCCTGGGCCGAGGAGCAGACGGGTTACGCCCTCCAGGAGGACGATGTCTCCACGGCCATCACCCGCTGGATGGGCCGCGCCGATTGGAAGCCGAACGTCGAGTTAACCGCCACCGCGCTCAATGATCTGCTTCGCCGGGCTATGGGGGACACGGACGAGCAGAATCTCAACTGGCGCGGGAACCATCTCGCGCTGGCCAAGATGATCAGCCGGAACCTCAAGATTTATTCCTCGCGATTCGGGCTTGAGCGCCAGGATTGCACGCTACGAAACTCGCGTGGCGGCTACTCGTACAAGTTCAATCCGAAACCGGAATTATTGGACGGGATTAAGAAGGACGCTGCATATGAGAAACAAATTCTGTCATCGAACGGCCAGGAGGACATGTTCTGACTTCAGCCGGATGGATAGGTGGATAGGTTGGATAGGTGGCTTCTACTATCTACCTGTTACGCTTACTCAGACTACTCAGACTAATTTAAGATCAAGAAGTTTGCCTGGTAGATAGAAATCACGTATCCAACCTATCCAGTGGTCCAGTAGTCCGCTCTTGTGAACCGTTGATCTCCTGGCGGATCGGGGTATTTCACGCGAGGCTCCGCTGGTGTTCACTGGTGAGCCGAACCAGCCCGGTTTTCAGGGAGTCGTGCGAGGCTAAAACGGTGTCTACGGCTGGCCGAGGATCGCCGTGATCGCCAGGAATTTTCACGAGGGACCCACATTTTCCTTGCATTTTGGTCAACATAGGTATACACTAGTCATATAGTCAATCGTAAACCTACTCTCATACGCACCGCTCAAATTCTGGGGTCACCGTGGCACTGAAGATTCCGCCGCAACTCGTCTTGCTTGATTCCGAGGCTGCCGAACTTTTGGCCGCCCTGTTGGATGAGCACGGCTCGTGTTTCACTTCCCGCGTGCTAGATGTCGTCGCCAGCCTGAACTCACGTGAGGCGCTGCTGGCGTGTTTGACCTGTGCGCTAGTGGCATATGACGATGGCACGACCGAGCGTGCACTCGATGTCGAGCAGCACATCCTGGCGCTGCGGCGCGTATTGGCTCGCGTCCGCAAGGAACCCATCCCGGAAACGCCGACGTGGTTGAGAATCGTGCAGCAGATGTGCGCCCAGGCGCGTGAGGATGACGAGGCTTCCGAGGACAATTCTTCAATGCGCGGCCAAGTCCAGGAAACCCTGCACGTTCCGGATGCGGCGGTCATCTCGTGCGCCGAGGCGGGAAAAATTCAGACGAAGGTTAATGCCGATGCCGAAAGTTTCTAACCGGGTTCCCCCGCCCGTGGGCAAGGTCAAGCTAGGAATCCCGGTCGGCCACCAGACGAGCGATGTCCTGGGCAAGCAGGCAAAGGTTTTTCCCGGCACGAAGTTGGACTCCACGGTGTTTAACTTCTTCCCGCCGCAGCCGCCCGAGGTCGTCGCGGCGATGCAGCCGTCCCCGCAAGGCGCGGGTTCACTGCACGAGGTTCCGCCGCCGGAATCAAAGCCCGTTAGCTGCGGCACTATGAACGACAAGAAGTTTACGGGCAGGGATCCCGCCCTGGGCGACAACGAGCCACTAAGCGTGGCCAAGTCCGTGGACAGGCCGAGCGACGAGAAGGTTCCTGACCCAGGCGCGGTCTGATGGCTAGACGGGATGGGGGGTAGTTTTTTCGATTGCACATATCTTCTGACTCGGGCGCGGTTCAAGCGGAGAAAAATCCTTTGAAATAGTGAATTCGAAACCAAATTTTTTATTCAAAACAAATCACTTAGCGTTGGAGAGTCCCTAAACATGCGCCCTCGGGCTGAGATCGCCGACCTGGAACTCCAGGGTTCGCCCAACATCCGCCGGAGCAAGAATCTCGGCGAGGTCAAATCGCTTCAGAAGCGGGCGGAGCTTGAGGCAATTTTCGCCGACGTGTCGGCGCGTAGGGATGTCTCACTGGCGGCGTTGAGAGAAGAGGGCGTCGTCATCACGGTCGATAAATTCACCGCGCGCGGAGAGTTGTACCAGGCCCGCATCCTGAATCCTCACTTCAAGGTCGTGCAGGCTTGTGAGGGACGGCTGGCGCAGCTAGCGAAACTGCTGTCGGTCGTCAGCGCCGTGAAGCCCAAGGAGACCGCTGCTGAGCTGCTGGCCTCGATGGACGAGCTGCTGCATCCGGAGAAAGGCGTCAGTTAATGAAAGACCGCGACATTCAGGACACCATCGAAATGTTTGCCGCGCGCGGTCGCACGATCGACGATTACGATGCGCGCGTCTATTTTGCCGCCACCGAGAATCTAGGCCGTGAGCCGGATAACGCGGTCGCTAAAGAGACCGTGGCGCAGTTCCGCGCTTTCATGCTTACCGGCGTCAGGAGCCGCTCGTTCGTGCCCTTTCTGATTCCCGAGTCGCTATTGGAAAGCGATGAGGATCGGGCGAAGAGGGCAGCCTGGGTTGCGGCGCACCCGGAGGGAACGTCATGACCAAGCATGAAGCCGCGACACGTGAGGTGGCTAACCTCATCCAAGGGGCCGGGGTGAAGGGAAATCTAGTTACGATCCCGAACTGCGTCCCGGCGCGACAGGTTGTCTCAACGGGAAAGCCGAACAAGAGTTTCCGCAACCTAACGTCAGAAGACGCCGATGCGCGCTAGCGATTTGCTCAGAAAGGTCGAGGCTGACCCCGAGGTTATGGACGGCTTCGAACCGTCGACACGGGCTGCATTGAGCCGTGCTATCGCGGCGCTGGAGATCGAGGAATCACCTACGGAGGACGTGCCAATGCCGATCAAATTTTCCGAAGAGGATATTAAATTCCTCCTGGAGAAACATGAGATTGAAGTCGTCCCCGGCAAGACGCGCGAGTTGCGCGAAGCCTATGACATCAGAACCCTTGGCTGCCCGGCGCACATCTTTGAGCGCGTGCTAGCCGACCGCGCCGACAGGCTCGGCGACAAATTTCGTGAATTCCGCGCACGGCAGGCCGCGCGCGACTAAAGGAGAAAACCCATGAGCAGAATTTTCGAAGATCCCACCTGGGGACAGGCCCCAGGAAATCCCATACCCAAGATGAGCGTGGGCCAGTACCTCGGGGAACTTACTCGGCGCGCCGGGCCAATGCACGTCGTCGCGGGTCCCGGTGTTCCGCCTACGGATGGAAGGGCCGCCGTCGCCGCGCCCGCGGACGATCCCGAACTTCTGGAACGGACGAAGCACGTCCGCTTGAAGGGCGAGCCGATGATGGGGTTTTACGCGCGCATTGGGCTAGGAGCGGCGCAGATCATGCAGATGTCCAAGTCCGAGATCACGCGGTTCGTCGAGACGGTAGAAAAAAACCGGGAAGACACCGAACGCCCGGCTAAATCCGACTTGGAGTTTGCGCCGAAGTCCGTGCCGCCGCGCTTCATCATCACGCCATAAGTCATTACGGCCCGCCGCTCCGGGCCGCAGCGCGGGAGCGGGAAAATCAGCAATCAGGAGCACCAAATGATCGAACGTCGTTTTATCTCTAGGGCATCCTTCCGCGCGGGTGACAGCGATGCTACGCCCACCATCACCGGCTACGCCGCGAAGTTCAACGTCCTTAGCTCGGACCTCGGCGGATTCAGGGAAAAAATTGCGAACGGGGCCTTTTCCAAGTCCCTGGCATCGGGCCAGGACGTCAAGATGTTGCGGGATCACAACCCGAGCGCTTTGCTTGGTCGCGTAAAGAACGGAACGTTGAGGCTCCGGGAGGATAACGTCGGCCTCCACTTCTCGTGCCTGCTCCCTGATACGAGCGAAGGACGCGATGTCTACGCACTGGTGAAGCGCGGTGACCTGGGGGACTGTTCGTTCGCGTTCCAGGTTGAGGATGAAGACTGGGGTGACGAGGCCGATCCCGATGACCGCTCGCAGCGCTGCAAGGTTCGCACGCTGCGCGGCGTGAGGTTGCTCGATTGCAGCCTGTGCACAAATCCTGCGTACCCCGAGACCTCGGTCGAGGTCAGCGGATTGTCACCCCTTGTCATGGGGCGTTCCGCCCGTGATCTTTTCCCCGAAGGCATTCCCGTCGAAATCAGATCGCACGTCATCGGTACGGCGCTGAACCCACGGGCGCAAGAGGCCCGACGGCGACTTTTCTCCATGTTTGTTGGATAACCCACCGCTCCGGGCGCAGCGCGGGGGCGGAAAATCAAAACCCAGAAAGAGGCAAGACCATGATTAGCATTACCCATCGCTCGATGGACGAGCTTACGAAAGCCATCGAGGAACTTGAGGTACTCACGTCCCGTCCCGGCAACCTCACCAAGAAGGAGGAGCAGCGCCATGCGTTTCTACTGGCGAAGGTCTCGCTCATCAAGAGCGGGATCAACGTCAGCGAGCTGCGGCGCTACGAAACCGAACGGCTCCTGGCGCAAGCCGGTTTGCCCCGGCTGCCCGAACGGGCACGCACGCGGCTCGACGAGGAAACCGAACGGGAGTGGCGTGCCTTCGCCAACGGCCACGCCGTTCGCGCGACGTTCCTCCCGCCCGACCGCGAAATTCGCGCGAACGAGGCCGGGGTTAGCGGCACCGGGGCACAGTCGATCACTTATTCTCAAGGGCCAGCCGGCGGGTACTTCGTGCCCGACGGGATGTACGGTCGCGCCTTCGAGACGATGCGGCAGTACGACGAACTCTTCGACGCGCGATACAGCAACGTGGTCGAGACCGACACGGGCGCATCCACCGCCTTCCCGGTGTGGGACGACGTGGCGAACGCCAGCGTCCAGGTCGGTGAGGCTACGATCAGCACCGAGGTGGATGTCGCCAACTTCGGCACGACGCAGCTGAACGCCTATGCGTTCCGCTCGAAGATCGTCGCCGTCTCGCTCGAACTCCTCCAGGACTCGAACTTCCCCATCGGTCAGGTTCTCGAACGCGTCTTCGCGATGCGGCACGCGCGCGGCGTCGGCAAGGCGTTGGTGAGCGGTTCGGGTGTGGGCGCTCCGACGGGTCTCATCACCGCCGTGGTCGCGTCGGGCGTCTCGCCGGTGATCGCGGCGGGCTCCGGCCCGAACACGGGTGGCAGCGAGACGGGTGCAACCTCCATCGGCACCCCGGACATCAACGCTCTCTACCACAAGCTGGACCCGGCGTACCGTCCGGGAGCCGTGTGGTACATGAATGACGCCACGCTCGAATACCTCGACGGGCTGTTGGACAAGATGGGGCGGCCCATCGTGAAGTTTCGCGAGGGACTGGACGGCGACGGCTTCTGCCCGTACATCTACAACCGGCCGGTTGCGATCTGCCCGAGCATGCCCGCGATGGGTTCGGGGCAGAACAGCGTGCTCTTCGGCAACCCGCTCTATTTCGTGCAACGTCGCGTGCCGTCCTCGATGTACCTTCGGCGCTTCTGGGAAAACGACAAGCTGGTTCAGTTCGGCCTCGTCGGTTTCGAGTCCTGGCTGCGGGCGGATAGCGGCCTGGTTGCGCCCGACGCAAACTTCGCACCTTACCAACTGATTCAGCAGCACTCGTAGAACGGAACCTCCAGGTCACGCAGCGGGCCTGAGACGCGTTCCGCCGCTGCGCGCTGTTCGGCGCTCATTGCCGGAACACGATGGAGGGGGAGCGTGGTCAGCTGCGCTCCCCTACCCCTTTCAAAATCCCTCCCCGGGAGGTCCCTCTTGGCCCAGACACTTTCGGCGAGGGTCATCCGCCAAGCATACGTGTACGGCGATCAGCACCAGCAACGAAAAATTGATCTATATGGCCGCCTCAACAAAGAAATCCTCCGCGAGCTTGTGCGTCGTGAACAACCTCCGGCTGAACAACAGACAGCAAAAGCTGTTTGATGAAAACATTCGGCTCGCGCGCCTAGTCGCAGCGCGCTTCATCCGCGCCTACCCTGATAGGGCATCGCAACGCGATGAGCTGTTTCAGGCGGCCCGCGTCGGGTTGGCTTGGGCCGCGAAGCGCTTTGATCCGTCGCGCGGCGTGCCGTTCCCGCCCTACGCGCGAAAGCTCATCACCTGGCAGTGCTCACAACTGCTCTTCGGTCGCCGGGAAGGTTCCGCTGCCGAGCGCGCCGCGCGGCGGCACGAGCGGTCCACCGATGAGGTACTTCGCGTGACCGATGACGGCAATTACACGCGGGGCGATCTCATCGCCGACCTGCGCGCTCGTCAGGAGCTTCAGTCGGACTTTTCCGCCGACAACCTCGCGGCTACGCTCGCCGATGTGCGGTCCGCCCTCACCCTGGCGACACTCACGCCCGATGAGCGCCGCTTTCTGCGCTTTCGCTACGTTATGGGCATCCCGATGAAGACGCTCGCCCGTCGCATGGGCCGCAGCGTCCCCTGGGTCACGCGTGTCCACCGCACGGCCGTCGCCAAGCTGCGCGAGCACTTCGCCGCCCGGGGCGCGGTCGCCCCGCACGCGCCGCTGCCGCCCGACGGCAACGAGGCGGGCTGTCCGCGAAAAGACACGTCGAAGCCCGCCGCTTGAACTCCCCTGAAAACCAGCCATCCGCCCCTGAAAAGTCCTTCCAGTGTCACCAAACCGTGCTGCTACAGCGGTTAGAGGCCCCGGTTTTATCCCGCCCGGTAGGTTTGTCCTTCGGTACTAGTTCGCCATATACCGATTTAGTTTACTATTGCGTCATGAACCAACGCAAACACCTGGCACGGCTCGACGCGTGGCTCCGCCGACTGCGCACCACCCACCCGTTGCTGTTCAACCTCCTCGCGTTGGCGGTCGCGGTCCTGGTGTTCGCGCTGATGATGCTACTCATAAAGGAGATACGATGAGCGACAAGAATGGTAAGACCAAGAAAGCCCCCAAGCCCCAGAAGGAACCCAAGCCCGCTCGCAAGCCGGTCGAGGTCAACGAGGCCAATCTGAAGGTCGTGCGCGGCGAGTGCGCCGTGCTGGACTACCCACTGGCGAAGATTCGCAAGGCCCTGTCCTGCACCTGGGGCGAGGCCGTTGCGCTACGTCACGCTGCGCTGAAGGCGGATAAGTCGTGAGTCTCGAAGCTCCCGCGCTCAAGCTGGCGGAAGCGCGGGGGATGTCACCGGCTCCCATGAACCCGGAGCTTGACCCACTCGCCGAGGCCGTCCGGGAGATGTACGGCGCGTGCGACGGGCTGATCGCGTTGGCCGAGAAGCGGCACCAGGAGGAGATCGCCGGGAAGCTCCGCGTCGGCAAGTGCCTGCTCGTGGACATACTCCTGGCACTGAGGAGCGGCGACTAAATCGTCACAGACAAACCGGCAGCACGGAGGCCCGAATCGAAAGGTTCGGGCCTTTTGCTTTCCAATCACAAATGATACCCGGCATACGAGCGCACAACCGCCGCCGCCGGGCGTAACCCTCGTTATGGAAGCACGAGTGTTAGATCGCGTTTGGACATTGGAAGAATTGGTGGCACTATGGACCGCTGAGAGCAAACGGGGTAGCGTAGTGAACGAACTTTTCTACGGCGACAACCTTGACATCCTGAGAAAAAAGATTCGCTCCGAGACGGTGGACCTTTGCTACATCGATCCGCCTTTCAATTCAAAACGAAACTACAACCAAATCTACAACAATATCGGAGATGAAGACCGCGCCCAGGCACAAGCATTTACTGACACCTGGACGTGGGATGACCGCGCCAATGCTGGTTATGCCGAAATTCTTGGAAACGCTGAAGGGCGGTTCCAAGCGCAGCTGGTAGACCTCATCAAGGGGCTGCACGCTGTACTTCACGAAGGGAGCCTACTGGCTTACCTTATCAGCATCGCCCTTCGCGTCACCGAAATTCAGCGCGTTCTTAAATCAAACGGAGCCTTCTTCCTGCATTGTGACCCGACCTCGGGCCACTACCTTAAGCTCATTTTAGACGGCGTGTTTTGCCCGCAAGGTGGAAATTTTGTTAACGAAATCGTGTGGTGCTACAGCCAAGGCGGCAAGAGCAGAACGCATTTCGGACGAAAGCACGATACGATCTTTTGGTACTCCAAAAGTGATACCCATTTCTTTGATGGAAGTGCTGTTCGATTGCCATTGACGCCACATAAGCAAGATGCGTCCGGCAAGAATTACGGTGGTCGCATGGGAACAGATGCCGATGGTAGAAAGTACACCGAGAAGTGGGGCACTGGCAAAAAGAAACTCTACCGCTACTACTTGGATGAGGGAAAGACTCCGGAGGACTGGTGGATAGACATCAATTCGATTCAGGCAGATGCAGCTGAGCGCTTGGGATATCCCACGCAGAAGCCAGAGGCTCTCCTAGAACGAATCATAAAGGCGTGCAGCAAGGAAGGGGAAGTGGTGCTCGATGCCTACTGTGGCTGCGGAACGACAGTCATCGTGGCGCAGAGACTAAAGCGGCAGTGGATCGGCGTTGACATCACCTATCAATCCATTTCTTTGGTACTCAGGCGGCTCGAACACGCCTTCGGCGTGGATGTACTTCAGCAGATCACAACAGACGGCATCCCGCGTGACATGCAATCGGCCGAGGCGCTTGCGCACAGGCAAGATGACCGCCTACGCAAGGAGTTTGAAAAGTGGGCCGTGCTCACCTATACGAACAATCGGGCCATCATCAATGAGAAGAAAGGCGCGGACGCTGGGATCGATGCTCGTGCCTACTTCATGACCGGAAGAAACAACAACGCGAAGATCATCTTCCAGGTAAAATCTGGGGGCGTAAAGCGTGGCGACATAGCCACGCTTCACGGCGATATGGACCGTGAGAAGGCAGCCCTGGCTATTCTGGTAACACTAGAAGAGCCAAGCCGACCAATGCTGACCGAGGCGAAGGCCGCCGGTCAATACCGGCATGAAACGATGGGTCGCAGCTACGACCGAATCAGCATTGTGACCGTCCGCGAAATCCTCGAAGAAGGCAAGCGGCTTGAAATCCCCATGAGCCTTGAGGTGCTGGCCGCGGCACAGCGTGCAACTGCCTCCGCGCAGTTGAAGATGGACCTCTAAATAGTCTAGAGCAGAAGCCCGAATCGAATGGTTGGGGTCTCTTGCTTGATGCCTGTCGTGCGCTGTGCTATCTTATTAGCTAGGCAAGAAACCTCACATTCGGACGCTTGAGTCCGAGGTTCCGCGAGCCGCCGTCCTGGCGACGAGCTTCAAATTCCTAAAATCCAATTAAGGCCATCGGCCTGAAAGAGGAAGCGCCATGAGTAACATTTCGAGCGGGACCGCTTTTGGTGAGGCAGTGGATGCTTTGCAAAAACTAAGTCGTGAGGAGGCGCTCTTCGCCTTGTATCAGCGAATCGCGCTTGATGCGGAGGTGATGTTGTTTTTCGTGAGGTGCAAAGACTCACACGGAACGGTAACGATCAATCATGAATAGCCAGCAGTAGCGCAGGCACGATGCGGCCCGAGGCTCGCGATCGGAGATGCGAGCTTCGGGCCGAGTCTCCCACCAATGGGTGGGAACTATGCCTACTGCGGTCCGGTTGGAAGCCTGGGCTCAATATGGAAGTGAAATCGCTTTGGCCATTTCGGACCAGGATCACTCGGGCCTTGCTCGACCAAACAAGTTCCGGGTGGAAAGCGAAGCTCCAGAAGCATCGCCAGAATGTTCACGATAGTTCTCCACACGGCATCGAAAAGTTGCTCCGCGAATTCGGCTACGTAGAATTTCTGGAACTTCTCCCGTTCGCAATCTTCTACATGTTCGAGAACTCTATTACGAAAATCGGCAAGCTCGTTCTGCCAGCCCGTTCTGGCCTCCCGCAAATAGGCTTCCAACAATGGACGAGCGGACGGATTCAGTTCTCGAAAGGTCTTCAATCCAGCCGCAAACTTTTGATCGTTCTGAAAGAGAAATCCGAGATCGAAATTCATCGCTTCTGCCGCGCGCTGCATCAAGACCTTGTAGGCTTTCCACAACTTTCTCGCCATGTCCTCATAGAGCTGTCGGTATTCCACGACGGGCGGTTCATTGCCTACCGATGCCCGGATTTTCCTCAGTTCAATGAAGGCAGGAAATAACCCATCGACCAGGATTTCGCCGATTCTATCGTGTGCCTGCGTGCGTTGTTCTCCGAACATCAATGTGGCGCCGAGAATATCGAATAGCTCAAAGGATTGCGCGACGAACTCCTCCGAGGCGCCAAAGTCCGCAAATTTCTTCACCACCCATTGATTTGGCTCTTGTCCAATCGTCATAGAATGTTCCCGCCTGCCGAACCATAATATGTGACCTTGTTTACATTCATATGCTAACAAAATAAAATTCGACCGTGGGCAAACGGATTCAAAAACGCGGGCGCTACGGTGACGGCTGCATCTACCCCCAGGGCCGCATCTGGTGGCTGACCTGGCACGAGGCGCGACGGCAACCGGACGGGACCATCACGCGACGGAAGTGCTACGCGTCCTCACACTCGGACGACAAGAAGATCGCCCAGCGTATGCTGCGCGCCAAGCTGCAAGCCCTCGGCGGACGGCGACCGACTGTCGTGGACCCCGAGAAGGTTTCCTACGAGGACCTGCGCGAAAACTTCTTGACACGCTGCGTGGAGAAGAAGCTCCGGTCACTCAAGCGCGACCGGGACGGCAACCCGACGCTCGCGACGCTCCCCAGGTTGGACCGGTCGTTCGGCGGATGGCGCGCCTCGGAGATAACCGCCCCCGTGATCAAGGGCTTCCGGGATGAAGGCAAGCGGGACGGCCTGTCCGACGCGCGCCTCAATCGCTACGTTGCTACACTCAGGGCCATGTTCAGGACGGGGCTCAGGCAGGGCGGCCCGGACGGAAACCCCCTGATCACCTCCGCGGAGGCCCCTGCGTACTTCCTGACGGTGCCCGAGCCGGACGAGGCTCCCGGTGCCGTCTTCATTCGCCGGGAGTGGTACGCACCGCTCCGCAAGGAATTGAGGGAGCCCCTACGGAGTGCCTTCACTCTGAGCTATCACGTCGGCATCCGGGTTCATGAGATGCTGCGGCTCCACTGGCGGGACGTGGACGTCAAGGGAAACATCGTCCGCCTGCCGGGCGAAATCACCAAGACGGGCAAGCCGCGCTCCGTGCCGCTGCCTTCTGACTTCAACCGCAAGCCGGGCAAGCCGGACGATCTGGTGTTTCCGCTCGGGGACAGCCGCGAGCACTGGCGCGCGGCCTGTGTTAAGGTTGGGGCGGGCTACTATGAGTGCCGGGAGTGCGGGGCGCGCTGCGCCGGACGGAAGTGCCCGATGCACGGCAAACGGCCCGCGAAGAAGCTGCGCTATCACGGCGCGCTGCTGCGGCACTGCCGCCACACGGCCATCCGCAACATGTCGGACGCCGGGCTGGAGGAGAAGCGGATCATGGAGGTCTCGGGCCACAAGACGCGCGCGATGTTCGACCGGTACAACATCGGACGCGAGGAGGACGTAGCGCGGGCGCGCGAGGCCATCGAACGGTTTCACAAGCGGGCGCTATAACCAACTATAACCAATCAGCTGTAAACGGTTGTAATCGGATGTAAAGGAATAGCGCATAAACGCTAGGTTTTCACCAAGCCCGGGTGGCGGAATGGCAGACGCTGGGGACTTAAAATCCTCTGGGGATTTTACCCCTTGTGGGTTCGACTCCCACCCCGGGCACACTTCTCCCCCGGCAATTAGAAGCGAAGCAAAAACGGACCGGCGCAGGTCCTAAATAAATGGTAGCCCCCGGGGCGCGTGGGGCCCGGCGGTGAAGAAGTGATGCGCTTCACGCGATATGTCGATATAGGGCCGGCCCCTTGACAACCTACCGTATTTCTGCAATTATCGAACTATGCCCACTGCCCCATCCAAGAAGAATTCGAAACAGGTGGCGAAATACGCCGATCGCTTGTCCGCGATGGGAACGGAACCCCGACTCCGCATCATGCAACTGCTGCTCTCCGCCCATCCGGAGGGGCTGGTGGCAGGCGAGATCCAGGAGGAATTGGATGTTCCCAATTCCACACTCTCCCACCATCTGGAAAAACTGAAAAATGAGGAACTCGTTTGCGTGCGGCGCGAGAGCACGTTTCTTCGTTACACGGCGAACACTCAGGCCCTTCAGGAACTCTTGCAGTTTCTATATTCCGAGTGCTGCACCCGGAATAAGGCGCTCAAACGACGGGACATCGTGGAGATCTGCAGATAAAGGACACCGCGGCCGGGACAAATATGGACACAAACATAAAGGAAATCGTGAAAGAGAAATACGGAGAAGCCGCGCGGCGCGCAGCCGGAGAGCAAGGCAATTCCTGTTGCGGCGCCGCGCCGGGCTGCGACGGGACGTCGGACCCGATCACGAGGGACCTGTACAACGCCGCACAGACAAGCGTCTTGCCTGAAGAAGCCGTCAAGGCGTCTCTCGGCTGCGGCAATCCGACGGCGCTTGCGGAACTGAAGCCCGGCGAAACCGTGCTCGATCTGGGTTCGGGTGGCGGGATTGACGTGCTGCTTTCGGCGCGGCGCGTTGGGCCGTCCGGCAAGGCATACGGTCTCGACATGACGGATGACATGCTGGCGCTGGCGAACGAGAACAAGCGCAAAGCGGGGGCCGAAAACGTTGAATTTCTGAGGGGCGAGATCGAACACATTCCCCTGCCGGACAGCTCGGTGGATGTGATCATCTCGAATTGCGTAATCAATCTTTCCGCCGACAAAGATCGGGTCTTGCGCGAGGCGTTTCGCGTGCTGAAGCCGGGCGGAAGATTTGCCGTTTCCGACGTCGTGACGCGAGGCGAAATCTCCCCCGAAATCCGGCAGAGCGTACTTTTGTGGGTTGGATGCGTGGCCGGCGCCCTCGACGAAGGCGAGTACGGCGACAAGCTCGCGTCCGCAGGATTCGAGCAGATCCAGATCGAGCCGACACGGATTTACCGAGCGGAAGACGCGCGCGAATTCCTCTCCGAGAAGGGATTCGATGTGGACGCGCTCGCCCCGCAGGTGGACGGCAAGTTCATGAGCGCGTTTGTCCGCGCCATAAAGCCCGCAGACAAGCCGAAGTCAGCGGCGTGCTGCGGCCCAACGTGCTGTAAGTGATCGCCTGATCGTTCTTTTTCCAGACCATTCCAGAACAAGAGGCGCGACAATCATGCAAGGACGCTACAACGTTCTCTTTCTCTGCACCGGGAATTCCGCGCGTTCGATCATGGCCGAGGCGATTCTCGATCGCAAGGGACGGCCCAATTTCACGGCGTATAGCGCCGGCAGTCACCCGACCGGTCGCGTGCGCCCTGAGGCACTGAAGCAGATCGAGCTGGCCGGGCTGCCCACCGACGGCTTGCGCAGCAAGGACTGGACCGAATTCGCTCAGCCCGGCGCGCCGAAGATGAGTTTCGTCTTTACCGTCTGCGATAATGCGGCGAAGGAAGTTTGTCCCATTTGGCCCGGCCAGCCCATGACGGCCCATTGGGGGGTTCCCGATCCCGCGTCGGTGGCAGGTACTCCAGAGCAAATCGAAAAAGCGTTTCGGCAAGCCTTCATGATCCTCGACCGCAGGATCAGCCTGTTGCTTTGTCTCCCGCTCGCTAGTCTCGACAAACTGGCGATCAAAAAGGAAATCGAAAGCATCGGCCTGCAATGAGCGAACCGGAGCCCCCCGGCGACGTAAGAATGCCAGGAGGTCCGTGTGTCCAAGGCCAAGCCTGCGACCCGCAGCACCGTGCCCGTCTTTCATTCCTGGATCGCTACCTGACACTTTGGATCTTTCTCGCGATGGCGGTTGGGGTTAGCCTGGGCCATTTCCTTCCGCAGATCGCAAATTTCGTGAAGCGCTTCCAGACCGGCACAACGAACATCCCGATTGCGATTGGGCTGATCGTCATGATGTATCCGCCATTGGCAAAGGTGCGCTACGAAAAACTCCCGGAAGTCTTCCGCAATCGTCGCGTGCTTCTGCTGTCGCTCCTGCAAAATTGGGTCATCGGACCAACGCTCATGTTTCTGCTGGCGGTCGCATTCCTTCGCGGCCACCCTGCCTACATGCGGGGGCTGATTCTGATCGGGCTGGCGCGCTGCATCGCCATGGTCATCGTCTGGAATGAGCTGGCCGCGGGGGATACCGATTACGCCGCGGGGCTGGTCGCATTGAACAGCATCTTCCAGGTGCTCTTCTACAGCGTCTATGCCTGGGTGTTTATCACCCTGCTGCCCACGTGGTTCGGATTCAGAGGGAGCGCCGTTCCTGTGGGGATGAAGCAGATCGCCCAAAGTGTGTTCGTGTACCTGGGGCTGCCGTTTCTCGCGGGCATTCTGACGCGCTTTGTGCTCTTGCGTAAGAAAGGAGAAGCGTGGTACCGAACGCGGTTCATTCCACGCATCAGCCCGCTGACCCTGGCGGCCCTCCTGTTCACGATCCTGGTGATGTTCAGCCTCAAAGGGGATCTCATCGTACGCCTGCCTTTGGACGTGCTTCGCATTGCCCTGCCGCTACTGATTTATTTCGTTCTCATGTTTCTGGTGAGCTTCTGGATGGGACGCAAACTGGGGGCTGATTATTCAAAGACGGCGGCACTTTCGTTCACGGCGGCAAGCAATAATTTTGAATTGGCGATCGCCGTTGCCGTGGCCGTCTTCGGCCTCAATTCGGGTGAGGCGTTTGTCGGCGTCATTGGGCCGCTTGTCGAAGTGCCGGCGCTCATTGGACTTGTGAACGTTGCTTTGTGGTTCCAGCGGCGGTATTTCGCGGGCTCTGAGGCAAATGCCGGCGCGTCTTGACACGATTCCCCACCCGTGGTGTAGTTTCCGCGGTTCAAGAATTGAAACGACCCATGCCCTTTTGCCCTTGGTGCGCCCCTCGGCTTGCAAGACAGGTTTGCGCTGTCGCGATGCTGTTCGCGGCCGCGCTCTTGGCGCAGGCAGCGCACGCCGCTCCCGCTGCGACTCATCTTTCGCTCGCGGGAACGTGGCAATTGCGGCTCGACCCACAGAACGAAGGCCACTCGCAACAGTGGTTCACCCAGAGCTTCGACGGCGATTCCATCTTCCTGCCGGGCAGCACCGATCAGGGCGGGTTCGGAACAAAGACAGCGGGCCCGACGTTGGGCCAACTCTCGCGTCCTTACACGTACGAAGGAGCGGCGTGGTATCAAAAGCCCGTCGTCATTCCCGAATCTTGGAGCGGGCAGCGCATCACGCTTTTCATCGAGCGCGCACATTGGGAAACGGAAGTCTGGGTGGATGGAAAGGCCTTCGGTTCGGCAAACAGCCTCACGACGCCGCATGAGTACGACCTGACGAGCGCGCTCACTCCCGGGCCGCACCGGATCACGGTCTGCGTGGACAATTCCTACAAGATCGACATCGGACGCTGGTCGAGCAGTTTCACCGATTTCTCGCAGACGAATTGGAACGGCATGATCGGCGAGATCGAGCTTCGCGCCAGCCCGCCTGTGTTCTTGGAGTCGGTCAACGCGTATCCGGACCTGAAATCCAAGAGCGTGCGGCTGGTCGCAGTGGTGCGCAATACGACCGGCGCACCGGCGGACGTTTCCCTCTCGGCCGGCGTACCAGGAGTTACGCGGAAGCCCATTCCCGCGCGCGCATCGCAACCGGGCGAAGAGCAGAGCATCGAAATCGCAGTTCCGCTGGGGAATTCGCCCCGCCTGTGGGACGAATTCGATCCCCAGCTATACGAGGCCGACGTGCAACTTTCCGCGCAGGCCGGCGGGCGCAGTTTTGTGGATGACGCCGACGTTTCCTTCGGCATGCGGCAGATCAGCACGCACGAGGGACAATTTTTAATCAACGGCCGTCCGATTTTCATTCGCGGCACCGTCGAAAGCGCGGTTTTCCCATTGACCGGATATCCGCCCATGACCGCCGGCGCCTGGGATCGTATCTTCCGCATCGCGCGCTCCTACGGCTTGAATGAGTTTCGCTTTCATTCGTGGTGCCCGCCCGAAGCGGCGTTTGAAGCCGCCGATCGCGCGGGATTCCTGCTGCAAGTCGAATTGCCCGTATGGAGCCACACGGTCGGCAAGGACCCTGTGCTCGACGATTACATGCGCGCCGAAGGACATCGCATCCTGAAGGCGTACGGCAATCATCCTTCGTTCACGATGTTCAGCATGGGCAACGAACTCGCGGGAGACGACGCATTCCTGGACGCGCTCGTCGCCGAATTGAAGCAGGGCGATTCGCGCCGCCTCTACACTTTCGCGACGGACTCGCGCCGCCGCGTGCCCGGGCCGACTTCGGATTACTACACGACCTACCAAACGCTGCACGGGCGCCTGCGGCTGAACAACACGCGCTTCGGCAAAACGATGGACGGAACCGACCACGATTTCTCCGCGGCGCTCGAGGGAATCACCGTGCCGGTGATCACGCACGAAATGGGTCAGTGGGCCGTCCACCCCAGCTACGATGAGATCGGCGAATACACGGGCGTGCTCAAGCCGCGCAACCTCGAAGCCTTGCGCGATTTGCTGGCCGCGCACGGAATGCTGGATGAGGCGGAAGCATTCCAAACCGCGTCGGGAAAATTCTCGTGGAGCATCTACAAAGAGGACATGGAGGCCGCGCTGCGCACTCCGCACTACGGCGGCTTTTCCTTGCTAGCGCTCAACGATTTTCCTGGGCAGGGTGAGGCGCTGGTGGGTCTGGTCGATTCCCTGTGGAACACGAAGTCTATTCTTGCGCCCGAGGAATTTCGCGAGTTCTGCGGACCGACGGTCCCGCTCGCGCGGTTCACGAAATTTGTGTGGACCGAAGGCGAAACGTTCACGGCGCGCGCCGAACTGGCGCATTACGGCAAGGCGCCGCTGCGCAACGCCGTCGCGCTGTGGACCGCGCAGGATGATGCCGGGCGCATCTGGGCCTCCGGCAGATTCCCGGCGGTGAACGTGCCGCTTGGCAGCGTCACGCCGCTGGGGACGATTCGCTTGCCCCTCACCCGCGTGCGCAGCGCCGCGCACCTGAAGATCACGCTGCGCGTCGCGGGCACGGAGGCGAGCAATCACTGGGACATCTGGGTCTATCCGAAATTTGGCGACATCGAACTTCCAGCCGGCGTGCTGGTGACCGGAGCGTTTGACGACGCCGCGCGCACCGCGCTCGCGGCCGGCAAGAAAGTTGTGTTCCTTCTTCCGCCCGGGCAGACGAACGACAATCTCGTTCCCGCGCAATTTCTTCCTGTCTTCTGGTCATCCACGTTCGGCGCAACAAAAAAAATCATCGCGACGATGGGCATCCTTTGCGATCCGAGCCATCCGGCGCTCGCCGAATTTCCAACGGAGCCGCACAGCGGCTGGCAATGGTGGGAGCTGAATGAAGGGTCGCGCGCATTCGATCTCGATCGCGCGCCGCCGGGTTACCGGCCGATCGTGCAGGTCATTGATGATTTCCACTTCGCGCGGAAGCTCGGCGCCGTATTCGAGGCGCGCGTTGGCGAGGGAAAACTGCTCGCGGTGTCGCTCGATCTTCAATCGAATCTCGACCGGCGGCCCGCCGCGCGCCAATTGCTGCGCAGCCTTCTCGATTACGCCGCGAGCGACCGCTTCGATCCCCAGCAGTCGTTGCCGCTCGACGTCGTCCAGGGGTTGCTTGCGACAAAATCCGCGCCGCAATAGGCGGGGCCGGATTCCGCGGCGCGCGAGCCGTCCTCTTCCTAAGAAATCGCGGCTGTATTCAGAAGCTCAAGCGCAATTTGCGCGCGGCGCACGCGCTCGCGTGACATCGCGAGCGCCGTCGCTTCGATGTGCGCGCCCGTGGGGTAAATGTCCGGGGAATTGCGCAGGCCGAACTTGAGATAGACCGGCGCGGCGACGCGAATAATCTCCGGTATCTCGTAGTAGCGGATGAAACCGCCAATATTGTCCGGGGCTTCAATATAGAAGTCGATGGGCGCCGCAATCGCCTGACGAATGGCCGCGATCTGCGCGATGCTGAGATCGGACGGGACATTGATCGTGCTTGCGCCGAGGTCTTCGAGCAAGCGCGCGCTCGCGGGATTGCACGGCGCCATCATCACGGAAGTCTTGATGATGAGATCGCCCGGCAGCTCGCCCTTCGCGCGCAGTTTTCCGACGATGGAGATCAGGCCGATGTCGGAAATAAGCACGCTGCGAATTCCAAGGTCCACGGCGCGGCGAATGTCCGCCAGCGCAAACGCAAGTTGATCGGCGCCGCGCAGGCTCAGCCCCAGGCTGCGTCCCGCCGGCGCAACAACTTGCGCGCCGATATCAAACGTGGCGCGCGGGCCGACGAACAGGTTCACCTCGATGTGTTCCTGCCGGCCGAGCGCGACCATCTCGGAGATTTCGTCGGCCGACAGCATCATCATCCCGCTGCCCTGGCTGACGCGATGCACGCGCACCTTGCGCGCTTTCGCTTCTTCGATCACGGCACGCAGCGCCTTCGGCCCTTCCGTGCTGGGAATCTCGATGCGGTACGCCTCTCCGCTCGGGAAACGCCGGGAGGATGTGAACTCTTTCGAGTCCGTGGAGGGAAAACCCAGAGATTCAAGACTTGCTTTGGGAGAAATCACCGCCATCCTCGCTTTCTATTCGATCACGCGGAACCGGCCGAGGTCCGCCTCGCGAATCGTGAGGCCGAGGCCGGGCACATCGTCGCGCAGGCTGATGAAGCCGTCCACGGGCTTTGGCTCGCCTTCAAAAACGTACCAGAACAATTCGTTTCCCACTTCGACGTCCACAAACGGAAAATACTCGGCCATCGGCGAATTCAGGCTCGCCATGACGACGTGGAAGTTGTGCATCTGCCCGGCGTGCGGCACCACGGGGACCGAATGCGCTTCGGCGAGGCTGGCGATCTTGCGCGCTTGGGAGATTCCGCCGACGCGATTCGTATCGAACTGAATGTAGTCCACGGCCTTCGCTTCGAGCAACTCGCGAAAGCCGTAGAGGGTGAATTCGTGTTCGCCGCCCGCAATCGGGATGCGATTCATCGCCTTAAGCGCGGCGTAACCGCGAATGTCGTCCGCAATCACGGGTTCTTCGAGCCAGCGAAGATGGAAGGGCTCGAGCAAGGGAACCATCCTGCGCGCGTAGTCGAGCGTCCAGCCCATGTACGCGTCGGCCATGAGATCGATTTCGTCGCCGATCACCTCGCGGACCGTGCGCACGAGCGCGAGATTCCGCTGCATTCCCTCGGCGCCGTCCACCGGGCCCCAGCCGAATCGCAGTTTCATCGCGCGAAATCCTTCTTTCTTGTATTTCTCCGCCTCCGCGGCAAGCGATTTCAAATCCTGGCTGTAGAGGCGGCTCGCGTACACGGGGATTCGCTGCTTCGTGCGTCCGCCGAGCAACCGGAACACGGGCTGGCCGGCGGCTTTGCCCAGAATGTCCCAGATGGCGATGTCGACCGCGCTGATCGCCACCATCCCCACACCTTTGCGGCCAAACGCCATGGTCTGCCGGTACATGAGTTGCCAGAGAAACTCGGAATCGAATGGGTCCCTGCCGATCAGCAACGGCTTCAGATAAAGGTCGATCGCCTGCTTTGTGAGTCGCGGGGCGAGTGCGGCGTTGCCGATGCCGACGTGGCCGGCGTCGGTGAAAACCTCGACGACGAGCCAGCCGTGGAAGCGGAATCCGGCCATCGAATCGGCCGGAAGAGAGAGCAAGTCCACCGCATTCGTGCAAAAGTGCGGCTGGGGCGAAACGGTCGGGCCCTTCCACTCTACAACACGCGTGCGAATTTCGGTGATTTTCATGCTGCTCCTTGGGCCAGCGAGAGCGGGCCGATGCGGCGATTGGTCAGCAGAATCACGCAGAAGGCCGCAACGTGAAACGTGCTGAGAACCGCAAAGATCAAAGAATACCCGAATCCGGCGTTCAGCAAACGCCCGGCCAGGAGATTAAACAGGACGCCGCCAATCGCTCCGCCGAAGCCGACCATCCCGGCCACCGAGCCTACGACGCTCGCAGGGAACAAGTCTGCCGGGAGCGTCATCACCAGGCCGGACCACGATTGCTGACCGAGGAACGCGACGCTGAAAATCAGGATCGCGGCTTCGACCGGGGAACGGCTCACAAGCAAGATCACCGGCATCACGGCCGCGCTGGCCCCGAGGGCGATTTTGCGCGAGCGGTCGAGCGAGACGCCGCGCCGCACCAGCGCGCTCGACAGCATTCCGCCTCCGAGACTCCCGAGTCCGGAAGCAGCGAAGGGAATCCACGCCCAGTAACCGACGCGTTTGGTGTCAAAGCCGCGGACGTCGTAAAGATATTTGGGGAGCCAGAAAAGATAGAAATACCACGCGGAGTCAGTCAGGAATTTCGCGAAGACCAGTCCCTGGACCGGCCGAAGCGTGGCGAGCCGCAGCCATGGCACCTTTTGGACAACTTTGACCGCTCGGACCGTAGCTCCTTCCCCCTCCGGCGGAGCCTTCGACGCAACCAGCCACCAAATCGTCCAAAGCATGCCCAGCGCGCCAGACAGCACGAACGCCCATCGCCAGCCCGCCCACAAGACCACAGCCGCAACCAATGGCGGCGCGAGAATCGAGCCAATCGCTGTTCCCGCGTTGATCAGGCCCATGGCCGTGGCGCGCTCTTCGCTCGGAAACTGTTCGCGGACGGCCTTCGTCGCGGCGGGGAACCCGCCCCCTTCTCCCATCCCAAGGAGAAACCGGCTGGCGCCCAGCATGGGAACGCTCGTTGCGAGACCTTGGCTCGCACAGGCGAGCGACCACCACGCCATGATTGCGGCGAAGCCGCGACGCGTTCCGAGCGCGTCGAGTAGCCTTCCTCCACCCGCGTACATGAAGGCGTAGGCCAGAAGGAACGCGGCATTGAGTTGCGAAAATTGCGCGTCGGAAATGTGAATGTTGCGCTGAATTGCAAGGACGGCGACCGAAAGCGTCTGCCGGTCAAAGTAGCTGATTGCGATCGCCGCGGTAACCACCGTCGCAATCCGCCAGCGGCCTACATTTCCGGTGTCGAAGGAAATTTCCATCGGCCTGGGACGATGTGCTCAGTCCCAGCACGGTACGACGCCCCTGCGCAATGCGCAAGCGGGAAAGCAACGCATCCACGTGCGGCGATCGAGCGGTTTGTGGCGTGGAAGAGAGCGGAATAATTGCGAACTTCGAGAGGTTTCGCGGCCAAAAGATCCGGGCGAATTCCCTGCATCCTCCAGTAAAATCTTACGGCGGGCCATTCGGCGTGTGGGCGGGGAAGTTTCGAGGAGACGACTACGATGAGCGAACGCGTCGCGATGCTGGGTTTGGGCACGATGGGACTGGGGATGGCGGGCAGGCTATTGCACGCCGGATTTCCGCTCGCCGTCTGGAACCGCACCGCGGCGCGCGCGGAGAGCCTGCGCGCGTCGGGCGCGCGCGTCGCTTCGAGCCCGAGCGATGCCGCTCAGGACGCCACGGTCATCGTGAGCATGTTGAGCGATGACGCCGCATCGCGTTCGGTCTGGCTTGGCGAGAACGGCGCGCTGGCCGGCGCGGCTGCGGGCTCGCTATTCATCGAATCGAGTACGGTCTCCCCGGTCTGGGTGCGCGAACTCGATGCCGCAGCACGCGGGCGCGGCTTCGCGCTGGTGGATGGCCCGGTCACGGGAAGCCGCACTCACGCCGCCAACGGCGAATTGTCCTTTCTTGTTGGCGGCGATGCGAAAGACGTCGAGCGCGCGACACCACTGTTAAAGGCCATGGGAAAGGAAATCGTCCACGTCGGCCCGCTCGGGAGCGGAGCCACGTTGAAGCTGGTGAACAATTTCGTCTGCGCGGTGCAGGCCGCCGCATTTGGTGAAGCGCTCGCCCTGCTGGACAAGTCCGGGCTGGACTTGAGCAAAGCCGTGCCGGTTCTGACCAATGGCGCGCCGGGCAGCCCGCTCCTCAAGAACCTGGCCGGCCGAATCGCTGCCCACGACGCGAGCGTGCATTTCTACCTGGGCCTCATGCAAAAGGACCTGACCTACGCCATAGACGAAGCCCGGCGGCATTCGCTGGATCTTCGTACGGCTGCGCTGGCCCGCGAAATGTTTCACGCGGCGGCCGAGAACGGATTTGCGTCGTCGGATCTCTCCACCATCACCGAGTATCTGCGCGGCCGGTCTCCGGAGTCCCGCGCGAAGACCTGAGTGGCGGGCCGGTAGCGGCGCGCGGGCGCGTCTAGGTGCGGACATAGTCGGCGTTCCCCAAGTCGGACCCCACATCCAAAAGCTTGAAACATAGCGTGCCCTTCCCGCGTCAAAACTATGACGTGTCCCGATGTGGCGCGGTGAACCCCCTCAATTCACGATCACCGCAGGGCAAGCTCGAGAGGAGTCCGAAAAGTGACCTTTGGCTCGAAGAGTGACACGAGACGGGTGCATTCGATTCCGATGGCTCTCGGCCTCGCTTTCCTTGTCCTGATTCTGTTCGCCCAAGCGACCCCGCTTCCGGCAGCCCAACAGGCTCCTCCCGCGCCGGGCGCTGCGGCGCGCGCTTTGGGGACAGTCAAGGCGGTAAACGGCAACAAGGTCACGCTGACGACCGACGCAGGCGCGGACGTGCAAATCGTCGTTCAGGACGCAGCTCGCATCGTCAAAATCCCTCCCGGACAGAAAGACTTGAAGGGCGCGACGCCGCTCCGGCTGCAGGACATCGAGGTGGGCGACCGGTTGCTGGTGGGCGGAACGCTCTCCGCTGACGGCCAATCGCTCCTGGCCATCACGGTGGTCGTGAATAAGCGCGCCGAAGTCGAGCAGATGAAGCAACAGCAGGCCGAGGACTGGCAGAAGCGCGGCATCGGAGGATTGGTGAGCGCCGTGGACTCCGCGGGCAGAACGGTCACGATTTCCACCACGGTCGCGGGCGCTAAGAAATCCATCACGATTCAATTGGCGAGCAACACGCTTATCCGGCGCTACGCCCCGAATTCCGTGAGATTCGAGGATGCCAAACTCAGCACGCTCGATCAGATCAAGCCCGGCGATCAGGTGCGTGCGCGCGGCGCAATCAGCCAGGACGGCGCGTCGTTTGCTGCTGAGGAGATCGTCTCCGGCACATTCCAAAACATCTCCGGCACCATCTCTTCGATTGACGCGGCAAAGGGGACCCTGAGCGTCAAGGATCTGGCGACGAAGAAAACAATCGTTATCAACGTTACGGCTGATTCGCAGGTTCGCCGGCTCCAGCCGATGATCGCACGAGGAATTGCGATGCGGCTCAAGGGAGGACCCGCAGGTGCCCCGGGAGGCGGGGCAAGCGGCGGACCGCCTAACGCTGCCCCGGCGGGCGGCTCGCCGGCAGGACCGCGCGGCGCCGGCGGGGGCGGTGGAGGAATGGACCTCCAGCGGATCATCGCGCGAATGCCCGCATCCACGCTCAACGACTTCCAAAAAGGCGACGCCGTGATGATCGTCTCCACCGAAGGCACGGCGGCGGGCGTCACCGCCATTACCTTGCTCGGCGGCGTAGAACCGATTCTCGAAGCTTCGCCCAACGCCGGCGGCCTGCTTTTGGCCCCCTGGAGTCTGGGCGCCCCCGCGGGCGGTGATGTCGGCGCGCCATAACCGCCGAGACCGGCTCGCAAGGATTTTCATTCGCTCTTATTCAATCTTATTCAAGGAGAAGGGATGCAATTCACGCCAACTCGGACCAGCATGATGGCATTTGCGGCGCTGCTCGCCGCTCTCTTACTCGCGCCATTTGCGCGCGCTCAAACCGCCGCCGGCGGCACGCTCCGCGGCCAAGTGACCGATCCCTCCGGCGCCGCCGTGCCGCAAGCCACCGTCGCGATGACGTCGTCTTCAGGACAAACCGTCACGGCAAAAACGAATGCGTCGGGAAGTTACGAGATCAGGGGCCTCGCTGCGGACACCTATACGCTCACCGTGAATGCCGACGGTTTTTCCATCTACGAGCAGGACACGGTCCAAATCTCCGCAGGCCAGATCCAGAAGGCTGACGTGAAGCTCACTCTCGCGGTGCAGCAGCAGAGGGTTCAGGTCTCCGGGCAGGCCGTGCACGTGGATGTCAGTCCGGAAAATAATGCCGGGGCCATCGTGATTCAGGGCAAGGATCTCGAAGCGCTCTCGGACGACCCCGACGAACTGCAGAATGAACTTGAGGCCCTGGCCGGCCCATCCGCGGGCCCCAGCGGCGGGCAGATGTACATCGACGGTTTCACGGCGGGACAATTGCCGCCCAAATCGTCCATCCGCGAGATTCGCATCAATCAAAATCCGTTTTCCGCCGAATGGGACCAGCCCGGGTTCGGCCGCGTCGAAATCTTCACCAAGCCCGGCACCGGCTCGCCACACGGCCAATTTTCAGTGATCGGCAACGACTCCGGATTCAACACGCTCGATCCGTTCATCATTCCCGACATTACTCCAACCCCGCCGTATCACACCGTCCAGTTCAGCGGAAACGTCAGTGGCCCGCTCACCAAAAAGATTTCCTATTTCTTCGAGGTCGAGCAGCGGAACATTGACAATACCAGTGTTGTGAATGCGACCGCGCTTCCATCAATTTGTAATGTCACTCCTTGTAGCGCCTCGGTCATCAATCCGCTGACGCGCACGACCATCAGCCCTCGCTTCGACTTTCAATTCGGCGCGAACGACACGCTGACGGCTCGTTACCAGTTCACGCGCAGCGTCAACACGAATGCAGGCATATCCGGATTAAGTCTCTCCACGCTCGGATACAACACGTCGAACATCGAAAACACCGTCCAACTCGACGAGACCCATGTGATCAGTTCGCGCGCGCTGACCGAAACACGCTTCCAGTATCTCCGCGAGAGCGACAGCCAAACGCCGGAGTCACTCCTGCCGTCTCTCCAGGTTATTGGCCAGTTCAACGGCGGCGGGAACGGGAGCGGCCAAGAAACAGACGACGAGGATCGGTACGAGTTACAGAACTACACGCAGATCGCCTTCAATAAGCACTCGATGCGCTTCGGCGGCCGCGTGCGTGATTTCCAGGTCACTAGCGTTTCGGCGAGGGGCTTCAATGGCAGCTACTCCTTTCCTTCATTGCCTTCGCTTCAGGCGATCGAAGAAGGCTGCACTTCCCCAAATAGTTCTACCGGACTCTGCAATGAAGCTTCAATTGCGTCCGGAACCGGACCGAACCAGTTCACGATCATCACGGGAAATCCCACGGCCAAGGTGAATCTTGTGGACGTGGGCGTCTATGCCGAGGACGACTGGAAGCTCCGCCCCACGGTGACCCTGAGCTATGGTTTGCGACTCGAATCGCAAAATCACATCCGCGACCACGCCGATTGGGCGCCGCGCGTCATGCTCTCCTGGGGACTCGGTCATTCCAAGGCTGGTCCGACGACCGTCGTGCGGGCGGGCTTCGGCGTTTTCTACGACCGCTTCACGGATGATCTCGTGCTTCAGGCGGAGCGTCAGAACGGCACGACGGAGCAGGAATACGAGATCAACGATCCGTCGTTCTTCTTCCCGAATGGCGCGACCCCTTCCAGCGATTACACTGGCAGTACGTCCACGTCCATTCCGATAATCTATCAGATCGCGCCGAATCTTCGCGCTCCCTACAAGCTGCAGTCCGCGCTCAGCGTCGAACACCAATTGGGTAAGAGCGCTACGATCACCGCAAACTATCTGAACACGCGCGGCGTGCACCAGTTTCTCACCGACAACGTGAACGCGCCGCTCCCCGGAACTTATGTTAATGGCGAACCCGACAGCGGTACGCGCCCGAACGGCCTCCTGGAAAACATTTATCAATACCAATCCGAGGGGGAGTTCGAGCAAAACCAGTTGATCGTAAACTTGAATTACCGCCTCGGCAGCAAGCTGACTTTGTTCGGCTACTACAGCCTTGGCTATGCACACAGCGACACGGGCGGCGCCAACAGCTTCCCTTCCAATCCCTACGATATTCTCGGCGATTACGGCCGCGCCTCCTTTGATACGCGCCACCGTGTCTTCCTCGGCGGAACGGTGACTCTGCCAATGGGCTTCCGCCTGAATCCGTTGCTTGTGGCGGCTTCGGGCTCGCCGTTCAATATCTCGATCCCCGACGACTTGATTGGAAGTTCTCAACTCAACCAGCGACCCGGGCTCGTTTCAAACACGACCTGTGCCGCGGTCAATCAAGTTCCAAATCCCAATCATCCAACTGAAACGAACCTCGATTACTACTGCACGCCATTCGGCACCTTAGACCCCTTCCCGACGGCGGGCGAAGCCCTCGTCCCGATCAACTACGGCAACGGCCCCGCCCTTTTCACCTTCAACCTGCGTGTCAGCAAGACCTTCGGCTTCGGTGGCGCGCTCGAATCGGCTGCAAATAATGGCCAGCAAGGCGGGCGCGGCGGCCCTGGCGGCCCCGGTGGCCCCGGTGGCGGTCCAGGTCCAGGCGGTCCCGGTGGCCCCGGTGGTGGTCCAGGCGGTCCAGGCGGAGGTGGGCGTGGCGGTGGCGGCGGTGGCGGTGGCGGTGGTGGTGGTGGTGGTGGTGGTGGCGGTCCGTTCGGCGGATCTGCGTCTTCCGGTCAAAAGTACACGTTGACGCTCAGCGCCAACATTCGCAATCTCTTCAATATCGCGAACTTCGGGTCACCCGTCGGGAATCTCGGCTCTCCGAGATTCGATGAATCGATTGGAATGGCAGGCGGTGGATTCGGCATCTACTCGTCCGGCACGGCCGACCGGAGAATCGATCTGCAACTGACATTTAACTTCTGAGCGGTTGGTGTCGCGGGCGGTTACGGATTCTCGGGCTCTGATTCAGGCGGTTCGGGAGTTTTTTCCTCGGCGGCCGCTGCGGAATCGCTCGTGGCTTGTGCGGTTTCGTCCGAAGGCCCAGACTCAGCCACCGGCGCGGCTTCAGCGGCAGGCGCAGCTTCCGCCTCCCCTGCGGCTGGCGGTTCGGGAATTGCTTCCTCAGTGACCGCTGCGGAGTCGGTCGCGGCTTGTGCGGTTTCTTCCGAAGGCGCGGGCACGGCAACCGGCGCAGCTTCGGCCGCAGGCGCGGCTTCCACCTCCGCCGCTGTCGGCGGTTCGGGAATTGCCTCCTCAGTGACCGCTGCGGAATTGCCCGCGGCTTGTGCGGTTTCTTCCGAAGGCGCAGACACGGCAACCGGCGCGGCTTCGGCGGCAGGCGCAGCTTCCGCCTCCCCTACGGCCGCCGATTCCGAGGTAACGGCTGGAGCCTCGCTCGGCACGGCCAGCCGTGGCGCGAGCGCCTCGACGATCAATTCAATCAGGAGTTTTGCCGCGGACCCATCCGGGTCGAGCGCGGGATTGTACGCGCACACGGTCATTGCAGCCAGATGCGGCTGCCGCGCGAAGACGGCGAGCGCCTCTCGCGCCTCGGCCAGTCGCAGCGCGCCGACCGACGGATAATTCGTCGCTCGAAATTCGTCGCTCGAAATCACGTCCACATCGAAGTGCAGCACGAATTCGTGTCCCGCGCCGTGCATGCGGTCGAGCGCCTGCTGCGCCGCAACCGCGGCTCCGCGCTTTGAAATATCGCTCGCGCGATAGGCGCGCATCGGCGTGCGCGTCAGGAATTGATCCTCGGCGGGATCGGTGCGGCTCACGCCGAAAAGCGCAATCTCCGGCTCGCGCACCAGCGGCGGCTGGTTCCAGAAGCGAATCATCTCCGCCGCGCCCTTCCCGATGACGTGCGAGATGACCATTCCATCCACGCAGCCCGAAGGCGACGTGGCGGGTTCGTTCAAATCGGCGTCGGAATCCATGTACACCAGGCCGACGTTGCGGTAGTAGCGACGCGTGCCCGCAATCGTGCCGAGTACGATCATGCAATCGCCGCCGATCACCAGCGGCAGCGCGCCCGACTTCACCGCGATCTCGACGCGCGGCCGCAACTCGCGCAGCCCCGCCAGGACTCGGGGAAGATTCCGCGCGCGCGGGTGCTCGTCATCAGGCTGAAAAAGCTGGGGGGTGGCGTCGCCGAGGTCGGTGACTTCAAATCCGGCCGCCACGAGGGCGGGAATGAGGCCGGCTTCGCGCAGGGCCGCGGGCGCGCGCTCGTGTCCAGCAGAGAGCGCGGCCGCGCTCGATGGCGCGCCCAGCAAGGCAATCTTCATCGGCTGACGGACGATCTTGACCGCCAAAGGAGCGCTCCTTTGCTTTTGGAAAGCCTGGTTGCCGCAGGCAGGACAAGAATCGCCCCCCGCGTACGGGCGCTACGCCTGCTTCGAAACGGGCGCGATCACTGCTAATTCTGGCGGCAGCGTAAACCGAACGTCCTCGCGAATCAAGTCCCGATCGCGTTGGTCGGTGAAGCCGAAGGACGCCAGCCGCTGGCTCACCTGTTCGACAAGCACTTCCGGCGCCGACGCCCCCGCCGTCAATCCCACGCGGCTCACGCCATCGAGCCATTCCGGGCGAACGCCGGTCGCATCGTCAATCAGCCGCGCGGACACCCCGGCGCGCTCCGCGACTTCCACCAGCCGGTTTGAGTTCGAGCTGTTCGGCGAACCCACCACGAGAATCAGCTCAACCTCGCGGGCCATCTCCTCGACCGCTTCCTGCCGGTTCTGCGTCGCGTAGCAAATGTCGTCCGACGCAGGCCCCTCGATCTCCGGGAACCGCTGCCGCAGCCGCGTCACGATCTCCTGCGTGTCGTACAAACTCAGCGTCGTCTGCGTCAGATAGGCCAGCCGCTTCGCATCGCTCACTTGCAACCGGTCCACCGCTTCCACGCTGTCCACCACCAGCGTCTGCTCCGGCGCCTCGCCCGAAGTACCCACGATCTCCTGGTGGTCCCTGTGCCCGATCAGGATGATGGTTCGCCCTTCGCGCGCAAACTTGAGGGCTTCCAGGTGCACCTTCGTCACGAGCGGGCAGGTCGCGTCAATCACGCGCAGCCGGCGATTCTTCGCCTCTTCGCGCACCGTCGGAGGCACGCCGTGCGCGCTGAACACCAGCACCGCCTCTTCCGGAACTTCCTCCACCGCCTCGACGAAAATGGCCCCGCGCTGCCGCAGTTGCTCGACGACGTAGCGGTTGTGCACGATCTCGTGATGGACGTAAACAGGCGACCCGTACACCTGCAGCGCCAGCTCGACGATGTCCACCGCGCGCACCACCCCGGCGCAGAAGCCTCGGGGGCGCATCCGAAGCAAAATCTTCCCGTTTTGCGGGCTTGCCTTTGATTCAGCCATTTTCACCTGCCAAGCCTCTGATAATACACGATTCCAGCCCTTCCCCGCCACGCCGCTTTTCGGGTGGAGCGTCAATCAAGGTCACGATTTGTGGGGCAGAGGAGTTATTCTTTCGGTGTCTAATAGAGTGAATGAGCTTCCTGCGGTGCAAGGAGCCTCCCTGGCGAGAAAACTGAGCTCTTCAGCCACCATTCTTCCCATTGTGCAGGTGGGCCGCCAGCTAAGCCGCGTTGCCGGCTCTGCCCCAACCGGCGGCGGGATGCTATGCTGGAGCCGCTTCTAACATGCTGCTAAAGGACAAAGTCGGAATCGTGACCGGTGGAGGCCGCGGAATCGGCCGCGCCATCGCCCTTCGCTTCGCTGCGGAAGGAGCGGCCGTGCTGGTCGCCGCTCGGACAACCGCCCAAGTCGAAAGCGTCGCCTCAGAAATCGCGAAATCGGGCGGCCGCGCGGCCTGGATCTCAGCCGACGTGTCGCAGGAGCCCGATTGCGCCCGCATCATGAGAGCTGCCGAAGAGCGCCTCGGCCCGGTCTCAATCTTGGTGAACAATGCCGGCGAATATGGCCCCGTGAAGCCGGTCGAGGAAATATCACCCGCCGAGTGGGATCGCGTGATCGCGGTCCATCTGCGCGGGGCGTTCCTGCTAACGCGCCTGGTTCTGCCCGGCATGTACGCGCGCAATTCCGGCGTAATCCTAAATATTTCAAGTCTTTCGGCGAAAGCGGCGTTTTCGTGGGGGTCACCCTACGCCGCGGCGAAGGCGGGCATGCTCGGCCTGACGCGCGTAACGGCCGCGGAGGCCGGCCGCAAGGGCGTGCGGGTCAATGCAATCTGTCCCGGCCCGGTAACCGAAACTCAGATGTCGAAGGAGTTGGGGGATAAGCTGAGCGAGCGCCTCGGCATCTCGCCCGAAGAGGGGCTTAAACAGTTTCTGCAGAGCATCTTACAAGGGCGCGGCCAAAAGGCGGACGAGATCGCCTCTGCGGCGCTTTTCTTGGCTTCGGATGCGGCAAGCGCGATTACGGGGCAGTCTCTGAATGTTGACGGCGGAACTGCTTTTTACTGAACTCGCCGACGAAGCCCAACCCGCGCCGGCTCGCACGAGCCATCGAACGCACGTAGGGCTCGCTCTTGGTCAGGCCGGCCTGGCCAATGTAATTCACAAGGTAGAGAGCGACGGCGACTGTGACTACCACGGCAAAGAAAACGGCAAAAAGAATCAGCAGCGCGAGCATCTCACGCACGTAATAGAGTGGCACTGCCGCCAGCAATACGAGGCCAATCCAGAATCCAAGCCGCACCTTCGGATGCCGATACAGTTCCCGAGTAGTCATGAAATCGAGGGTCCTTTCCCTTTTTGGTTCGCTTGCTTAGATGCAAGCTGTCCGCCAAACGATTCCCAATCGGTATAAGTGGATTTTCCCCGCTAAGTTGTTCCATTTGCGATGAAACAGCGGATTTACGGGGGCTAGGACTCATAGGACCGTACTCGATTCATTCCCTCTTTGGGAGAAGCGCTTCCATTTTTGGCGATTTTCTACGGCATTTGGTTGGTTTCGCCGTATATGATTTGGGCTCTTAGCATCAAGGGTACGTCACGCTGAGCCGCGGAGAATCACGTGGGTCCGTCGTCGAAAGCGAAAGTCGTGGGGGGAAAGTTCGTGCCTTTGTGCGAACGCCTTGAGCAGGCGGACGGCTCGGACAGGAACGTCCAGTCGATGCCGCGCTACCGGCCCTCGAACGGGTAGCGGTCTCCGGCGGTGACCGCAGCAGCAACGTTTCGGCGCAACGCGACCGTGTCCACGGCTTCGCGCTTGAGGAATCGCCGCAAAATGGCGAGTTGGGTGCGCAGCATGTCGCCTTCCGCGACGCCTGCAATCGCCGTGCGCGCCTGCTTTTCGACGCGATCGGCGGCGTCGTAGACGAAAACGCGAGCGGCATCGGCCATTGCGCCCGTCGTCTGCACTCCCCGGGCGGTTTCGGCCTTTTGCGCGCGGCGCACGGAGGATTCGGCGGCGTAAACGTCGATCACGATATCCGCGAGCGCGCCGATGATTTCCTGTTGCTCGCCGAGTTGCTCGCGGTGCTTCTGCATCGCGGCGCCTGCGGCGAGCAGGAACGATTTCTTCATGCCTTCGACAACGCGATCCTCTTCGGCCCACTCGCCGGAAGGCGCGTCATCGAACGACGGTCCGGCGAGAATCTCTTCCTGCAGTTTTGCTCCGGCCGCGAGCAGCGGAAGCGCGCCGGTGAGTGCGCGTTTCATCAGCATCTGGACGACGAGCATCCGATTGATTTCGTTCGTGCCCTCGAAAATGCGGTTGACGCGGGCGTCGCGGTACGCGCGCGCGACGGGATAGTCCTCGTGGAAACCGTAACCGCCGTAGATTTGCACGGCCTCGTCCACGACGAAGTTCAGCGTCTCGCTGCCGTACACTTTGCTGATCGAGCTCTCGATTGCGTACTCCTCGAGAGCCTTCATCCCGGCCTGCGTCTTGTCGGAGGAAGAATCCGCAGCCGCGATCGCGCGGTCCATCATTCCCGCGGAGCGATAAATCATCGATTCGAGCGCGAACAGCCGAATCGCCATCTCGGCCAGCTTGGAGCGAATCAAGCCGAAATCGGCGATGGGTTTGCCGAATGCCGTGCGCTCTTTTGCATATTTCGACGAGACCTGGAGGATTTTCTTCGATCCGCCCAGACAGTACGCGCCGAGGCTGAAGCGTCCCGCATTCAGAACGTTGAACGCGACGATATGGCCGCGGCCGATCTCGTGGAGGAGATTTTCCCTGGGCACCGGGCAATTCTCGAAAAAGATCGGCACCGTCGAGCTGCCCTTGATGCCCATCTTATTCTCTTCGCCACCGATCGAGAAACCGGGGGAGTTGCGCTCCACGATGAAGCAGGAGAATTTCTCGCCGTCCACCTTCGCAAAAACGATAAAAATATCGGCGAATCCTCCATTCGTGATCCACATTTTCTGCCCGTTGAGGATCCAATTCTTGCCGTCGGGCGAAAGAACGGCGCGCGTCTTCGCGTTCTGCGCGTCCGACCCGGCTTGCGGCTCGGAAAGACAATAACAGCCGAGCCATTCGGCGCTGGCGAGTTTCGGGAGATATTTTTTCTTCTGCTCTTCCGTGCCGAAATAGACGATCGGCAAGGTGCCGATGCCGGCGTGGCCGCCGTGGCTCACGGCAAACGAGGCGTAGATGGCCAGCTTTTCAGCGAGCACCGTGCTGGCGACTTTATCTAGACCCGAGCCGCCGTACGCATCCGGCACGCCGCCGCCCAGCAGGCCGATCTCGGCCGCCTTCTTCAGCAGACCGGGCATCACGCCGGGCTTGTGCTCCTCGAGTTCTTTGACGACCGGCAGGACTTCGTTCGTGACGAACTCCTCGGCCGTCTGGCCGATGAGTCTCTGATCGTCGGTGAACTCCGCGGGAGTCAAGATGTCGTCGGTGCGGCAGGCCGCCACCAGAAAACCACCGCCGCGCGTCACTACGTGGGAGGCCGTCGTCGAAGCCATGAGTTCTCCTCCTGCCGGGCGCTTTCTCGGTCCGCTGGACTAATTCAGGCGCTCGAAAATTCCGGCGGCGCCCATTCCGCCGCCAACGCACATGGTGACCATGCCGTAGCGCGCATTTTCCCGCGCGAGTTCTCGCAACAACGTCGCCGTCAACTTCGCGCCCGTGCAGCCGAGCGGATGGCCGAGTGCAATTGCGCCGCCGTTCGGATTCACGCGCGCGGGATCGAGGCCAGCGAGCTTGATCGCGCCCAGCGCCTGAGCGGCAAACGCTTCGTTCAGCTCGATCACGGCTACGTCGTCGAGCTTCAAACCGGCGAGCTTCAGTGCCTTCGGAATCGCGAACGCGGGCCCGATGCCCATCTCCTCCGGCGGGCAACCAGCGGTCGCGAACGCGACGAACCGCGCAAGGGGTTTCAAGCCGAGCGACTTCGCGCGCTCCGCGCTCATCACGACGGATGCGGCGGCGCCGTCGCTCGTCTGCGAGCTATTGCCCGCCGTGACGGTGCCTCGCGCGTGAAACGCGGGCTTGAGTTTCGCGAGCGCTTCCAGGGACGTGTCCGCGCGCGGGCCTTCGTCGGTGTCGAAGAGGAAAGTCTTGGTTTGAAGTTTCGTTGTGCGGCTATTGGCAGCGCTGCCGTTGGGCGGTGCGGTGAAGCTCACTTCGACGGGGACGATTTCGTCGCGAAAGTTTCCGGCAGCGATGGCGGCGAGCGCTTTTTTGTGGCTCGCGAGAGAAAATTCGTCGGCTTGCTCGCGCGTGATGCCGTACTTTCGCGCGACGTTTTCGGCCGTGAGTCCCATGCCGAGATAGGAATCCGGGTAGTGGTCCATCAGCCAGGGATTCGGCGCGATTTTGTTTCCCCCCATCGGCACCATGCTCATGGATTCAACACCGCCGGCCACGATGACCTCCGAGTGGCCGAGCATGATGCGTTCTGCCGCCATGGCGATGGATTGCAGTCCGGAAGAACAAAAACGATTGATCGTCATGGCCGAACATTCGACCGGCAACCCCGCGCGCAGCAAGGCGACGCGCGCGACGTTCATGCCCTGCTCGCCTTCCGGCATCGCACAACCCAGGATCACGTCGTCCACGTCCTTCGTGTCCAGTCCGGAGACGCCCGCAAGCGCGGCGCGAATCGCGATTGCCGCGAGGTCGTCCGGGCGCGTGGAGCGCAGCGTCCCCTTGCCGGCTTTGCCGACCGCCGTGCGCACCGAACTGACGATTACGGCTTCGCGCATAACTCACCTCTTGCGAGCGCTACCTGCGGGGCCTGGAACGTTCGCTCCATTGGATGCCGCGGAGATGCAAAAAGCACGCCGCGCGCGCACGCTTCAGAAACACCGCCGCCATCACGGCCGGTCCTCAATTCCGCAGCGGCTTGCCGGTCTTGAGCGTGTGCGCGATGCGCTCTTGCGTCTTGCGCTCGCCGCAGAGCGAGACGAACGCTTCGCGCTCGAGATCGAGAACATACTGCTCGCTGACAAGTTGCGGCGCCGAGAGCGCGCCTCCAGCCAGGATATTCGCCAGCTTGCGCGCGACAACCGCATCGTATTCGCTGATGTATTCGCCGCGCAGCAGCATGTGGATCGCGAGCTTGGCGGCGGCCAGAAATTCCTCGCCGAGCACGCGGATCGAAGGCTCGCCGGGCGGCAGCGCCGCCGGATGATAGCCGGCGCGGACCAGCGCGAGCGCGGTCTGTTTGGCGTCCGCAACGAGGCGATCGCGATGAATCGCGACCGGATCGGCGGCGCGAAGATAGCCCAGCTCGCGCGCCTCTTCTCCGCTCGTGGAAACCTTTGCCATGGCGACATTCTCGAAAATGGGCTTGAGCGCGTGAAAGAGGTCGAGGTCTTCGCCGCCAGCCGCGCGCTCGTTCGCGCGAATCAACATTTCCTTGGTGCCGCCGCCGGCGGGAATCAGCCCGACGCCGGTTTCGACCAAGCCGATGTACGCCTCCGCGGCTGCATGGATCCGCGCGGCGTGAAGGGAAATTTCGCAGCCGCCGCCCAGCGACAATCCTTGCGGCGCGGAGACCGCCGGCCGGGGCGAATGTTTGATGCCAAGATTTACGTTCTGGAATTGCTTCACGACCAGGTGAATGTCATCCCACTCCTGCTCCCGGGCCGCTTCGAGCAGAAGCATCAAATTCGCGCCGACCGAAAAATTCACCGCCTGGTTCGCAATGACCATGGCGTCGAAATCCTCGCGCAGCCGCTTCAGGCCTTTGTGCAGCATCGCGAAGATTTCTCCGCCGAGCGAATTCATCTTGGTGTGGAACTCGCAGCAGATCACTCCGTCGCCGAGGTCCACGAGACTCGCGCCGGAATTGCGCTCCACTTCCTTCGATTTTTCTTTCAGAGATTTCAGAATGATGACGCCATCCGGCTGGCGGACGGGCAGAAAAGTCTTCGATGCGAGATCGAAGTACGAAACATCTCCGCGCGCAGCCTGATAAAAGGAAGATTTACCCGAGGAGAGCACGCTCGTGACGACCGGCGGGAGCGCCTTGCCGTCCTTTTCCAGCCGGCGGGCCATCGCTTCGACGCCGAGCGTGTCCCACAACTCGAACGGGCCGAGCTCCCATCCGAACCCCCAGCGCATCGCGCGATCCACGTCCACAAGCGAGTCCGCGATCTCCGGAACGCGGCGCGCGGCGTAGAGGCACATCTCCGAAAGCGACGTCCAAAGAAATTTCTGCGCGAGGTCGCCCGTCTGCCCCGCGAGCACGGGCCCGACGAGCGCGCGCAGCCGCTCGCGCGTATCGTCAATCGTGCGGCCCGCATCGATCGACGCAAAGCGGGCCTTCTGGCGCGGGCGATACTCCATCGTTGCGGGATCGAGCGTGAGAATTTCGGTCTCGCCGCCTTTCTTCACGCGCTCGTAAAAACCGCGGCCCGTCTTTTCGCCCAGCCAGCCGCGGCGTTCCATTTCCTCGAGCAGCGGAGGCACGCGATAGATTTCGCGCGATTCGTCGCCCGGAATGCTTTCGTAGATGTTGCGCACGACGTGGATCAGGATGTCGAGCCCGACGATGTCGGCCAGGCGAAAGGTTGCCGACTTCGGCCAGCCGACCGCCGGCCCCGTGCACGCATCCACTTGCTCGAACGTCATCCCGAGCTCGTTCATCGCGCGCACGACGTTGAGCATCGAAAACGTTCCGATGCGGTTGGCGATGAAATTCGGCGTGTCCTTCGCGACAACGACGCCCTTGCCGAGCCGCCGATCGCAGAAGTCCGAAAGCGCCGCGATCACGCCGGGGTCCGTATCCGGCCCGGGAATCACTTCGACCAGATGGAGATAACGCGGCGGATTGAAAAAGTGCGTGCCGGCCCAGTTCTTGCGAAATTCTTCAGGCAAACCTTCCGCGATTCGACCGACCGGCAAGCCCGAAGTGTTCGTGGAGACGATCGCGCCCGGCTTGCGATGGACGGCGACGCGCTCGAGGAGTTTGCGTTTAATTTCGAGATTTTCCGCGACGGCTTCAACGATCCAATCCGCTTGCGCGCACCAATCGAGATTGTCCTCGAAGTTGCCGGTGCGAATGCGATTCTCGAGCCCGCGCGTGAAAAACGACGCGGGCTTCGATTTGGCGGCGGCCGCAACGCCCGCCGTCACGATGCGATTGCGCACGGCGGGGCTCGCGAGCGTCAGGCCCTTGGCCTGCTCCTCGGCCGTGAGGGATTTGGGAATAATGTCCAGGAGCGAAACGGCGACGCCGGCGTTGGCAAGATGCGCGGCGATACGGGCGCCCATCGTGCCCGCGCCCAATACCACCACGCTTTCGATTCTTCTTCGGAGTACCATCCGTGAGGCCCCGGCCGGCCGGAACCGGGGTGCAGGTTACAAAAGGGGCATCTCGCAGGTCAATCGCAAATGCAGGGCATCCCCGCCGGCCTGTAAAGTGTCTCATAAGGACGCGCCCCGCCGAGGAGGACCATGCCGCACTGGCTGGAACGCGCCATTGGACGATTCCGGGAATTCGCCTATGGTGGCGCCGTAGAGCGCCCGAAGATTGGGCTCGCGCTCGGCGGCGGTTTCGCCCGCGGCATCGCACATCTGGGTGTTTTGCGCACGCTCGAGCAAAATAACATTCCCATCGATTGCATCGCCGGGACCAGCGCGGGAGCCATGCTCGGAATCTCCTACGCGAGTGGCCAGCCGATCGAACAGATCGCCCGGCGAGCTGCGGCAACACGATTCAGCGATTTCGGCCAATGGAAACTTTCCTGGATGGGCCTGGCGACGAACAACCGAATGGACGGTTATCTGCGGCGGTATATGGGCGTGACGACCTTCGCGGAATTGAAGATCCCGCTGGCGATTGCGGCAACGGATCTCGAAACGGGCGAGGCCGTCTTCTTCCGCGAGGGGCCGCTGGGACCGGCGCTGCGAGCATCGTGCGCGTATCCGGGGATGTTTTGTCCGGTCGAATTTCAAGGCCGGTTGCTGGTGGATGGTTTCCTGGCCGCCGCAGTCCCGGTGGAGGCCGTGCGGGAGATGGGCGCCGAAGTCATCATCGCTGTCTACCTGCAAGACGACAGCGACCGGAAGCCGACGAGCGCTGTGGACGTCCTGGGCCGTTCGTTTTCGATTCTTCAGCGGCGCGCCGATCTCGTGTGGCGAAGGGCTGCGGACGTGATTATCGAGCCAAGAGTGACCGAATTCGGCTGGGACGATTTCGGGAAGACGCCACAACTCGTCGCGGCGGGCGAGGAAGCGGCGCGCGCGGCCCTGAATGAAATCCAAGCCGCGATCGAACATGCGAGGAAAAAGAAACGCGCGCACCATTTTTCGCACTTTCGCCACGAACAGAAGGAATGATTCCGCCGCGCCGGGCGATGAGCGGACGTCCGAAGAACGGGGGAAACATCTCCCTCCGCGCGGACGAGCCAAGCTTGCGAAACATCAACAGCGGACGAAGAATCGTTCGAGGGACTTCGCTTACTCGGGCTCAATCTCCACGCGCACTGGCTGGCCATCGCCTTTGCCGCGCTGCGTGAGCCAGGCGGACAAAGCCTCTGCCAGCTTTGCGGGATCCACGCGCAGCCCGGCCTCGAGCCGCCCTTCGGCGAGGGGTAGCGTATCGTCGAACTCCGCCGAGCCGGTGAAATTCCGCATGCAAAAGCTGTCCAACCATTCGAGCGGGCAGGGGCGCTTCACGCTATCCACAAGGATGGAAACCTTTAGCTTCCTGGCATACATAGTGGGTGGATTATAGCACCTGGCTTTTGGCCGTTTCTTGCTTCCGGCGAGCCAGCCCTTTAGACTCTGACAGAGGCGCAGCTTGCGAGAACGCTGCCTTCTACCCGATTGACGTCTTGCCCCCAAGCGCAATCTATAACTGCACGGAGAGAGTGTGCCCACACGCGTTGAGCAATGGATCGAAGAGGCCGCGCAATTGACGCGGCCCTCACGCATCGTCTGGTGCGACGGCTCGGAAGAAGAGGCGGAGCGCATCCTCCAGCAGACGATGGACGAGGGCCACACGCTGCGGCTCAACGAGAAGACTTACCCGAACTGCCACTTGCATCGCAGCGACACGAACGACGTCGCGCGAACCGAAAAAGTCACCTACATCTGCTCCCGGAACGAATCCGATTCAGGGCCGACCAATCACTGGATGGCACCCGCCGAGGCGAGAGAGAGAATCGGCGCCTTGCTTCGCGGCGCAATGGCCGGGCGAACGATGTACGTTGTCCCTTACGTGATGGGTCCCCCGGACTCGCCGCTGAGCCAGGTCGGCGTCGAGTTGACCGACAGCGCGTACGTCGTGGCCGTCATGCGGATCATGACGCGGATGGGCCGCGTGGCCACGGAGCGCCTCGATTCTTCCGGCGATTTCGTGCGCGGGCTGCATTCTCTCGGCGATCTCCATCCGGATCGCCGGTTCATCATGCATTTTCCCGAGGAGCGGCTCATCTGGAGCGTCGGCTCAGGCTACGGCGGCAACGCGCTGCTCGCGAAAAAGTGCCACGCGCTGCGCCTCGCGACCTGGATGGCGCGCGAACAAGGGTGGATGGCCGACCACATGTTGATTCTGGGCCTGGAGGATCCCTCCGGTCAGGTGACGTACATGGCCGCGGCGTTTCCGAGCGCGTGCGGGAAGACGAACCTCGCGATGATGGTTTCATCGCTGGCGGATCAAGGCTATCGCATCCGGACCGTGGGAGACGACATCGCCTGGCTGCGCATCGGTAAAGATGGCAGGCTGCACGCGATCAACCCCGAAGCGGGCTTTTTCGGCGTTGCGCCGGGAACGAGCCCAAGCACGAACCCAAACGTAATCGCAGCGTTCCGCCAAAACTCGATCTTTACAAACACAGCGCTCACTTCGGCGCGCGAACCGTGGTGGGAAGGGATGGGCACCGAACATCCCGCCGGCCTCATCGATTGGCAAGGCCGCAAATGGTCACCGAGCCTCGGCCCGGCCGCGCACCCAAATTCCCGCTACGCCGTGCCCGCCCGGCAGGCGCCGGGGATTTCGGCGCATTGGGAAGACCCGGAGGGCGTGCCGATTTCAGCGTTCATTTTTGGCGGGCGCAGGGCGAAGGTCGCTCCGCTGGTTTACGAAGCGCTGGATTGGAATCACGGAGTCTACATCGGTGCGACGATGGCTTCGGAAACGACGGCCGCGACGACGGGCGCTCTCGGCGTGTCGCGCCGCGATCCGATGGCCATGTTGCCATTCTGCGGCTATCACATGGGCGATTACCTGCGGCATTGGCTCGAGTTCGGCCAGCGTATCCCGCGGCCGCCCAGGATTTTTCATGTGAACTGGTTTCGGAAGGACGCCGAGGGGCAATACCTCTGGCCCGGCTACGGTGAAAACGTGCGCGTGCTGAAATGGATTCTCGAACGCGTCGAAGGAAAGGGAGAGGCCGCCGAAACTCCGATCGGGCTTTTGCCCTCCACCGCCGCCTTGACGCTCGATGGCCTGAACATTTCGCGGGAGCGCTTGGAAGAGTTGCTTCGCGTCGATCCTTTCGAGTGGGCCGAAGAACACGCGCAGGCGGGGCAATTCCTCGATACGCTCGCCTCGCGGCTGCCACCGGAACTCCGCGACGAGCACGCCCACCTCGGCGAACGCCTTGCGCGCGCCGCGTCGGCCCGGCGCTAGAGAGCGGAAGCGATTGCGGCGTCAATCGCGACGTGCGTGTGGTCGAAGCCGTTGATGGCGTAGGCTTCGCCTTCGCCGCGCGAGAAATGAAAATAACGGCTGATGTTGTAGTCCTCGTCGTAGAGGCTGAACAGCCGTTCGGTTTCGCGGCGATCGAAGCCAAAGGCCGCAAGCGCCACCGGACGGCCATATCCTCCGCCCAGTTCGACATATTTCGCGACCAAGTCCGTCAGAAGCATGGTCGTCAAATCCAAACGTACGCGCCCGATTCGCCGTAGGGCGCATTGACATAGAAGAAGTTCGCGTCCGTCACGGCAGCGAGCGCCCGGCAGAGCCGCGACGCGCCGTGCGTCGAGCAGAATAATGCGCCCGTCGACTCCGCAATCCGCTGCGAGTGGTCCAGACTTCCCACCTCGCGCTGCGAAAGCCAAAGCCACGTCGCCGAGCGCGCGCAGACGGAGCACTCCCCGGCGAGCCCCTCGACGCGGCGGCGAATCGCGTCCGCCACATGCCCTTCCAACCCGGCCGCCTCGAAATCCGGCACGGCGAGGAAAAAATACTGCGAGACGCTCGCCGCGTCCGGCTCGAACGCCACCACATGCCCGTGATACCCGCTCAATTCCGGCTCGAGCAGATCGAGAAGGCAGCCGCGGCACAGCGAAACTTCGGGGCGCAGGCGGCCGTTCGTCTCGCCCGGCTGCACGACGCGGTCTGGGCGAAGCTCCCGCCGCACGGCCTTGCCGCGCAGATAGAGCGTGTCCGGCGCAAACATCGCCATCCAATCCTGCTGCTTCTCCAGGTGAACGCACTCGGGCAGAATGTGCATGAGCCGCGCGAACCACGTGCGCGTGCGCTTGCGAAACGCAATCCCGGGATACGCTTGGTCGAGCGAAAGCCGCGCCACAAGGCCGGATGGTAGCAGATTTCGGATAGAGAGGCAGCCGCGCGCAAAATCCGTTATCATGGGAATTCAGCCGCCGCGCCCCGCTTTCCAGCGAATCGCCCGGCTTAATTCAACGCACGCATATTGGAGGAGTCATCATGGCCTTGACCGCAGGGCAAGCTGCACCCGATTTCACGCTGAAAGATCAGAGCCAGAAGGAAGTCAAGCTTTCGGACTTTCGCGGCAAGAACGTCGTCCTCGTCTTCTATCCGCTGGATTGGAGCCCGGTCTGCACGAACGAGCACGTGTGTTTCGTGAACGACCTCAAACGATTTGAGAAGCTCGATGCACAGGTGCTCGGCCTGAGCGTGGACAGCGTCTGGTCGCACAAGGCCTTTGCCGAGAAAATGGGGATCTCCTATCCTCTCCTGGCGGATTTCCAGCCGCGCGGCGCGGTGGCGGAGAAATTCGGCGTGTTCCTGCCGGAGAAAGGCATCACGGGACGCGCGATCGCGATTATCAATAAAGCCGGGAAAATTGCCTGGTTCAAACAATACGACATCCCCGCGGTTCCCGACATCGAGGAAGTCGCCACGGCGCTCGCAAAGGCGAACTGACGGCGTCCTAATGCGTGCCGTGCAGGACTTGGTACAAAACCACGGCCAGCATGAATAACAGGTAGATCCGCAGCGACCACACCACGAACTTTTCGGGCCCGTTCAAGCGCCGCCTGGGAACTGGCTGCGTTTTCTGGCCCGCGAGTTGATCGTGTTCCAGCGAGGACAGGACCAAGTCCCTCTCGCCGGGCGCCAGCGGCACCTGCGGTTGTTCCTTCCCTGTCATCGTCCGCCCTCCTATTTCCCGCCCAGAAGCGCGAAGAAATGCGGCGCAATTACACTGACGCCGAAAAGTATGCCCGCGCCCGTCAGGATCACCACCACGGCTGTAGCGAGCACGTTTGCCCAAGCTGGGCTGACCAAATCGCCCATGATTTCCCGATCGTTGACCAGCAGAAAAAGAAAAACGAGCGCCGGCGGCATCGCCAGGACGGCAATCACGTTCACAAACAGGACCACGTAGACGAGCGGGAGTCCCGGGATGAGAACGATCGCCGCGGCCACCGCCGCGCAGAGAAACAGCACCGAATAAAACGCCCGGCCCTGTCCAATCGGCAAATTAAGGCTGTGCGGCCTGCGCGCCACTTCTCCGAACGCGTAGGCGGACGAAGCAGAAATCGTGACGCAGGCCACCATCCCGGCTTCGATGATTCCCAGTGCAAACAGCGCCGCGCCCACGTGTCCAATGAGGGGCTGCAGCGCCTCCGCGAATTGCGCTGCCTGATAATTCTCGGTACTCATGTGGTGAGTGAATAAGACAGACGTTGCCAGGATCGTCGCGACGGCAGCCACCGCGGCCAAGGCCGCCCCTAGGACCGTGTCGATGCGTCCGAAACGAATGTCTTTCGTCGTCAGACCCTTGTCCACGGTTGCGCTCTGCTGAAAGAAAAGCATCCACGGCGTCACCGTCGCGCCGATGTCCGCCAGCAGGATGATCAGGGTGTTTTGGGTCAAACCGCCCGGAAGCGGCTTCCAGGTGAGGAAGGCGTGGCCGACCGAATGCCAATTCGGATGCGTGAGCAGCGCAACCGGAACAAATACGAGATTGAAGACAGCGAGCGCGAGAATGATCCGTTCCCATGTCCAGTAGCGGTGCGTCAATAGCGCCGAGTACAGGAGCCCGAGCGCGCAAACGACCCCGGCCCAGGGCGGAATGCCGAAGAACCCGGCTCCGGCTCTTATGGCGATGAATTCGGTAATCAAGGTCAGGAAATTCCCGATGCCCAGATCGATCAGCGAGAACCAACCCCAGAATGGTCCGAACCGCCCGAAAATCAGTTCCGCGTGGCCGCGGTGCGTGGCGGAGCCGAGCCGCACCGTCATTTCCTGCACCACAGCTGCCATGCCAAAGGTGACCACTACAAAAGGGAGGAAGAAGCCGATTCCAAACTGCGCGCCCGTTGCGGCGTAAGAGAGCATGCTCGGGCCGTCGTTCTCCCCAAGCATGACGAGAACTCCGGGCCCGACGAGGAGCCACAGGAGCCTCGCCCTCGAGAGAGCGCCCCCCCGGGCGCGCGCCGCCGAAACCCGGATGCGATCGTGCGCGCGGTCCACGTCTTCGTGCGTGATGACAACTTCTGCGACGGATGCAGCGTCAGCGCGAGGCGAATCCGATGGGACGTGGGCTTCGGGCATTCGTTAATTGTGCTAAACTTATCGAATACACTAGCATTAATGAAATTGGCCGTCAATGGCAATGCCCCGCCGTGGCGCCAGGAGCCCAACCCGGCCCCCTTGCCGGATGGACACTCCTGGCCGCCGGCGTCCGTGCGGCGCTTCCCGCACGGAGTATGGTAGTGTCGAGGGGAGACCGGAGGAAAACATGTCGCAACCCGCAGGGCCGCAACCGCAGGTCCAGATCAAGGCAGATGAGAAGGAACTGCTCGGACAGTACAGCAATCTCGTGTTGATCCATCACAACGCCGAGGAGTTCACACTCCACTTCGTCTACGTTTTCCCGAACGTTCCCCAAGGCAAGTTGGTGGCGGGCACGATTCTCAGCCCGGCCCACGCGAAGCGTCTCTGGCGCGCGCTGGGCGAGAACATCAGCCGGCACGAGGCGCAATTCGGCCCCATTCGCGAAACGCCCGAAGGCCCGCCTCCGCAAGTCGGCTTCGTGCAATAGAACCAGCGCTTCCTCGCGCTTCCGGCAGCCATGGAAGACACTTTTCTCCGGACCTGTCCGGCCCCTCCTGCGCGCACTGTCCGCCCGTACAGTTATGCCCGGAGAAACCACCCGGGCCCTACGCCGCAACTCGGCTCGTGGCCGTGTGTTACATTGATTGTATGCAGGCTAAATGTGGATTCTGCGGGACGCCACACCGGCTCAACGACTCGCAGATAGGCGAACGCCGCCGTGTGCAATTTGCGTGCTCGAAATGCGGCCGCTCGACCGTTGTGGAAGTCGAGCGTCCCCCGGACAGCACGCAGGTGATTTCTCCGTTGCCCGAATTCGCCCGCAGTCACGGCGCGCCCCGGCGCCGAATTTCCGCCGAAGATTCTGACGCCGACTTGATTTTGCCGCCGGGCAAAGTCATCGCCCTATCGGTGATCAGCGGCCCTTCGCGCGGCCTGGTTTTTCCGCTCGACCGCCCTCGCGTAGTCCTGGGCCGCGCCGGCTCCGATCTGCCGCTCGACGATCCCAAGGTCTCCCGGCACCACTGCTCGATCGAGGTGCGGGGCGACGTGGTGCGGCTGCGCGACCTCGATTCGACGAATGGCACCTTCTTCGCAGAGGAACGCGTCCGGGCAGCCGAACTGCGCAACATGTCCGAATTCCGGATCGGCTCGAGTGTCATTCTGCTCACGATCCGGCCTCGCCTCGCGACCGCAAGCTGACCCGCTGCCTCGCTCGCCCTGTATTCCGTGCTACTGTAACCGCCCGGGGCCATGCCTCCACTCACCGCCATCCTGATCGCGCACAACGAGGAGCAGGACCTGCCCCGGGCGCTTGCGTCTCTCGAGGGCGTCTCGGACGAAATTGTCCTTGTGGATTCCGGCAGCACGGACCGGACGATCGAGATCGCGCGACAATTCGGCGCGCGCGTGTTCACAAGACCTTTTGCAGGTTTTGCGGAGCAAAAAAACTACGCCGCCGCCCAGGCCGCGAACGATTGGATCCTATCGATCGACTGCGACGAAGCGCTCAGCCCGGAATTGCGGCAATCGCTCCTGGAATGGAAGCAAAGCACTCCGGAATTTTCAGGCTACGCGGTCTCGCGCCTCACCCAATACTTGGGGGATTGGATCCGCCATTCCGGTTGGTATCCCGATATCCTTGTGCGCCTCTACCGTCGGGATCGCGGCCGGTTTTCCGGCGTGCTGCACGAGAACGTGCAACTGGAAGGGCCATCCGGGCGGCTCGCAGGTCACCTCCATCATTTCACGGTCAACAGCATTTCCGAACACGCCGCGAAGATCGACACATTCACCACGATCGCGGCGCAGGATCTGTTCGAGCACGGCAGGAAAAGCTGGCGGATTCCGATGCTCCTCTTGCCGCCTTGGACTTTCTTTCAATCGCTTGTGTTACGGCTCGGGCTGCTCGATGGATATCGCGGCTGGAGGATTGCCTGGATGGCGGCGCGTTACGTCTTCCTGAAATATCGCAAACTGGGCCTGCTGCTGCGCGGTGGATCGCTTCAGAAAAAAACCGGGCCCCAAAGCGGCTAACCAAACACGTTCTCCGGGAGCCGGGCTGGCCGGCTTTCCCGTTACACGACGATATGCGTATCCGTGCGCTCGATCCCGTCTATGCGCTGGATTCTTTCCATCACGAGATCGTCCAACTCGGTTTGCGTCGCAACCTCCGCAAACGCGATGATGTCCGGCACGCCCCAGCAAGGGTGCGCCGCTCGGATTCCGGGCGTCTCCGTGAGCTCCTGGGCGATGGCTTTCGAGCGGCCGGCGCGAACGTGGATCAGGATGTAGGCGCGCACCGGGCGCTTGCGGCTTTGCATGGCAACCCCCGCGGATATAGTAACCGCAACTGGCTATGCCGTGCGCTAAAAACCAAAGTGCCGGCCCCCCGGGTGATCGGGAGCGCCGGCACTTTGGAAAAAACGCGCCAGTTTTTACCTTCGCGAGTCCCTCCTACCCGTGCAGAGATTTTCCAGGAATGGGTGGCCCGCTGATGACCCAGTGTCCCGCCCGTTCCAGGAATTCCAGTCCGATGGCATAGCCATCGCCGCTGAGCGGGTGGCAATAGGCCACGCGCGCTCGAGCGTGAAATTCGCCCGGAAGCGATGAGAATTCGACGCAATCGTTCGCGCGCCAGCGGCGCACCGTGACGACGCGCGCGCCCCGCGAACTGATGTTTTCGGTGAATGTGGATTCGACGCCCGGCAGGCTCGCATGCCCGGAAATGGAAACCGCGACCGTCATCGGCACGCGTCTTTCGATACGCTCGACAGAAAAGGCTTTCGTCATGGCCCCTCAGCCAGATTGGACTAGAGACATGCCGCGATGCGGGTGAGCGTTGCCACGCCCCCGCCGCGGTTCTTCATCCGGTACAGGCCCCGGTCGGCCGTGCTGAGCAACTGTTCGATCGTCTCGCCGTCCTGCGGAAAAACGGCGGTGCCGACGCTGACCGTTAGGCGCGGCAGCTCACCATCGTGCGACAACCGCTCGCACACGCGCCGCGCAACGACCGCGGCGGCTTCGGCATTGGCCTCGGGGAGAATCAATGCAAACTCGTCGCCCCCATAGCGCGCGGCCGTATCGATGGAACGCGAATTTGCGCGCATCGTGGTCGCGAGCCGGCGTAGCGCTTGGCTCCCGACCAGATGGCCGTAGCGGTCATTGACGCCTTTCAGGTTGTCCATATCGAGCAGCAGCAGCGAGAAGGCGCGCCCCGAGCGCCGCGCGCGCTGAATCTCGTTATCGAGCGAGTGCAGCAAGTTGCGGTAGTTCGCGAGGCCTGTCAGCGAATCGGTCACGGCCAAATGCCGCACCTGATCGAACAGGCGCACGTTGTCGAGCAGCGCCCCGCCCAGCACCAGCGCGTAACTGCTGACCTTCAGTATTTGTGCGAGCGTGAACGGCGCGTCTAGAATGCGATCCGACTGGCTTGCGGCGACGTGGCACGCCACGTTCAGCCAAGCCGCGCCGCAAAGCGCGTAGTCGAACGAAGTATGCGAACGGCGCAACCGCCGTCCGTAGCCCACCGCGGCAATCAGGAAAAGCACCGCGGGAAACAAATCCCACGGCCGCGCGATCATCGCGAAAGGATGAACCACCGGCTCGGCCGGCGAGCCGAGGTACGCCGCGCTGGTCAGATACGCGACCACCGCCACAACGATCAGGGCAATGGCCATCTCCCGGCTTGGCTCCCGGGAATGCGGCACGCGCCTCTCGACCACGACCGCGGCAATAAGCAACACGGCCAGCAACGTCCGCCCGACCATCCAGGCCAGCGGAATGCGCATCTGCACCGGTTGGCCGGACGCGAGCCCGTCGTAGAAGCCCAGCGCCGAAACCATCTCGATCAAGCCGGCCAGTACGAATCCGAAAGCCAGCATCAGGGAGAGCCGATCGTGTGTGCCGCGGAAGCGCACCAGCGCGTTCGCGGCAAAGGTAAAGCCCAGCAAGCTGCCGACGATCTGAAGGTAGGAGTAGAAGATGGGGTCCGACGAAAACGCGCGGTGCCTCAGCCACCCCGCAAGCAGCACGAATGCCGCTCCAAGGATGATGGCCAGCGGCCAGCGCAGTTTCGACAGAACCCGGCGAATTTTAGCGAATCCCGACACCCGTCCCCCAGACGCTACAAGGTTTTTCTGACTTTGGACCCTGCCCAGACACCAGTGTGCAAACGCCGTGCCGAACGCCCCCGGAGGGAAGGGGTGTTCCTAGTGCGCTGAAGCGAAACGGTTTATTGGTGCGACGGGGAAAAAGATTTCACTGCTTGGGGAAATATTCCCCTCGGGGATGGTTCATTTCGTGACAAATCCTCACGCTGGATACCGAACGGGAACGCCTTTTGAGCGCCTGAGCTACCCTGGCACGGCCCGATACGCCCCATCTAGGTACTCCGCGACATACTCCCGGGCGCTTCAGGCTTTGGGGGCCGGTGGGGGCAGTTCGCGCGCTTGGACTTCGCTCTTGAAGTTCTCCCTGCGGTGCGTGCCGTCGCAGAACGGCTTGTTGGCGGAATGGCCGCAGCGACACAGTGCAATGGCGGTTCGTCCTGCCAGGCCGAAAGACTTGCCGCTCGGATCGCAGATCTCGAATTCCCCTTCGATGCGAAGCGGGCCATCCGTTGCCGGAACAATCTTTGCGCCCATTTTCACTCCCTCTCTTGGATCGGTCTGGAGTTCCTGCCGCAGCCTCTTCGCGTCAGTACTTCGGAACGCTCGGGTCGACCTCGTCCGACCAGGCCAGGATGCCGCCCTTCAAATTCCAAATCTTGCGGAAACCGGCTTTCTGCAGGAAGTCCACTGCGTCGGCGGAACGCTTGCCGCTCCGGCAATGTGCCACGATCTCGCGCGAACTGTCGAGTTCGCTGACGCGCCGCGGCAGATCGCCCAGCGGAATCAAGTGTCCCTTGAGGTTGCAAATCTGAAATTCGTGCGGCTCGCGCACGTCCAGAATGAACAGGTTGTCTCCCCGGTCGAGGCGCGCCTTCAACTCGCGCGGCGTAATTTCCGGAATGCCCGTAGTCACAGGAACCGTCTCCTCTCCACGAATGCCGCAGAATTCTTCGTAGTCGATCAACTTCGTAATCGTCCGATGCTCGCCGCAAATCGGGCAAGCCGGATTCTTGTGCAGCTTCAATTCGCGAAAACGCATGCCGAGCGCGTCGAAAAGTAGCAGCCGTCCCACCAGCGGATCGCCCGCGCCCAGGATGAGCTTGATCGTCTCCATCGCCTGGATTGCGCCGACGATTCCCGGCAGCACGCCCAGCACTCCGCCTTCCGCGCACGAAGGCACGAGTCCCGGAGGAGGCGGCTCGGGATACAAGCAGCGATAGCACGGCCCACCCGGATAGCCGAACACCGTGGCTTGTCCCTCGAACCGGAAGATCGAGCCGTATACGTTCGGCTTCCCGAGCAGCACGCACGCGTCGTTGACCAGATAGCGCGTCGGGAAATTGTCCGTGCCGTCGACGATGATGTCGAATCCCTTGAACAGTTCGAGCGCATTCTCGCTGGTCAGGCGCGTCTCGAATGTATCGATCTGAATCTGCGGATTCATCCGCGAAAGCCGCTCGCGCGCCGCCTCGCTTTTCTTCCGCCCGACGTCATCGGTCGAGAACGTGATTTGCCGTTGCAAATTGGAGAAATCCACCACGTCGAAATCCACCACGCCCAGCCGCCCCACTCCCGCCGCAGCTAGATACAACCCCAGCGGCGCGCCCAGCCCGCCCGCGCCGATCAGAAGCACCTGCGCCTGCTTCAGCTTGAGCTGCCCTTCCATGCCGACCTCGGGCATGATGAGGTGGCGGCTGTAGCGCAGAACCTCTTCCTTGTTGAGACTGACTGGCCCTTTCTTCACTGTGGCCGTGGGAATCGCCATTCCAACTCCTCCTGCAAATCCTCAAACGATGAACCGCAGCCCTGCGTCTTCGGCCCCGCCGGCAATGGACGGCACGATCGTGATCGTGTCGCCGTCCTTGATCTGGGTCTGTTCCTGCTTCAAGAAGCGAATGTCCTCATCGTTCAGATAAACGTTCACAAAGCTCCGGATGCGCCCATCGTCCGTGTACAGGTGCTTTTTCAGCTCGCCGTAGCTCGTCGTGAGCTGCCGCAGCGCGTCGCCCACGGTGACCGCTTCACATTCGATGCTCGACCTCTGGTCCGCGAATCTGCGAAGCGGGGTCGGAACGATGACTCTTACCGGCATCAGTGGCTTCCTCCCTGCGCATGCCCCGGCGGCGCGGCTTGGGAGGCACCGGCCGGATGAATTTCTTCCGGATCGAAATGAGTGCGGTCATCCGTCAGGCGCCAGGAGGTCATTTCCTCCGCTGCGCCCCCAGTGACGCGCACGATGATGTAGCTGTACCACGGCCACGCGTGCTCGCGATCGAACTCCGAAGGCCGCGCCGGATGGTCCGGATGCGAATGATACCAGCCGATTAGTCCGAGCCCGCGCGCTTCAGCGGCCCGCTCGGCACCGCGCACGTCGTCCGCGGAAATCGAGAAGCGGTTGCGCGGCGAATCGTCGCGGCCGTTTGAAAGCGGCAGCAGCCCGCGCACCGCCCGCCCTCCGGCGTCCTCGGTGCCGAGCAATGCCCCGCAGCATTCGTGCGGATAATCACGCGCCCCGTGAGCGCGAATCTGCGCGGCCAAGTCTCCGTCCAGATGAATCATCTCGCGCGGTGTGCCTCGCTGACGATGCGGCGGAGGAATTAATCCGCCTCGCGCCAGAATCGCTCGCTCAAATATTTTTCGCCGGAATCGGGGAACACCGTCACGATCACGGCATGATGTCCGGCCGGCAAAGACGACGCCACCTGAAAACATCCCGCCAGCGCCGCCCCCGAGCTCGGACTCAACAACAGACCTTCCTCCCGCGCGGCCTGCTTCACCATGCGGTAGGCGTCCTCGGTCTTCACTTCCAGCGACTCATCCGCCACCGTCGGATCGTAAATCGCCGGCACCATTGCGGAATCCATGTGCTTCCATCCGTCCAGGCCGTGAAACGACGCGTCCGGCTGCAGGCTGATGCAGCGAATCTCCGGCTTGTACTTCTTCAGCCGGCGCGAGGTCCCCACAAACGTGCCGCTCGTTCCCAGCCCCGCGACGAAATGCGTCACGCGTCCACCGGTCTGCTCCCACACTTCCACGGCGGTCCCGATATAGTGCGCCCGCCAGTTCGCAGGATTGCTGTACTGGTCGGGGTAAAAATAGCGCCCCGGCTCGGCGGCGTAGATCTCCCGCGCGCGGCGAATGGCGCCGTCGGTGCTCTCGTCCGCCGGCGTAATCACCAATTCCGCGCCGTACGCCGCGAGAATCTGCTTCCGCTCCGGACTCGCGCTCGCTGGCAAGCACAGCTTGACGCGGTAGCCCAGCGTCGCCGCGATCATGGCATACGCGATGCCCGTGTTGCCGCTCGTCGCGTCCAGAATCGTCATCCCGGGACGCAGCGCCCCGCTCTTCTCCCCTTCGCGAATCATGTTCAGCCCCGCTCGATCCTTCACGGAGCCGCCCGGATTGAACCATTCCGCCTTGGCGTAGATTTCGACGTTGGGGAATGCACGGGCGATGCGGTCCATGCGCAGCAGCGGCGTATTCCCAATCAGCTCGAGCACGTTGGACCGAGCCACGTGCGCGCCGAGGAAGTCTCCCGCCGCAATAGATAGTTTCGTCGAGGCCATGGATACAAACTACCTGGCCCCCGGGACGTTGCGAGCGCCCGGAGGCAAATTAACCTCTCCCATTGGCATTAGATGCCCTGGGGTTTGACGTGTATTCTGCTAATTTAGCACGACTCAGCCACTTTTCCCCACGCCCGCAAGCAATCCCGAGCGCCGTCTCGCGTCCCGCCCTACGGCGTGCGAGCCGCCCCGCTCCCCAGCCCACCGCCGCAAATTCGCCTTTACACGCCTGCTCCAGACTTCGTAATCTGTCGCTATGTGGAACGTCGAAGAACGCTTCACGCCGCTGCTCCTGGAATCCCTGCCAAAGGCGGGTTTTTCGGTTGGTTGCACACGCGGCGTCATGCGCGTCGAGAAGTATGGCTGTGCCGCCGAATTCCGCCAGACGCCCGACGGTAATTACCAGCTCACGATTCTCCCGACCATCCTCTTCAACGGCCAGTTCACGCGCCTCTGGGACGCCGGCTACCAGAAGTTCCTCATCACCGACGACAACCGCAAGCTCCCCGCCCACGCCGACCAGTTGGTCCGCATGCGCGAATTCAACGAAGAGCTTCGCACCGCTCTCGGCGTGCCCACCTACTACAACGAAGCGCTCGGCTCCACTTGCCAGGTCACGACTTACGATCGCGTCGCCGGACGCCTCGGCGACGTCCCGGATCGAAGCGTCGGCATCAAGCCCTCCGACAGCCACTAACCCTCGCCCCGCCTCCCCATCTTCCAGATTTGTAATCCCCGCGTCCCGCGTCTGTTACCGCATACATAAGAAACATCATCTATTACTTGTGATTCCCCTCGTGCTGCGGTCCTGGCCCCCACCGCCGCCGCACTCCGCGTGACGCGAACGGCGATACGAATGTGTCCGGAAGTGGACAGCAATGCACCTGCAAGGTATTTAGAATCGCGCCGGAAGTGATTCTTGGTTGCAGACGGAAAGAAGACCGTTAGCCATCGCTCTCAAACCGCGGGAGAAGGTGTTTGCAATTGCCCTGACAGTTGAAGGATGTGAGCCGCGATTCGCAGATTGAGTCGCGCCAAAGGTGAAAATTCATGAAGCGAAGCAGTGGCGACAACGCAAAAGGCAGGTTCCACGAGGCAAAGGGTAGAATCAAAGAGAAGCTCGGACGAGCGACGAACAATCCCCGCCTGCAAGCTGAAGGCCGGGCCGAAAAGATGGGCGGGAAGGTCAGAAGGAAAATCGGCCAAGTGGAGAAGTTTTTCGGAGGATAGCGCGGACGGTTCCACTCGCTGCCGGGCGGAGCCGTTTCTATCGCCCCTGGGGCTGATTTCCCCGGATCTGCCTCTCCGATTACCAAAACAGCGTGCCCATGGCGGCTGGGGTGATTCATTCCAGCGCCGGACGAGCGAAGCTCGAAGCGCTGACCGCCTTGCCTTGCACCGCAATTTGTGGGACCGCGAAGCCCGGCTACCTGCTCGACGCACCGGCGGATAGTTCCTTCTTCGGGCTCCTATCCTGATTCTTCCATTGGAGATCGAGGCCATAAACGGGATGCTTCGCAGTGCCGGTGATCTTGAAGTGCACGAGCGTGCCGCCACCGGCTTTTGAAAAGAGCGGATCGAGGGCCTTCAAGAAAAACGATTTGGCACCGGTCGTGGTCTCGGAGAGCGTCGCCTGCATTTCGAGAGTGCCGCGCAGGTCCAGAGCCTGACTTTCGAGGCCGAACGTGCCGGCCATGTGGATGCGCGCGCCCGGCACGCGAAAGCCAAGCTCGGAAAACGTAATCATGCCGTCTTGAAGCCGGAACTTCCCTGTCATCTCCGAAGCGACAGTGTCGTCCGCCTCCACGCTTCCCGTCTGTCCGCGGCTCCTCATGCTCAGGGTGTCCACTTTCTTGTTGATCCCCTGATTGGTGAAATACAGCTTGTCGATGGTGAAGGAGCCGTTGAGCAAGAGCCGGTCCGGAATCTCCGCCTTGGGTCCGGGAGAAAGAACGAATTGCGCGGCCAAGTGGATGTCTCCGGTCATTGCGGGCTGGTCCTTGAGCACAAGCAGCAGAAGATCCTGGATGCGCGCCTCAGTGGCGTTCACCTCGAGGCTGACCGTCTTGCCCTTTTTCCCGGGAGTGCCCATGATGGTTCCCGCCGCCTGGAGAGCCGTCTTCTCGAAATGCGCGTCCACGGGCTGGAGCGTCGTATCTCCGTTTGCGCCGTCAACGATGGCATGAAACGTCGTCGAGAGATCGATGGGATGCCCGCCCGTAGCGACGCTGAATTTCGGCGTGTCGGTCGTCCCATCCACCGTGATCTTCTGGAGCGGGCCGTCGAAGCGCCCTTCCGAGGACAATATCCCCGCGATCCCCTTGAAGTGACCGAGGTTGGCGTTCTTGTAGGTGTACGTTCCGGAAACGGGCGTGAGGCCCGGCGCATCGGGATGCCAAGGACCGAACGTGCCGCTGCAATGGATGTCGCCCGGCGGCGTTGGATTTCGCAGGGTCGTGCGAAACGTCATCGCGCCGGTTTTCGGCGCCGGATGCATTACGAGACTCGCGATATCGTAAACCTGCGGCTGCTTGCCCGCCTGCTTGGGAAAAATCGTCAGCGTCGCGTTCTCTGAATTCACCTCATCCAGGATGACGGAGTGGAAGCGGCCCAGCGACTTCTTCATTTTCGCGCGCTCGGCCGGGCTGTCTTGCTGCCCCGTTGGGATCGTGATTTGCAGCCCGTCGAGCGTCAGGCGCGAAATGTGGCGCGGCAGACGCAATAACCCGAGCCAGCCCGCCTGCGCCGTGAAGCTCTTGATGGCGATCAGGGGCGGCAAATCTTCGCGTCCCTCGAAATGCAACGCCACGCCCGTGCCGCTCACCTGGACGAACGGAAATGTTTTGATTTTGATCGAATCGAGCGTCACCTGGCCGTGAAATTGGTCTTGCAGCGATTCCATCACGATTCCCCGAACGTGTCTGGAAACCCATGCGAGCCCGATCGCAAACACCAGACCGAACACAAGAATCGCGCCGCCCAGGATTCCGAGAGCGATTCTCCAGGGTTTGGTAAGTCTCATTGGCTTCCCGCGCGACCCTTCGGGGCGTACTGGTTCAGTGTCCGCCTCCGGGCGGAACTGGCAATGCGGGGCTCCGCCATTTCCTTCCTGACGCGCGCGAGAACCCGTTTATCGGATTCCTTCCTAGCCTTCTTCTCGACCATGGACCAAGCATGTCACCAAGGGCGAAGCAATACAGTTCAATCTAGAACAGGGGACGAAATTGTTCCCACCGGGCGGGCGACCCATGAATCGTTGAGACGACTGGGGCGCGAAGCACTGCAAAGAACACAGTTAGCCACTTACCACTGATCGGTGCGAAAGGGAGCGGCCGGAAGACCCGCTGCGTTGTAAAGGTTGCAACCGTCCGGATACTCGTCCCAGGCGTAACGAACGGCCAAGGGCCCCGTCACGTTCGGGCTTTCCACTATCACCGAGTCACCCTCGATCCTGGCTTCGGCGGGGACGAACTTCCGATCGGCGCCCGCGATCTCAAACCACTTTAGCGGGCCGTCTTTGGCCACCAAGCCGCCTCCCACGTGCGAGAACCTCAAGCGAATCGTATTGCCACTTACCTCCATCGATTCAAACACGGGGCCCGAGTACTCGATCTTGCGGCCGTAAGCCTTGGCCAGGGCTATGAGGGTCAATCGTTCACCCAGTGTTTGTTTGTTGTGAGGATGGACGTCCGTGGGATTGCCGATGTCGATGGTGACCGCCATTGCGGTGTTGGGCAGCGAGAGCACTGTGGCCTGAGCTTCGCGCACTTTCGGATTGTTACTGTAATTCTGCAGGGCCGCTAGCTGGACGATAATGAACGGGAAATCGCCTTCGCCCCAAAGCGCGCGCCAGTCCTTGATGAGCGTGGCCTGTACGTGTGGATAGAGAGATATCCCCTCCTCGCCGCTGACGATGGATTCACCCTGATACCAGAGAACACCGCGTATCGCATAAGGGATAACGGGATTGATCATGCCGTTAAAGAGGACCGTCGGATTATGCTGGTCCTGCACGGGATCGCGCTGCTGCTTGGGTGGAGGGCCCGGGCGCGCATTGATGGTTTGCGGCGGTGCGGGCGCCTGGTCGGCCGGAGCGTTGGGATTCGTGCGGAAGAATTGGACGGCCGCATCGAAATGATCGAGCTTGGGCTTTAGAAGCGGGTCGGCGGCCAGGGTTTCCCGGCGGATCCAGGCTTCCGCAGTGCTGGCGCCAAAGGCCAGAGTCAGAAAACCAATCGGTCGATCGATCTCTTTTTGCAGATCCCGCGAAAAGAAATAGCCGACCGCCGAGAAATCCGGCACATTCTCGGGATTACAAACGAGCCACTCGCCCTGGATTTCAGTTTGCGGCTCGTAGCTTTTGGTGAACTTGCCCGTGAACATTCTGATCTTCGGGTAATTGGCGTCGGCGATCTCTTGCTCCTCGTTGATCACGCCTGCGTAGGAAGCATGCCTCTTCGAAACCGTGAACGTCATGTTGGATTGCCCGGAACCGAGCCACACCTCGCCGATCAGGACGTCGTTGATTGTGATCGTATTGTTTCCGGCGATGGTCATCTGAAATGGTCCGCCCGGCTTGAGATTCTTCAAACGCACCATCCATTTGCCGTCAGCGGATGCAGTCGTGGACCGCTTCTGTCGATTCAGGGTCACCTTGACTTTCTCGCCGGGGCTCGCAGTACCCCATACCGGAACCAGCATGCCGGTCTGCAGCACCATGTGGTCGCTGAAGAGGGCGCAGGGCTTGACGTTTGCCAATACCGACGTGCAGCTTGAAAACATCAGCAGCAGACACACCGCGAACCGCCTGGGACATCTCGCACATTTCATGATCCGCTTCATCGTCTTCCGTCTCCGAGTTGATTAGGTTGTGGCTCCCACCTGTGCGTACGGTTGAGATGTTCTCGACTTCCAATTCCACCGGTATCGTACACGATGCCGCCCTTTTGGGCGACCGCTGTCACGCCGAACCGAACGGTCGCGCTGCGAGCGCCCACACTTTAGATTTACGTGTGGAAATTTCGCCGCGGCGCCTGCTTCTCCGTAGATCCCGCGAGACGCGCTGCTTCAACCCTTTCAGAACAACCGATGGCGTGCCCTTGGCGGGCTCGCTGATGAGCAAATGCACGTGATTCGGCATGACCGCGTATCCGACCAGCAAGAATTTGTAGCGTTCACGAATCTTGTCGACGACGTGCACGAAGTGGTTTCGCGCCCGCATCGTGTTGAGCAGCGGCAAACGCCGATAGCAACTGAACGTGAGGAAATGCAGATGGCCGCGTCCGTAGTAGCGCTTCAATCCTTTGGGCATCAGAGAAAACCCCACGCGTAAAACCGACGCGTGGGGCATCCTCGTCTCGATACGTTGCGGTGTATTGCAACAGTGGTATGCTCTCATCGATGGTGGCAGTCAACAGGAAAGAGCAAACGGACGCGCGGGCCACCCGTCCGAACTCCCCAAATCCTGAAAAGCGGATCATCATCAAGAAATGACTACGCGAATCCCCAATCGGTTTGCTCTTTTAGGGCTGGTTCTTCTCCTTTCAGCGGGAACCGGGCACTCGACAACGCTCGTCGTGCAGAAGGAAATATCCGTTAGCCGTGCGCTTGCGGGCCAGGTTGAGGTTCAGGGAACAGATTTGCCTGCGAGCGGCGTTACAGTTGAAATTCGTAGCCCTGACTGGAAAACAGTCCTCGCTTCCACGAAGACAGATGAGAAGGGGTTTTTCTCGTTGGAAAAGCAGGCGACAGGTAAACTCTTCTACATCCGGATTTCGGCCCCTGGCATGGATATTTACCAGCTTCGAGTTCGTATCGAAAAGCACGCGGCACAGGAGCTGACGATCCATCTCAGTGTTGCCACATAGGATTAGCATCACAGGTCCGGCGTTCGTAGCAACCCTGAATATCATCGTCCCGGCCAGCAGAAGAGCACGCTGCCTTCGGCATCGGGAGGGCGGGTGGCTCAGCTTTTGAGTTTCCGGGTGGCCCACTCTTTTCCCGCCGTGGCGGGAAAGGGGTGGGGCTCTTGACAGCGTCATCCCCTCCTCCGCTGGCGCGTGCCCACACCCACTTTTCGAAAAGTATAACTCACAAACAACTGTTGACATTTCACCACTTTTGTGCTATAAGATGGCGTGGAATCGCATCAACTTTTGGAATACTTCCCTCGCATCCGACGAAGGATGTGCGCCTCTTTCATCCCGGTGGTCTTTCCGCGGCGAGTCCTCGGCGAGCCCCGCAGGGGTCGAGTCGAAGGACCCCGCTCAATTCCGCCGCGCGGCATCCGAGTCATCGCACTTCGCCCAGATGTGCACAAAACCCTCTCTCTAAGCCCTTTGTTTTCATACTCATGCAAAAGAGTGCGCAACTCATTGAAAACACGCAACTTTAAGTCCCTTTCTTTTCACACTCATGCGCACTCTTTTGCTGTAAGTCCTGTGTTTGCCACACATACGCAAAACAACCCGGGGGTATATACCCCCGTGACTTCCCCCAAATCTAAAGTATCACTTGATGTTTTCCAGCTAAGTCTTGTCCCATCAAATACTTACGACCCCAAAACCGCCGTAAGCAGCCGCCATTCCCCCGGCCGTCGCGCCGGACGCCGCGCCCGCGCCCGCGACGGAAGTTTGTCCGCTGCGGCTGACTGTGCTAGGCTTGCAATCGGTTTTGGGTGGATTGCGAGACGAAGTTGTCGGTCATGCTGGCGCTCCCCGCGACGCGGGTGCCTCTCCTTAGAGTTTCCTGATTCTGTTCTCGGACGCATCCGGTTGCAGGGGAGGTGTCTCGACGCGGCGGGGTGAATCCGGGCCACTGCGAGGGCCCTTTTGGCGATGGCGAACAAAGAAGCCACAAGCAAGGTGCGTGAGCTCAAGCTCGCGCACTCGCCCGATTCCGATGACGCCTTCATGTTCTATGGCCTCGCGACCCACAAAGTGCGCTCGCCCGGCTTGCAGTTCTCGCACGTGCTGGCGGATATCGAGACGCTCAACCAGGCGGCCAACGAAGAGGTTTATGACGTGACCGCGATCAGCTTCGCGGCCTACGCGCACTTGCGCGAGAAGTACGTCCTCTTGGATTGCGGCGCGAGCTTCGGCGAGGGCTACGGCCCGATCGTGGTGGCCTCGCATCCGCTGAAACGCGAAGAGTTGGCCGGTTTGCGCGTCGGCGTTCCCGGCCTGCGCACGACGGCGTACCTCGCGCTGAAGCTCTACGAGCCGCGCATCAGCCCGGTGACGATTGCCTTCGACCAGATTCTGAGCGCCGTCCGCAACGGCACGGTCGAAGCCGGCCTGCTGATTCACGAGGGCCAGCTTTTCTTTCCGCAGCTCGGCCTGCACAAGGTGGTGGACCTCGGCCAGTGGTGGCTCGAGCAGACGGGCCTGCCGCTGCCGCTCGGGGGCAACGCGGTTCGCCGGGCGCTCGGAAAGAACGTCGGCCAGCAGGTTGCGAAGGCCATTCGCGAAAGCGTCGCCTATTCTCTCGAGCACCGCGAAGCGGCGCTGAATTACGCGATGCAATTCGCGCGGGAAATGGACGCCGAACTCGCCGACAAATTCGTGGGGATGTACGTCAACAAGTGGACGCTCGGCTACGGCGAGCGAGGAAGGCAAGCCGTGCGCGAATTGCTCGCGCGCGGCGTCGCCGCAGGGCTGATTCCGGGCCCGGCCGAACCCGAATTCCTCAGCGAAACCGGGGAATAATCTCCGTTAGATTTTCTTGAGCGAAATTCTTCAAACAAGAACTTCCGGCACTTCCATCAACCCGTCAGAGAAGGCCGACTTGAATGCCTCCACCACCTTCGGATCGAAGTCCATGCCCGCGCCGTTCACGATTATCTCCCTTGCCTCGGAAGGAGGTATTGCATGGCGGTACGGACGGTCGCTGGTGAGCGCGTCGTAAACGTCGGCGACGGAAATGATCCGCGCCTCGATGGGAATCTCTTCGCCGCGCGTCGGGTGGTAACCTGAGCCGTCGAACTTGTCGTGGTGGGCAAGAATGATCGGGATGACGCGATGGAGAGTTCCGCCGACCGGCTCCAATAAATGCGCGCCCTCATCGACGTGGGTCTGCATGTGCTCGTACTCGTCCTTGGTAAGCCGCGCCGCTTTGTAGAGCAACTCGCGGCTGATCTTCATTTTCCCGATGTCGTGCAGCAGCGCAGCGGCCCGGATGTCTTCCAGGCGCTCGTCGCTCAACCCTAGGCACGCGCCGATTCTCATGGCGTAAACGGAAACTCTGTAGGAGTGGTTCAGCGTGGGCTTGTCCTTGGCGATGAACTGCTGGAGGATCATCATCACACCGTCGTAAGCCCGCCTGAGTTCCTTGAAGTGCAGCTCTTTACGATCGTACAGAGTGCCCATCGCATAGCCGGTCACGACGAGCGTCGCGCCCCACGCAGTGATATCAAACCACTTGCTATCGGCCAACGCGATGCCGCTGGAATATCCAAACAGGGCGGGGTTGAAATAGGCAATCAGCGTGACGAGGCAAACGCTCGCGAGCGCCGTCATGGTCGCATGGCGCTTTCCGTAGTAGTACGCGGAGAATAAGGTCGGGAGAACGTAAAATCCGAGGACCACTCGGTGGAGCGCCACGATGAAATTCAGCAGTGCTGCGATCGCAAAAAGGGAAAGGAGCAGCCAAAGCTCCATATTCACTTCCTGAATGCGGTGAAACAGTTTCTTGCTCATGTGTTTTCTTCCAGAAGACCCTTATCTCGACTAGATAGCTGCTCGCCGTGCGGCGGTTGGGACTTGTCAACTCCCGCGCACAGCGTAGATTGCAGAACCCTTTACGCTTTAATTTTGAGGGTCAACCTAGCGGCTGACAAGTTGTTTCACTGCGGCACATACCGTAGCTGACAACGAGCCCCGTAGCGCCCTCGACGCGCCGAAACCGGCCCCTTTTTGGCACGGGCTGGCGGGTCGCCGCCGTTATTGGCGCAAGCGCAACGCGGCCTCCGGTTCAATGCAGAACCGCGCCGTTTGGTGTAAAATGTGAACTTCAAACGGAAAGGTGCACCGCTAACCTTCGCAAACTTTTCAGTAGCAGCGCAAACCCATCGGAGCAACGCCCTTCATCGGGCAGCCCGAAGATCCTTGCACGCAGAGCCTGCAACCCGCATCTCGACCCGGGATCGAAGCCGCCGATGAGGAACCTGACCCAAACCGGACGCGAAATCAGCGAGTTGCTCGCCGAGCGCATCCTCATCCTCGATGGAGCGATGGGGACGATGCTCCAGCGGGCTCGTCTGAGCGCAGAAGACTTCGGCGGGCCGAAGCTGGAAGGCTGCAACGAACATTTGGTGGTGAGCCGGCCGGACGTGGTCACCGGGATCCATCGCGCCTACCTTGAAGCCGGCGCGGACATCATCGAGACGAACTCCTTTGGCGGAACCTCGATCGTTTTGGCCGAATACGGACTCGAGGCGCGCACCTACGAACTGAATCGCACGGCGGCGGAACTGGCACGGCGCGGGGCTGATGAATTCACGACGCCGAAGAAGCCGCGTTTCGTGGCAGGGTCGATGGGCCCGACGACGAAGGCAATCAGCGTCACCGGCGGAGTCACATTCGACCAGCTTCGCCACGCATACCATGAACAGGCGCGGGGCTTACTCGATGGCGGCGCGGACGTGCTGCTGCTCGAGACGTGCCAGGACACGCGCAACATCAAAGCGGGCGTGATCGGCATCCAGAAGCTCGGCCGCGAAATCGGACACGACATTCCGCTGATGATTTCGGTGACGATCGAAAAGATGGGCACGATGCTCGCCGGCCAGGATATCGAGGCGCTGTGGGCCTCGCTCGATCACCTGCAATTGATTTCGCTGGGCCTGAATTGCGGCACGGGACCGGAATTCATGACGGACCACTTGCGCACGCTCGCGGGCCTGACGAGCCGCAACGTTTCCTGCTATCCAAACGCGGGCCTGCCAAACGAAGAGGGCCTGTATCTGGAGACGCCGTCTTCGCTTGCGGCGCAACTCGAGAAATTCGTGCGGCACGGCTGGGTGAATCTCGTGGGTGGCTGCTGCGGCACGACCGAGCAGCACATTCGCGCGATCTCGCAAATGGCCGAAGGCCAGCCGCCGCGGCACCCGCCCGCGCCGAATCATCGCGCCATTTATTCCGGCATCGAAGCCATCGAAGCCGAGGACAGCACGCGCCCGCTGCTGGTGGGCGAGCGCACCAACGTGATCGGCTCGCGGCAATTCAAGCAACTCGTCGCGGCCGAGCAGTGGGAAGAAGCAAGCGAAATCGCGCGGCGCCAGGTGAAAAGCGGCGCGCACATCGTGGACGTCTGCCTGCAGAGCACGGAGCGGGAGGAACTCAAGGACATTCAGCCGTTTTACGACAAGCTGATCCGCAAAGTGAAAGTGCCGATCATGATCGACACGACCGACGCGCGCGCGGCGGAGCTGGCGCTCACTTACTGCCAGGGCAAGAGTCTCATCAACTCGATCAATCTCGAGGACGGCGAGGAGAAATTCCAGCGCATTTGCCCACTCGCGAAATCCTACGGCGCGGCCGTCGTCGTCGGGTGCATCGACGAGGACCCGGTCCAGGCGCAGGCGTTCACGCGCGAGCGCAAGCTCGCGATCGCCGAGCGGTCGTACGGACTGCTCACCGAGTCGTACGGCATTCCGCCCGAAGACATCGTTTTCGATCCGCTGGTCTTCCCGTGCGCGACGGGGGACGAAAACTACATCGGCGGCGCCGTCGAAACGATGGAAGGAATTCGGCTCATCAAAGGGAAAATTCCCTACGCGCGGACGATTCTCGGGATCTCGAATGTTTCGTTCGGACTGCCGCCAAGGGCGCGCGAAATCGTCAATTCGGTTTTTCTTTATTACTGCACGAAGGCCGGGCTCGATCTGGCCATCGTGAACGCAGAGCGCATCGAGCGCTTCGCTTCGATTCCCGATACGGAGCGCCGGCTTGCGGAAGACCTGTTGTTCAATCACGTTCCGGCGAATTTCCCGGACGGCCATTCCAACGCGGCGCTGTTCCGCTCCGCGCCCTCGGATTGGCGGCAGCAATCGCGAGGACAGAAAGTAGCGATCAATCAATTCCACATCGCCGCCATTTCCGAGCATTTTCGTGGGGCGAAGCGCCGCGAAAAAGAATCCACGGAGAAACTCACCCTCGACCAGCGCCTTTCGAGTTACATCGTCGAAGGCACGCGCGACGGATTGGTGGAGGACCTCGAACGCAAGCGCGCCGAGGGCGTGCGGCCGCTCGACATCATCAACGGCCCGCTGATGGAGGGCATGGCGGAGGTCGGGCGGCTCTTCAACAACAACGAGTTGATCGTGGCCGAGGTGCTGCAATCCGCCGAAGCGATGAAGGCGGCCGTAAGCCACCTCGAGCAGTTCATGGAGAAGAGCGACACGAGCAAGCGCGCTCGCGTGATTCTCGCAACGGTCAAAGGCGACGTGCACGACATCGGGAAAAACCTCGTCGAGATCGTGCTCAAGAACAACGGCTACGAGGTCATCAATCTCGGAATCAAGGTGCCGCCCGACGATTTGATCCGCGCGTATCGCGAACACCATCCCGATGCGATCGGGCTTTCCGGCCTGCTGGTGAAAAGCGCCGAGCAGATGGCGATCACCGCCGCGGATTTGCGCGAAGCAGGAATCGAGATTCCGCTGCTGGTGGGCGGAGCGGCGCTTTCGGATAAATTCACGAGGCTGAAAATCGCGCCGCGCTACGGCAACCCCGTGTGCTACGCGAAAGACGCGATGAGCGGGCTCGACCTGATGAACCAGTTGAGCGATCCGGCGAGGCGCCCGGCGGTCTTGCAAGCGCACGCGCCCGCAGACGCTGCCGCAACGGAAGAGCCGCGCGCCGCCGCAGCCGTGTCCGCAGGCGAGGAGCGCTCGCCGCGCGTCCGCATCGACATTCCGATTCCGCCCGCGCCGTACCTGAACGCGAAGCTGCGCCTGGTGCCGGACCTCAGCGAAATCTGGGGCTACATCAATCCCTACATGCTTTACGGGCGGCATCTCGGCTACAAAGGCCAATTCGAGAAGGCGCTCGCCGAGCGCGAACCGCGCGCGCTGGAGCTATTTGAAAACGTGGAAGGAGTGAAGTTCGCGGCGGCGAACTTCATGAAGGTTCGCGCGCTGTGGCAATTTTTCGAGGCCGAGCGCGATGGCAACGCGATTCATTTGTTCGCCGCGGGCTCGAGCGAACCGCTGCACACGTTCCGGTTCGAGCGGCAGCGCGCACTGGGCGGGCTGTGCCTGAGCGACTACGTCCTTCCTCGCGCGGGAGCAGCGCGGGATCACATCGTGCTGTTTGTCGTCACGGCGGGAGAAGGAGTGCGCGAGCGGGCCGAAGAGGCCAAGCGCGACGGCCATTATTTTCTTTCCCACGCACTGCAGGCGCTGGCGATCGAATCCGCCGAAGCGTGCGCGGAATGGCTGCACCGGCGCATCCGCGAGGATTGGGGTTTCCCGGACCCGCCCGGGATGACGATGCAGGAGCGATTCACCGCGCGCTACCGCGGGAAACGCTACAGCTTCGGCTATCCGGCTTGCCCGCGCCTGGAAGACCAGGCCGGCATCTGGCAATTGCTGCTGCCCGAACGCATCGGCGTCCGCCTGACCGAGGGCTTCATGATGGACCCCGAGGCGAGCGTGAGCGCGCTCGTCTTCCACCATCCCGATTGCGCGTACTTTTCCGCCGGCGATCCGGCGCAAGCTTAAATTTTGCCCGGCGTCGCGAGCGGGGAAACAGCGCACAGGCAGGAGTGCCTGTGCTACCAATTCGTACTTTTCGGCCGGCGAGCCGTCGCAAGCTTAAATTTTGCCCGGCGTCGTGAGCGGGGAAACAGCGCACAGGCAGGAGTGCCTGTGCTACTGGCACAAGAAACGGTGCGGAGGGAAAGCGGCGTCAAGCCGCCGCACTCCACATGAGCGCGCTAGGGGATACCCTGCGCTACCGACTGCGGCGCGACTCCCGACCGAATCTCTGGAAATTCCCCTCTGACAAAACAAGTTGCGGCATTGGTGCTAGCATCCCCAGAGGATAATCATGTTCAGCATCATTGAAGCGGGCAAGGGAAAATTCATCAAGGCGTGGAACCACGGCGTGCCTTTTGAAGAAAAGGCCGTAGAGCAACTGAAGCAGACGGCGCGCCTGCCGTTCGTCGCGCCGTACGTGGCGGCGATGCCGGACACGCATTGGGGCCTGGGCGCGACAGTCGGCTCGGTGGTGCCGACGGAGGGCGCGGTGTGTCCGGCGGCAGTCGGAGTGGACATCGGCTGCGGAATGATCGCCGTGCGACTGAAGCTCACGCGCGAGGATTTGCCGGAACATTTGTCCGAGCTGCGCTCGGACATCGAGAGCGCGGTGCCCTGCGGCCGGACGCACAACGCGAGGGAAGGCGACGTGGGCGCGTGGTCCTCGCGCGCGATCCCCGAGCATATCCAGCGGATGTGGAAGGAAGAGTTCGCCGAGCCTTACCAGAAATTGTGCGCGGAGCATCCGGGGGCGCGATCGAGGAATGCCGAGCGGCATCCCGGCACGCTCGGCACCGGCAATCATTTTTTGGAATTGACCACCGATGAAGAAGGCCTCGTCTGGCTGGTGATCCATTCCGGCTCGCGCGGCCTGGGCAATCGCATCGGAACGTATTTCACGAGGCTCGCCAAGGAAATTTGCCAGAAGGGGCGCGTGGAATTGCCGAACGCCGATCTGGCCTACTTGACGGAATCGAGTTCGGAGTTTCGCGATTACATCGGTGCGCTCCACCTGGCGCAGAAATTCGCGTGGCAGAGCCGCCTGCTGATGGCGGATGCGGCGCTGGGCGCGATCAGCGCGCACGCGCCCGTCGAGGAGATGGACCGCGTCCACTGCCACCACAACTACATGGCGGAGGAGCATCACTACGGCAAGGACGTATTGCTGACGCGCAAAGGTGCCGTGCGAGCGGCAGTGGGCGACATGGGGATCATTCCCGGCTCGATGGGAGCGCGCTCGTTCATCGTGCGCGGCAAGGGCTGTCGCGACAGCTTCGAGTCGTGTTCGCACGGCGCAGGCCGCGCGATGAGCCGCACGGAAGCGAAGAGGCGTTTTTCGGTAGCCGATCACGTCGCAGCAACGCAGGGCGTGGAATGCGATAAAACGACGGCGGTGATCGACGAAACGCCGGGCGCGTACAAGCCCATCGAGGCCGTCATGGCCGCGCAGGAGGACCTGGTCGAGGTCGTGCACACGGTGAAGCAATTTTTGTGCGTAAAAGGACTGGGGGAGTAGCTGGACGCCGAGCCTGCCTTGACGGGGTAAGGCGTTTCGCATAGAACTGATGTTTCGATGTCGCGCACACTTTCCACTTACCTCTTCGTGCAGCGGAAGCTGAACTCGGCGGTGATCGAATCCGCCGCGCGGGCGGGATTCGACGCCATCGAGTTGTTCTGTGAGGCCGGGCACTTCGATTACCGCTCGGCGGCGGACGCGCACGAACTGGCCGGATGGCTCGAGGCCCACCAGGTGGCGCTGCATTCCGTGCACGCGCCGGTGCATCGCGATCTCGCGCCGTCGCGCGAGGGCGGTTCGCCGCTCTCGATTTCGGAGCCCGAACGCGTGCGCCGCGCGGAAGCCGTGGACGAAATCAAGCGCGCGCTCGATCTCGCCGAGCAGGTTCCGTATCAGATTCTCGTGCAGCATGTCGGCGGCTCCCGCGAGCCGGACGATCCGCGCCACTGGGACGCGGCGTTCAACTCGCTCGAGCATTTGGCGCTCTTTGCCAAGGAGCGCGGCGTGACGATCGCACTCGAAAACACGCCCGGCGAACTGGCGACTCCGGCAAACCTGCGGCGCTTCGTGGACCAGACGCGACTCACCGATCTGCGCTTCTGCTTCGACGCGGGCCACGCGCACATCGGAGATGGAATCGCCGCGAGCCTCGAGCCGATGCGCCCGCTCATCGTGACGACGCACCTCCACGACAACCACGGCGACAAAGACGAACACCTCGTGCCCTATCAAGGTACGGTGGATTGGCCCGCCGCGATCAAGGGTTTGCCGGCGGGCGCGCATCTTGTGATGGAGTTGCGCGCGCCAGCGGCCTCGGGGCCGGCCGCGGCCAAGGGCGAAAGCCGAGCGGGGGGCGGCGCGGAGTCAACGGACGCGGCGGTGCTCGACGCCGCACGAGACGCGTTCAAGCGGCTCGAGAAAGAATTGCCCGCCCGCGCTTGAGGGTGCGGAGGGATCGAAGGAAAGAGATCCACGGAGAAAGGTTCCGATGCCGATTGTGGTGATTGAAGACGCCGGCCGCTTCGCCGGGCAGGAAATCACGATTCGCGGCTGGCTCTACAACTTGCGCGAATCGGGCAAGCTGCTGTTTCCGATTTTTCGCGACGGGACCGGCGTGATGCAGGGCGTTGTGTCGCAGAAGGAGCAGCCGGCTGCGTTTGACGCGCTGCGCGGGCTGACGCTGGAATCGAGCGTCATCGCAACGGGAACCGTGCGCGCCGAGCCGCGCGCGCCCGGCGGCCACGAACTCTCCATCAGCAAGCTGGAAGTCGTCAGCCGCGTGGCCGAAAGCGATCCCTACCCGATTCAACTCAAAGAGCACGGGGTGGATTTCCTGCTGGACAAGAGGCACCTCTGGATTCGCACTCCGAGGCAGGCGGCGATTCTGCGGATTCGCGCGGAAGCGGTTCGTGCCGGGCGCGAATATCTGGACGGCCAGGGTTACATCCTCACGGACGCGCCGATCTTCACGCCGGCCGCGTGCGAAGGGACGACCACGCTCTTCGAGGTGAAGTACATCGACGACGAGAAAGCGTACCTGACGCAATCCGGCCAGCTTTACATCGAAGCCACGGCGATGGCGCTCGGCAAGGTGTACTGCTTCGGGCCGACGTTTCGCGCGGAAAAATCGAAGACGCGGCGCCACTTGACCGAATTCTGGATGCTCGAGCCGGAAGCCGCCTACGCGCACCTCGAAGACATGATGGAGCTGGGCGAGGGCTTGGTCAGCCACATCGTGCAATCGGTGGTCGCGCGGCGGCCGCGGGAACTCGAAACGCTCAAACGCGATGTGTCGAAGCTGGCGAATGTGAAGCCGCCCTTCCCGCGCATCACGTACGACGAAGCGATCGAAATCCTGCAGAAAAACGGCAAAGCAGTGAAATGGGGCGATGATTTCGGCGGCGATGAAGAGACCGTGCTCTCGAGCCAGCGCGACCGGCCCGTGATGGTGCACCGCTACCCCGCCGCAATCAAAGCGTTCTACATGCAGCCCGACGCCGCACGGCCCGAACTGGCGCTCGGCTTCGACATGCTCGCGCCCGAAGGCTACGGCGAAATCATCGGCGGGGGCGAGCGCATCGCGGACTACGATCTCCTGCTCCGCCGGCTGCGGGAGAACCATCTGCCGGAGGAATCGTTCCAGTGGTATCTCGATCTGCGGCGTTATGGCAGCGTGCCGCACGCGGGGTTCGGATTGGGCCTGGAGCGCACGGTGGCGTGGATATGCGGGACCGAGCACATCCGCGAAGTGATTCCCTTCCCGCGCATGATTTATAGAGTCTATCCTTGAGCGTCACCGCCCCAGGGGCAATTCGGGCCTGAAACACGCATGGCGCAAAGAATCCGCATTATCGGCGTACCGATGGACCTCGGCCAAAGCCGGCGCGGCGTGGACATGGGCCCATCGGCGATGCGCGTGGCGGGGCTGCTCTCGCGGCTGAAGCAGCTCGGCCATCACGTCGAGGACCTCGGCAACATGATCGTCAAGCAGCCGGAGGAGCAGCACTTCGGCGAAAAGCACGCGAAATATCTGAACGAAATCGCCGAGATCTGCCAGGGTCTCGGCGAGCAGACCGAGCGCGCGCTCGCGGATGGTTTTCTGCCGCTCGTGCTCGGCGGCGATCACTCCATCGCGGCCGGCTCGTGCTCCGGAGTATCGAACTTTTTCCGCAAGCAATCGAAGAAGATCGGCTATTTGTGGCTCGACGCGCACGGCGACATGAACACGCCGGAGAGTTCGCCGTCGGGCAACGTGCACGGCATGCCGCTGGCCGCCATCATCGGACACGGCCCGGCCGAGCTCGTGGATTTGTTCGGCTTCCATCCGAAGGTGGAACCGCGCAACGTAGTCATCGTGGGGGTGCGCGACCTCGACCCGAAGGAGCGGCGCCTCATCAAGGATTCCGGCGTGCACGCCTTCACCATGCGCGACATCGACGAGCGCGGCTTGCGCGACGTCATGAGCGAGGCGATTCGATTTGCCACGGACGACGCGGCCGGGGCCGTCGTGAGCCTCGATTTGGATTTCGTCGATCCAGCCGACGCGCCGGGAGTGGGCACGCCGGTTCGCGGCGGAGTGACGTATCGCGAGGCGCATCTCGCGATGGAGATGATCGCGGACAGCGAGGCGATGGTCGCGCTGGAAGTGGTCGAGATTAATCCCGTGATCGACCTGCACAACAAGACGGCGCTGCTGGCCGTCGAAATGGTGCTTTCGGCTTTGGGAAAGAAAATTTTGTGAGCCGGGGAGCCGACGAGCTTCCCGCGCGGCTTGCAAGCGGCGGAGACAGGAACCAGGCGACATGAGCGAAGGAAAGAAGCGGCTGCGCATCGGCGTGCTGTTCGGCGGGCGGTCGGGCGAACACGAGGTCTCGCTGAATTCGGCGGCGTCCGTGATCCGCGCCCTCGATCCCGAAAAATACGAAGCCGTGCCGATCGGCATAACGAAAGATGGCCGTTGGTTCGTTGGAGGGGGCGCGGAGAAGCTTTTGCCGGAAGTATTGCGCAGCGGACATCGCGTGATCCTCCCGGCCGACCCGAACGTTGCGGCGCTCGTGCCGCTCGATGACGCGCCTTCCAGCGCGCTGCGCGTTGACGTCGTTTTTCCCGTGCTCCACGGCACCTATGGCGAAGACGGCACCGTGCAGGGGCTGCTCGAGCTCGCCGGGCTGCCGTACGTCGGCTCGGGCGTGTTGGGCTCGGCCGTCGGCATGGACAAGGACTTGCAGAAGCGCCTGTTCCTACAGGCGAAGCTGCCGGTCAGCGAATTTCTCGCCGTGCTGCGCTCGCGGTGGGAACGCGAGCCGGAAAGCGTCCGGCGGGAAGTCGAGAGAAAATTCCGCTACCCGGTGTTCATCAAGCCGGCCACGCTCGGCAGCTCGGTCGGCATGACGAAGGTGCACCGGCGGGGCGAGTTGGCTCCTGCGATGAAGTTTGCCGCCGAATTCGCGCAGAAAATTGTGATCGAGCGCGCGATCAAGGGCCGCGAAATCGAAGTTTCCGTGCTCGGCAACGACGACCCGCGCGCGTCCGTGCCCGGTGAAATCGTGCCGCACCGCGAATTCTACGACTATGCCGCGAAGTATCTCGAAGAAGGGACGCAGCTCTTGATTCCCGCGAAGCTTTCCAAGGCACAGGTCAAGCGCTTTCAGGAACTTGCGGTGCGCGCGTTCCGCGCTGTGGAAGCGATGGGCCTCGCGCGCGTGGATTTTTTTCTCGAGCAGCGCACCGGCCGCGTGTATTTGAGCGAGATCAACACGATTCCCGGCTTCACTTCAATCAGCATGTACCCGAAATTGTGGGAGGCGTCGGGCCTGCCGTATGGCAAGCTGCTGGATCGCCTGATCGAGCTGGCGCTCGAGCAGCACCGCCAGAAGCAGCGGACGAAATACTCGATCGAGCTTCCCGCAACCGCTTCGCCCAATCCGCTGGAAGCGTGAGCGCGGACGAGAATTAGGAATGCTGCGAGTCCGCCGTTGACGCCACTCAGTTGCGCTACCGGCATGTATAATGCATAGGCAAAACGATACGAAGCGGCGATAGGAGAACTTGGTGGGATTGTTCGATTCAGGAGCGGAAGAGCCGAATTCGAAACTCCTGCGCTACGCCATCAGCGCCGTGACGCTGGCGCTGCTGACCGCTCTCGGACTGTGGTTTTTTCTACGCTACACACCGGAGAAGCATACGGTCGAGCACTTCTTGGACGCCGTCACCGCAGGGGATACGCAGCGCGCCTACCAGATCTGGCATCCTCACCCAGGCTACGCCTATCAGGATTTCCTCGATGACTGGGGCCCAAAGGGGTATTACGGCCCCGTCCTGACCTATCACATCGAATCTGCGACCGAACCGCCGAACCGAGGCAGTGGAGGAGCCGGCGACGTCAGCGGGGTCATTGTGACGGTCGAGATCAGCCCGTATACGCCGTTTCCCGAACCGAGCGACCCGAAAAGCGAGCGCACCCGCGAAGTGAGAATCTGGGTCGAGCGGTCGGATCAATCGCTCAGTTTCCCGCCTCCGGCGTTCTGATCATCAGCACGAATCAATTTTGCGATGGAAGTAGTCTGCGCGCTGGTCCGGCGCGGTCCGATCAGGCAAGCTCGCGCAACGCCGCGCCGAGTTCGGCGGGCGAAAGAGTCGCGGTGCCGAGTTTGCCGACGACGACTCCCGCCGCGAGATTCGCGAGGCGCGCCGCATCGGTCACGGACGCCCCGGATGCGACTCCCAGCGCCAGCACCGATAGCACCGTGTCCCCCGCGCCGGTCACGTCAAACACCTGCCGCGCCGCCGAGCCGCGCTCGACACCCGGCAGACCCACGCGCGCGTAGGTGATCTCGAAGCTCGTCGCGGGCACGTGCAGCGGCCGCGGGACGCCGTCTTCGACGACCGAAAGCCCGTGCTCCCCGCGCGTGATGAGCACCGCGGCGCATCCGAAATGCGCGAGCAGAGAGCGGCCCGCCTGCTCGACGGCATCATCGTCGGCGAGCGAACGCGTCACGAAAAATCCGGCTTCCTTCGAGTTGCATACGATCGCCGTCGCCCCGTGATACGCGAAAAGGCGCGAGGTCTTCGGCTTGACCAGCGCCGCGACGCCCCGGCGCTGCGCTTCTCCCAGCACGCGCTCCGCGACCGCATCCGTCACGACGCCCTTGTCGTAATCCGAAACCACCAGCGCGTCCAAGCGCGGCAGCGCGGCCTTCACGCTGCGGATCAATTTTTCCTCGATTTTGGAATCGATCTGGCCGCGCTTCTCGCGATCCACGCGCACGACCTGTTGGTGGCGCGCGATCACGCGCGTTTTCACGGTGGTCATGCGGCTTGCGTCCTCGAGCAGCCCCTTAGAACCGATTCCCTGATCGTCCAGGCAACGGCGAAGCGTTTCGCCGGATTCATCCGCGCCGGCTACGCCAAAAGCCTCGACCTTCGCCCCCAGCGCGGCCAGGTTCGCCGCGACGTTGCCTGCTCCGCCCAGGACCTGCGATTCGGAGACGAAATCCACTACGGGCACGGCCGCTTCGGGGGAAAGCCGCGTCGCTGAGCCCCAGACGTAGCGGTCCAGCATGAAATCGCCCAGCACGCCCATGCGCCGCCCGCGAAACGCGCGCACCAGCCGTTCGAGTTTTCCGGCCGAAGTTTTCATGGGAGACATGGGAGAAGACGGCCAGCAAGTTCAGAAGGGCGTTTCAGCCGCGGAAACATCAGGATTTCCCCGCATCTTGCTCCATGCTCGCTTCCTCCGGAAGCATCACGGGGAATCCGTCGCGAATCGGATAGACGCGGCGGCACTTTTCGCAGCGCAGGCCATTCGCCACAGGCCGGACTTTCGTGCGGCACACGGGACACACGAGAAGATCCTTCCAATTCATTTCGCCCGCCATGCTTGCCTCCCCGGCTGCAGGGACGCGGCAATCCTCATCCCTCCCGCAGCCCGCCGCACGACTCTAACAAAGGCGTTTCGTCTTCGGCAACCCGGCAGGGCGACCTTCGCGCCGCGGTAGGAACGGAACCCTAACCCTTCGAGACCGGGCAGATTTGCAAGTTCACTCCGGCGGTCCAGACCGTCTGCGCATCCAGACGCACGGGCCAGACGGGAATGATCTGCGAGCCTTGGTACACCCTCTCGAATCCTTCTTCGGACTCCGAAACCGTTTCAATCGGCACGACCCACAGATGCTTGGCTCCGGCCGCTTCGATGTGCGCCGCGACGCCCTGCCATTCATCCACGATGCGGAGCGAATTGCCGGGCACGGTTCCTCCCCAGCGGAGTTTCCGCCGGCCTTCGGGAGTCTCGAAGTAGCGGTCCGGCTCATCGGGTGCGAGAAAGTTCAGGATCAATTCCAGGCCCGCTTCGAGCACGACGGACGCGGCCCCCGAAAGCGAAAGCTCCAAGCCGCAATGAACGCGGAATCCTTCCGGTGTGGGCGAGAAATCAAATTGCTTCCGCACGTGCAGCGCGCCGCCCGCGAAAGGCGTCTCCCCCGTGAGCCTCACGCGCCCGCCCTCCGCTTCCTCCACGTGGTAGGGCCCGCCGGCAACGGCGGCGTTTTCGTCGAGGCGGATCGCATCGCAGTCTTCGTATCGCTTGCCCGGCGCAAAGAGCAACAGGCGAAATGAGTGGCGCGGCCAGCGGTCGCTGCGCAAGCTACGCTCGAGCCCCTCTTCCTTGATGCGCGTTTGCTCGTGAATCGAAGCAACTTGCCCGCCGGAATTCGTCGAGACCGTGGGTAGCCGGTCATGATAGGCCTCGGGCCGGCGCATCATCGAATTCACCAGCGTCACGGTGGAGCGCCGGTCGTCCAGCGCGGCAATCGTGCCGCCATCGGATGGTTTCACGAGCGCCGAGAATTGCGACGCCTCAACCAGCACTTCCTCCGCGCCGTCGCAGTCCAGGTCCAAACGCTCGGCGTGCGGCTTCGAGCCCCGCCGGTTCTCGACGGAATCCGCCAGCGACTCTGCCCGGATCAGAGCGTTCCAGAGGGCGGTCCGCAGGTGCGGCGAGTAAAGACCGCCGAAAACGCCGTGCCAGTAGGCGTCGTTGCACTGCGCCCTGAGCACTTGCGTTCGCGCCTCAGCCAGTTTTTTCGTTGTTGCCGGCAAGCGGCGCCGCCGCCCCAGCCGCTCGATTTCGTATGAAGCGCGCAGCATTTTCTTGTTGAGGAGATTGGATTCCGCGTACCTGCTGAAGAATCCGCGCCAGAAGCCGCCGCGCAGGAATCTTTGTACTTCCGGCTCGCCTCCGAAGCGCTCGCGCAAAGCGTGAAATCGCCGGCGCACCTCGGTCGGCAGCACCCATTCCATCATTTCCGTGTAGGAGGCCGTGGGCAGGTCTGCCCGGCCCGACGCTGGATGCGAAGCGAGATGCTCGCCGGGAAGCGAAGTCTCAAGCCAGCTCGCTTCCGATTCCAGCGCCGAGAAAAAACGCTCGATCCAGCCGTTTGTATAGCAATGGTCGTACGTGCCGGGCCAGGCGCCGAATTTCTCGAGATCGTCGCCCATCGCCGCCATCCCGCCCGGGTGCCGCGTGCTCGCGTCGCGCAGGAAACCGATGACGTCGCCGACTTCGCGGAAAGGCACCAGATATCGAAGCGATTGCAGGCCGGGGATTACGCGGACTTTGACGCCGCGATCCTCGCAGACGTAATAGCCGAACAACTGCTCCGGCTCAAATCCCGCCGCGAGGAAGTGGTTGTCGTCCACAAGCGTATAGTCCACGCCCGCCGATCCGAGCGCCGAGGCCAGTTGCGGCTCCCAAACTCGCTCGGCAAGCCACGCGCCGCGGGGACGGCTTCCGAAATGGCGCTCGAGGTACGCGGCGAGCCGGGCGATCTGCTCGGATTGATCGTGTGGCGGGATGGAGATCAGGATGGGCTCGTAAAACCCGCCGCCCGCCAATTCAATCTGCCCGCGTGCCACCAATCCGCGCAGTTTTGCGAAATATTCCGGATGAGCCGCCTCGATCCACTCCAGAAGCGGTCCGGAATAGTGCAGTCCCATACGCACGTTCGGGTGGTGTTCGAGACACTCAACGAACGGGAGATACGATTTCTGATAGGTGCGCTCAAGTACCTCCGGGAAATTCCCGACGGGCTGGTGTGCGTGAATCACCAGAATTAGGTGAAACTTCGACAAGCGGCAACTCCATGGTGGGGCCAGCTAGCATAATAACGCGGCGAGCCCCGCACTAACGAATTCAAAAAACCGTTCGAAACAATGAATGGAGAAACAAACGGCGGGGCCGAATGCCCCGCCGCAGGAATCCCTCAGAATCTCCGGGGAAGCGGCTTACTTCTTCTCGTACCAGTCGGAATTGATCTTGGTGAATTGCTGCCACTTTTCGGGCAGGTCTTCCAAGGCAAAAATGGCGGTCACGGGGCAAACCGGCACGCACGCGCCGCAATCAATACACTCGACCGGGCTGATGTAGAGCTGGGTCTCGCTAGCGAAGTTCGCCTCGTCCTTGCGCGGGTGAATGCAGTCCACCGGGCAAACGTCCACGCAGGCGGTGTCCTTGGTGCCGATGCAGGGCTCAGCGATCACATAAGCCATCGTGCTTCTCCTTGGCTGGCTGTCCGGGCTTAAGACTCTCAGCGCTGCCCGGGCGCAATCGAGTAAATACTTTTATACCATCAAACTCCGGGCCTCACAAGCCGGTCCTGGCGCGCCTCAATTCAGCGCCTTCGAGTGCTAGCGGGCGGCGCTCCATGCAGTTGTCTTCGGCGGCGCGACAGCTTATATTAGACGCACCCCAGACAATATTTCAGCGTGCCCGCTGGGCTTGTCTCAGGTTGCGGCGTGGCACTCTAGAATCCCGTTGAAGGGGCTGGGACCCGAAAATGATCCGGAGTCATCACAACTACGGCAAATCCGCGGCAGGCGCCCGGGCGGTTTTCCTGGCCGTCCTGGCGCTATGCGTTTGCCTCGGCGGCTGCGGGAACAAAAGCGGCGCCGGCGACGCGCCGCCCGGTGCGATGCGCGTCAAAGTCCAGGTGGCCCGAGCCATCGAAATCCCCAACTCGAACGAGTATCTGGCCGTTCTGAAATCGCGCCATTCCGCGGACATCACGCCGCAGGTCGCGGGTCAGATCACGAAAATTTATGTGAAGTCGGGCGACCTTGTGAAGACGGGAACGCCGCTGCTGCAAGTGGATCCCCTGAAGCAGCAAGCCACGGTCGGCAGCCTGGAAGCACAGCGAACCGCGCAAGAAGCGAATGTGCGATTCGCCAAGACTCAATTGGAGCGCGCGCAAAAACTCTTCGATCAAGGCGTCACCGCGCGGCAGGACCTCGATACGGCCCAGAACAACTACGACACCGCAGTGCAGCAAATGAATTCGCTTGCCGAGGAGGTGAAAGAGCAGGAGGTCGAGCTGCACTACTATCAGGTGGTCGCGCCGATGGACGGCATCGTCGGCGACATCCCGGTGCGCGTCGGCGACAGCGTGACGACCGCCACCGAGCTCACTACCGTGGATGAGCCAGGCGCGCTCGAAGCCTATATTTACGTGCCTGTCGCGCGCGCTCGCGAAGTGCGCCTCGGCCTTCCCGTGCACCTGAAGGACGATTCCGGTAACGTCTACGCGGAGACGCAGGTGACGTTTCTCTCTCCCGAGGTGGACGACACGACGCAGACCGTTCTGGTGAAGGCGGCCGTCCCGAACGCCCGGATCAAACTGCGCGTCGAGCAGCAGGTGCGCGCCGAAGTGATTTGGAGCACGCATGCCGCGCCGGTCGTGCCGGTTCTCGCCGTTTCGCGCATCAACGGCCAGTATTTCGCCTTCCTCGCGGAAAACGAATCCGGCGGCGTGGTGGCGCGCCAGAAACTGCTTAGGATCGGCGACACCTTCGGCAACGATTACGAAGTGCTCGACGGTATTCATCCCGGCGACCACATCATCGTCACGGGAACGCAATTCCTTGCGGACGGCGTTCCGGTCTCGGAGGACGTACAAATCTCTCCTGCATCCTCCGCGGGACACTGACCCGATGCATTCCACTCGATGTTTTTCCACGCGCGGGCGAGGGCGCATCTGAAACGTGTTCGTTGATTTCTTCATCCGCCGGCCCGTTTTCGCGACCGTCTGCGCGCTGCTGATCTTGCTCGCAGGCGCGATCTCCATTCCGACGCTGCCGGTCGCGCAATTCCCGCGCCTGGCCCCGCCGCAGGTCAGCGTTGACAGCTCGTACATCGGCGCGAACGCGCAAACCGTGGAATCCGCCGTCACCATTCCGCTTGAGCAAGCCATCAACGGCGTCGAGGGAATGAAGTACATCACCTCGACCAGCGACAATAGCGGCAACAGCAACATCACGGTCGTCTTCGACGTTTCCCGCGATCCGGATCTGGCCGCCGTGGACGTGCAGAACCGCGTCAATCAGGCGCTGGGCCTGCTTCCCAACGAAGTGAAAAACACCGGCGTCATCATCACGAAACAGCAGGGTGGATTCGTGTTTGGCGCGGGCGTCTATTCCGAAAACGGCCAGTACGACAGCCTCTTCCTGAGCAACTATCTCGAAGTGTACGTGCGCGATGCGCTCAAGCGTGTCCCCGGCGTCGGCGACGTGTTTATTTTCGGCCAGCGCCGCTACTCCATGCGGCTGTGGCTTGACCCGGCCCGCATGGCGCAGCACGGCCTCACGGCCACGGACGTTCTGAACGCGCTCGGAGAGCAGAACGTGCTGATCGCCGCGGGGCAAATCGGCCAGCCGCCCGCTCCCGCCGGGCAGGCGTTTCAGATCAGTGTGCGCGCCATCGGCCGGCTCACGGAGCCTTCGGAGTTCGACAACATCGTGCTCAAGTCAGGCACGGACGGCACGCTGGTGCGGATCAAAGACGTCGGCCGCTCCGAATTGGGCGCGGAAGATTACAGTTCCGAGCTCAATTTCAACGGGCACGAGGCCACCGGCATCGGCATCACGCAACTTCCCGGCGCGAACGCCCTCGATGTGGACCGCGAGGCCAAAGCCGAACTCCTGCGCCTAGCCAAGAATTTCCCGCCCGGCCTGCGGTATGCCATGGCGTTCGACACGACGACCGTCGTCGGCGAATCCATCCGCGACGTGCTGATCACGCTGCTGCAAGCGATCCTGCTCGTCATCGCCGTGATCTTCCTCTTCCTGCAGGATTGGCGCAGCACGTTCATCCCGGCGGTCACGATTCCCGTTTCGCTCGTCGGCACCTTCGTGTTCGTCAAGCTGCTCGGCTTTTCGATCAATACGCTTACGCTCTTCGGTATCACCCTCGCTACAGGCTTGGTGGTGGACGACGCCATCGTCGTGATCGAAAACGTCCAGCGCCACCTCACCGAGGGGATCACCGAGCCGCACAACGCCGCGTCGGTGGCAATGAAAGAAGTTGCCGGCGCGGTTGTTGCGACGTCGCTCGTGCTGGTGTCGGTGTTTCTGCCGGTTGCGCTGTTTCCCGGAACGACTGGAATTTTGTTTCGCCAGTTCGCGCTGACCATCGCGTTTTCCGTTTCCATTTCGGCGTTCAACGCGCTCACGCTGACGCCGTCCCTTTCCGCGCTCTTCCTCGGAAAAGAAAGGGTCGAGGGGGAGCGCGGCGGCCTGTTCGCGCCATTCAACCGCTTCGTCCGCGCGGGGACGGACTTCTATCGCGCCGCCTTGCGGACGGCGCTGCGCTTCAAGCCCGCCGTGTTGGTGCTTTTCTTCGCCGGGCTCGGCCTGACGTATTGGGTTTACCAGCGCGTGCCGCACGCGTTCATCCCCGAAGACGATCAGGGCTACCTCTTCATCATCGTGCAGGCGCCCGAAGGCGCTTCGGTCGCGTACACGAGCGGCATTTGCGCCGAGGCGCAGAAGGCGATGCAGCGCGAGCCCGAAATCGAAAGTGCGTTCTCGGTCGTCGGCTTCAGCTTTTCAGGTTCCGCGCCGAATCGCGCCATCATCTTCGCCAGCCTCACGCCCTTCGCGGAGCGCAAAGGCCCCAGCCACACCGCGCAGGCCGTGATCGGCCGTTTGCGGGGCCCGCTCGCCGAAATCTCGGGTGCGGTCGTCGTGCCGTTCAATCCTCCAGCCGTGGATGGACTCGGCAATTTCGGAGGCTTCGCCTACGAATTGGAAGACCAGGGGAGAAACACGCTGCCGCAGCTCGCGAGCGCGGCGAATCAAATGGTCGCGCAGGGGAATTCGGATCCGAGCCTCGCGGGATTGTTCACCAGTTTCACGGCGGACGATCCGCAGTACGTGGTGCACATCGATCGCGAGGCGGCGAAAAGCCTGCAAGTTCCGATCAGCCAGATCAGCGACACGCTGCAGGTGTACATGGGTTCGGTGTACGTCAACGACTTCGACTTCAACAACCGCTCCTACCGCGTGTACGTGCAGGCCGATTCCGCGTTTCGCTCGAAGCCGAAGGACATCAGCCAGTATTACGTGCGCTCCGACGCGGGCAAATTGATTCCGCTCGAATCGCTTGTCGAGATCGAACCCACCGCGAGCGCGCAAGTCATCAGTCACTACAATTTGTTCCGCTCCGCGGAAATCGACGGCTCCGCGGCCAGCGGACGCAGCTCCGGAGAAGGAATGGCCGCGATGGACGCGCTCTCGAAGAAACTCTTGCCGCAGGGAATGACGTACGAGTGGAGCGGATTGTCGCTCGAGGAAATCGAATCCGGCGGGAAAGCGACGATCCTGTTCGCGCTGGGATTGATCGTCGTCTATCTGACGCTCGCGGCGCAGTATGAGAGCTTCGTTCTCCCGTTCATCGTGCTGCTCGCGGTGCCGCTCGCGCTGCTGGGCGCAATTTCGGCGCAAGCGCTGCGCGGGCTGCAAAACGACGTCTATTGCCAGATCGGCCTCGTCATGCTGATCGGGCTCGCAAGCAAGAATGCAATTTTGATCGTCGAATTCGCCGAACAGTTGCGCGAGCAGGGCATGACGATCGTCGAAGCGGCGATCGAAGCGGCGCGCATCCGCCTGCGGCCGATTCTGATGACTTCCCTCGCGTTTATCCTCGGCGTCGTGCCGCTGGTTCTTGCGCACGGCGCGGGCCGCGCGGGACGCATTTCGGTCGGTACAACCGTCTTCGGCGGGATGATCGCCGCCACGACGCTGAACCTGATTTTCATCCCCGTCTTGTACGTCGCGATCAAGTCTCTCCTTCCCGGCCGAAAGGAGTCGCGCTCTTAGAGGTCATCGACACCCCTCTTCGGAAACCTCCGGCAGGAGCGAGAATTCGCGGTCGTCCTGAAAGAAGCTCAAAGACTTTATTTCCCAAACGCCATGGTGCCTCTCCGCCGTTACATCCAGACTGGCCTTACCTCTCGGGCCACAAGGTGTTCGTTTTAGGAGGGCTTGGAGGCAAGTTCGCGGCGGCGGTTTTCGATCGCGGCGCAGAATTCCCGGGTTTGCTTGGAGAAGATCTTATTCAGCTCGTCGGTGTATCCGAAGAGGGCCCAAGGCGCGCGGCCAGCCGCGAATTGCAGGACTTCCGCAACTCGTTTCTCATTGGCGATGAAGCCAACGTTGCCGCCGTAAAAATGAAAGATGGCGGAGTAAGTCTTGCCGGTTGGGATGAAATTCACGGAGCGCTTCGTGACTTTCTTATAGGCCCACAAGAGATCGTGGAAGCGATGAATATTGAAGCCGAAGAAGCTGTTTAGAATTGCAAAGCTATCGGTGAGGACGACGTTGCCGCCCTTGTAGCGCACCTGGCCATTGAACTCGCGCTCGGCCTCGACGGAAATGCCGATGGGATCCCCCCACTGCCGGACGCGCTTCACAGCCGGGTGCTTTTCGATGTCGCGAAGACGCGTGAGGGCGGGCCTCGCAAAAATCCAGGCGAAAAACAGAATCACCGCCGCGATGACAATGCCCCAGTAACCGGGCGCGCGGAAGCCCTCCGTATCGAGATAGAACGGATAGCACTGGCTCGAATTCAGTGGCGAGTTGACGCCGGTGAATAGCTCGTTGGAGAGATCGTAAGAAAACGGCGCCAATTGGCCGGAAACGGTCAGGCTGGGAGTAGAGGGGTTTTTCACGATGAGGAGTTGGCCGCCGACCTGGAGCGCGTAATAACCCGCCGAGACATACTTGTTTTCTTCGGTCCCGTTATTGGTTTCTGTGGTGACTTCCTGCACGCCCGTGTCAACCACCTTGTCGCCGGTGACGGACACGAAGTAGCGCGAAGTCTTGTCCGCATCCGAAATTTGCGCGAGATCGCTTGCCGACAGATGAAAGGGTCCGAGGAAGAAATTGCGAACGTAACGCGCGTTGTATCCGACGAAGACAAGTCCGGCGAGAAGAAACACGGCCCAGGCCACCACCTGACGGCGGCACGTGAGCAGGCACTGGCGGATGATCCAAGGCTCCATGGGCGCGCACCTTTGGGGAAATCCCGGCCTTTGCAAATCCTAGCACGGGAATGAGCGTTCAGCCCGAAGCAAGCGGGGGATGTCGCGAAAACTTCATTCCCGCACACGGGCCTTTTTGTCGCCTGTTCCGGCTGTCCCATGCGTTTGGCCGCAGGACCAGTCTGTCCACAACTGCCCTTCAGATCGAGTGACCGCGCTCCCCGCGTGTCCCAGGATTCGCGCTACGGGCCGCCCATCGAGCCCCGGCGCGGCGAATTGAACGCCGCAGGCCGAAGCGTATAAAATGGGTCCTCGCGATTGAAGAACGACAGAAGCGGAGGAGAATCATGCTGCGCACCGGTGGAAACAAGATTACGTGGCTCGGCCATGCGAGTTTTCAGATTACGACGCCGAGCGGGAACGTCGTGCTGATCGATCCGTGGCTGAAGGGAAACCCGAAGTGTCCGCCGAAGCTGCAAGAGCCTCCGCGCGTGGACGTGATCCTGATTTCGCACGGGCACGGAGACCACTTCGGCGACGTTTTGCCATTGGCAAAGGCGCACAAGCCGAAAATCCCCGCGATGTACGAGACGGCGTTATGGCTGGAATCGAAGGGCGTGCAGAACGTGCAGGCGATGAGCAAGGGCGGGACCGTGAAAATCCTCGACATCGAGGCCACGCTCGTCCACGCGTTTCACTCGAACAGCATCGAAGACGAAGGCAAGATCATTTACGGCGGCGAAGCGGCCGGCTGGATCGTGCGCCTGCCGAATGGGTTGACGGTGTATCACGCGGGCGATACGAATGTTTTTGGAGACATGAAATTAATCGCAGAAATTTACAAACCCGACGTCGCCCTTCTGCCCATCGGCGATCTCTTCACGATGGGGCCGCGCGAAGCGTCGTACGCGCTGCGTTTGCTCGGCGTGCATCACGTGGTTCCGATGCACTACGGCACGTTTCCCGCGCTGACGGGAACGCCCGAAGCGCTGCGCGAACTGACGAAGGATATCGCGGGACTGGAAATTCACGCGCTGAAGCCGGGCGAATCGCTCGGGTGAAGCGACAAGCCCGACAAATCAGGCGAGCTTTTCGGATTCGAGGAATTTTTCGGCGTCGATGGCCGCCATGCAGCCTGAGCCTGCCGCCGTGACGGCCTGGCGGTAATGGTGGTCCTGCGCGTCGCCGGCCGCGAAGACGCCTGGAATGTTGGTCTTGCTGCCGTCGTGCGTGATGAGGTAGCCGTTCTCATCCATCTCGAGCTTTCCGCGAAATATTTTTGTGTTCGGGTCGTGGCCGATGGCGATGAAAACGCCGTCGAGCGCGAGCGTTGATGTTTTGCCGCTCGCGACATGGCGCAATTCGACGCCTTCGACCGCGCCCTTGCCGGGATCGAGGACTCTTTCAATGACGGCCGGCGTCACCAGGCGAATTTTTTCGTTGCTGCGGACGCGATCCAGCATGATTTTCGACGCGCGAAACTCGTTCCGCCGGTGAATCAAGTGGACGCGGCTGGCGAATTTCGTGAGGAAGTTGGCTTCCTCCATTGCGGAATCGCCGCCGCCGACCACGGCAATCTCCTTGCCGCGGAAGAAAAAACCATCGCAGGTCGCACAGGTGGAGACACCGTGTCCCATGAGCTGCTTTTCGGATTCGAGGCCGAGGAGGCGCGCCGAAGCGCCCGCAGCCACGATCAGGGCGTGCGCGCGATAACTCTCCTGCCCCGCGGTGATGGTGAACGGGCGGCGCGAGAGATCCACTTCGGTGACCGCACCCGCGCGAAATTCGGCGCCGAAGCGCTGCGCCTGTCTGCGCATGTTCTCGATCAGCTCGGGGCCGAGAATGCCGTCGGGGAAACCGGGATAATTCTCGACCATGGTCGTGAGCGTAAGCTGGCCGCCCGGTTCATAGCCGTCAATTACAAGCGGCTTCAAGTTGGCGCGAGCGGCGTAGATGGCGGCGGTCAAACCCGCACAGCCGCTGCCGATGACGATAACGCTGCGAACGTCGTCCATGAGTTCCCTTCCGCGAATTCGATGCGTCCGCGCGCTTGAGAGATTCAAGCGGCGGGGCATTAGTCTAGTACTGTTCTGAAAAATCGGGCGCAGGTATTTTCTTTGCGCAGCCGGGCGCGGGTTGGGCGATAATGCCCGCCAGTCCGAATTCGCCAGGATTCATCCAGGAGGAATTGAATTGGCTCGCACACCCGGCACGTACGCAATACTGGAAACTTCGCTTGGCACAATCGTCTGCAAGCTGTTCGCGGAAGAAGCGCCGAAGACGGTGGCAAATTTCACCGGGCTGGCGGAAGGCACGAAGGAATTTCGCGATGCGAAAACGGGCAAGCCCGCCAAACGGCCATTCTACGACGGGCTCGCGTTTCACCGCGTAATTCCCGAGTTCATGATTCAAGGGGGATGCCCGCTCGGGACGGGCACGGGCGATCCCGGCTACAAATTCGAGGACGAATTCCACGGGTCGCTGAAGCACGACCGGCCGGGGAAACTCTCGATGGCCAATTCCGGGCCGAACACGAACGGCAGCCAGTTTTTCGTTACCGTCGCTCCGACGCCATGGCTCGACCGGCGGCACACGATCTTCGGCGAAGTCGTCGAGGGGCTGGACATCGCGGTGAAAATCTCGCAGGCGTCGCGCGACTCGCACGATCGCCCGCGGCAACCCGTCGTGCTGAACACCGTGCGCATCGAGCGCGTCTAGCTGGGACGGCATGCCAACACCACTGCAATTGTTTCGCGTGCTCAACGAGCTGATTTTCGTGCTTCTGGGCGGGCTGCTGGTGTGGCTGGCCGCGAACGGGCGATATTTGTTCGATCCGAGGCGTCCCGCCTGGCTGCTGCTTGGAGCGCTGCTGATCGCTTGGGGAGTGAGCGCCTGGATGCGGACCCGCCGCTACGCGACGGCCGGCGCGCGCGCTCTCGAGAGAATTCGCGGCGCGTCTCTCGCTCTCGTTGGCGCGTTGATGATTTCCCTCGCCTGGATGACCCTCCGCTGGACCGGCCTCACGCTGGGCGCAGCCGGAGGGATTCTGATTCTGCGCGGCCTCACAAGCGCCGCGCTTTCGCTGCGAAAGGCTTGAGCGGCAGGGATGGCGATGGACCCGAACGCGAAGAAGACCGTGCTGCGACTGATTCCCTACGGCCTATTCGTCGCGACTTCGCGCGCGGGAGATTCCGTCGGAGCGGGAACCATCAATTGGGTCACACAAGCGTCGTTCGAGCCGCCGCTGGTGGTCGTGGGCATAAAGGCGGGCAGCGCGCTGCACGAGGTTATTTCCGCCTCACGCGCGTTTGCGCTGAATGTTGTCGGCAAAGCGCAAAAGGACCTCGCCGTGAAATTCTTCAAGGGCGCGCAACCAGAGGGCGAGACGCTGAACGGCTATCGCTACGAGAACGGCTCGACTGGAGCGCCGCTGCTGCTCGATGCGCCCGCTTGGTTTGAGTGCCGCGTTGTGGACGAAGTGCGCGGCGGCGACCACACGATTTTCGTCGGCGAGGTCATCGATGCCGGGTCGCGGCGGCAGGAAGAATCCCTCACATTGCGCGAGTCCGGATTCTCTTACGGCGGCTGACGTCCGGCGGCAGCCCGCGTCGCTTACTCCCGAAACAGCCAGATTTGCAAACCCACGAGTGCCCGCTGGTTGACCGGGGCGCGCAAGCCGGGTGTTGGTTATACTCTTGCGGCGTGGCGCGGGATTGTCCGAAGCGGCTCGTTTTTCCGCCACGTTCAACACACTCTCTCTGCGAGGAGCGCGACGATGCTCAAGGAATTCAAAGAGTTCGCGATGCGGGGCAACGTACTGGATATGGCCGTGGGCATTATTCTGGGCGTGGCCTTCGGCGCAATCGTGAGCTCGTTCGTCAAAGACATCCTGATGCCGCCCATCGGGAAGTTGCTCGGCCACGTGGATTTCTCAAACCTGTTCATCGGTCTTGGCGGCGAGCATTACAGCACGCTGGCGGCCGCCCAGGCGGCGGGCGCGGTGACAATCAACTACGGAATTTTCCTGAACACCATCATCAATTTCTTGATTGTTGCATTGGCGATTTTCTTGCTGCTGCGGCAGGTGAATCGGCTGTGGCCGAAGCCTGCGGCCATCGAAACGACGCGCGATTGCCCGCGCTGCCTTTCGAAAGTGCCGCTGAAAGCCTCGCGGTGCGCGTTCTGCACCTCGGAGATTACGCCCACCGGATAACGAGCGAACCCGTCAGGGCTGGCGCGTCCGATTCAGGCGGTTGTTCGCGAGGTGGGCGCGCAGGCGGGCAACGACATCGGCCTCCCGGCCGTCGGCCATCTCCTGTTTCACTTCGTTGAGAGCAAAGTGGACGACGTCAAAGAAATCATGAAGATGGATGGGGTGAACAGGGCCGGGGACTACGCTTCTGCCGGGCGGAACTCGCGGGCGCAGGCTTCGCAGGGGCAGATCGTGCGGAGGTAATCGTAGCTGTAGATGCCGGTGTTGTGGCCGTCGGTGAACTCGATCTGGATCGCGTAATTGCCGACCGGATGCGCCGCGCGCGCCTTCGGTTTGGGCTTGAACATCGGGAGAGCCGCCGGGGCAGCGACCGCGGAATCCGAAGAGAAGGCCGCCTTCTTCTCCCGTTCGTCGTTACACGTCGCGCATGGGCACCGATCGCGCAGGTAGACAAAGTCATAGTGGCTCGAATGGCCGTCGGACCAAACGATGTCCACGCCGGCGCCGGTCGTGACGTGAATCTTTATGCCAGTCGGTTTTCTGCGCGCGTCGAGAGGGAGAGGCATTTCAACTCTATCTTAGTGCCATTCCAAGTTACTCGGGCGAACTCAATGCAAGAGCGTCGCAGATTGCGCAGGTGCGGCGTAAATCGGACAACCCACGGAAAAGTTTGAACGGCACGCGGCGCCTTCGAGAGTGGGGTCAGCGGGGCCGCGCAACGTTCGCGCAGCAATCTCCCGGAGGGATCGGATTGCCGTGCGGGCACGCGCTCGGATGACCGAGGAACGTGCAAATCTTGCGGTCCAACTCGGGGCTGATGATGTGCTCGAACTTGCAGGCTTCCGAGTTGGCCTCGGCGTCGCTGATGGCAAACGTGTTCGTCAGAAGGCATTCGGCCAGGCGGTGGCGCCGGACAACGTCCTGAGCGCGGCGATTGCCCGTGGAGGTCAGGCGAACTTCGGAGCCGCGGATCTCAACCATGCCCAATTCCGCCAAGCGCTGTAAGAATGGAATCGCGTCGCCGATGTCGGCGGTGCGGATGCGGTCCACATTGGAAGGCACGCCCTCTTCGTCGCAGATCCAGACCTGCTCGAGCAAGTGATCGAAGCGGACCTGATCGTCCGCAACCGGGACCGTCTCGCGGGCGACGCGGCCGTGGACCAACTCGATGCGGCGATCCACGAGGCCGCCGATGCGCGGCGAGTGGGTCACGATCACGATCGTGTGGCCCGCTGCGTGGAGTTCCTGCAACAATTCGAGAACGATTTGCTCGTTGACCTCATCGAGATTGCCGGTCGGTTCATCGGCGAGAATCAGCTTCGGCTGGTTGATCAAGGCGCGCGCGATCGCAACGCGTTGTTGTTCGCCGCCGGACAATTCCGCCGGCAAGTGGGTGAGGCGGTCTCCCAAGCCCACGCGCTTCAAGGCATCGGCGGCCTGCGCTTCATCCGTGATGCTGTGGAAGTACTGCGCGAGCATGACGTTTTCAAGCGCCGTGAGATACGGGATTAGGTGGAACTGTTGAAAAATAAAGCCGACCGTCTCGGAGCGATAGCGCGTCAGTTCCGCTTCGCCGAGCGCGCTGACTTCGATGCCGTCCACGACGACGCGGCCTCCGCTGGGGCGGTCGAGGCCGCCGAGGATGTTGATAAGCGTCGTCTTGCCGGATCCCGAGGGGCCCATGATCGCGACCCATTCGCCGGGCTCGACGGTCAAGCTGACGCCTTCCAGCGCGTGGAGCGCCTCAAAATTCTTGCTCACATTTTCGATTTTGACGAGCGGCGCCACTATTCTCCTCTCAAAATTTCCGCAGGCCGGATATTACCCAATAGGCGCAGAGGGAACGCGCCGGCCAGCGCAACTCCAATCGATAGCGCAACGGTAAGCGGAAGCACCTGCCAGCGCGGCGTCACCGCCATACCGAACACCTGCTCGCCTGCCCATTCCGCCAGGCCGAGCCCGACGATGTACCCGAGCAAGCCGCCGACAAGGCCGAGCGCTCCGGCCTCGGCGAAAAACAACCCGACCACGCGCGACATCGAACCGCCGATCGCCTTCATCATCCCCACGTCGCGGCGGCGCTCCATCGCGAGGGCCGCCATCGAAGCAAGAACGCACAGGGCCGTAAGCACGAGGATCAGCAGCACCGTCCAAAACAGCAAGCCGCGGATGCGGCCGAGGATCGCGCCCTCGGCCTCGGTCAACTGGCGCACGGGACGAACTTCGAGTCCGGGCAGCGCCGATGCAAGTTGGCTGGCAAAGCCGTTCACCTGGCCGGTTGAACCCACAACGCTCAATTCCACGACGCCGATGCGGCCCGCGAGGTTCGCCAATTGCTGCGCGACGGACAAATTCACGAGCACCTGATTGTCTTCGCTGCCGCCGGAATTGACAATCCCGGCGACGACAAGGGAAACGCTGCGATCTCCGGCTCGCAGGTCGAGCTGGCTGCCCGCAGCAAGCCCGAGTTGCCGCGCGGCAACGCGGCCGACCATGCATTCGCTGCCGTCGTCGCGCGAAACCACCCAGCGTCCATCCACTTTCCACCACGAATCCATGCGCGCGACTTCGTCCAGCCACGTTCCCGCGACGATGACCGGGCGGCCGGACGCGTCTCCGACGACGTAGAGGAACGGCGCCGCGGCCAGGACGTTCGCCGTCCGACGCGATTCGATGCGGTCCATAACGGCGGCATCGACTAGCGCAGGCTCGCTCCCCGCGAGCGGAGGGGGAGAAACGACAAGATTCGCACCGAGCGTGCGGAATTCGCGCGTAAATTTCGATTGGGCGTCGAGGTAGAGACCCAGAAGCGCCGAGCACACGGCCGCTCCGCTCACCAATGCGAGCAAAGCCACGCCGAGACGGCTTCGGCTTGCGCTCAGCAACTGCCGAAGGATTCGCCAGAACATGGAGCGTTGCGCCACGTTTCACTCCCCGTGCAGCGAAGCTGCGGGCTCGATGCGCGCGACGCTTCGCAACGACACGAAGCTGCCGAGGAAAACCACGACGCCAGCCAGCGCGAGCACGATGGGCAAGAGAATCATGCGGCTGGACGGCGCGAGGCCGAAGACCTGCTGGCCAAGCAATCGCGCGAGAACAATTCCCAGCGCGTAGCCTGAAACGCCGCCCACAAAGGCCAGCAGCAACTGCTCCGACAAAAAGAGCGCGCTTACCATGTGGTTGCCCGCCCCGATGGCTTTCATGAGGCCAATTTCGGCGCGGCGCTCGAGAACCGTGGTGGCGGAAGTTGCGGCGACGGCGAGCCCCGCGGCGAGCAACGCCGCGAACGTGACGAGCCACATCAATGAGCTGACGCGGCCGAGCAAGCGTCCCTCCCCTTCGGCGACCTGGCGAATGGCATGAACTTCAATTCCGGGGATTTGCTCCTGCAACTCGTGCGAGATCGAAGAGATGTAGGGCGTGCAAAACCAGCGATCGTATTCCGCGGGCGTCATGGTGGAAGGATCGCGCTGCGAGAAAGCGTCTTCGGGTTTGGTCAGCGCGCTCACCAACAAGCTGCGGTAACGGCCGGGCTGGCCCGCGAGCGTATCCGCGATTTCGAGCGGCGCGAGGATCGAATCATCCTCGCGCGCGCCAGTGGAAACGATGCCCGTGACGTCGAGCGTCTGCGTGCGATCGCCGGACTGCACTGTCAAGACATCGCCGACGCGGACCGAGGCCCGCTGGGCGAGGGAAGAACCCACGACGCACTCGGCCTCGGCGTTTTGAGTTGCCGGCACTCCGTCCGCAAACCAGCGGCCTTCGACCCGCCACCAGGGGTTCGTTGAGGCGACGCCGGTCGTGAAAATGGTTCCGTCGGAAACGGGCACATCGTGGCGGTACCACGTGCCGACCAGAGTGGTGCGCGCCAAGCTGTCCGGCAGAATGCGGCCGCTAATGCGCCATTCGACCGGAACGTCGAGGAAGGGAGCGAAGCCCATGATGTTGTTGCGCCAAAAAATGGTGCGAAGCTTCCCGAGATCCGCCGTGGGAAGGTAAGCGCCTTCGGTCACAGGACGATAGTCCACACCACCGACTTCGAGCGGCAGGGTGTCCGCCTGCGGGGTGACGAGGAGGTTCGCACCCAAGGCGCGGAATTCGCGTTCGAGGCGGTCGCCCACGTCGAGTGCGACCGTGAGCGTCGCGGTCGTCACGCCGATTCCGAGGGCCAACGCCGCTGCGGTCAGCAATTTGCGGCGCGGCCTTCGCGCAAATGAATCGGCTACGATGCGGAAGAACATGGGAAGCCGCGGACTACTGCGGAACCTCGGCGAGAGAACTCACCAGCGAAGGCACGCCAATCACGATGTCGCTCCCCTCAACGCGCGAACCCACGCCGACAGGATTGCAGCCTCCGGCTTCGCCGATGCTGGGGATATAGATTGCGGCACCGCAGTTGCGGCAAATTACGTTGGAGCCTTCCTGTCGGTAGCCCGCCCACCCGCAGATTCGGCACGCATCAAGCGCAGTCCCCCAGCCGTTGGGCTTCTTGATAACGAGGAAGCGAATCTCCTCGCCGTTTACCGCGACGCGGAACAAATGCAAATTCGAGTCGCTCACCTGCGCGATGGGAATATGAATCTGGCCGTCCACGGCTTGGACGAGCTGCGCCTCAGGCGGCGCCGCGGCAACGCGTGCGTAGACGAAGTCCGCCGCGAGAACGAGAATAACCACGAAAAACACGGCAGTGGCTCCGAACATCCACCGGTGCTGCCTGCGCCGCTCCCACAGCAAGCGGCGGCGCTCGGCGTCATTGCGCGCCTCGATCTCGAGGGGCGATTGCCGCACGCCCAGCCATTCGCGCAGGACGAGCAGCGCCGCGGCGCTCAAGATCACCACGAAAAAGAAAAAGTCGTTGCGGACGATCGGACCGACCCAGGCCATCTCGAAGCGGCTCGACGGCAGCCACATGGATTCGCTGAGTTCGTGCATGCCCGTGATGCCTAGTTGGATGGCGACGAGGATCAAGATCGTGCTGGTTGCGGAGAAGAACCGGCTGAGCGAAATCTTCAGCGTTCCCTGGAAGAAGAAAACGCCGACCGCAACGGCCAGGCCTAAACCAAGGGCCGTGCCGATCCAGATTTCCAGGCCTTCTGTCGAAAGCTCCACTGCCCGCAAAATCAGCGCAAGCTCGGCCCCTTCTCGCACCACCATGAGATAAACGAATGCCGCCAAACCCAGCCCCGCCCCCAGGCCGCTGCGGCCCGCATACGCTTCGACTTTTTGCTCGATGTCGCGGCGGAGGTGGCGGGCGATTCTATTCATCCACAGAACCATCGTGACAACGAAAACGGCCGCCAGGAGCAAGAGCAAGCCCTCGAAACCGTCCTCGCTGATTTTCCAGTGCTGAAGGGCGAGGCCAACGCCCAGACTCGAGGCCGCAGCCGCGATTACGCCTCCCCAAACATATCGGGCCAACGCGGCTCGGTCCGTACGCTTCAAATAGACGAGAACGATGCCGACGACGAGGGCAGCTTCGAGGCCTTCTCTTAATGCAATCAGGAGAGCAGAGAGCAAAGCGGGAATCCCCAGTTGCAACCCAGTGTCAACTACGGTTTCCAGTTTACACGGCCCAGAACCCCCGGTCAAGTTAATTGACGCCACTTTCGGGCCGCGACCGTTACAATTGAGGTTCCGTGAAGCGAATTAAGCAAAACTCGCGTGGCATCCTGCGACTGGCGCTCAGCCTGGTGGCGCTACTTGGAATGGCGACGAAACCTGGCCTTGCGCAATCGCCGGCGCCGAACCTCCCGGCGAATCAGGCTCCCCGACCGCCCGCACTCAACGCGCGCCGCGCCCGGCAAGCCTACGAGCTGGGCATTCGCGCGGAACGGAGCGGTGACTGGGAAGCAGCCTATAACGCACTGACCGAGGCGGCGACGTACTCCACGGCAGTTCCCGAGTATCAGCTTCATCGGGCGCTCGACAGATTTCGGCTGGTGCAGCAATACACCGACCGGGCGGAGCGCGAATGGGTCGCCAATCAACCGACGCAAGCCCGCAACGATCTTCTGAGGGCGCTCGAACTTGACCCCGGTTACGAGGTCGCGCAGGAACGGCTTGCCGAACTCGCGCCACAGACGACCGCCGTGCCCGCCCAACGCGACTCCCAACTCGCAGGCGCACCGAGCGTCCAGGCGAAATCAGGGAAGCACGACTTCGATTTTCGCGGCACGACGCGGAGCGCCTACCAGGAAATCGGCCGGCAATTCGGGATCGAGGCTTCGTTCGACCCTGAACTTGTGGACCGCCAGGTGCGGTTCCGTGTTCCCGACGTGGATTTCCCGACCGCGATGTTGGTGCTCAGCCAGGAAACGCACACGTTTTGGCACGCGCTGGACCCCAAGACATTTTTTGTGGCGGAGGACACGCCCGCGAAGCGGAAGGAATACGCCGTGGAGGTCGAGCGAAGTTTCATTTTGCCGGCCTCGGTGACGCCGGAACAGATGAACGACACGCTGCGCGCGATCCGCGAGATCGCGGGCATCACGCGCACGCAGCTCGACACGTCAACGCGCACACTCACCTTGCGCGACACGCCTGAAAACGTCGCGCTGGCGAAAGCTCTGCTTGACGAGATAGAACAGCCGCAGGGAGAACTGCTACTGGAAATCGAAATCCTCGAGGTCGATCACTCGCTTTCCCGGGAACTCGGCATCACGCCGCCTTCCTCGGCCTCGACCTTCACACTGAGCAAGAGCCAGATCCAGTCTCTCGTGCAAGCCGAAAACAACGGCACGCTGATCCAGGCGATCGAAGCCATTTTCGCGAGCCTGAACCCGGCGTTGGGAGCTGCGGCCTCAAGCGGGCTGATTCCTTCGCTCATCGCGTTCGGGGGCGGCAACACGACCTTCCTCGCAACACTGCCCGGTGCTTCAGCCAACTTCGGAGAGGCGCTTTCGCAGGTAAGAAGCGCGCAGCGCATCATGCTTCGCGCGGTGGACGGCCGGCCAGCAGAACTCTTCGTGGGGGAACGTTACCCGATCACGCTTGCTGCATATTCAGCCAGCCTGGGTTCCACAACTTCCCAGTTTTCATCGAGCATTTTGCCGGGCGAGTTTCCGCGCACGGATTATGCGACCGGAACAGCCCCCGACGCGGTGATCACCGCGGATTTCAACGGGGACGGCAAGGCCGATCTGGCCACAGCGAATCTGACCGCAAATACCGTCTCCATTTTGCTCGGGAACGGCGACGGCACTTTCGCCGCTCACTCCGACGTTCCCGTGGGGGACGGTCCTACGGCGCTTGTGTCCGCCAATTTCAACAATCTTGTCGATGGCTACGCCGATCTCGCAGTGACCAATCAGACCTACGGCACGGTCTCGATCCTGCTTGGCAAGGGCGACGGCACGTTCGCCACGCCCACCACTCTCGTACTTCCGACAGGCGCATCGCCCGTGGCCATTGCGACCGGCAGTTTTACGAGCCTGGGCCGGGCGGACCTCGCCGTGGTGAACAATGGCACGAATTCGGTCTCGATTTTTCTCTGCAACGGCGATGGGACGTTCGCGGCGCCCACAACGCTTACGACCGGAGCCTCGCCCGTGGCGATCGCGACCGGAGATTTTAATGCGGACGGCAATCTAGACCTCGCCGTGGTGAATCAGGCGGACAACACCGTATCGATCTTCCTCGGCAACGGCGACGGCACTTTCAAGCCTGGCGTCACCTACGCAACTGGAACGCACCCTGCCGGTATCGCGGTAGCCGATTTCAATAGTGACGCCCGGCCCGATCTCGCGATCACGAATGAAACCGATGGGACAGTTTCCCTCCTGCTCGGCAACGGGGACGGAACATTTGGGACGAAAACGGATACGAACGTGGGAACGGGCCCCATCGGCATCGTCGTGAAGGATCTTTCGGGCAACGGCCTGCCGGACGTGGCCGTTGCGAACAGCGGGTCCAACACCATCACAGTCCTTGCGGGTAATGGCCAAGGCGGATTCTTGGGCCGGTTGGATCTCGCGACGGCGAACGATCCTCTGGCGATTGCGGGTGCCGATTTCAACGGCGACGGCACGATCGACCTGGCCGTTGCGGCCGAGACGTCGAACGTCGTGTCCGTGATTCTGAACACCTCGCTCGCGCAGCTCACGCCGAGCATTCCCCTGACTTCCTATCCGGGATCGGAATACGTGGATCTGGGCTTGAAAGTGCAGGCCACGCCGCGGCTCAACGGAAACTCCGACGTGACACTCCACCTGCAATTTGACATCAGCAGTCTGACCGGCTCGACGGTCAATCAAATTCCGGTGCTGAACAATCGCACGATCGATCAGACGGTACGGTTGCGCGAGAATGAGACCTCGCTGTTCATGGGAATCGTGCAATCCAATGAATTGCGCGCCATCACCAGCTTGCCGTGGGTGGGGCAGACCGCCGCAGGCGCGCTCCTGCAAAACAACAACACACAGAATAGCGGTTCGGATTTTCTGATTCTGGTGACCCCGCGGGAAATCCGGTTGGCCTCTCACTCGGAACGCCAGATCTACGCCGGAAGCGGCGAACCGGGCGCGGGCACCCATCCGTAGGCGAAATCGCTCAGGGCTCGGTTTCCAAGACGACTAAGGGCTGGTAGGTGCGCGGCACAACGGCTTCTGCGATGGCGATCAGCCGGCCCTGCTGGCCGAATACGCGAAGCCGCGCAGGCTTCCAATCGCCCGAATCCAGTTCGGCGGGCCCACCCTGCGCGATCTGCACGCGCCCGGGTTGAATCTGCGCGACCGAAACATTGAACCGGGTGCCGTGGCGGACGCGCCGCTCGATAATCGGCAGCACGCTGACGCGCGGCAATTCGCGCAGCAGGTTCTCGAGGGGAAGAATCCACTCCGCGGCGCGGCCTTCCCGTGCAGCCTTCTCAAACTCTTCGAGCTTCACCGCTTGATCGAGTGTGAATTCGCCGACGGCGGTCCGCACAATTTCGGCCAGATGCGCGCCGCAACCGAGCGTCTGGCCCATTTCGTACGCGAGGGAGCGGATGTACGTTCCCGGCGCGCACTCAATGGTGAATCGCGCGAGAGAACCCTCGACGGATGCGAGACGGAACTCGAAAACCTCCACTTCGACTGCTTTCAACTCCACCGGCTTGTGTTTGCGAGCAAGTTCGTGCGCCGGGCGGCCGTGGACCTTTTTCGCGGAAAAGGGCGGCGGCGTTTGCAGAAATCGCCCTACGCGTTCCGCGGCCAGACGCTCGATCACGGCGCGATCAAGTTGCGGCGCCAAATCGGGTCCGAGTGGCAAGCCATCGGCATCGTAGGTGTCGGTCGAGAATCCGAAGCGAAATGTGGTTGAGTAGCGCTTGCGGCGTCCGGCGTAAAACTGCGCCAGCCGCGTGGCGCGCCCAAGCAGCAAGACGAGCACGCCAGTCGCCAGCGGATCGAGCGTTCCGAGGTGGCCGATCTGGCGGAAACCAAGGCTTCTCCGGACGGCCTCGACCACGTCATGCGACGTGCGGCCCTGCGGCTTATCAACGACGAGCGCGCCATCGAATGGCGCCGGCTGGGGTTTTCTAGGCATGGCGGGCGGTCAGGCGATGGGCGGCTTCTTCACCTGACCCAGAAGTTCCTCGATGCGCCGGCCGTACTCTTCGGAACGATCGAGCACGAAATGCAATTCCAGCATCCTGCGCAATTGCAGCCGCTCGGTGAGTTCGTGACGAATGAAGCCTGCGGCAGCCTCCAGGCCGGCTGAGGCGCGCTTCTTCTCCGCTTCGTCTCCAATCACGCTGATGTAAATGCGTGCCTGCTTCAGGTCCGGCGAAACGCGAACTTCGGTGACCGTCAGGCCGCCGTCCAATCGCGGATCCTTCAGTTCGCCGGCGAGCATCGTGCCCAACTCGTGCGCGATTTCCTCGGCGACCCGCTCGTAGCGATGCCCTGCAACGGTCATTTAGAGGATCTCCAACTCATGGTTCACCAAGTCGCGTCCGAGCATGCGCTCGGACTCCTCAAAGACGGTGCGCAGGGATTGCTCGAGGTGGGCCGCGTTGTTCGAGACGCTGACGATGCCGATCGTGGCGCGTTGCCAGGAGTCCTGGCCGTCCAGCTCGGCAATCGCAATATTGAAGCGGCCGCGCAGACGGTCCTTCAAGCTGCGCAGCACCTGCCGCTTGTCCTTCAGCGAGTGCGCATCCAGTATTTGGATTTCCAGGGTGAGGAGACCGACCGGCATCTCAGCCCCCCGGCGGGAACCGCCGCGTAGATTAGAATCCTAAGCCGTCGCTTGGACCAGAACGATCCGTTGCATCTGGAAACACTCGAGCACGTCGCCCACTTTCACATCTCCGAAATTGGAGATGCCGACGCCGCACTCGAACCCGGAACGAACCTCATTGACGTTGTCCTTGAAACGCCGAAGCGAACTCACCTTGCCCGTGTAGATCACGACGCCGTCCCGGAGCACGCGCACGTCCGCGTCGCGCTTCATGATGCCGTCCACCACGCGGCACCCGGCGATCATGCCGACGCCTTTGATGCGGAACGTGTCGCGCACTTCGGCATGCCCCAGGTGCGCCTCCTTGAATACCGGCTCGAGCAGGCCCTCCATGGCTTTCTTGATCTCGTCTGACACTTCGTAAATGACGGTGTGCGTCCGGATGTCCACGTTCTCCTGCTGCGCCAGATCCGCGGCCTTGCGCTCCGGCCGCACGTTGAACGCGATCACGACCGCGTTCGAGGCCGAGGCAAGCAGGACGTCGGTCTCGGTCACTGCGCCGACGCTCGCGTGAATGATCTTCAATTTCACTTCGTCGTTCGAGAGCTTGGTCAGCATTTCACTGAGAACTTCCACCGAACCTTGGACGTCGGCCTTGATGACGATCGGCAACTCCTTGACCTCGCCCGCTTTGAGCTGTTCGTGTAACTGATCGAGCGTGATGCGCGCGCTGGCCGTTTTTGCGAGCGAGGCTTCGCGAATCTTCGCCTGGCGGTATTCGACGATGTGGCGCGCCTTGGCTTCGTCGGCCACCTGAAACTGATCGCCAGCTTCAGGAACGCCCTGCAAACCGAGCACTTCGACCGGGGTCGAAGGGCCGGCCTGCTTCACCGGACGGCCTTTATCGTCGAACATCGCGCGGACCTTGCCGTACACGGCTCCGCAGATGAAAACGTCGCCTGTATGCAGCGTGCCGTTCTGCACGAGCACTGTAGCCACGGGACCGCGGCCCTTGTCCACGCGGGATTCGAGCACCGTGCCCGTAGCCGGCACTTTCGAGTTGGCGCGCAAATCGCGCATCTCGGCAACCAGCAAAATCATCTCGAGCAACTTATCGAGATTCTGCTTTTGCTTGGCGGAAACCTCCACCATCACCGTATCGCCGCCCCATTCCTCGGGCATCAAGCCGCGATCGGAGAGTTGGCGCTTGACGCGCTCTGCTTGCGCTTCGGGCTTATCGATCTTGTTGATGGCCGCGATGATCGGCACGCCCGCGGCCTTCGCGTGATCTATCGCTTCCTGCGTCTGCGGCATCACGCCGTCATCGGCCGCAACAACGAGCACGACGATGTCGGTCACCTTTGCGCCGCGCGCGCGCATCCGCGTGAACGCTTCGTGACCCGGAGTATCGACGAACACGATGCGCCGGCCGCCCGAGGTAACTTGCGACGCGCCGATGTGTTGTGTGATTCCGCCGGCTTCGCCTGCGGCGACTTCGGTCTGCCGGATCGCGTCCAGCAAGCTCGTTTTGCCGTGGTCCACGTGGCCCATGACGGTCACCACGGGCGCACGCGGCTCGATCTTCTCCGTCTTTTCCTCTTTCGCGACTTCCTGGACCACTTCCTCCTCGAAGGAGATGACCTTGACGATTCCGTTGAACGATTCAGCGAGGCTCGTCGCGGTCGGAACATCGAGCGCCTGATTGATGCTGGCGAACACGCCGCGATCGAGGAGAATTTTCAGCACATCTTTTGCACGAACGTCGAGCTTCTCCGCCAGGTCGCGCACGGTGACGCCTTCGGTAATCGTGACCTCGCGCGGCTCGCGCGGCGGCGGAGGCGGCACGCGCTCCACCAGAGTGGAACGCCGCTCGGCGACGCCCGTGCGTGCGCGCACCGGATGAAGCTTGCGCTCCCCTTCTTCAAATCGCTTTTCCAGCGTGGGACGCGCACGCGCTGCGGGCTTCCGCTCGTAGATCGGCTTCCCGGGTTCGGCCTTCGGCGGTACGCGGTCCGGCGGCAGAAGCGCTGGGCCTCGTCCTCCGCCAGGACGCGGCGCGGGGCGCCCGCCGGGCATCGGTCGTCCCTGCATCGGTGCGCTGGGCCGTCCACCAGGACGGATCGGCTGAGCGCCGGGCCGTAGACCGGCGGCGCCTGCCGCGGGACGCGCGCCTGCGGGCGCACCGGGTCGGAATGGCGGACGCGCACCCGCCGGAAACGGAGCGCCTGGAAGCGGAGCAGCGCCGGGTGCCGTACCCGGTGCAGGCACCCCGGCGGGTCGAGGAGCCTGCCCGGGGGCGGCAGGTGCCGCCGCTGCGGGTCGAACTTGGGTTGAGGGTGCCGGAGGTCTTGCGGCGGGCGGAACAGCGGGCCCTGCCGCTGCCGGCGCCGCAGGTGCTGATGCCGCAGGCCGCAGCGCGGTCACGGCGGGTGCCGCGGGCTTCGCCGCAGCGGGAGGTACGGCAACTGGATGCTCGGCGGGCGCCGCCGCGGGCTTGGCCGGATGTGGAGCCGCGACCGGCGCGCCGGGTTTCGCGGCGACCGGCGGAGGCGCCGACGGAGCGGCGGAGGCTGGCGGCTTCATTCGAGCTGCTTTAGCCGCGGCTTCCTTCGCCGCCTTTTCCGCAACGGCACGCGCTTCCGCGGCGGCTTCCGCTTCGGCTAATTTGTGAAAATGCTCGCGCACCTTTTCGGCGGCGGCAACTTCGATCGAACTGGAATGGGTCTTCTTCTCGGTGACGCCCGCCTCAGGCAAGAAATCTATGATGGCCTTCGCTTTGACCTCGAGTTCCCGGGCCAGTTCATTGATACGAATTTGGGCAGTATCGGTCATTCGCTCGCGCGGCTATTCCTCTCCTGGCGTCTTCGTCGGCGTCTCGGGATTCTCCGAATCCGTGGGGGATTCCGGCGCCGCCTCGCCAGCCGGGGCCTGTTCGGTCGGAGCCGCCTCCGCCGCGCTCGTTTCTTCCTGCGCAACGACTTCGCCCTCGGCTGCTGCCGGTTCGCTTTGCTCGGCTTCCGCCGGCGCTGCTTCCCCTTCGGCCGCTGCCGGTTCGCCTTGTTCGGCTTCCGCCGGTGCTGCTTCCCCTTCGGCCGCCGCGGCCTGTTGCGCTTCGAGCGACTGGAAATACTCGGCGACGGCGATCTGAATCTTCTCCACCATTTTTTCGCCGATGCCCTGAATTTCCATGAGCTGCTCGGGCGTCATGTCCGCAAGCTTTTCAATCGAACTCACGCCGTGCACTTCGATGCGCTCAATCGTCTTCGGCCCGACGCCTTTCAGCTCGGAAAGTGGCGTGCCCGGAGCGGTCAGCGCGACCATCTGCGCTTCGATCTCCTGCCGCTTCTCCTCTTCACTCTTGATATCGACGTTCCAGCCGATGAGTTTGCTCGCCAGGCGGACGTTCTGTCCCTTCTTGCCGATCGCGAGCGAAAGCTGCGTGTCTTCGACGATGACTTCGAGATGCTTCGTCTCCGGATCGATGATCTGCACGCGCGTGACTTTCGCGGGTGAGAGCGCCTTCTGCGCAAACGTCATCGTGTCTTCGGAGAACGGAATGATGTCGATTTTTTCGCCGCGCAATTCACGGATGATAGACTGCACGCGCATTCCCTTCATCCCGACGCAGGCCCCGACGGGGTCCACGTCTTTGTCGCGGCTCGCGACCGCGATCTTCGTCCGCTCGCCCGCTTCGCGGGCTGCGGCCCGAATCTGCACCGTACCGTCGTAAATCTCCGGCACTTCCATCTCGAAGAGCCGCTGCACCAGAGCGGGATCGGCGCGCGAAACGATCACCTGCGGCCCCTTCGCCGCCCGGTCCACCCCCTTGATTACCACGCGCAGGCGATCGCCGATGTTGTAGGTCTCCAGGCGAGACTGCTCGCGGCGCGGAAGACGCGCTTCGGCGCGGCCCAGGTCAACGATGACGTCCGGGCCTTCGATGCGTTTCACGATGCAGTTCATCAGCTCGCCGACCCGCCCGTTGTATTCGTTGAAGATCGTGTCGCGCTCGGCCTCGCGCACCTTTTGCATGATCACTTGCTTGGCCGTCTGCGCGGCGATGCGTCCGAGCACGTCGGTCGGCTTGGGAAAAAGAATCTCGCTGCCGACTTCCGCGTCGGGATGCGTCTTGCGCGCTTCGGCGAGCGTGACTTCCTTCTTCGGGTCGGCCACTTCCTCGACCACCATGCGCGCCGCGAAGACGTCCACCTGGCCCGTATCCGGATTGAACTTCGACCGCAGCTCTTCCTCGGTCTTGTAGTACTTGCGCGCGGCGACCACCATCGCGTCTTCGATGGCGGCGACGATCACCTCGGGCTCGATGTGCTTCTCCCGGCTGATCTGTTCGATTGTCTGGTACAGCAAACTGGCCATGACGGCCCTCGCTCTCAGAACTCAATCACCAATTGCGCTTTGCGAATTGCCTCGATGGGCACGGCGATCCTGTGCCCGTTCACTTCCATCGCCACGCGGCCTTCGGCGAATCCCGCCAGACGGCCGTCGAAAAACGTCTGCCCTTCAATCGGCTCGAGCGTCGAAATTCGCGCGCGCCGTCCGGCGAAGCGCTCGAATTCCGCCGGCTTGGTCAGCTTGCGGTCCAGGCCCGGCGAGCTGACCTCCAGAATGTAGCGAGGCCCCGGGACCAAATCCTCGACATCGAGGATCACGCTCAACTGGTTGCTGACCGCTTCGCAATCCTTGTGGCTGATGCCTTCGGCCGTTTCGCCAGGGGTTGTCACCCTGTCGATGTAAACCCGAAGGAAGCGCTGCTTTCCGATCTTCCACTCGACGTCAACCACTTCCAATCCCAGCGAGTGGGCGACGCGCTCGGCCGCTCCGCGGATGCGCTCCAATTCCATAACTTTGCCACACCCTACCCTCATCCTGCGCGGGCAGGACCGCTCCGCCAGCATCTCCGGAGAACAAAAAAGTGGGCTCGCGCCCACTTGAACGTTCGACCGGCTTCAGAGCAATCGCAGTATATGCGCGTTGTCGGCGAAAATCAAGGAATGCAGCGAAAGAAAGGTAACAAAGGTCGCGACGCCCTGGGGAGGGTCAACCCGATGATTGTCAGGGGGATAGGGCTACCCCACCGGGGAATCGCCCCTCCGCCTAGCCTCCCGCAATGGAAGGAACCAGCAGGACCTTGTCGCCTTCCTTGAAGCGATAGGCCTCGCCGCCCAGAAAGCGGATGTCTTCCTCGTTGACGTAGATGTTCAGAAAAGGCCGGATCTGGCCCCCTTCATCCCGCAGGTGCTTCGCGATCCCGGGAAAGCGCCCCTCGAGGTCCGTGATGAGCTCGCCAAGTGAATTGGCGCCGGAATCGAGTTTCGCGACGCCGCCTGTGAACCGCCGCAAGGCGGTCGGGATTTCAACGGAAATACTCATCGCCCGGCCCCTGCTGCGTGTGCGGTGGACGATGCGGCCGCGGTTGCTCCGGCGACCTGATCCGCGTACGCCTCGAAATCCGCAAGGCGGGGCGCGATCGCTTCCGGGACTTGAATCGCGTCCACGAGCGCTTCGGTCGTCTTGAGGCCATTACCCGTGATGCAGACAACCGTCGTCTGATCGGCGCCGATGCGGCCCTGCTCGATCAATTTCTGCGTTACCGCCGTTGTGACGCCGCCGGCAGTCTCCGTGAAAACACCTTCCGTCTCCGCGAGCAATTCGATCCCGGCCACCAGTTCGGCGTCGCTCACGTCTTCAGCCCAGCCGCCGCTCGAGCGAATCGCGTGAATGGCGTAGAAACCATCCGCTGGATTGCCAATGGCGATCGAACGCGCAATCGTCGAAGGCTTTTGCGGATCGAAGCGCTCCTTATTACCTTTCACGGCTGTCGTAATCGGGGAGCAGCCGGTGGCCTGCGCGCCGAAGAAGCGCACGGGCTTTTCCTCGACCAGCCCGACCGAGATCAACTCCGTGAATGCTTTGCGAATTTTCGTAATCAGCGCGCCGCCCGCCATCGGCACGACGACGTTGTCCGGCAGACGCCAGCCGAGCTGCTCGGCGATTTCAAACCCGACCGTCTTCGAGCCCTCGGCGTAATACGGACGCAGATTCACGTTGACGAATCCCCAGTTCATTTTCTCTTGGATTTGCGTGCACAGGCGGTTCACCTGATCGTAGTTCCCGGCGACCCGCACGAGCCGCGCGCCGTACACTTGCGTGCCGATGATTTTCGCCCGCTCGATATCGGCGGGCACGAAAATCCACGCCTGAAAACCCTGTCGCGCTGCCTGCGCCGCTGTTGCGTTGGCGAGATTGCCCGTCGAAGAACAACTCACGACCGCGAATCCAAATTGTTTCGCGGCGTTCAGCGCCACGGCCACGACGCGATCCTTGAAGGAAAGCGTCGGGAAGCAAACGGCGTCGTTCTTGACGTAAAGATTGTGAACGCCCAATCGCTTCGCGAGGTGGGGGGCATTCACCAGCGGCGTGAACCCCACGGGAAACGTCGGTTGGTCCTCGTCGGGAATCGGCAACAGCGCGCGGTAGCGCCAGATGCTGGGCGGGCCCAGCTCGATGGAGGCTCGCGTCAGGGCCAGGCGGATGGCTTCGTAATCGTAGGTGATCTCAACCGGTGAGAGACAATCCTCGCAGAACGAGCGAGGCTGGTTTCCCAGCCGTGCGCCACATTCCCGACATCGCAACTCGTAACGCTCCCCCATCGCACCCTCCCTGCCGGGCGGCTCGGCCCAGCGGCTAAAATCGGTACACTTCAACGCCGGATAGCACCGGGGGCGCTGCCGGCCGTAGTTTCCTGGATTTTGGCGATTTTCGCGGAAGGCCTAAAACGAAAAACCCTCCGCTAAAGTGCTCGGAGGGCTCAAACTTCTTTCGGAACCGCTTCCGGCCTTTTAGCAGTTTTTAACGTGGAGCAAGTCGCCCTAAATCGCCACGTTTCCCGCACTCTTTTTATCGCACAGGACCGGCCCTCACGTCAAGGATTTTGCCGACGTTCGGAACCCCGCGGTCTCGGTGGGGCCTGCTCTGGTGGCAAGTTCGTTGTGTCGAGCGCAGGTGAGGCGTACGATGCGCGAGACCGAGGTCCGAATCGGAAACTCCGGTTTCCAGGTGGTTCTATGACGTATCGTCTATGTGCTTTGATTCAAGTCATCTTGCTGTTTTTCTTGGTTGTATCGGACACTCGGTCCATAGCGCAGCAGGTACCGACCGGAAAAGTGCAGCAGGCCAACGTGATTCTCGGTGTGTTGGAGGACTACCCTGCCAAAAGCCCCGATAAGCCTGATATTCAGTTTGTCCGCGCGGTGTTCGAAAGGATTGGCAGCGACTGGCGCCCCTTCCCCACAAAAACCAAGACCTACCATGACCTGCAGACTCTCCCAGGCTCATATCCCAAAGAGGTGACATGGACCCTAGCATTTGATGGAAGGGATCTCGGTAGGGTAACGTCTCAGACCCCTCCGCATTTTAGCTCTTATTCCGAAATCGGGATGGAATACATCACGAGCCACGATCCGATTCCGTCCGTTGGAAAGAAATCGGCAGATTACGCGGGCTTCTTTTCGGACACCCCAGTATATCGACCCCTTGTCGCCATATCGCAGCCAAATTTTGCCGACCCGAACAGGTGGAAGCCCGCGCAGCCTTCGCCGGGGCAGATCGCTACCACTCGCCAGCAGTTCCGGAGTAGATTCCCGAAAGTCACGAATTGCAGGAACCCAGATGAAAACGTCCCCAGGCCATGGAAGTATCGAGATGAAGACATCCAAGTGACAAGGGCCTACTCGTCGAAGGATGGCTGGTCACTCATCGAACTAAATTTGACAGGCTATGCCTGCGATGGACCGTTGGGTTATGGGGACGAGTTTGATGGTCAATGGTATGTCATTGGTCCGTCGGGGGAACCGAACTTTCTGGGCGCAGATATGTGGCTGGTAGATGCAGGGGACTATGACAATAGCGGGAAATCCGAGGTCTTGTTTTCGATAAAGGCATACAACACGGGAGGCTACCGTTTGTTTTATCGGGACTTCACGCGGAGCGCAGAGTTCCTATTTCATTATGATTAATCGGCCACGGGTGCCCTACTTTTCGTGCCGAGCGCGAAAGATAGGTCCTTTGAATTTTCTTTCTTCACCAGCAATAAGCGACTCACAGCATTACGCCTACGACACGGAAAGCAATCTCCTCAGCATCACGGACGCGAACGGGCACGCGATCAGTTTCACCTACGACACCTTCGGTCGCGTGACGACCACGATGGTCTTCATGTCTTTCTGCTCGGGAGTCAGGGGTGCGATGAGGACCAGAAATCGGACGGGCTCAATCTCTCTTCGAGGCGCCAAAGACAAATAATCTACTTCTCGATTTGCACCGTGAGGCTGAATTCCTTGGCCGGCGTCTTCGGCTCCCATGAGCGGACATATTGCAGCTGAATCTTCGTTGTGCCTTTCGAAAGCGGCGTGAGTTGGAAGGTCTGTGGTTTGACAGCACCTATCAAACCAGTGTCCGTCGGTTTGGGAAGGACTCCACTGTCCTGCAATTGTTTCACCTGGTCATCCGATAGCTCTTCCAGTTTGCACAGAGACTTGTCAAATTGAGCTACCGTCCAGCCGTATCCCGTTGAGCCCTGCTGCGACGGGAGTTGAATGACCAGCAGTTGAGACATTCCGATCTTCGCCACTTTGCCCGATTGCTGCTCGCCAACGACGATGTACTTTTCTGCAGCAGCGGGACTCGCCTTGGGCATTAGCAATGACACACAAGCGACTAAGGCAATTAAGGCAGGCACCGACCGCCGAAAGAGATTCATCGCTTCCTCCATGATAAATTCACTTTTAGCTCTCTCGTGGCGGAAAAGCAACTGATTGGTGAAGCATTCTGGCCGCCGTCAACGAATGGACTGATGAGCGCCGTCGGCTTCTGCGGGCCGGGTGGCCCGGGCGTGAAGTGAGGAGACGAATTGGGGTGCGCAACACGTCGGGTTTACGTGTGGGGCTTTCGGTCATCAACGCCGGAAGCTGTAACCGGACGCCGCGCCGCGTCGTGACAAACTGCTCCTTCGGCACTAGAATCGGCTCGCTCGGGCCCGCTTGAGCGCCCTTTCGCGGCCTGCTCGCTCCAAGGAGAACCGAATGCCCGGCTTCCCCGGCGTGGATTTCCTCGATTTTGATTCCCTGCTTTCCGACGAAGAAAAGCTCGTTCGCCATACGGCGCGCCAATTTGTGGACGATGAGGTCATCCCAATCATCGAGAAGCACAATCGCGATGCGACGTTCCCGATGCATCTGGTGCCGCAGCTCGGCGAGATGGGCTTCTTCGGCTCGAACTTGACCGGCTACGGCTGTGCCGAAATGTCCAACGTCGCCTACGGCCTCGTGATGCAGGAGCTCGAGCGCGGCGATTCCGGCCTGCGCAGCTTTGTTTCGGTGCAGAGCGCGCTCGTGATGTTTCCGATCCACGCCTATGGGAGCGACGCGCAAAAGGAAAAGTGGCTTCCGTCCTTGCAATCCGGCAAAGCCATCGGTTGCTTCGGACTCACCGAGCCGCAATTCGGCTCGAACCCCGGCGGCATGCTGGCGCGGGCCGTGCGCCGCGGCGATCGCTACGTTCTCAACGGCGAAAAACTCTGGATCACCAACGGCACGCTCGCGGACGTTTCCGTCGTGTGGGCCAAGGACGAAAGCGGCGAAGTGCTCGGCTTCCTCGTCGAAAGAGGGACGCCCGGTTTTCGCGCCTGGGACGTGCACGGGAAATGGTCGCTGCGCGCCTCGGTGACTTCCGGCCTCTCGTTCTCCGACTGCGAAGTCCCCGCCGAAAACGTGCTCCCAGGCGCAAAGAGCATGCGCGCCGCGCTTTCCTGCTTGACGCAAGCGCGCTACGGCATCGGCTGGGGCGCGATCGGCGCGGCGATGGCCTGCTACCAGACCGCGCTCGACTACGCGAAAACGCGCAAACAATTCGGCAACCGCCCCATCGCCTCACACCAACTCGTGCAGGACAAGCTCGTCACGATGATCACCGAAATCAGCAAGGCGCAGTTGCTCGCCCTCCACTGCGGACGCCTCAAGGATGCGGGGCGTCTCGACCACACGCACGTCTCGATGCTCAAAATGAATAACGTCTGGATCGCGCTGGAGGCCGCGCGCAAGGCCCGCGACATTCTCGGCGCCAATGGCATCGTGGACGATTACTGCATCATGCGCCACATGAACAACCTCGAATCGGTCTACACTTACGAGGGAACGCACGACATTCATCGCCTGATCATCGGCGAGCACATCACCGGCATCTCCGCCATCGAGTGATTGCCGGAATGATTCGTTCGGACAACGGAGGCTTTATGAATTCCACGCGCAGGTGGGTGCGCGCGGTTGCGAGGGGCGCGGCGTGCATCATTTCCTGTTTTGCCGCCGCGCAATGCGCTTCCGCCCAGCAGAAGCCGAAAGTCCGCACGATCACCGCATTCGTTCGTCTCGACCCCGCGCGCTGCGAGCAGCAGCTTTCTTTGACGCTCGCATTTTTGCAGAATGCCAAAGGCGCGTACGAGCGCGCCGGCTACGAGGTCGAATCGCTGCGCGTCGTCACGCAGCCGTTCCCCCGCTTCACGCAAGACATGACTCCCGAGGCCGCCATGACGTTTTTCACGCGCCTCGACGCCCTCGCCGCCAAAGACGATCTCGAAATCAGCGTCGGCCCCGCCATGCTGCTCGATTCCGATAGCCCGTTCCAGGCCGAGAAGCTCGCCCAAGTTCTCAGCAAAACGACGCATCTTTCCGGCAGCATCGTCATCGCCGGGCCCGATGGCGTTCACTGGCGCGCGATTCACGCCGCGGCGGGCATCATCAAGTATCTCGAGGACAACACGCCGCACGGCGAAGGAAATTTCCGTTTCGCTGCGCTGGCAATGGTGCCCGAGGGCGTCCCATTCTTCCCCGCCGCGTATCACGACGGTTTCGGCCGCCAATTCGCCGTCGGACTCGAATCGGCGAACGTCATCGCCGAAGTGCTGGCCAAGCAGCAGCCCCCGGATGAAATGCGACGCGCACTCGTCGCACAGCTCACCATGTCTCTGAATACCGTGGACGGCCTCGGCAACATCCTCGAAGAGCAGACCGGCTGGACGTTCCAGGGCATCGATCTTTCTCCCGCTCCGTCGAAAGATTCCTCCATCGGAGCTGCGATCGAAGGCGCGATCGGCTCGAAGCTCGGCTCACCCGGCACGCTATCGACCATTGCAACGATCACCGCGGCGCTCGGCGACATCATGCTCAAGAAGACGGGCTTCTCCGGAGTGATGCTCCCCGTCTTGGAGGACCCCGTTCTCGCGAAGCGCTGGGGCGAGGGCGCGCTCTCGCTCGACGACATCCTCTCGTATTCCGCCGTCTGCGGCACTGGGCTCGACGCCGTGCCTTTGCCCAGCGACGTCACTGAGCAACAAATCGAGCGCATCCTCGGCGATGTCGCGAGCCTCTCGGTGAAGTGGTCGAAACCGCTCACGGCGCGCCTCTTGCCCGTCGCCGGCAAACACGCGGGCGATCGCACTGATTTCGACGATCCGCGCCTGGTCAATACGACGCTCCAGCCGCTCCCCTGATCCCTCGAGCATCGCCCCGAAAGAAAAAAAGGGCGGCGCAGCTTCCCTCGGTCGAGAGAAGCCGTGCCGCCCGCTAAATCGAATCGTTGTCGCGCCAGCCCTGCTACCGCTGGTTCACGAGTGCCGAATTCGCCGGACGCCGCGTGATCGGATTCATGCGCGCTGGTTCGGGCTGCGGCATCGTACGCAATTGCCCCGTCCCGCTCGAAACATGGTCGCTGATCGCAGCCAGCCGCTTCAGTATGGATTGCCACTGTTCCCAATCCAACTGACGCAGAAACGGTCGCAGTCCCTGAATGAACGGGTCTTCGAACAGTGTCTCTCCGTTCGATTCGGGAATGAAGAACCGGTTCAGCCCGACTCCGAGCGCTTCGGAAATTTTCTCCAGGGTTCCGAGGCTCGGCGTCATCTGGCCGCTTTCGATCCGCGACAAATACGACCGGGATACCCGCGAGCGCGCTTGGAGCTGGCTCTGCGTCATCCCGCGCGATTCGCGCAACTGCCGGATGCGCTGCCCGATGTTTTCCACCGTCTCGCGGTTCGGCCACTTTTCGAAAAGTTGCCTATCGTCGCCCGGCAACTCCTGCGCGGCCGGTGGCGGGATCAAGTACTCCAGCTTCGGCGGCAGCAGTCGCAAGCAGCGGCGGCAGTTCCCCGTGCGGGTCCGGTATTGAACCAACCCGCAGGTCTTGCAGCGAATTACTTCCCGGTCTAAATCAGCATCCATCGTGTTCTTGTTGCCGTTTTGTTCCGACACCGGTACTCCTCGCAGACTTATCCGGCACGCGGACTGAGAGGAACTACTGCGTTGGGGGGAAGGCAGAGAGCTGGCGCGTCGTGATACTGCGGCCGCGCCGTCCCGGTGTCAAGAACTTTTTTTATTTTGGTTCATTTTTGGTTCATTTTGATACGTTATGTGCTTCCTCCTTCACCTATTGCCCGGCAAAGCCGCTCAATGTCCGCAAGAACCCTCCATTTCCCATTGGAGCGAAGATCCCCGGCAAGGGGAATTTTCGCGGTAATCCCCGAGCGAAAGTCCCCGGCAAGGGGAGCTTTCGCGGTAATCCCCGAGCGAAAGTCCCCGGCAAGGGGAGCTTTCGCGGTAAGTAATGTTGCGGTAGCCTATGGGGAACAATTGGGAAGCTGAGGTGCGAAATGCGTTCTCGTAAGGAAGCCTGGGAGTTGCTCTGCGAATACACGCAGAATGAGAGCCTCCGCAAGCACGCCCTGGCTGTCGAAGCCTGCGTCCGCCATTACGCGCGCCGCTTCGGCGAGGACGATCATCTCTGGGGACTTGCCGCCCTGCTCCACGATTTCGATTACGAGCGCTGGCCCAATCCCGAGCGCAGCCCCACCGAGGGTCATCCCTCCGCCGGCGCGCTCATCCTCCGCGAGCGCGGCTATCCCGAGGAGGTCATCCGCGCCATCCTTTCCCACGCCGATTACACCGGCGTCGCCCGCGAGTCGCGCCTCGAGCACACCCTATTCGCCTGCGACGAACTCTCTGGCCTCCTCACGGCTTGCGCCCTGGTCAAGCCGACCAAGAGCATCTTGGATGTGGAAGTGGATTCCGTAAAACGCAAGATGAAGGACAAAGCCTTCGCTCGCGGCGTCAATCGCCAGGACGTCATTCAAGGCGCCGCCGAGTTGAACATCCGCCTCGACGAGCACATCTCCAACTGCCTCGACGCAATGAAATCCGTCGCCGACTCGCTCGGCCTCAAAGGCAACCCGGCTTCCGCCTGAAGTTCCCCTTTGGCTCCCAACGGTTGTCATTCTGAGGGCCGCGCCCCACGCGGACCGAAGAATCTAGTGGTCTCGCGCAGTTGGCACCAAATTGTCTTCTGTCAACCAAACGCTCCCCGAGTCGTGCTGAGCGAAGAGTCGGCTCTTTTCTCTTCTCGTACATGTTGCGCGAACAGCCTGCCCGCCGTGTACGGCGCCTCGTACTCGAAGAATCCCTCTTTAATCGCCGTCGAGCCCCACTGACCAACCCCGCACACCTGTACCTTCGGTGTATTGACAGTCCAGAGTCCTATATATAAGACTCCTATACGTAGGGAGACCGCCCATGATCGCCACAGGAATTAAACGCGGCACAGCCGAACTCGCCGTCCTCAGCGTTCTCGCAGACGGCCCGCTCCACGGCTATGAAATGGCCCGCCGCATCGAGCAGCAAACGCGCGGCGCGCTTCGCTTCACTCTCGCCTCGCTCTACCCGCTCCTCTACCGCATCGAAAAACGCGGCTGGGTCCGCGGCGCCTGGGAAACCAGCCCAGCAGGCCGCCGCCGCCGTTGCTACCGCCTCACTCCCCAGGGTAAGAAAAAACTCTCACCGATTCGCAAGGAATGGGCCGAACTATTCCGCGCCCTGCACCGCCTCACCGAGACGTCCCATGCCTGATTGGCAGGAACTCGTACGCCGCCAACTCGCTGGCCTCGCCCTCGAACCATCCGAGCGCGCCGAAGTGATCGAAGAACTCGCCGCCCATCTCGACGATACCTTTGAAGATTTGCGCAGACGGGGATTCACGGAAGAGGACGCCGCCCAGCGCTGCCTCAGCGAGGTCGAGGATTGGCACGTTCTTCGCCGCAGAATTCAAATCGCCCGAAGGAAGGAAAACACCATGTCCAACCGTGTCACGCAATTGTGGTTGCCGGCCCTCTTAACATTTGCACTTGCGATGGGATTCCTTGCGTTGATTCAGCTTTTCGGTCCGCGGCCCCACATTGTCCCATCGAACGGCACTCTTCGCATGACCCCCGTCGCTACGGTCTACATTCCCTGGCTGCTTTCGTTGCCTCTCGTCGGTGCCCTGGGGGCTCTCCTCTCACATCGAGCCGGCGGCGCACGGCGCGCGGTGTTTTTTTCCATCGTTTTCCCCGTCGTGCCCTATCTGGTCTTTTTCTTGATGCTGCTCCCTTTTGCTTTGACCTTCGAAAAACACGCTGGCCGCGACATCATCCTCTCTGGTTTCCTTGTTGGGTTAGCCGGATGGGTGTTGCTTCCTGGAGTCGCTCTTCTCGCAGGCGGATTGCCAGCTCAGCTTTTTCTTTCGCGCCGGGTAAGCTCCCGCTCCGTCGCGGCTCACTGAGCTCGGCCGCTCATCTCGGTCTCACCAATGCCGTGGCGGGACGGGTCTCTCTGCGGTCCCCTGCGGTCCTCTGCGGTCCTACCGCGCCACATTCAAGAACTTCTCAATCGTCTCGCAGTTCTCGCAGCCGCCCGCTCCGCGCGGCGGCGCCTTCATATCGAAAACCTCCCGCGCCCGCGCCAGTAACTCCGGTATCCGCCCCTTCGCCGCAAGCGGCACCTTCTTTCGCGTCGCGCGGAATTCCAGCCACGCCCCCGCCGCCGGCGCGCCGGCGCGTTTTCCGGATACCGTCTCCACTTGCGGCTCGAAATAAATCAGTGATAACCCCGAAACCGGCGCGTGCCCCGTGGCCTCCGCGATGTAGGCGTACGAATTCAATTGCACGTCGTACATGGGAAACAGCGCATCCTGCGCCTCCGTGAACTTCGCCGTCTTGTAATCCACGATGTGGAAACTGCCGTCGTCGAGTTGAAGGATGTCGTCCGGCGTCCCGCGCAGTGTGACTTTCAGCTTCGGGTCCACGCGGAAAAATCGGCCCCAGCCCAACTCGTCCTCGGAGACCATCCCTTTCACTTTCCCGATCTCCGGAAACCAGTCCGGCAGTTTCCCCGTGCTCTCAAACGCCCCGCGCACCAGCCGTTTCGTGTACCGGTCAATCGCGATGAAAATCCCCGGCATCGGTATGTGGAAGGGCATCTCGCCCTTGTAGTGCAACTGAATCCACGCGCACCGCGGACAGGTCTCCTCCAGTGCCACACTGGCTAATCCCCTCGGACTAATCTTCAGCTCTTCCATTCTCGTATCCTATCACCGTAGCCTCGTTCCAGCCGGACCGGGAGAATCCTCGCGCAACCGGACTTGGAGCCCCAGCTGGTAGGCTGATATCATGACAGGACAAATAAAGATTGCGATGCTTGTCCCGGCTCTAATTCGCAAGAAGACGCACGCTGTTCGCGTCGGCAACGTTCTTGTCGGCGGAGGCGCGCCCGTTGTCGTCCAGTCCATGACGAACACGGACACCGTGGAAGCCGCCTCGACCGCGACGCAATGCATCGAGCTCGCGCAAGCGGGTTCCGAACTCGTCCGCATCACGGTGAACATTCCCGAAGCCGCTGAAACCGTCCCCGAAATCAAGCGCCGCATGCTGGACGCCGGCTGCACCGCACCTCTCATCGGCGATTTCCACTACAACGGCCACGTTCTCCTGACCAAATATCCCGCGTGCGCCAAGGCGCTCGACAAATACCGCATCAATCCCGGCAACGTCGGCGCCGGCGTCCGCCGCGACGAACAGTTCGCCACGATTTGCAAAATCGCCGTGGACAACGCCAAGCCCGTCCGCATCGGCGTCAATGGCGGCTCTCTCAATCAAGAGCTTGTCATGCGCAAGATGCAGGAGAATACCGACCGCGATCTGGGGAAAACCTCCGACGACGTCATTGACGATTGCATGGTCCTCTCGGCGCTCGAGTCCACGGATCTCGCTCTCGAATCCGGCCTTCGCCGCGATCAGATCATCATTTCGTGCAAACTTTCCCGGCCGCAGCACCTGATTCGCGTCTATCGTGATCTCGCCCGCAAGACCGAACAGCCGCTGCATCTCGGCCTCACCGAAGCGGGCATGGGCATGAAGGGCGCGATCTGGTCCGCCACGGCGATGGGGATTCTCCTAAACGAAGGCATCGGCGATACGATCCGCATCTCGCTCACGCCGCGCCCCGCCGGCGATCGCTGCGAAGAGGTCTACGCCGCTTGCGAATTGCTGCAAGCTCTGGGCCTGCGCTCGTTCGCGCCGTCCGTGACGGCGTGTCCCGGCTGCGGACGCACCACCAGCACCACGTTCCAGGAGCTTGCCGAGCACGTCCAGGAGTACATCCGCGACAAAATGCCCGAGTGGAAAGAAAAATATGACGGCGTCGAGACCATGACCATGGCCGTCATGGGCTGCATCGTGAATGGCCCCGGCGAGTCGAAAGCCGCGAACATCGGAATCAGCCTCCCCGGCACCGGCGAAGCCCCGCGCTGCCCCGTTTACATCGACGGCGAAAGAGTCGTCACGCTCGAGGGGAACTACGCCGAGCTGGCCGCGGCGTTCGAGTCTCTCGTAGACACCTACGTCGCCCGCAAGTATCCTCCGAAGACGCCCGCTCCCGCCGGAGTCGCGTCCTAGCCATGAAAATCACGCGCGAAGACGTGCTAAAAGTTGCGGCGCTCGCCTATCTCGAATTGAGCGAGGAGGAAGTCGAGACGTTCCGCCGCCAGCTCGATTCGATTCTCACCTACGTCGAGCAACTCAATTCGATCGACACCGCGAATATCGAGCCGATGGCGCAGGCCCTTTTCGGCCTCGGCATCGAGCAAGGCACTCCTCTTCGCGAGGATGTTGTCGCGCCCTGCCACGTCAAGGATGCGGCGCTGGCAGCCGCGCCCGATCCCGCGCCTCCCTATTTCCGCGTCCCCAAGGTGATCGAGAGATAGCGCGATGCCGGCCGAAACCCACTGGACGATTGGAACCGTCCGCGACGCGCTCGCCGCGAAGAAGCTCTCTGCGCGCGAGTTGGCCACGGACTTCTACGCGCGCATCGGGCGCCGCAATCCCGAGTTGAACGCGTACCTCGCGCTGTGTCCGGAGCGCGCCTTCGCGCAGGCGGACCGCATCGACGCCCTCATCGCCAAGGGCGCGCGCGCGGAGAATCTGCCGCCGCTCGCGGGTGTTCCTGTGGCGATCAAGGATGTCCTCTGCACCCGCGGCGTCACGACCACGTGCGGCTCCCGTATTCTCGAGCACTATCGCCCGCCCTATGACGCTACTGCCGTCGAACGCATGGAAGCGGCCGGCGCCGTCGTCCTCGGCAAGACCAATTGCGATGAGTTCGCCATGGGCAGCTCCACAGAGAATTCGGCCTATGGCCCCGTGCACAATCCCGTCGCGCCCGAGTACGTTCCCGGCGGTTCGAGTGGCGGCTCGGCTGCCGTCGTCGCCGCCGAACTCGCCGTGGCTTCGCTCGGCACCGATACGGGCGGCTCCATCCGACAGCCCGGCTCGCTCTGCGGGATTCCGGCCCTGTTGCCAAGCTACGGCCGCGTATCGCGCTACGGCCTGATCGCGTTCGCGTCGTCGCTGGATCGCATTGGGCCGTTCGCCCTCAACGTCCGCGACATTGCAACCGTCCTCGGCGTGATCGCCGGACGCGACCCGAAAGACTCCACCGCCGCTGCCGCGCCCGTCCCGGATTATCAGGCGTCGCTCGAACGACCCGTCCGTGGCCTGCGCATCGGCGTGCCCGTGGAATGTTTCCCCGAGGGGATGAACCGCGCTGTGCGTGAGAAAGTCGAAGCGGGGATCCGCCTCCTCGAGGGCCTCGGCTGCCAGCGCATTCCCATTCACTTGCCTAATTCGGATTACGCGATCGCCGCGTACTACATCATCGCCACGGCGGAAGCCAGCTCGAACCTCGCGCGATACGACGGCGTGCGCTACGGCTTGCGCGTCCCCGGCAGTACTCTCGTCGAGATGTACCAAAAGACGCGCGGGCGCGGTTTCGGCCCGGAGGTGAAGCGGCGCATCGTCCTCGGGACGTACGCTCTCTCCGCCGGATACTACGACGCCTACTATCTTCGCGCCCAAAAAGTCCGCGCGCTCATCGCGCGCGATTTCGCCGACGCCTTTTCAAAAGTGGATGCGATCGTAACGCCGACATCACCCGTGCCGGCCTTCAAATTGGGCGAACGCACCGAAGATCCGCTGGCCATGTATCTTGCTGATATTTATACAGTTACGGGGTCTTTGGCTGGCCTGGCGGGTATCTCCGTGCCGTGCGGAAAATCGCCCGAAGGCCTGCCGATCGGGATGCAAATCTACGGCCCGGCATTCAGCGAGGAACGCGTGTTGCAACTCGCCAGTGCGTTTGAAAGCGCCGGCGGCGCCAAACTCTGACGCGTTCGCGCACGCGGGCGGTTCGATTTCGCGGCGACACAAGAATCGGCTGCAGATTTTGCAAAGTTTCTTCGCATCGTGCTGCCGCTTCGCCCCCAAAGAAGGAACTGCCGATCCGACGCGAAAATGTAGAAACTTTCCATTTGCGGAAAACTTTTCCCATCGAAATCCAAAGCTGGCGCGCAGCAATTTTGTTCCCCCGCCAACCTTTCCCGAGTTAAATCCTTACAATCACGCAATTTGCGCACTTCTCTCGGCCCATGCAGTACTGGACACGTAGAACGGAATTACTATTGCTTGAAATTTCTTGCAGCGTTTAGGATGAAAATCGCATCCAATCTTTCCACGTAATATTCGAGAGGCGAGATGAGCGTAACTGTCCGTTCGAGCCAGAAGCTATTCACCGAAGAGGAAGTTTCGGGGCTGACGGGGATTTGTCTCGATCACCTGAGGTCACTCGCGCGCTCCAAGCATCTCGGCTTCATCGCGCGCGCCGCGGAAGCGGCGGGCCAGCAAGCCGAGGAGTGGTTCTACACGAATTCCGATCTCATGGTTTTGACGGTCCTCTTCCCCCGCTGCCAGCACTAACCCGTCCGCAACCCGGGAGTTCGCGCGGCACGCGAATCCGGGATGCCGATTCTGTTCTCGTTCAGACCAATGCCGGCGTAAACCCCATCCGCTACTTTTACCTTCACAACTTTGAAAGATTGGGCGCGCCCAAGAACGGGAAACACACAAAGCGTCAAAATCAGGACCGTGCGTCGCTAGAAACCTCCCGTGGGCCGAACCGAGATGATCCGGGGGACGAAGCCCGAAAACCTATCACAGAGCCCATTGGGCAAGGGGCGCCGCGCGACATCGTCGGAAGGGGCGCTTGCGACGGCACCGCGCACGCGACTATCCTTTCCGACAGGGCTTGCCAAACCCCTGGAGCACCGGGGGCATCCAAGACTCAGTCCTCGGGTGCAGGCCTGGATCAGTGCGCATGGAGCTAGATTCCAAGGCGAGGCGAAAGACGGCGGCGATTCCGCCCCTTGCGGCGCTGGTGTGCGCTCTCCTGTTTTTGCTCGTGACAGCGCAAACGGGGCGAACACAGGCCAATGATTCCGGGTCACAACCTGCTGCGCAGCAGAACTCCGGCGGTTCCGGCGGAATACCCACGCCGGCTCCGAAGGGCAAGAAACTGATTCTGAAGGACGGCACCTACCAGATTGCGCGGGAGTATTCCGTCGAGGGCGACCGCGTGCGCTACTGGAGCGTCGAGCGCTCCGAATGGGAGGAGATTCCGTCTGACTTGGTGGACTGGGACGCCACGAAAAAGGCCGAGGCCGAACAACAACGGGAAGAGCAGGCTTTGGACGAAAAAATCCGCGAAACGCGAAGGGCTGAAGAGACCGCGGGCGTCGATGAAGTGGATGCAAGCATGGAGGTCAAACCAGGGGTATTTCTGCCAGATGGCTTCGGGATGTTCGTGCTGGAAGACCGGCAGATTCTGCCGATGAAGCAGGATCAGGCGGTGTCCAAGATTGACCTGGGGCGCGAGGCCGAACGAACCCTCGCGGGGATTCCCGCGATAGCGTCCAGATGGCGCATCGAGTTGCCGCGCAAGCACGCGGACATACGGCTGAGCACGCAAGACCCTGAATTCTGGATGCGCACGGCGGACCAGCGCGAGCCGCGGCTGGTTCTCATCCAAGCGAGAATTAAGGGAAGCAGCAGGTTCCTCGAAACGGAGAGCAGCAGCCAAGCCCTGGGCACGCACTCCTACCAAGCGGATGAATACGCGTTTGAATCGTGGCAGATGGCTCCGGGGGTTTACCGTTTCACGATGAACCAGAAGCTGCCGCCGGGCGAGTACGCGTTTCTGGAGATTACAGCAGACGGCACCGATCTCAACGTATGGGACTTCGGTGTGGACCAGCCTTCCGCCGACACGCACCCTTCGACGCCAAGCAAACCGTAAGCGAATCGAACGTCAATTCATCAAGTACTCGGTCTTCGTGGCCTGTGCGCCCGCTTGCAGTCCTTCGGAGATAATGGCCGCAAGCTCGGAAATGCGGAACGGTTTGCGAATGATGCAGCTCTCCTCAACGGCGAGCCGCTCGATCAACGGCGCGTCCACCAGGTCGCCCGTCATGAAGAGAAACAGCGGCGGCCGAGAAGCGCGCGACGCGGCGATGTCGAGAAGCCGCCTGCGGAGTTCCTCCGGCGCCAATGGTCCGCTTCCGTTCCCGCCGTCCTTCAAATTCAAATCGCACAGGACCACGTCAAAGGAAACGCTCCCGGCAAGCGCGAATGCGGCTTGCGGGGTGCCGGCCGTTTGGACCAGCATCCCACGGGCAGTGAGGCCGTCTTCGATCAGTTCGCGGATTCCCTCCTCATCATCCAGCACGAGGACGTTGCGACCTTCCAGCACTGACGCCGGCGCCGGCTTCTGGGGCACGCGCCCCGCGGCAGACGCAGGGTCAGTGGCAATGACGGGGGCCTGTTTGCCGACGGGGAGGGTCAACGTGACGATTGTGCCGTTCGGCAGGGGCAAAGCAGTGATATCCCCATTATGCTCGCGCATGATTGCCATCGAAATGCTGAGCCCCAAGCCCGTGCCGCGGCCGGGCCGCTTCGTGGTGAAGAACGGATCAAAAATCCTGGAGAGGATTTCACGGCGAATACCGACGCCATCGTCCTCAAAGGAAATGGACACGGTCTCACCGTGCGATTCGAGGCAAATGCGTATGGTCCCGCGGTCGCGGACTTCGCGAATGGCCTGCTCGGCATTGACGATGAGATTCAAGAAGACCTGCATCAACTGGTTTGCGTCGCCGAGCACCGGAGGCAGGGCCTGCGGCGGGGTGTATTCGACCGTGATGTTGTTGGCCCGGAGCGCGTATTCGTGGAGCTGCAATGTGCGCTGGAGCAGGTCGGAGAGGTTGACGAGCATCTTCTGGGGCGCAGAGGGCCGGGAAAACGCAAGCAGACTTTGGACGATATGCGCCGCGCGAAGCGCCTGCTGGTAGGTCAAGTCGAGTTGGCGCCGGAGGGCTTCATCACCCGAGGAATCGCGCAAGAATTCGGTGACGCCGATGATCGCAGTCAATGGATTGTTGAGCTCGTGAGCGACGCCGGCGATCATTTGCCCCATTGCGGCCAACCGCTCGGTCTGAACGAGTTGCTGCTCGAGACGGCGCTGCTCGGTGACGTCGCGTGCCGAAGCGATCACGCCTTCGATTTGGCCATCCGCCTCCGCGATCGGCCGGAAGCAGGTTCTCATCAGGCGCCAATCGCCCTTCTTATGCTGTGCGCGGTATTCGATCGTGCCCTGCGTCATGCGACACAGCATGAGGTCCTCGAAAAGGCTGAGCATGGCGCCTCGGTCCTCGGGGTCACAGCGTTCGCCTAAGTGCATTCCGACGATCTCTTCGGGCTTATAACCCAGCGTGGCGTAGATGCTCGGGCTGACGAAGGTGTAGCGCGCCTCGCGATCCAGCACGAATACCAAGTCGGGCAGACTGTCCACGAGACGGCGCGCGAATTCGCGCTCGCGCTGGATGCTCCGTTCCATTTGCTTGTATTCCGTCAGGTCGACGATCGTTCCGTGACAACGCACGATCTGGCCCGAAGAATTGCGGATGGCCGAAGCGGAGTGCAAGCCGGTGACTTCCTTGCCGTCCCGAGTGCGAAGGGCGATTTGGTGGCCCCGAATGAGGCCGTCCCGTTCGACCAGGGCGCGCTCGCTGTGGCTCAACGCGGCGTCGCAATACAAATCGGTGATGGCCACACCCAGGAGTTGCTCCTTGTTGCCATACCCCAGCAGACGCACCAAGGCGGGATTGACATCGAGGATCCGGCCATCGGGCTCCGCGACGTAGACACCTTCTTGCAAGGTCTCGAACAATTCCGTGAATCGGGCTTCGCTCTGCCGCTCAACCGTAATGTCATGCGCCAGCGCGCTGACGCCATAGACACCGCCATCGCGCACCATCGCGTGAAAAACGCAATGGAAATAGCGAAGCGAGCCTTCCTTCTTGAGGCGAACGCAGACGACGCCGCTCCACTGGCGGCACTCGAGAAAACGCGGCAAGAACCGCTCGGCGGATTCAAGACCGCCACCCTGGGGAAACTCCATGTACTCGGAAAGCGAATGGCCGATCAGCTCCGCAAAAGACCTTTCCAGGAGATCAACAAAACTGCGATTTGCCGCGAGGATCTCGCCGTCGAGGGAGAAGGAAAAAAGCAGGTCGTCGAAGGTGTCGATCAGATCCCGATAGCCCTGTTGCGAGCGTGCGATCAGAGAGAAAAGCTGGTCGAGCTGTTTCTCGCTCGCCACCGCAGCAATCTTGCCTTGCTCGATCCCGCGCACTAGCCCGCGCAGTTCGGCGATCTCCCGCGATTTGGACCACGCATAAAAGCCGAACAAGACTATCAGGACCACGAGCCCGATCGGCAGCGCGTCTAAGCTGTAAGGAAGATCGCGAATCCAGGGGCGAGAAGCGAATGCGAATCCTACGGAAAGGATGCCCAACAGCAGTATGGCGGTCCGCCACAGGCTGCGTTCCCTGCGCGCGAGCACGTCCAGGTGCAGCGGCCGGGGGACGGAGACTTCCTCCCCTTCAACACGCTTCGCGGCGTCGAAACCCTGCTCCGACTGGTTCATGAGCATCCAGGGGCAGCGCCGGACAACCCGGCGAAAGTTCTAGGACGGCCCCGTTCACCAGCATAAGAGTGGGATTGGAGTGCGGCAACCACTTAGGAGAAGTGCGGTACCGCATGGGTTAATGGAACTGCCGAGGAGGGCGCCCGCAAAAAGCGGATGGGCGCCCCGCCGGCTTGCCCGGAGCGCCCGTCCTCAAACTGCCATTCGAAATGTGTTAGTGCCGTACCAACTTTCTTAGCCAAGTAGCCGAGAGCTTCGATGCGCCCTTCATATTGCTTCTTGCGTCGCCCTTCCCCCGAAAAGTCGCGGTAACGGGAGCGGCATTAGCTTTCGTCCGCGATTACGTCCGTATCCTTCCGGAGGAAATCGAGCGCGGCGGCCTCTTCGGGCGTCAAATCGGCCGCGGGCACTTGAGCCTCGACTGGGGCCGGAGGCGGCACTTCGGTCAGGAGTTCGATGTTGCGATAACGCTCCAGGCCCGTGCCCGCCGGGATGAGACGGCCCATGATGACGTTCTCCTTCAGGCCGCGCAGATAATCCACCTTCCCGGCCACGGCAGCCTCCGTGAGGACGCGCGTGGTTTCCTGGAAGCTTGCGGCTGAAATGAAGGAATCAGTGGAAAGCGACGCCTTCGTGATCCCCAGGAGCAACGGCCTGCCGATGGCGGGGCGGCCGCCTTCGGCGGTGACGCGGGCGTTCTCCTCGCGGAAACGGAACTTGTCCACCTGCTCCTCGAGGAGGAACGTGGTGTCGCCGACGTCCTCGACCTTAACCCAGCGCATCATCTGGCGAACGATCACTTCGATGTGCTTGTCGTTGATGTTGACGCCCTGCAGGCGGTAGACCTCTTGAATCGAATTGACCAGGTAGGCCTGCGTGTACTGCTCGCCGAGGACCGCGAGCAAGTCGTGCGGGTTGAGCGGGCCGTCAATGAGCGGCTCGCCGGCGCTGACGTGATCGCCTTCCTGCACGTTGATGTGAACGCCGCGCGCGATGGCGTATTCCTTCTGGGTCTTGCCGTCTTCGCTTTCGACGTAGATGCGGCGCAAGCCCTTGCTGACTTCGCCATAGCGCACGACACCGTCAATCTCGCTGATGACGGCGGGGTCGTGCGGTTTGCGGGTCTCGAAGAGTTCGACGACGCGGGGCAAACCGCCCGTGATGTCCTTGGTCTTGGTGGTTTCGCGCGGGATCTTCGCGAGGACGTCGCCGGGCTGCACCTCGTCGCCATCGGAGACGGTAAGGTGGGCGCGCGAAGGCATCAGGTACTTTTTCCGCGTGCGGCCCGCCGAGTCGCGCATCAGGATCTGCGGCTGGTGTTTTTCATCGCCCGGCGGCAGCGTGACGACCAACTGCGCAAGGCCGGTGACTTCGTCCACCTGCTCTTCGATCGTGATGCCCGGCTGCAGGTCCTTGAACTGAACCGCGCCACCGGTCTCGGTGAGGATCGAAAAGGTGTACGGGTCCCACTCGGCCAGAGTTTGGCCGATCGTGACCGGCTGGCCCTCTTCGACCTTGAGCCGCGCGCCGTAAACGACGTGGTAGCGCTCTTTTTCGCGTCCTTTTTCGTCCACGACGGCGACCAGGCCGGAGCGATTCATGGCGATCAGAGCTTCGCCGCGACCCCGAACGACCTTGAGGTCAATGAATTTGACGAAGCCGTTGTTGCGGGCTTCGAGCTTGGATTGTTCGGTGACGCGGGTGGCCGTGCCGCCGATGTGGAACGTGCGCATGGTGAGCTGCGTGCCGGGTTCGCCGATGGATTGCGCGGCGATGACGCCGGTCGCCTCGCCCAACTCGACGGTGCGGCCGGTGGCGAGATTGCGTCCGTAGCAGCGGGCGCAAGCGCCGCGGCGGGATTCGCACGTCAGCACGGAACGGATCTTGACGCGCTCGATGCCGGCGCTCTGGATGGCGTTGGCGAGTTCCTCGTCGATCTCCTGATTGATCTCGACGATGACGTTGCCTTCGTAGTCCTTGATTCGCTCGAGCGAGACGCGGCCCACGACGCGATCGCGCAGCGGCTCGACCTCGACGCCCGCCTCGAGGATGGGCTCGACGTAGATGCCGTTGACGGTGCCGCAGTCAATCTCGCTGATGATGACGTCCTGTGCGACGTCCACCAGGCGGCGGGTGAGATAGCCCGAATCGGCCGTCTTCAACGCCGTATCGGCCAAGCCCTTGCGCGCGCCGTGCGTGGAGATGAAGTACTGCAGCACGGTGAGGCCTTCGCGGAAGTTCGAAGTGATAGGCGTCTCGATGACTTCGCCGGAAGGCTTGGCCATCAAGCCGCGCATGCCGGAGAGCTGGCGGATCTGCTGCTTCGAGCCGCGGGCTCCGGAATCGGCCATGACGTACACAGGGTTGATGATGCCTTCCTTGTCCTGCTGCTCCATGGCCTTGAACATTTGCTCGGCGACTTTTTCGGTGACGTCGCTCCAGATGGCGATGACCTTGTTGTAGCGCTCGCCGTTCGTGATCGCGCCGTCGAGATATTGCTGCTGGACCTTGACGACTTCGCGTTCGGTGGCCTCGACCAGGTCCTGCTTGCCGCCGGGGATGACCATGTCGTCGATGCCGATGGAGATGCCGGAGCGCGTTGCGTACAAGAAGCCGAGCTCCTTGAGCTGATCGAGCATCACTACCGTGCGCTCGAGTCCAAAGCGGAGGTAGCAGTAGTGAACCAACTGCTGAACGCCCTTTTTCTTGAGCAATCCGTTGACGAAGGGCATGTCGGGCGGAAGGTGGTCGTTGAAAATCGCGCGGCCGACGGTCGTATTGAGGAACTGGCGCTTCAACATCACCGGTTCGGCGTGCGGCACATCCTGATCGTCGTACGCGGACGTCAGGTCAATGACCTCGCCTTCGTAGCGCAGGCGGATCGGGGTGAGGAGTTCGACCTCGCCGGCTTCGAGAGCGAGGATCACTTCTTCGACGGAGCCGAACGTGCGGCCCTCGCCCTTGGCGCCGGGCTTCGCCTTGGTCAAATAATAGATTCCCAAGACCATGTCTTGCGTGGGGACGGCAAGCGGCAAGCCGTTGGCCGGAGACAAAATGTTGTGCACGGAAAGCATCAGGACCGAAGCTTCCACCTGCGCCTCGGGCGAGAGCGGAATGTGCACGGCCATCTGGTCGCCGTCGAAATCGGCGTTGAACGCCGTACAGACGAGGGGGTGAATGCGAATGGCCTTGCCTTCGACGAGCACGGGCTCGAAGGCCTGAATGCCGAGGCGGTGGAGCGTCGGCGCACGATTGAGCATGACCGGATGCTCGCGAATGACGTTTTCGAGGATGTCCCAGACGATCGGATCCTGCTGCTCGACCATCTCCTTAGCCTGCTTGATGGTGGTGCAGTGGCCTTCGGCTTCGAGGCGGTGATAAATGAACGGCTTGAAGAGCTCGAGCGCCATTTTCTTCGGCAGGCCGCATTGGTGGAGCTTCAGCTCCGGGCCGACGACGATGACCGAACGGCCGGAATAATCCACGCGCTTGCCGAGGAGGTTCTGGCGGAAACGGCCCTGCTTGCCCTTGAGCGTGTCCGAGAGCGACTTGAGCGGGCGATTGTTCGTGCCGCGCAAAACGCGGCCGCGGCGTCCGTTATCGAACAGGGCGTCGACGGCTTCCTGCAGCATGCGCTTTTCGTTGCGGACGATCACGTCCGGCGCGTGCAGCTCCATCAATTTCTTGAGGCGGTTGTTGCGGTTGATGACGCGACGGTAGAGATCGTTGAGATCGGACGTGGCGAAGCGGCCGCCATCCAGAGGCACCAGCGGGCGCAACTCCGGCGGCAATACGGGCAGCACATCGAGAATCATCCACTCGGGCTTATTGCCGCTCTTGCGGAAGGACTCCAGCACCTTGAGGCGCTTCGCGTACTTGATCCGCTTCTGAAGGCTGGGATCCACCTTCATTTTTTCACGAAGCTCTTCGGAGAGCTTCTCGACTTCGACGCGCTTCAGGAGTTCCTTGATGGCTTCGGCGCCCATCTTGGCCTGGAACTGCCCGGCGTATTCCTTCTGGAGTTCGCGGTACTTGTCCTCGAGCAGGACTTCGCGCTCCTTGATTCCGGGCACATCCCCGGCATCCACAACGACGTAGCCTTCGAAGTAAAGGATGCGCTCGAGATCGCGCATGGTGATGTCCAGCAGGTAGCCGATGCGGCTGGGCAAACCCTTAAAGAACCAGACGTGCGAACAGGGCGAAGCGAGTTCGATGTGGCCGAGGCGCTCGCGGCGGACTTTGCTGAGCGTGACTTCGACGCCGCACTTGTCGCAGATGACGCCGCGATGCTTCATTCGCTTGTACTTGCCGCAGAGGCACTCCCAATCGGTCACGGGGCCGAAAATCTTCGCGCAGAACAAGCCGTCGCGCTCGGGCTTGAACGTGCGGTAGTTGATCGTTTCCGGCTTGGTGACTTCGCCGTGCGACCAGGAGCGGATTTTCTCGGGACTTGCCAAGCTGATGCGAATCGAATCGAAATCGGCAATCAGGCTGGCGCGGTCATACGGGCTGCTGCGATACAAGGTGTTTCCTCCCGCCCCGGCGGGTCTCGCCGAGGCCATTCCGGTCTCCCGGAAGCTGAACCGCAAACCCAACTCAGCGGCGGCTTCAAAAAGCGGAGCCGCCAAAATCGCGCAGGCCGCCGGACTACTCGGTCGGCTGTTCGGCCTGGGGCTTCTGGCGCTTCATCAACTCAACGTCGAGGCAGAGCGATTGCAGTTCGCGCACCAGGACGTTGAACGATTCGGGCACGCCCGGCTCGATGCCGGGTTCGCCCTTCACAATGGCTTCGTAAATTTTTGCGCGGCCGTACACATCGTCGGACTTGGCCGTCAGCAACTCCTGCAGGATGTGCGCGGCGCCGTAGGCCTCGAGCGCCCACACCTCCATTTCGCCGAAGCGCTGGCCTCCGAACTGCGCCTTGCCGCCGAGCGGCTGTTGCGTGATGAGGGAGTACGGGCCGATGGAGCGCGCGTGGATTTTGTCGTCAACCAAGTGAGACAGCTTGAGCATGTAGATGTAGCCGACGGTAATCTGCTGGGCGAATTCCTCGCCCGTCATTCCGTCGAACATCTGGATCTTCCCGGCCGAGGGCAAACCCGCGACTTCGAGCAGATGGCGGATTTCGCCTTCGCGCGCGCCGTCGAAGACCGGAGTCGAGACCGGCACGCCCTCGCGGAAGTGCTCGGCCAAATCGAGGAGCGCTTCGTCGTCGAGATCGGCGATGGAACGCCAGATCGCCGTCTCCGAGAAAACCTCGCGGAACCAGCGGCGCACCGCTTCGGCGCGCGTCTGCGTGTTGAGGAGGCGGTTGAGGCTGCGGCCCAATTCGCGCGCGGCCCAGCCGAGGTGCGTCTCGAGGATCTGGCCGACGTTCATGCGCGAAGGAACGCCCAGCGGATTGAGCACGATCTCCACCGGCGTGCCGTCGGGCAAATACGGCATGTCCTCCTCGGGAACGATGCGCGCGATCACGCCCTTGTTGCCGTGGCGCCCGGCCATTTTGTCGCCGACCGAAAGCTTGCGCTTCATGGCGATGTAAACCTTCACCAGCTTGATGACGCCGGGCGGCAGCTCATCGCCCTTCTTGAGTTTTTCCTTGCGGTCCTCGGTGATCTTGCGCAGGACGTCGATCTGGCGCGAGGTCATCTCCTCGATTTCGTCGATCTTTTCGATGAGCTGCGGGTCCTTGTCAGCCAAGCGGAGGCGCTTGAGGTTGCGCGTGGAGATTTTCTCAATGATGTCGCGCGTGAGCTCGGTGCCCTTGGTGAGCAGGCGCTTGTTGGTCTTTTCGTCGTGAAGATCGGCGACGAGTTTCTGCGCCGAAAGCAGGGCCGTGAGGCGCTTCAACCGCTCATCGGTCAGGATGCGGATTTCGTCCGCGAGGTTCTTTTCAAGTTTGAAGACTTGCGTGGCTTCGATCGCCCTGTGCCGCTCGTCCTTTTCGGCGCCCTTGCGGCAGAAGATCTTGACGTCCACCACGGTGCCCTCGATGCCCGGCGGGCAATAGAGGGAGGCATCGCGAACGTCGCCGGCCTTCTCGCCGAAAATGGCGCGGAGGAGTTTTTCTTCCGGCGTGAGCGTCGTTTCGCCCTTGGGCGTCACTTTGCCGACCAGGATGTCGCCGGGCCGGACGGTCGCGCCGATGCGAATGACGCCGCTCTCGTCGAGGTTGCGGAGGAACGTTTCGCTGATATTGGGGATGTCGCGCGTGATTTCCTCGGGGCCGAGCTTGGTGTCGCGCGCCTCGATTTCGAACTCTTCGATGTGAATCGAAGTGTAGTAATCGTCCTTGACCAGCTTTTCGCTGACGAGGATGGCGTCTTCGAAGTTGTAACCGCGCCACGGGAGAAACGCGACGAGCACGTTGCGGCCCAGCGCGAGTTCGCCGCGCTCGGTGCACGGTCCATCGGCAAGCACCTGTCCCTGGCGCACACGGTCGCCCGCGCGAGCCAGCGGCTTCTGGCTGATGCACGTGTTCTGGTTCGACCGCTTGAATTTGATGAGCTGGTAGATGTCGGCGCCGACTTCGCGGCTGAGAACGCCGGAGTGGTCGGATTCCACGCGGACGATGATGCGTTCCGAGTCCACCTGATCCACGATTCCTTCGCGGCGGCAAATCACCACGGCTCCGGAATCGCGCGCGGTGACGCGTTCCATGCCCGTGCCGACCAGCGGCGCTTCCCCGCGGATCAGCGGAACGGCCTGGCGCTGCATGTTCGAGCCCATCAGCGCGCGATTCGCGTCGTCGTTCTCGAGGAACGGGATGAGGCTCGCGGCCACGGAGACGAGTTGCTTTGGCGAGACGTCGATGTAGTCCACTTCCTCGCGCTGCTTCAAAACGAAGTTGCCCGCCTGGCGGCAATTCACCAGTTCCGTTGTGATTCGGCCGCGCTCGTCGAGCGAAGCGTTGGCTTGCGCGACGACGTAGCGGTCCTCTTCCCAAGCGGAGAGATAGAAGCAGTAAGGCTCGGCGGTGATCTTGCGGCGCTTGAGGTCGTTGTTGACGGCGTCCACTTTGTCGCGCTCGACGATCTCGCCGGCCTTGAACTCGCTGTCGCCCGCGTTGACGATCTGGAGGTAATCCACCACGCGGCCGCCCTTCACTTTGCGGTAGGGCGATTCGATGAAGCCGAAATCGTTGATCCGCGCGTAACAGGAAAGCGAGCTGATCAAACCGATGTTCGGCCCTTCCGGCGTCTCAATCGGGCAGATGCGCCCGTAGTGCGTGGGGTGAACGTCGCGCACTTCGAACCCCGCGCGCTCGCGGGACAGCCCGCCCGGCCCCAGGGCAGAAAGGCGCCGCTTGTGCGTGATCTCGGAGAGCGGATTGGTCTGATCCATGAACTGCGAGAGCTGCGAACTGCCGAAGAACTCGCGGATCGCGGCCATGACAGGCTTGGCGTTCACGAGGTCGTGCGGCATCGCCGTGGACATTTCCTGGTAAACGGAAATTTTTTCCTTGATCGCGCGCTCCATTCGGACCAAGCCGATGCGGAATTGATTCTCGAGCAACTCGCCCACCGCGCGAACACGGCGATTGCCGAGGTGATCGATGTCGTCGAGGCTGCCGATATTGCGCCGCAGCTTGAGAAGGTAGCGAATCGCGGCGACGAAATCGGTGGATTCGAGCGTGCGGTTCTCGAGCGGCGTTTCCAGCCCGAGCTTGATGTTGAATTTCAGCCGGCCGACCTTGCTGAAATCGTACTTGCGCGGGTCGAAGAACATCCCGTTGAACAGCGCCGTGGCGGTCTCGAGCGTCGGCGGGTCGCCGGGACGCAGCTTGCGATAGATTTCGATGAGGGCTTCCCGTGAAGAGCGAATCGCGTCCTTATCGAGCGTGCGGGAGAGCACCACACCCACTTCGTCGCGCTCGGGGAAGAACACGTCCACGCTGTTGATGCCCGCTTCGGCCAGCGCGGTCCACAGATCGGCCGTCACCGGCTTATTCGCCTCGAGAATCACTTCGCCCGTCTGGCGATTGACCAGATCCGAAACCGTGTAGGCACCCTCGAGATCCGCAACCGAAACGCGGGCTTGAGCGACTTTCGCCTTCACCATCTCCTTGTAGAGCTGCTCCGTGATCCGCTTATGCGCCGCGACCAGCAATTCTTCCGAGCGCGGGTTCTTGATTTCGTGCGAAAGCTTGCGGTCCACGAGCCCTTCGGAGACGTTCCACCACAGATCGCCCTCGCGCAATGCGATGCGCTCGATCTGATAGAACGTCCGCAGGATTTCCTCGTTGGTCTTCATCCCCAGCGCGCGCAGGAAAATGGAGCCGAGGAATTTCCGCTTGCGGTCGATGCGGACGTACAGGATGTTCTTGGTGTCGTACTCGAACTCGACCCAGGAGCCGCGATACGGAATGATCTTGCCCAGGAAATAAGAGCGGTTGTTCGCCGATTCGTAAAACACGCCGGGCGAGCGGTGCAGCTGGCTGACGATGACGCGCTCGGTCCCGTTGATGATGAAGGTGCCGTTATCGGTCATCAGCGGGATATCGCCGTAGAAAACTTCTTGTTCCTTGATGTCGCGGATGTTCTTCGCGCCGGTGTCGGGGTCCTTGTCGTAGATGGTCAGGCGAATGGTGACTTTGAGCGGGGCGGAATACGTCATGCCGCGCTCCTGACATTCGTTGACGTCGTACTTGAGCTGCATGGCGACGGGGTCGCCGCACTTCTCGCAGAAGGTCGGCGTGTTCTTGTTGAACGTGCCGCACTTCGAGCAGATGACGTCGCCGGTCTGATAGGGATTCGTCACCACCGACGCGCCACAATTCCGGCACGTGGCACGCAAATGGTGCAGACCCTTCAGGTTGCCGCACTTGCATTCCCAGTTCCCGATGGAATAGTCCACGAAATCCAGCTGCGACAACCCGCGGAAATCCTGGATCGGGAAGACGGAAGTGAAGACCGACTGCAGACCCGTGTCCTCGCGCTCCGACGGCAGCAGGTCCATCTGGAGAAAGCGCTGGTACGACTTCTTCTGGACTTCGATCAGGTTCGGAATCTGGATCGTGCTCTGAATCTTCGAGAAATCCAGCCGTTCCCGTTCCCGAAGATGCTGTCCATTCTTCATTCTGTTTTACCTCACGACCAATAAAGGCGTGCTCCGGTCCGCGATCCGCTCGCAAGCGCGCAGAGTCTTGCGGTCCCGGCAAAACCCGTCTGACTCCTGAGGATGACCGATCAGAACCCGCGTAAGCGTCTCCCGCCGGCCCGAGGCCGGAGCGCAACTTCCCGCGTCAAACCGGATCCGTTACTTGATATCGACTTTCGCGCCGGCGTCTTCAAACTTCTTCTTGATCGAAGCCGCCTCGTCCTTGTTGATGCCTTCTTTGACCGTCTTCGGCGCGCCGTCCACCAGGTCCTTGGCTTCCTTCAGCCCGAGACTCGTGACCTCGCGGACCGCCTTGATCACGTTGATCTTGTTGGCGCCTACTTCGGTCAGCACGACCGCGAATTCGGTCTGCTCCTCAGCCGGAGCTGCGCCTGCCGCGCCCGCCGCGCCCGCCACCATCACCGGCGCCGCAGCCGCGGCCGAAACGCCGAAGGTCTCTTCCATCTTCTTGACCAGATCGGCGGCCTCGAGCAGCGTCAGGCCCTTGATCTCCTCCAGGATTGTTTCCACCTTGTTCGACATTGCTGTGTCTTCTCCTCTTCTCAGTATTTCAAATCAATATTTCAAAGCGCTTATTGGGATTCGCCCGCAGGCGCCGGTTCCGAGCCGCCGGAGCCAAACTTGTTCGCTTTGACCGCCTCGTTCACCGTGACGGCCAGATTTCGGTTGAGCCCGCCGAGCACCGCGGCGATCCGTTGCGCGGGTGCCCTCAGCAGGAACATCAACTTGCTGATCAGCTCCTCCTTCGAGGGGAGCATCGCGAGCTGTTGAATTTCCACGATCGAGAGCACGCGCCCCTGGACGACGCCGGCCTTGAACTTGAACGCCGGAACGTCCTTAGCGACCTTCGTCAGCGCCTTCGCAAGCGCAACGGGATCGGTCGCGGTGAACGCGATGGAATTCGTGCCGCTCAAATTCTTCAGCAGCGGCTCGGCGGGCGTGCCGGCTCCGGCGCGCTCCGCGAGCGTATTCTTCACCACCTGATACTTGCCGCCCGCGGCCTGCACGGCGCGGCGAAGCTTCGTATCTTCCTCGACGGTGATTCCCTGGAACGTCGTCAGGATCACGGTCGAAACTTCCGCCAGCGCGCTCTTGAGGTGATCCAGGTCCTTCTGTTTTTCGCTGCGATTCTTCATGTCTCGCGCTCCACTCAAGCCGCCGCGGCCACAGCCGCTTCCACTTCGTCCACGTCGATCAGAATTCCGGGCCCCATCGTCGAGGTCAGCGTCACCCTCTTCACGTACTTGCCTTTCGCCGCTGCGGGCTTGGCCTTGACGATCGCCGAAAGCAGCGCCAGTGCGTTCTCGGCCAGCTTCGGGGCTTCGAAACTGATCTTGCCCACGGGCGAATGAACGATTCCGGTCTTGTCCACGCGAAATTCCACCTTGCCGGCCTTGATTTCCGCGACGGCTTTGGCGACCTCGAACGTCACCGTGCCTGTCTTGGGATTCGGCATCATTCCGCGCGGCCCGAGAACCTTTCCCAGCCGCCCGGCGGACTTCATCATGTCCGGCGTGGCGATGACCGCGTCGAAATCGGTCCAGCCTTCTTGAATCTTCTGGACCATGTCTTCGCCGCCGCAAAAATCGGCGCCTGCGTCCTGCGCTTCGCGAACCTTTTCGCCGCTCGCAATGACCAGCACGCGTTTCGATTTGCCGAGCCCGTTCGGCAGAACGACCGTGCCGCGCACCATCTGGTCCGAGTGCTTGGGATCGACGCCCAGATTCACGACGAGTTCGACCGTCTCGTCGAACTTGGCGAAGTGCGCCTTTTTCAGCGTCTCGGCCGCTTCGCCGAGCTTGTAGGGGCGCGTTTCGACCAGTTTCCGCGCCTTTTCCGTGTTCTTGCCGACCTTGCGCGCCATCGCGATTCTCCTAACCTTCGACTTCAATTCCCATGTTGCGCGCCGTGCCGAGCACGGTGCGCACGGCGGATTCAAGACTCGTCGTGTTCAAGTCCACGAGCTTGGTCCGCGCAATGTCTTCCACCTGCTTGCGGGTCACCTTGCCGACCTTGCTGCGGTTCGGCTCGGCGGAGCCCTTCACGATGCCCGCGGCGCGCTTGAGCAGCTCGGACGCCGGCGGGGTCTTCGTGATGAACGTGAAGCTGCGGTCGCTGTAAATCGTGACCAGCACCGGAATAATCATTCCCTCGGGCTCTTTTGCCGTCTTCGCGTTGAACTGCTTGCAAAAATCCATGATGCTCACGCCCTGCGGGCCCAGCGCGGTTCCCACCGGCGGTGCCGGCGTCGCTTTCGCGGCCGGCAGTTGCAGCTTCACTTGCGCTTGAACCTTTTTCGCCATCTTTCGATCCTCGTCCCCAATTCCTTTTCAGCGCCGCTCGCCGGAGGCCGCGGAGCTCAGGACATCTTCTCCACTTGCGCGAAATCCAGCTCGACCGGAGTCGAACGGCCGAAAATCGTGACTGAAATCTTCAGCGTGCTGCGGTCGGAATTGACCTCTTCAACCACGCCCGTGAACGTGGCAAACGGCCCGTCCACGATGCGCACTTGCTCGTTTCTCTCGAACACCAGTTTCGGCTTCGGCTTGTCGGTCGTGATCGTCGCGCGGTGCAGGATCTCTTCGATCTGCCCGTCGGAAAGCGGCGATGGCGTCTGGCCCGAACCGACGAAGCCGGTGACTTTCGGCGTCGAGCGCACGACGTGCCACGTGTCGTCGTCCATGTCCATCTCGACCAGCACGTAACCCGGATAGAGCATTCGCGGCGTCACTATTTTCTTGCCGCCGCGCACCTCGACCACGTCCTCGGTCGGAATCATCAGCCGGCCGATCTTCTCTTGAAGGCCGAATGCCGCCACGCGCCCCTCGAGGCTTTCCTTCACCTTTCGCTCAAAGCCCGAGTAGGTGTGAATGATGTACCACTGCTTCGACATATCTGGTCGGCAACCTCAGTGTTTAAAAATATTCCAAAGATGCTTCATCACCCACTGCACGCCCGAATCCACGAAGAAAAAATAGACGCCGAATGCCGCCACGGTGACGATGACGACCGAAGTCGTCACCGTCACGTCATGGCGCGACGGCCACGTCACCTGGCGCATCTCGAGCCGAACGTCGTGCAGGAATTGCCGCCAGCGCCGCGGGCGATCGAGCAAGCGCTCGATCCACGCAGGCAGCTTGCGCTCTTCCTGCCCTCCGGCTGCTGCCGTCTGGTTCACCTTCTCGGCCACTGTCATCAACCTTGCCCTCTTGCCCTGCTCCAACTCCCCGCGCGTCTCGATCGCTGCAACAATCTGGCAGGGGAGGAGGGAATCGAACCCCCACATCCGGTTTTGGAGACCGGCGGTCTACCGTTGAACCTACTCCCCTTTACCCTGAGTCTGCCCAGCAGGCGAAGGGTTATCCTGAGCTACGTCAGAGTTATCGGCCGCTACTAAACTCATCTTCTTCGCCCGCGACCAACCCTTCAGTTCGATTTCTCTCTGCCGCGCCGCAAACCGATCCGCCCGACGCTCGCTCCAAATAAGCTCGACCGGCCGCCGAAGCTTTGTGAACCTCGGTCCAAGTCCCCGATTGTGCTTCCTTACGCGTTCCTCCAAATCGTTTGTGATACCGACGTAAAAAGAACCGTCCGCGCATCGAAGTAGGTAGCAGTACCAAGGCTCCGAGACCTGGTCACATTCCATCTCCGACCTCGGTCTACCCTTCGCTTCGCTCAGGGCAAGCCGTTGAACCTACTCCCCTTCACCCTGAGCGCAGCGAAGAGTTACCCGCCGGAATCACTTCACCTCGCGGTGCACGGTATGTTTCCGGCATGTATTGCAGAATTTCTTCGTCTCCAACCGATCGGTATGCTTCTTCCGGTTCTTGGTCGTCGCGTAGTTCCGGTTCTTGCAATCGTTGCACTGCAGCGTGATCAATTCCCGCATGACCCTCTTCCCCTACTCGATGATCTCGGTGACGGCGCCGGCTCCGACCGTGTGGCCGCCTTCGCGGATCGCGAACCGCAGCCCCTTCTCCAGCGCCACCGGCGTGATCAGCGATATCTCCATCGACACGTTGTCCCCCGGCATCACCATCTCCACCCCGCCCGGCAGCTTCACGTCCCCCGTCACGTCCGTCGTCCGAAAATAAAATTGCGGCCGGTACCCCGTGAAAAACGGCGTGTGCCGCCCCCCCTCTTCCTTCGTCAATATGTACGCTTCCGCCTTGAACTTCGTGTGCGGCGTGATCGACCCCGGCTTGCACACCACCTGCCCCCGCTCCACTTCTTCCTTCTCCGTTCCCCGCAGCAGCAACCCTACGTTGTCTCCCGCGATCCCTTCATCCAACAGCTTCCGGAACATCTCCACCCCCGTCACGATCCGCTTCAGCGTCGGACGGAATCCCACGATCTCCACCTCTTCTCCCACTTTCACTTTCCCCCGCTCCACTCGCCCCGTCACCACCGTCCCCCGCCCTGAAATCGAAAAGATATCCTCGATCGGCATCGCAAACGGCTTGTCCACGTCCCGCTGCGGCAGCGGCACGTTCTTGTCCACCGCCTCCATCAACTCCACGATCGTCTTCTCCCACTTCTCTTCCCCGTTCAGCGCTCCCAGCGCCGACCCCCGTATCACCGGCAGCGTGTCCCCCGGAAACTGATAGCTCTTCAACAACTCCCGCACCTCCAACTCCACCAACTCCAATAGCTCCGGGTCCTCCACCGCGTCGCACTTGTTCAGAAACACCACGATGTACGGCACCCCCACCTGACGCGCCAGCAAAATGTGCTCCCGCGTCTGCGGCATCGGCCCATCGGTCGCCGCCACCACCAATATCGCCCCGTCCATCTGCGCCGCGCCCGTGATCATGTTCTTGATGTAGTCCGCATGCCCCGGACAATCGATGTGCGCGTAGTGCCGGTTCGCCGTCTCGTACTCCAC